>Ga0079305_1001010_pt1 | contig 44592 bp, 34 predicted proteins | sample LMS_cellobiose_e_FD_79183 | JGI IMG/M metagenome (GOLD analysis project Ga0079305, IMG submission 79183) | Rumen-fistulated moose microbial communities from Alaska, USA - LMS_cellobiose_enrichment | ecosystem: Host-associated > Mammals > Digestive system > Stomach > Rumen fluid ... | reverse complement strand
GGCGGAGTGCGCGGTCGCTCACTGCGTCATCGTCCCCATGCGCCGCAGCGCGGGCCTGACGAGCATCGTGGGCAAGACCAGCGCCGGCGCGGTGAGCTACCTGCCCGTGGCGCGCGTGGCCAACCTGAGCGCCACGCTCCGCGACCTGCAAAAGCAGGGCATCTGGGTCTGCGGCGCCGCCGCCGAGGGCGCGACCGCCCTCTACGACGCCGACCTCCGCGGCCCCGCCGCCATCGTCATCGGCAGCGAGGGCGACGGGATGGGCCGCCTCGTGCGCGAGTGCTGCGACGTGCTTGTAAGCATCCCGCTGCGCGGGCGCATCTCCTCCCTCAACGCCTCCGCCGCGGCCGCCGTGCTGCTGTACGAGGCTGTGCGCCAGCGCGGCGCGGAGTAAAGGAGCCGTTCATGAGCGATCATCGCGATCTCGACCTGGAAAAGACGCTCGCGGAAAGCGAGCTGCTGCTCCGCGGCGCGGCGCGCAGCGCGGGCGACGACTATGAATTCACGCTCGAGGGCATCCTCGAGGAATACGGCGGCAAGCGCGCGCAGGAGGCGGCGGACGCCCCGGCCGGACAGCCGCCGCGCGCACCCGTGCCGCGCGAGCTGCCCGCGGACGAGGAGGACGAGCCTGACGACGCCGGAGAGCCCGCACCGCAGGCGGAGGAGGATCCCGCGGAGGGCGCCGCGCCGCAGGGCCTGCGGCTGCAGGAGGTGCTGTCCCAGACGGTGCAGGGCGTGCTCGACGAGCGCGAGCCCCTGCTTGAGGAGCCGCGCCGCCGAGGCCTCTTCTCGCGCAGAAAAATGCAGGACACCGAGCAGCTTTACGAAGCGCCCGCGCCCGAACCGGAGCCGGAGGAGGAGCCGGAGCCCGAGCCGCCCGAGGCCCCGATCGAGGAGACCGTGGCCGCCTACCGCGAGGACGCGCTGCAAACGCGCCGCGCCGCCCGCGCCTGCGCGGTGGTCACGCTGCTGATGTGGATCCCGCCGGTGCTCGAGCGCTTTGCCCTGCTGCCGGAGCTCTACGCGCAGGAGCCGCTGCTCCACACGCTGCCCTTCCTCGTGGCGGAGCTGCTGGTGTGCGTCCTCGGGCGGGACGTGTTCGTCTTCGCCGCGCAGCAGCTGCGCAGGGGCCGCTTCACCTACGAATCGCTCACGGCGCTGCTCGCCGCCGCCGCGCTGACCGACGGGCTGCTGTTCTGGCTGCTGCCCGCGCGCGCGGCCGTGGCCGCGCAGCCCTTCTGGGGCATCGGCGCACTCGCGATGACCACGGCGCTCTGGGGCCGCACGCTGCTGTTCCGCGCCATGCACGAAACGTTCCGCGTCGCCGCCGTCGGCGATGCGCCCTACATGGTCACGACCACCGCGGGCGGCGCCGCCAAGCGGGACGGGGCCTCCCTCGGCTTCTCCAATGCCGCCCAGCGCGACGATCTGGCCACGCGCTGGCAGGCGCTGCTCCTGCCCGTCATCCTGACGGCGGCGCTCGTGTTCGCCGTGCTCGCCACGGTGAAGACCGGCGCAGGCGCGATGTTCGCCTGGAACCTCTCCGCCCTGCTCGCCGGGGCCGACGCGCTGGCCTTCCCGCTGGTCTACGCCCTGCCGCTGCGGCGCGTCGTCCGGCGGCTCAGCCGCTGCGGCGCGGCGCTCGCGGGCTGGACGGGGGCCGACGCGATCCGCCGCAGCAACTGCATGATCCTGACCGATACCGACCTCTTCCCGCCGGGCACGGTCGCGCTCAACGGCCTCAAGATCTTCGGAGAGGAGAGCGGCAAGGTCTTTTCCTACGCCGCCACGATGGCGCACGCCTCCGAATCCGGCCTCGCCCGCCTGTTCGACGAGCTGCTGGCGAGCGAGGGCGGCACCCCGGAAACGCTCACCGACCTCAACTTTTATGAGGAGGGCGGCGTCGGCGGCACGATCCACGGCGAGACGGTGCTCTTCGGCACCTCGTCCTTCTGCCGCAGGATAGGCGTTCCTCTGCCGCGCGGCATCACGCTGCGCACCGGCGTCTTCCTCGCGGTGGACGGCGCGCTGATCGCCGTGTTCGCCGTGAAATATCACGCCGCAGAGAACGTGGACTGGGCGCTCCACGCCCTGCACCGCAGCCGCATCACGCCGGTGCTGGCCGTGCGCGACGGGAACATCACGCCGGCGCTGCTCAAGCGCAAGTTCGGCACCGACGCCCGCGCCGTCTACCCGGCGCTGTCCACCCGCCTCGCCCTCTCCGAACACGACGGCGCCAAGCCCTGGGCCCTGCTCTACCGCGAGGGGCTCATGCCCTACGCGGAGGTCGCGGTCGGCAGCAAGCGGCTCTGCCGCGCCGTCCGCAGCGGCACGCGGCTGACGCTGCTGTCCTCGGTCATCGGCGTGCTGCTCGCGTTCTACCTGGCGTTCGTCGCCGCCTACACGCTGCTCACGCCCTTCGGCATGCTGGCGTTCCTGCTGCTGTGGGCGCTCGCGTCGCTCGTCAACGGCTTTCTGGCCGACCGCTACTGATCCGGCGAAAGAAAAAGCATCATTTTCGCCAAAATCATGGTTGTATTGAGCGAAATTTTGTTATATAATTGAGCTGTTGAACGACTTTCCCTCCGGGGGATTCACTTTTTGGAAGGAGCTCGAACCTCTATGACTGCAAAAGACGTACGCAACATCGTCCTGCTCGGACACGGCGGCAGCGGCAAGACCACGCTGGCCGAGAGCATGCTCACCATGACCGGTGCCCCCGCGGCGCTGGATTATGACGCCGAGGAGAAGAAGAGAGGCATCTCCATTTCTCTGTCCGTCGCGCCCGCCACCTATAAAAACGTCAAGATCAACGTGCTCGACGCGCCCGGCAACTTCGACTTTGCCGGCGAGGCCCTCTCGGGTCTGCGCGCGGCGGAGTGCGCGGTGCTGGTCTGCGGCGCGAAGGACGGTCTCAGCGTCGGCGCCGAGCGCGCGTGGAAGATGCTCGGCAGCAAGCCGCGCATGATCTTCATCAACCGCACCGACGAGGACAACAGCAACTACCAGGCCTGCTTCGACGCGCTCAAGGCCAAGTTCGGCACCTCCGTGGCGCCGCTGGTCGCCCCGGTCACGGACGCTGCCGGCCACGTCACCGCCATCGTCGACCTGCTGCACAACAAGGCCTATGAGGTCAAGGGCGGCAAGGCCGCCGCCTGCGCCATCCCCGCCAGCATCGCCGACGAGGTCGAGACCCTCCGCGCCGAGCTGATGGAGGCCGCCGCCGGCACCGACGAGGAGCTGATGGAAAAGTTCTTCGAGACGATGGAGCTCTCCGCCGACGAGATCGCCAGGGGCCTGCACATCGGCGTGCGCGACGGCAGCGTCGCGCCCGTCCTCTGCGGCAGCGCGGTCTCCGGTCTCGGCGTTGAGATGCTGCTCGAGTGCGTGCTCGACCTCGTGCCCGTCGCGACCGGCATGCCCGCCGAGCCCGCGAAGACCGAGGGCGGCGAGGACGTCGAGGTCGCTTACGACGAAAACGGCGCGACCGCTGCGATCGTCTTCAAGACCATCTCCGACCAGTACGGCAAGTACAGTCTGGTCAAGGTCGTGCGCGGCAAGATCACCGGCGACATGAGCCTGTACGACACCACCACCGGCAACACCGAGAAGCTCGGCCGTCTCTACACCATCCGCGGCCAGAAGAACGAAGAGGTCAAGGAGATCTGCTGCGGCGACATCGGCGCCATCGCGAAGATGGACCGCGTCAAGACCGGCGACACGCTGTGCGATCCCAAGGCGATCGTCGTGCTGCGCGGCATGGACTTTGCCGAGCCCTGCTACTCCCGCGCTATCGCGCCGAAGACCCGCGGCCAGGAGGACAAGCTCGGCACCGGCCTCAACCGCCTCAACGAGGAAGACCCGACCTTCTCCGTCCTCAACAACGCCGAGACGCACCAGATCGTCGTCTCCGGCGCGGGCGACATTCAGATCGACGTGCTCGTGAGCAAGCTCAAGAGCCGCTTCAACGTCGAGACGGTGCTCGACACGCCGCGCGTCGCCTATCGCGAGCGCATCCGCAAGACCGTCCAGAAGCAGGGCCGCCACAAGAAGCAGACCGGCGGCAGCGGCCAGTTCGGCGACGTTTGGGTCCGCTTCGAGCCGAACGAGGAGTCTGAAGAGATGGTCTTCGCCGAGGAGGTCTTCGGCGGCAGCGTGCCCAAGAACTTCTTCCCCGCGGTCGAGAAGGGCCTGCGCGAGGCCTGCCTGCACGGCCCCCTCGCCGGCTATCCGGTCGTGAACCTCAAGGCCGTGCTGTACGACGGCTCCTATCACCCGGTCGACTCGTCCGAAATCGCGTTCAAGACCGCCGCGAACCTCGCCTATAAGGCCGCCATGCCCGAGGCGTCCCCCGTCCTGCTCGAGCCCGTGTGCGAGCTGAAGGTCACCGTGCCCGACCAGTACATGGGCGATATTCTCGGCGACCTGAACAAGCGCCGCGGCCGCGTCATGGGCATGACCCCGACCGGCGACGGCGAGCAGGTCATCGAGGCTGAGTGCCCGCAGGCGGAGCTGATGAGCTACGCCATCGACCTGCGCTCCATGACCCAGTCCCGCGGCTCGTTCGTGATGCACTTCGTGCGCTACGAGCAGTGCCCGGCCGACGCGCAGGAGAAGGCCATCGCCGCGGCGAAGGCCCTGCAGGACGCCGAATAACACACCCATTCCGCATCGGCAGAGCGCCGGAGCCCGTCGGCTCCGGCGCTCTTTTCGCAGGCAAAAAAGGAGCCGCCGCGGATCGCCCGCAGCGGCCCAAATCGGGTGGGATATTGGAAAGCTTCCGAACGCTATGATACCCCGCCTTGTCCCGCCGCGTCAAGAGGAGCTTTTGTCGAAGAGGCGGCGCAAAGCGCGAACGGCGTCGGGCTGCTGCAAATTCGGCAAAACAGCCAAATTTGACCCGCCGCTTTTTCCCGATTGCGCACTTGGAGGAACGCCGCCGGTGTGTTATAATCAATTAAAGTGAAGAGGGAGCCGCGCGGCTTTCTCTTCCTTTTCCAAAAGAAAGGAGCGAGACCCCATGAAGTTCACGTTTACCTGCAAAAAGATCAACCTGAACGATTCCGTCAAGGCCTATGCCGAGAAGAAGATCGGCAAGCTGGAGAAGTTCTTCCGCGACGAGCCGGAGGCTGCCGTCACCTTCTCCGTTGAAAAGAAAAATCGCTGCGTCGTGGAAGCGACGCTTTACGGTGCAAACGGCACAATTTTCCGTGCCGTCGGCGAGGATGCCGACGGCGATATGCGCGGCGCGATCGACTCCGCCGGCGACCAGATCGAGCGCAAGATCCGCAAGAACAAGACGCGCCTTGCCAAGAACCTCCGCGCCGACTCCATCAAGCCCGCGCTGAGCGAGGAGTTCGACGTGCAGGAGGAGCGCGAGTTCAAGATCGTGCGCAGCAAGCACTTCGCCATCAAGCCCCTCAGCCCGGACGAGGCCATCCTCCAGATGAACCTGCTGGGCCACAACTTCTACGTTTTCCGCAACACCGACAACGACGCCATCGCCGTCGTCTACCGCCGGAACGACGGGGACTACGGCATCATCGAGGCCGACGAAAACTGAACCCGCAAAAGAGAAGCCCGCCGCAAGGCGGGCTTCTCTTTTGCGGCGGAACGCGGCTGCGGCGCGCATCGTCTGCGTGCGTTTTTGCGCTCTGCAAAATACGCGGCGCATTTCGGCAGATTCCTCTTGTTTTAAAGTAAAAGCGTGCTATAATAAAAAATAGTATCTTTACAAGAGGTGAAACGGCATGACAGATGTGCGAAAGATCCGCGCGCGCTTCGGCGGCAGCATTTGCCGGCGCTGCATCAACCGCGCCTATCATGTGAACCTTCAGCCGTCGGAGTGCCGTTACTCCTACCCGCAGCGCTGCCCCGTCTGCGGGCAGGAGCGCAATCTCGTCCTCGACGTGAGCCACACGGGCCGCTGGAAGCTGCTGCGGGCGGAGGAATAGAACAGAAAAGGGAAAGCGCCCGCCGCTCCGTGCAAAACGGAGCGGCGGGCGCCTCTGTTTTTCTTTTCCCTGCCGCGTTACTTCTCCTCGGCCTTCTTTGCGGTCTTGCGGGCGGGGCGCTTGATCGGGGCGCGCTTCTCGGGCTTGACCTCGCCGGCGTCGACGGCGGCCATGTGCTCGAGCAGGCGGACGACCATGTTGGAATAGCCCCACTCGTTGTCGTACCACGCGATCAGCTTGACGAAGTCGTTGTCGAGCATGATGCCGGCGGTCTCGTCGAAGATGCAGGGGCAGGCCGTGCCGATTAGGTCGGTCGAGACCACCTGGTCGTGCGTGTAGTCCACGATCCCCTTCATGTACGTCTCGCTCGCGTGGCGGATGGCGTAGCAGATGTCGGAATAGCTGGTCTTGACCTTGAGCCGCGCCGTCAGGTCGACGACGGAGACGTCCGCCGTCGGCACGCGGAAGCTCATGCCCGTCATCTTGCCGTTCAGCTCCGGGATCACGCGGCCGACGGCCTTCGCCGCGCCGGTGGAGGACGGGATGATGTTGTTCAGGATGGAGCGGCCGGTGCGCCAGTCGCTGCCGCCGCGGGAATCGACCGCCTTCTGCTTGGCGGTGGCGGCGTGGATCGTGGACATGAGCGACTGCTCGATGCCGAACTCCTGGTGGATGATCTTGGCCAGCGGCGCCAGGCAGTTCGTGGTGCACGACGCGTTGGAGACGACCGCCATGTCCTTCTGCAGCTGCATGTGGTTCACGCCCATGACGAACATCGGGGTGATCTCGTCCTTCGCGGGGGCGGTGATGATGACCTTCTTCGCGCCGCCCTTGAAGTGGCGGCTGGCCTTCTCCGTCGTGGTGTAGGCGCCGGTGGACTCGATGATGTACTCCGCGCCACAGCTCTCCCACTGGATCATCGCGGCGTCGGACTCGCTGAAGACGTGGATCTTGTGGCCGTTGACGATGAGGTTGTTGTCCTCCCGCTCGACCGTGCCGGGAAATCTGCGGAAGACCGAGTCGTACTTGAGCATATAGACCATGTAGTCCACGTCCGCCTTGCGCAGATTGATGCCGCAGACGTCGAACTTCTCCGGATGCTCCATCATGATGCGCAGCACCGCGGTGCCGATGCGGCCGAAGCCGTTGATGCCAACTTTGATCGCCATTTCCTTTTCCTCCACTGTTATTTCGCACGCGTCACGTGCTTTTTTCCCGGATATCATCTTTATTATAGCATCTCCGCCTTTTTTGTCTGCCCTTTTCCAAAAAAAAGGTAAACGAAAATACGCGGTTCGATTTGGACAATTTGCACATCTTTTATCGTAATTTCTTGTGAGATTTGCCCATATGTTCCATACATTTGCAACATATTATGCAACCTTTCCGACGCTGCAAAAGCGGCGCGGCTCTTGCGTACTGCACGGAGGCGCGGCAGCGCGAAGGATGCACGCACCCCGCAAAAAGAACTTTCGCGCGGCGCGCGCGGTGGAGGGTTTCGCGCCGGCGGGCGCGACGTACTTTCTGCTCGTGCAGAAAGTACGCAAAGACACGTTCAAGGAGGAAACCCTTTCGATTGGGTTTCCTCCTTGAAAAACCTCCTTCCTGACCGACCAAAGAGAGGGCTCCGGCCCTCCCTTTGGAAACCCGCCGGGGGCGGGGTGCGGTGGAAAGTGCAGAATGCCATTGGAAGCCAGCCCGGGAGTGGAGCGCAGCGTCTCTGCCCCTCCTTTTGGAAAGCACATCCTGGGTGAAAACGGTGGGGTGCACAGATGCGGCAATGCAGAAACGCCGCGGCTTGCATCCTGCGGAGGCGCGGAAGCAGGAGTGCGGGGCAGGCGGCGGGTTCTGGAAAGGCGCGGCAGCGCAAAGGAGGCAGGGGCGTTCGGGCCGGTGCGCCGGTCCGGTTTGCGGGGGTTTTGCGGGGATCGGTGGCGGGATTCCAAAACCGAAGCGGTTTTGGCGCGTCTTTCGGCCCTTTCTGCGCGGACAGAAAGGGCCTCGCGCCGGGGCGCGAAAGGCTCCTCTCTAAGCCGTTTCAGCTTGCTCTATCTTTGCAGGGGAAGGTTTCGCGCCGTCGGGCCCGACCCTTTTTGCCCCGGCGGCCCAAAGGGCCCCGCGCCGGCGGCGCAGGGCCCTTTGCGAAGTGCTCAATTGTTCCGCGGCGTCACAGCGCACGTTCGATCGTGCCGCCGCCGACGACGCGCTCGCCGTCGTAGAACACGACCGCCTGCCCCGCCGTGACCGCGCGCTGCGGCACGTCGAAGGTCACGCGCACCGTGCCGTCCGCAAGCGGCGCGACCTCGGCGGGCGCCTCGGTCTGGCTGTATCGCGTCTTGGCGGTGACGCGCAGCGACCCCTCCGGCGCCGGTTCGATCCAGTTCACGTCGGAGGCCAGCAGCGCAGAGGAAAACAGCTCCGCGTCGTCCCCGAGCAGGACGGTGTTGTCCGCCGCGTTTTTGGAGACCACGTAGAGGCGGCGGTCGGCGCTGACGCCGAGGCCCTTGCGCTGGCCCGCCGTATAGCCGACGAGCCCGCCGTGCCGGCCCAGCACGCGGCCCGCGCGGTCGACAAAATCGCCGGGTGCGCTCTCGACGCCGCCGTACTCCCGCAGGAAGCGCACGTAATCCCCGTCCGGCACGAAGCAGATGTCCTGCGAGTCCGGCTTGTGTGCGGTGACGAGGCCTGCCTCCTTCGCCAGGGCGCGGATCGCCGGCTTGTCGTATTCGCCCACCGGCAGCAGCAGGTGCGCAAGCTGCGCCTGCGTGAGCCGAAAGAGCACGTAGCTCTGATCCTTGCGCCGGTCGCGTCCGCGCAGCAGGTGGCAGCGCGCGCCGTCGCGCGCCACGCGGGCATAGTGTCCGGTGGCGACGTAGTCGTAGCCGAGCGCGAGCGCGCGGTCGAGCAGCGCGCCGAACTTCAGGCTGCGGTTGCAGTCGATGCAGGGGTTCGGCGTGCGCCCGGCACAGTATTCCGCGACGAATTTGTCCATCACGTCGCGCGCAAAGCGCGCGGTCTCGTCGAAAACGTAAAAGTTCATGCCGAGGCGGCGCGCGGCCGCGCGCGCATCCTCGGCGTCGGCGGCGGAGCAGCAGCCGCCCTCTGCCGTTTCCCCGGCGTAGAGGCGGAGCATCGCCCCGGCGCAGTCATAGCCCTGCCGCTGCAGCAGCAGCGCCGCGGCGGAGCTGTCCACCCCGCCGCTCATGGCCACAAGCACCCGCTTTCCCATGGCCCGCCTCAATCCGGAAAGCGGCCGAGGAACGCCGCGCTCGGCAGCGCGTCCGCCAGCTCGAGCAGCGTCCGGTCGAAGCCGCCGGCATAGTCAAACGTCGGCTCCCGCAGGCGCAGCAGCGTCGAGCGCTCGTCCGGCAGGGCAAGCGTGAACGCCGCACCCTCGCCCGGCGCGGAGGCGACGTCCAGCGTGCCGCCGTGCCCCTCCGCGATCCGGCGGCAGAGCGCGAGGCCCAGCCCCGCGCCCGCGCCCGCGCGGGCGAGCGTCACCGGCGCAAGGTACGCCTCGAAGATCTCCTCCCGCCGTTCGGGCGCGATGCCGCAGCCCGTGTCGGCCACGGTCAGCAGGACCTGTCCCTCCTCCCGGCGGAGCGACACGGTCACACAGCCGCCGGCCGGCGTGTACCGCAGCGCGTTCGACAGCAGGTTCAGCAGCAGCCGCTCCAGCAGCGCCGCGTCCATGCCGATCACGCAGGTCTTCTCCGCGCTCTCAAAGCGCAGGGCTACGTTCTTTTCCGCGAACAGCGCCTCCGCCCGCGTGCAGACCGTGCGCGTCAGCGCGGTCAGATCGCCGTTGAACAGGGAAAAGCGGCCCTCTTCGGCGAGCTTCGGCGCGTCGCTCAGGTTGCCGACGGCGCGATGCAGCCGATAATAGCTCTGCAAAAAACGCGCGGCGTCGCGCTCCGTGTCCGGATCACCCTCGCTCTCCGCGGCGGCGGCCAGCCGCTTCGCCGCAAGATAGAGGTTGGTCATCTCGCCGCGCAGCGTCATCGCGACTCCCGGCAGCACCCGGGTGAGGAGCGCACGCTCCTCCCGGCTCAGTTCTCTCATAAAATCACACCCTTCGGGAAACCTATCCCGGATAGCTTCTGCACCGCGCGCGCCGCTGCGTCGCGGCAATCTTTTCCGGGCTTCCCGTTCCCTGCCTTCAGGATAGCAAATTTCCGCCGAAAAAACAAGGAATTTGTCGCCTCCGCGGTTTTTTTGAAAATCTGCTTGCAATTTCCAAAAAGAAGCATATAATAGATGTACCATACGTTTGAGATATTCCGGAAATAAGAAAGGATTTTGTCATGAGTATCAAAATCGGAATCAACGGCTTTGGCCGCATCGGCCGCATGGTCTTCCGCGCGAGCCTCGGCCATCCCGACGTCGAGATCGTCGGCATCAACGACCTCTGCCCGGCCGACTATCTTGCTTACATGCTCAAGTTCGACACGATGCACGGCAAGTTCCCCGGCGAGGTCTCCAGCCGGGACAATTTCCTGGTCGTCAACGGCAAAGAGATCCCCGTGTTTGCGGAGAAGGACCCCTCCAACATCCCCTGGGGCAAGCTGGAGGCGGAATATATCGTCGAGTCCACCGGCCTGTTCCTGACGAAGGACAAGGCGCAGCTCCACCTCAAGGCCGGCGCGAAGAAGGTCGTCATGTCCGCGCCCAGCAAGGACGATACGCCGATGTTCGTCGTCGGCGTGAACGACGATAAGTACACGAGCGATATGGACTACGTGTCCAACGCCTCCTGCACGACCAACTGCCTCGCGCCCATCGCCAAGGTCCTCAACGATCACTTCGGCATCCGCGAGGGCCTCATGACCACCGTGCACTCCATCACCGCCACGCAGAAGACCGTGGACGGCGTGTCCCTCAAGGACTGGCGCGGCGGCCGCGCGGCCTCCGGCAACATCATTCCGTCCTCCACCGGCGCGGCGAAGGCCGTCGGCAAGGTCATCCCGGCGCTCAACGGCAAGCTGACCGGCATGTCGATGCGCGTGCCCACGCTGGATGTGTCCGTCGTGGACCTGACCGTCAACCTGGAAAAGCCCGCCACCTACGACGAGGTCTGCGCCGCGATGAAGGCCGCCGCCGAGGGTGAGCTCAAGGGCATCCTGGGCTATACGGACGAGGCCGTCGTCTCCTCCGACTTCCTCGGCGACCCGCGCACCTCCATTTTCGACGCCAAGGCCGGCATCGCCCTGACGGATACCTTCGTCAAGGTCGTCGCCTGGTACGACAACGAGATCGGCTACTCTCACAAGCTGATCGAGCTGATCGAGCGCATGTACGCGGTCGACCACAAGTAATCCGCGCTTCCCGCCGCCCGCGTCCTCAGGGACGCGGGCGGTTTTTTCGTTGTGCTTTGCGAGGCGGCGTGGTAGAATACGGAAAAACGACGACGGGAGCTGCCTATGAAAACGACGAGAGACTTTCCCTCCTGCATCATCACCGAAAAGGGCGCGCGCTGGGTCGCGGACGGCCACCCGTGGATCTACGCGGACGAGGTCGTGCACGAGGACGCGGGGTGCGAGAACGGCGCGCCGGTGGACGCGGTGTCCGAAAAGGGCCGCTACCTCGGCACCGGCTTTCTGAGCCGCAGCAGCAAGATCCGCATCCGGCTCGTCACGCGCAACGCGAACGACCGCCTCGACGCGGCCTTCTGGCGCCGCCGCATCCAATACGCCTGGGACTACCGCAAGGCCGTCATGGGCGGGGACGTCTCCTGCTGCCGGGTGATCTTCGGCGAGGCCGACGGGTTCCCGGGCCTGACCGTCGACCGCTTTTCCGACCTGCTCGTGACGCAGACGCTCTCCGCCGGTATCGAGCGGCTCAAGGACACGCTCTTTCCCGCGCTCGTCGACGTGCTGCGCGCCGACGGCGCCGTGATCCGCGGCGTTTACGAGCGGAACGACGCGCCCATCCGCGCGCTGGAGGGCCTCGTCCCGGGCAAGGGCTGGTTCTGGCGCGAGGCGGACGCCGCGCCGGTGACCGAGATCTGCGAAAACGGCGTCTATTATCAGGTCGACGTGGAAAACGGGCAGAAGACCGGCTTCTTCCTCGACCAGAAATACAACCGCCTCGCCGCGGCGAAGCTGGCGCGCGGCCGCCGCGTGCTGGACTGCTTCACCCACACGGGCTCCTTCGCGCTCAACGCCGCCCGCGGCGGCGCCGCGCATGTCACGGCAGCAGACGTGTCGGAAAGCGCGATCGCGCTCGCGCGCGCCAACGCCGTGCGCAACGGTCTCGAGGATCGCATCGAGTTCCTCACGGCGGACGTGTTCGACCTGCTGCCGGCGCTGATCGAGCGCGGCGGACATCCCTATGACTTCATCATCCTCGATCCGCCGGCGTTCACCAAGTCGCGCGCGACCGTGCGCGCCGCCGAGCGCGGCTACCGCGAGATCAACCGCTGCGCGCTGCGCCTGCTGCCGCGCGGGGGCTATCTCGCTACGGCCTCGTGCAGCCACTTCATGTCCTCCGAACGCTTCGAACAGATGCTGCGCGCCGCCGCGCGCGACGCGGACGTGTCGCTGCGCCAGATCGAGGCGCGCCAGCAGGCGCCCGACCATCCGATCCTCTGGAACGTGCCGGAGACGGACTATCTCAAGTTCTATCTCTTCCAGGTCGTCTGACCGCGGAAACACGCGCCGCGCCGGGCTCTCCGGCGCGGCGTCTTTTTTTGTCCGGATCCATGCAAAGTCCATGACGTTTTCTCATGCTTGATGCGAGAGATTCGCGTATTACAAACGCCGATTTTGTGCGCTTTGTCTGTTGCGCCCAACCGAATTCTGCACTATACTATTACATTATTTTCTCCGTGTTCCCGAAGGAAGCGGGCCTCCCGGCCCGTCCGGGGTCCCGCGGCGCGCGGAGGGGATATGCCGCCGTATGCTCGCATATCGCGGACGAAAAATCATTGGCTTATGCCAAGGAGAGGAGAAGCTATGAAGCACACCTGGAAGCGCCTTCTTTCGGTCACGCTGTCCCTGGTGCTGGTGCTGGGTCTCGCGTCCCCCGTGTTCGCCGCAGACGAAGCGCCCGCCAAGTACACCGTCACCTGGGAGAAGGTAGAAAACGAAGCCCCGCGTCGGCTCCCGCAGGCGGCCACGGTCCCTGAGGCCGCATCCGCCCCGCTCTATGCCGACAGCGAGATCGTGCGCGTGTCCATCATTCTTGACGGCGCGTCCACGCTCGAGCAGGGGTACTCCACCGAGGGGATCGCAGACAATGCGGCGGCAAGCAGCTACCGCGCCGGTCTGCAGGCCTCTCAGGCCGAGGTCGAAGCCCTGATCTCTGACGAGGTCCTCAGCGGCGGCAGCCTCGACGTCGTGTGGAACCTGACCCTGGCGGCGAACATCATCTCCGCCAACGTACCCTACGGCAAGATCGAGGCGATCAAGGCTCTCGACGGCGTCAAGGACGTCATCCTCGAGAACCGGTATCTGCCCGCGGTCGTCAGCAAGGGCGACGCCGAGCCTGAAATGGCCACCTCCGGCGAGATGATCGGCACCAACCTCGCCTGGGCCCAGGGCTACACCGGCGCCGGCAGCCTGATCGCCATCGTCGATACCGGCCTGGACACTGAGCACGAGCTGTTCCAGGGCGACGCGCTGGCCTACGCCGTCAGCCAGATGGAGAACCCCGTCACCCTGGCCACGGCCGACACCTTTGCCGACAAGCTCGACCAGCTCAACATCACCGGCAGCAGCCGCATTCCCGGCGCGGCCGCGGACGATTTCTATCTCAATGAGAAGGTCCCGTTCGCTGCCAACTACGTCGACAACGACTTTGACGTGGGTCACGTCAACGACACGCAGGAGGAGCACGGCTCCCACGTGGCCGGCATCGCGGCGGCCAACCGCTTCGTCAGCGACGGCGCGGGCGGCTTCGTTCCCTCGCTCGAGACCGTAGCCACGCAGGGCGCGGCGCCCGACGCGCAGCTGATCATCATGAAGGTGTTCGGCAAGGGCGGCGGCGCTTACGACTCCGACTACATGGCCGCCATCGAGGACGCGCTCGTTCTCGGGGCCGACGCCGTGAACCTGAGCCTCGGCTCCGGCGCTGCAGGTCTGGTCACCACGGAGTATCAGGACATCATGGACAAGCTCGCCGCGAGCGACACCGTGGTCTCCATCTCCTCGGGCAACGCCTATGACTGGGCCGCCCAGACCTACTTCGGCTACCTCTACAGCGACGGCGCGAACTTCGCGACCGACGGTTCCCCCGGCTCTTACGCCAACGCCTTCACCGTTGCCTCCGTGGACAACACCGGTTCCACCGGCCCGTACCTCGAGGTCGACGGCTCGAAGATCTTCTACTCTGAGACCTCCGGCTACGGCAACGCGCCCATCGCCACCATCGCGGGCGACTATGAGTACGTGTTCGTGGACGGCGTCGGCACCGACGAAGAGTTCGCCGCCGTGGCGGACGTCCTCGACGGCAAGATCGCGGTCTGCTACCGCGGCAGCACGAGCTTCTATCAGAAGGCCAATGCCGCCGTGGCCAACGGCGCGGTCGCGACGATCATCGTCAACAACCAGCCCGGCGTCATCAACATGAACCTGGCGAACTACAGCTACACCGCCCCCGCCGTCTCCATCCTTCAGGAGGACGGTGAGCTGCTCAAGACCGGCAACGCGCAGGATGCCGGCGGCGTGAGCTATTACACCGGCTCCATCACCGTCGGTGACACGGTCGGCTACAAGAACAACGACGTCGAGTATTACACGATGTCCGACTTCTCGAGCTGGGGCGTGCCCGGCGACCTGAGCCTCAAGCCCGAGATCACCGCCCCCGGCGGCAGCATCTACTCGGTCAACGGCTATCACCGCAGCGCTGACGGCACCAGCATGGTCGGCGGCCATGACCAGTATGAGAACATGAGCGGCACGTCCATGGCGGCGCCGCAGATCGCGGGCCTCAGCGCCGTGGCGGCGCAGTACATCCGCGACAACGATCTCGCTGCCAGGACCGGCAAGAGCCAGCGCTTCCTGATCCAGAGCCTGCTCATGTCCACCGCCGAGCCCCTGATCGAGGAGGACAGCGGCAGCTACTACGCCGTGCTCAAGCAGGGCGCGGGTCTTGCCGACATCAACAGCCTGGTCAACGCCAGATCCTACCTTGAGATCACCGGCGTGAACGGCGGCGACGCTTCCGCCGCGAATGCGGACGGCAAGGTCAAGGTCGAGCTGGGCGCCGATCCGGATCGCACCGGCGAGTACAGCTTCTCCTTCACGATCAACAACTTCTCGGATGAGGACGCTTCCTACAACATCCACGCCGAGTTCTTCACGCAGGATGTCTGGTCTTATTACGGCATGACGATGCTCGACACCTGGACCGCGCCGGTGCAGGCGGTCGTGACCTTCGACAGCGAAGATGACAGCGCGTCCGGCGTGAGCGCTACCGCGACCGCGCAGGAGGTGCTCGACTACGTCGTCAAGGGCGAGCTGCCCAACGGCGCGGACGAGGAGACCTTCATTGCCGAGAACGATCTGGACGAGGACGGTGTGCTGACCACTTACGACGCGCACCTGATCAACGTCGCCTCCGTGGACGCTGTCGTTCCCGCCGGCGAGTCCGTGACCGTCAACGCGACGGTTCGCCTGCTCGACATCGCCGACTATGACGACAACGGCGCCTACGTGGAAGGCTTCGTGTTCGTCGACGCCATCGACAGTGAAGACGGCGCCGAGGGCGAGCATCACTCCTTCCCGGTGCTGGGCTACTACGGCGACTGGTCCGAGCCCAGCATGACCGACGTCGGCTCCGCGCTCGAGTATGCCTACGGCCTGGAAGACCGTCCGCCGTATCTGTACTCCGTGCTCGGCACAACGGACGTGGAGGGCTTCATTCTCCGCTCCGGCGGCGCCGGTGAGGACATCTTCCTCGGCATCACCCCGGACGAGACCTATCTGCCCGAGCGCGTCGCGGTGAGCACCACCAACGGCGACATGCTCAAGGGCGTGCAGTACACGCAGGTCCGCAACGCCGGCGCCTCCCGCTTCACCGTTGAGGCGGAGGACGGCACCACGCTCTGGGAGGCCCTGGGCGGCAGCTCGTACGCTGCGTACTATTACTACAACGGCGCTGCCTGGCGCAACACCGCCTACACGCGCAACGTCGATCTCGACCTCGCCTCTCTCGGTCTGGCCGAGGGCGATCGGTTCACCGTTTCCTACACGCTCGCGCCCGAGTACTTCGTGAGCGGCGGCGTCGCGGATTGGGACGCGCTCAGTGAGAACGCGACCATGTCCGTCTCCGCCACGGTGGACAACACCGCTCCCGAGCTGAGCGCCCCGAGCGTCGATGCGGACAACAACCTCGTCTTCTCCGTGAGCGACAACCAGTATATTGCGCTGGTCGACGTGATGAACGAGGCTGCCTGGAACGGCGACAGCGAGAACGCCTGGAACGAGACCGCTTCCTCCGATCCGGACGCCTCCGCCGGCGACACGATGGAGCTTTCCTTCGCGATCGACCCGGAGGACGAGAATCTGCAGCACTTCATGATCCAGGTCTATGACTATGCGATGAACGTCACCACCTACAAGCTCAACCTGAACGCGGGTGAGCTCGCCGGCGACGTCACCGCCCTGACCGTCGACCCGGCCGCCGTCACGCTGCTGCGCGGCACCTCCGCGCTGCTCTCCGTCGAGGCGGAGCCCTGGGGCATTGACGAGAGCGTGACCTGGACCTCCAGCGACGAGACCGTCGCCACCGTGGCCGCGAACGGTCTGGTCACCGCGGTCGGCGCCGGCACGGCGACCGTCACCGCCGCGTCCGTGGTCACCCCGGACGTGACCGCCGCGTGCGAGATCACGGTCGTCGCGTTCGACACCACGGCCATCGGCGGCCTGCAGGATGCGGGCGGCCAGCCGCTGCTGTTCAGCCGCGACCTCAGCGATGTGACCGCCGACTGGGCGAACGAGGGCGCGCTGGCGAACGACATCACCGCGATGGCTTGGGATTGGAACACCGACGACGGTGCGTACTTCTATCAGCAGGACTTCAGCGGCTACATGCACAAGGTCAACATGGACACGCTTGAGACCGAAGAGACCTCTGCCGCTTCGACCGGCTTCGGCGCGCCGGTGGAGGACTTCGACTTCCCGTTCCTGACCAACATGTTCAACGACACGCACGTTGCGGTCGCCGTTGCCGAGGGGTATCTCCTCTTCGCCGACGACGTCATGGAGAACACCTTCGACCGCGGCTACAACCTTGCGAGCTATCTGCGCAGCTATTCGCGCGCGAGCCAGTTCGTGGCGATCGCCTGGGCCGGCTTCGACTTTGACGAGCCCGAGGAAGAGGGCGGCGATCCCGAGTACTACGATATGTTCTTCGCGCTGGACAACCGCGGCTACCTGTGGGAGCTCGACTGGTACGTTACGGGCGGCCTGAGCCTCGGTCTCTATCAGACCGACCTCCAGCTCTCCTATCCCGCCATGGATGAGACCACCGGCAACTCCCTCGTCTCGGGTGACGACGGCAACTTCTACCTCGCGCACTACAACGGCAGCACCAGTGAGCTGTACGTGCTGACCTTCGACGCCGACTTCGGCGGCTTCGTGTCCTTCCGCCTCGGCGACGTGGGCGACGACGTGTGGCCCGCCGCGCTGCTCACGGTCACGGAAAACGAGACCGACGAGGGCGGCGACGAGGGCGAGAGCCTTGGCCGCACCCCGCTCGCGTTCGGCGAGCCTGAGCAGATCGCTGCGCTGACCGCGGACGATCTGGCCGAGGTTTCCGCCGCTGCGCCTGAGACCTTCGCGGACGGCGGTCTGAACGCCGCCGGCGACTATGAGCGCGAGATCGTCACGGTCGAGCGCGAGGATGATGCCGGCGAGCCGCTGCTGGTCGAGGAGGATCAGGTCACCCTGACCGTCAAGGCCGACGACGTCGCCTACAACAGCCTCATCACCGTGAGCTACAACGAGGTGCTCACGCTCGATGCTTCCTCCGTCAAGGCGCTGGTCTCCCTCAACTCCGTCGCCATCGACGAGGAGAACCGCACCGTGACCTTCGGTTACGTGTCGCCGCGCAAGCTTGCGGCCGATACCGACGTGCTCACGATGGGCTTCCTGCTCGAGGAGACCGACGATACGCAGGGCCAGATCACCATCACGGTGACCGAGCTCGGCGAGGACGTCGGCATCGACGACAACGAGCTGGTGCTCACGATCGAGGCCGTCCCCGTCGCGGGCGTCAGCCTGGACGAGGAGCTCACGATCGACCAGGGCCTCCGCCTGAAGCTCACCCCGACCTTCGAGCCCGCGAACGCGCTCAACAAGCACGTGACCTGGGCCTCTGACGACGAGACGATCGTCACCGTCAATGAGGCCGGCGTCATCGAGGGCATCGCTCCCGGCACGGCGAACGTCACCGTCACCACCGAGGACGGCGGCTTCACCGCCACCTGCGCGGTCACCGTGGTCGGCGACGAGAGCAGCGACGACGATACGCCTTCCACGCCCGTCACGCCCATCGATCCCGGCGATCCCGAGCCCATCAACCCGGGCGATCCCATCATCCCGGTGCAGCCCGACCCGCAGGGCGGCGACGCGCAGCCCGGCGAGGAGGAGTTCCCGTTCGACGACGTGGATCCCGACGACTGGACCTACGAGGAGATCAAGGCCGCCTATGAGGCCGGTCTGATGAACGGTCTCGACGAGGATACCTTCGCTCCCAACGAGGAGGCCACCCGCGCCACGATCGTCGAGGTCCTCTGGCGCCTGGAGGTCAAGCCCGAAACGGCCGATCCCGCCACGTTTGACGACGTGGATCCCGACGCCGCCTATGCCGACGCCGTCGCCTGGGCGCACGCGAACGGCATCGTCACCGGCGTGACCGACACGATCTTCGAGCCGGATCAGAGCATCACGCGCGAGCAGTTCGCCGCGATCGTCTATCGTTACGCGCAGTTCAAGGGCCTCGCGGACGTTGAGGACGAATCGCTTGCCGCCTTCATCGACGCCGATCAGGTGTCCGCCTACGCCGTGAAGGCCATGGCCTGGTGCGTGGAGAACGGCATCATCAAGGGCGTGGCTGAGGACATGCTCGATCCTCTCGGCACCGCCACCCGCGCGCAGACCGCCGCGATCTACAACCGCCTGTCCAAGCTGTTCGGCTGATCGCACGGCAGCACACCCTTTCTCACGGCAAAAGGCCGCGTCCGCTTGGCGGACGCGGCCTTTCCCCTGCCCGCCCGCGGCGGGCGGCGCGGATTTCCTCTCATTTCCGCGCGCCGCCTCTTGCATTTGCCGGCGCGGCGGTAGTATAATGAAAGCACTTTAAAGAGATAGGAGTCTTCACCATGGATATCAACTCTCTGCTCGGCCTCCTCACCTCCGCCGACAGCGTCGGCGGCCTCAGCCAGACCACCAACGTCTCCTCCAACGGCGTGCAGAGCATTCTCGGCGCGGCGCTGCCCTCTCTGCTCACTGGCGCGCTGAACCAGTCCACCAACGCCGGCACCGCCGCCAGCTTCACCAACGCGCTCACGCAGCATTCCGCCGCGAACACCTCCAACCTCGGCTCGTTCTTCGGCAGCGTGGACACGGACGACGGCGCCAAGATCGTCAACCACCTGCTGGGCGACAATGCCAAGACCACCATCGCGCAGATCGCGAAGCAGTCCGGCGTGAGCCAGAAGGACACGGCGAAGGTGCTCTCCGCCGCCGCGCCCCTGCTGATGAGCCTGCTCGGCCAGCAGGCCAACACCCAGCAGGTCAGCAACAACACCACCGGCGTCGCCAACATGATGAGCGGCCTGCTCGGCAATGCGGACATGACCAGCCTGCTCGGCGCCATGCTCGGCGCCGGCACGACGGGCACGTCCTCCAACAAGAAGACCGGCGGCCTGCTCGGCGCGCTGCTCGGCTTCCTCAAGTGAGCGTCCCTCCCGCAAGCAAAAAAGCTCCCGCCTCTCGGCGGGAGCTTTTTCCTTTGCGTCATCTTCTCTTCAGCGTGCGGATATCGTCCCCGAAGAACGGCAGGATGCGGTATTCCCCCTCGATCCGGGAGCGCACCGGCGCGCCGTAGCGCGCGCCGAGCTCGTCGGGGCTCAGGTTGGTGGAGATGATCGTGCTCCGTCCCGTCATCAGGCGGGTGTTGACGATCTGATAGAGCGCGCTCACGACGAACGCGGTCGTCATCTCCGTGCCGAGATCGTCCAGGATCAGCAGGTCGCAGCGCAGCACGCGCTCCACGTCCTCGTCGGCGGCGTCGTCCGGCTCGCGGCGGAACTTCTGCGCCTCGAACGCGGCGAACACGCGGCTCGCCGTGTCATAGACGACGGAGTGGCCCGCCTCGCTCACGACGCGCGCCACGCAGGCCGAGAGGAACGTCTTGCCGAGGCCCGTGTCGCCTGAGAGCAGCAGGTTGCCGCCGCCGCGGGAAAAATCATAGGCGAAGTCCCGGCAGGCGTCGTAATTCTTCTCCGCCCGCTGGTAGGGCGACAGGCCCTGCTCAAAGTCCGGCGCGCGGGAATACAGGTCGAAATTGAAGGTCTCGAAGCTCTGCGTGCCGAGATCCAGCAGGTGCGAGAGCTCCTCGTTCTGCACGCGCGTATAATACGCGCGCAGGCACTGGCACATCCGCCCGTCGACCCAGCCCGTGTCGCCGCAGCGCGCGCAGGCGGGCTGCGGCTCCAGCGCGTCCGCCGGATAGCCGAGGTCGGTCAGCAGCCGCGCGCGCTCGGCCTGCAAGCGGAGGTTCTCCTCCTTCAGCGCCGCGATCGCCGGCCGCGGGTCCGTGCCGCGCCGCAGGCCGGAGGCGATGATCTTCGCCATCGTCTGCGAAAGCTCGCGGGTGATCTCCTCCGCGCGCGGCGCGCGGCGGTAGATCTCGCGCTCCCGGGCGCGGAACGTCTCCTCCCGGCGCTGCTTCGCCTCGTCGAACCGCGCCATCGCGCGGCGCACCAGCTTGCCGTCGTACGCCATCCGGATCCCTCCCCCGCATCAATCGTATTGCCGCATCCAGGCGTTTTTGCCGCCCCTGGCGGCGCTCTTCTGCGCCCCCGTGCGCTCGCCGCGCACCTCCTCGGGCGTGTGCAGCCCTTTTTCGTGCCATTTTTTCAGGATGCCGTTGCAGTAGGGCCATTTGAACTCGTGGCACTGCAGCACCGTCCTGTCGTAGGCGAGGGCCACGCTCTCCGGCGGGAAGCCCATCTCCAGCCACGCGGCGAGATAGCGCTCCTCGCTCGGCGCGGCTGCGCGGTCGCCCAGGCCCAGCGCGCGCATATACTCCGGATAGCGCGCGCGTCTGCGCTGCTCCTCGCGCAGATAGGCGCTGGCCGCCGCCGTGGAAAACAGCTCCAGCCGCGCCCAGCGATAGCCCTCCTGCTCGACCTCGCGCATCGTGGGCGGGCGGCTGACGCCGAAGCGCTCGCGCTTGCGCTCGAGGCAGTGGTTGACCAGCAGATAGATCACGTCCGCCGGCAGGCCGAGGTGCTCGTAAAGCCCCAGCAGCTTGCGCACCGACGGATCGGACAGCTTGCCCAGCTTGCGCTCCACCTCGACGAGCAGCGCCGCGAACGACGCGTCCCCCTCCAGCGTGCGCATCACGTCCTCGCGGGAATACTCCGGCGTGACGTCCTCCGGCGGCGCGGGCGCGGTCTCCGCCGCGCGCTCCGGCGCGGACACGAGCCCCATCGAGCCGAGCGCGGCCTCCGCCGCGCGCAGCCGCGTCTCGCTCCAGCGCAGGCGCTCGCAGAGCTTCTCCGGCGCGGCGGCTCCGCCGTCGCGCACGAGGCAGAGGTAGAGCAGCGCCGCGTCGCCGTTGCCGCCGTCGATCAGGCGGCGCACGACCGGGCCCGCGAGCGTGATCTGCTCTTCCTCTTTGAGATGCAGAACGTAGCCTGCCACCCGCGCCGCCCCCTTTCGACTGTCTGTTTCTGTATTCTACACGATATTTTCGCCTGAGTAAATAAGAAATTTTGCCGCGTTCCTCTTTTCTCGGCGCGGCTTTTATGCTATACTATCATGTGAGTCATTGGGTGGAATGGCACCTTTTGGAAAAATACAGAACGAAAGGATCGGATCAGGACATGACGAATCGTGTTACGGTCAGCATCTGCGGTCAGGACTATACGCTGGTCGCGGAGGAAGCGCCCTCTTACATGCAGAAGGTCGGCGCCTACGTGGACGAAAAGATGGGCGAGCTGCTCGAGACCGCGAAGGTCGGGCGGATCGATGCCGCCGTGCTCACCGCCGTGAACGTCGCGGACGAGCTGTTCAAGGAGCGCGAGGCGGCCGAGGCACTGCGCCGCCAGCTCAAGCAGTATCTGGACGAGGCGGGCCAGGCGAAAAACGAGGTCTCCGAGCTCAAGCGCGAGCTTTTCCGCCTGCAAAACCGCAAGTAAGACATGACCGAGCTGCTTGCTCCCGCCGGCTCGCAGGAGGCGCTCGTCGCCGCTGTGCAGAGCGGTGCCGACGCGGTGTATCTGGGCTTCGGTGCCTTCAACGCCCGCAGGAACGCGCGGAATTTCTCCGATGAGGAGTTCCGCGCGGCGGTCGCTTATTGCCATTTGCGCGGTGTGAAGGTCTACCTCACGCTCAACACCCTCGTCACCGACCGCGAGCTGCCCGCCCTGGCCGAAACGGCGCAAACGGCCTCCTCCTTCGGGGTCGACGCGATCCTCGTGCAGGATCTCGGCGTGCTGGAGACGCTGCACGCCGTGATCCCGGACGTGCCGCTCCACGCAAGCACCCAGATGAGCCTGCACACGCTCTCCGGTGTGCGCGAGGCGGCGGCCCTCGGCGTCACCCGCGCCGTGCTCGCGCGAGAGCTTTCGCGCGAGGAGATCGCGGCCATCTGCGCGCGCAGCCCCATCGAGATCGAGGCCTTCGTCCACGGCGCGCTGTGCATGTGCTACTCCGGCCAGTGCGAGATGAGCGCCGTGATCGGGCGGCGCAGCGGCAACCGCGGTCTCTGCGCCCAGCCCTGCCGCCTGCCCTACGGCGCGGGCGGGGCGAAGAGCTATCCTCTGAGCCTGCGCGACATGAATCTCGCCGCCCACGTGCCGGAGCTGCAGGACATGGGCGTCGCCTCCCTCAAGCTGGAGGGGCGCATGAAGCGGCCGGAGTACGTCGCCGCCGTCACGGGCATCTACGCCCGCCTGCTGCGCGAGCATCGCGCCGCCACGGCGGCGGAGCAGCGTCAACTCGCCGCCGCCTTTTCGCGGGACGGGTTCACCGACGGGTACTATACCGGCCGCCGCGGCCGCGCGATGTTCGGCGTCCGGCCGGAGGATGCGCGCTGGCCCGAGGAATGGTTTGCGCAGCTGCGCGCAGACTATGAAAAAGAGACCCTGCGCACGGTGCCCGTGCGCTTCGCGGCGGCGCTCTCCGCCGGCCGGCCGATGACCCTCGCCGCTGAGGACGGCGACGGTCACAGCGTCACCGTCACGGGCGCCGCGCCCGAGGCGGCGCGCAGCCGCAGCCTCACGGCGGACGAGGTCGAAGCCCGTCTGCGCAAGACCGGCGGCACCGCCTTCACCGTCACGGACTGCCGCGTCGCGCTGGAGGACGGGCTTGCCGTCTCCGCATCGGCGCTCAACGCCCTGCGGCGCGACGCCCTCGCCGCGCTGACGGCGCAGCGCACCGCCGTCCCCCCGCGGCGCAGCTTCCCGTATCTGCCGCCGGCGCCCGTGCCGAACGCCGCCGAGCCGCCGCGTCTCACCGTCTCCCTCGCCCGCACCGATCAGCTCACCCCGGCGCTCGCCGCGCTGCGTCCGGCGCTCGTGCTGCTGCCCCTTGAACTGCTGGACGGGCTCGATCTCGCGCCCTATCTTCCCCTCACGCGCTTCTGCGCGGTGCTGCCGCGCATCTGGCGCGACCGGGATGAGGACGCGCTGCGCGCCATGCTCGCGCGCGCGAAGGCGCGCGGCGTCTCCGCCGTGAGCATCGGCAATCTGGGCCAGCTGGCCCTTGTGCGTGATTACGATCTGGAATATCGCGGCGATTTTTCACTTAACGTATTCAATTCTGTTGCCCTCTCCTTCCTCCGCGCGCAGGGCCTGCACAGCGCCGCCGTCTCCTTCGAGCTGCGCGCCGAGCAGATCCGCGATCTGCAAAAGTGCCTGCCCTGCGAGGCGATGGTCTATGGGCGCCTGCCGCTGATGATCACGGAGAACCGCGTCGCGTCCGACGGCGCGCCCGTTCTCGCCGACCGCCGCGGCGAACGCTTCCCGGTGCTGTCCGTCTTCGGCGGGCGCAGCGAGCTGCAAAATTCCAAAACGCTCTTCCTCGCCGACCGGGACGATTGGCGCGGGCTCGGCCTCGCGTACGCGCGCCTGCGCTTCACGACCGAATCGCCGGAAACCTGCGTCCGCGTGCTGCGTGCCTACCTCGGGCAGGACGATTACCGCCCGGACGATCTGACCCGCGGCCTGTTCTATCGCGGCACAGGGTGAAAACAAACCGAAATATTTTCTTCTCATAATACAAATAGTATAGAATTTTTCTGAATGCGAGGTCGCCCATGCCGCATATCGTACTTGCATCTCAATCGCCGCGGCGCCATGAGCTGCTGCGGCGCATCGGCATCACGGACTTTTCCGTCGTCGTCCCGCATGCGGACGAGAGCTGTCCTCCGGGCCTTTCGCCGGAGGAGACGGTGGCCCACATCGCGCGCGCGAAGGCCGAGGCCGCGCGGGCGCTGACCGCGCCGGAGGACGTGGTCATCACCGCGGACACGATGGTCTTTCTCGGCAACGAGCGTCTCGGCAAGCCGCGGGACGAGGCCGACGCCCTGCGCATGCTGACGGAGCTTTCCGGCAGCCGCCACACGGTCTGCACCGGCGTGACCGTGCGTCAGGGCGCGCGGCTCGAGGTGTTCACCGTCTCGACCGCGGTGTACTTCCGCCCCGCGACCGAGGCGGAGCTGCGCGCCTACATTGCCTCCGGCGAGCCGATGGACAAGGCCGGCGCCTACGGCGTGCAGGGTCTGGGCGCGCTGCTGGTCGATCGTATCGAGGGCGATTTTTTCAACGTGATGGGTCTGCCGGTCGCGCCGCTGGCGCGCGTGCTGGCGTCTTTCGGAGTCACGCTGCTCTGATCTCCGCGGCAAAAAAGACGAAAGGAGGGTGCGGAAATGAAGGACTTTCTGGAAAAGCACGGGCTGCTGATCCTGTCGGCGGCGGTCGTGCTGGCGCTGCTGCTGAGCGCGCTGAGCTATTTTTCCGCGACCTCCTCGTTCCTGCACAACGCCGCGGGCGTCGTGACCTCGCCGTTCCGCGCCGCGGGCGCGGCCGTGTCCGAGTGGGTGCGCGACAAGCAGCGCTACTATCGGGATTACAGCGACCTGCTGGCCGAGAACGAGGCCCTGCGCCGCGAGGTGGCGGAGCTGCGCGCCGACGCGCGCCAGGTCGAGCGCGACCGGGAGGAGAACGCCCGCCTGCGCGAGCTGCTGGGCTTGCGCGAGCAGCGCCGCGAGCTGGCGTTCGAGGCCGCCGCCGTGCTGGAGCACAGCAGCAGCAACTGGACCTCGACGCTCACGCTGGATCGCGGCACCGCGCACGGCGTGGCCGCGAACAACTGCGTCGTGAACGCGGAGGGTTACCTCGTCGGCGTGGTGAAGGACGTCGGCTACAACTGGTGCACCGTCCTCACGATCATCGACACCGACATGGAGCTCGGCGCGCTGCTCTACCGCAGCGGCGACGTGGCCATCGCCGAGGGCGACTTTGCCCTCATGGGCGAGGGCAAGCTCAAGCTCTCCTACCTGCCGAGCGACGTGTCGCTCCTCGCAGGCGACTATATCGTGACCTCCGGCCTCGGCGGGTTCTATCCCTCCAACCTGGTCATCGGCGTGGTGGACTCCGTCCACACGGATGACGACGGCCTCGTGCAGTACGCCGTGCTCTCGCCGCTTGCGGATCTGGACGGCCTGACCCAAGTGTTCGTCATCAAGTCCTTCGACATCGTGGATTGAGGTGAACGGAGATGGCTCTTACCAACCGCGACCTCGCGATCAAGTGGGGCGCCTACGCGGCGGCTTCCCTGCTGCTGCTGTTTCTTCACGCGCTCACGCTGCGCCAGGTGACCCTGCTCGGCGTGATGCCCTTCCTGCCGCCGCTGATCGTGGCGGTCATCGCCTCCGTGGAGGATACAGCCCCCTCGGTGATCTTCGCGCTGGCCTTCGGCGTGTGCTGCGATCTCACGATCGCCTCCCCGCTGCCCTGCCTGTATACGCTGGCCTTCCCCGCGGGGGCGCTCGTGTCCTCGCTCCTGTCCCGGCGGGTGCTCCAGCCCGGCATCCTGCGCTCGCTCGCGGTCACGGCGCTGTGCTTCGCCACCGTCGATCTGCTGGCAATGCTCGCGCTTTCGCTGCGCGGCGGCGCGGACTTCCCGGCCATGCTCTCCCTCGCCCTGCGCGAGCTGCTGGTCTCCTGCCCGGGCCTTCTGCTCTGCCATCCCCTGCTGATGCATCTCCACCGGAAATATAGTCTCTGACCGCTTGAAGAAAGGAGGGTCCGCCGTGGAGCCCAAGCCCTTCCGCTATCGCCTGCTTGCGCTCGGCGGGCTCTTCGTGCTGTGCCTCGCTGCCTATTGCGCCGCGATGTTCGACGCGCAGATCGTCCACGGCGCGGAATACCGCGCCCGCTCCGCGCGCACGAACACCCGCGTCGAGACCGTGGAGGCCTCCCGCGGCATTCTCACCGACCGCAACGGCAAGGTGCTGGTCTCCAACCACGCGGTCTATACGCTGGAGTTTGACGCCTCCTCCCTGCCCGCGGACACGGTGAACGACGCCCTGCTCCGCCTGCTCGCCCTGCTGGAGGCGGAGGGCATCCTCTGGGACGATCCGCTGCCTCTTTCGGCGGAGGCGCCGTATGCCTATGATTTCTCCGTGCGCTCTGCGCGGAGCTTTGTGCGCATCCTCACGGGCGAGGGTCTGCTCCCCGCGGACACGGAGCCGGACGCGCTCGCGTCCGTCCTGCCTGCGCCCGCGCTTTTCGGGCAGCTCTGCACGCGCTTCGGGATCGATCCCGCCTCCGCCGACGCACGCGCGCTCGCCGGCCTGCGCTACGCGCTCGCCGCGGCGAAGCAGAACAGCGTCGCCTGCGTGCTGGCGTACGATATTCCGGTCACGCTCATCTCCCTGCTCAAGGACGGCGCCTATGCCGGCGCGCGCGTCGGCACCTCGTCCGTGCGCGTGTACGAGACGGACGCCGCAGCCCATCTGCTCGGCCGCGTGGGCCAGATCCAGAACTGGGACGACTATAAGGACAAGGGCTACGCCCGCAACGACCTCGTCGGCATCGACGGGGCCGAATACGCCTTTGAGGCGTATCTTCGCGGCAGCGACGGCCGCCGCCTGATCACCTCCAACGCCGAGGGCAAGGTCACCTCCGAGCTGTACTCCGTGCAGCCCGAGCCGGGCGGGACCGTCGCCCTCACGATCGACATCGACTTTCAGGAGGAGGTCGAGCGCATCCTGGACGAGACCGTGACCGCCATGACCGAGGACGACGGGCTCAGCCGCGCGGCGGCCGCCGCCGTCGTGCAGATCGGCACGGGCGACGTGCTGGCCCTCGCCTCCTGGCCCACCTACTCGCTCAAGACCTTCTATCAGGACTACGCCTCCCTGCGCGACGATCCGCTGATGCCCATGTTCAACCGCGCCACGATGGGCGCCTACGCGCCGGGCTCCACGTTCAAGCCGCTCTCCGCCGTCGCCGCGCTCGAGACCGGCGTCATCACGCCCCAAACCACGATCCGCACGCAGGGCCAGTACCGCTACTACGACCAGGTCTACAACTGCTGGATCTATTCCGCTTACGGCGGCAGCCACGGCACGATCAACGTCACGCAGGCCATCACCGAGTCCTGCAACTACTTTTTCTATGACGTCGGCCGCATGACGGGCATCTCCACCCTGGCGCGCTACGCCTCCGCCTTCGGGCTGGGCGAGGCCACCGGCATCGAGCTGCCGGAGCGCACGGGCAGCATGACATCTCCGGATTATGTAAACTCGCTGAAGGGCCACTACTGGACCGACGGTCTGACCCTTCAGGCGGCCATCGGGCAGGCGTACGACGCGTTCACGCCGCTCCAGCTCGCCAACTATATCGCAACGCTCGCCGGCGGCGGCACACGCTATGCCGCGCACCTGCTGCGGGACGTGCGCGAGTACGACGGCGTCACCCCGGTCTATACCTACAGCCGTCCCCCGCTCGACGTGATCTCGATCGAGGACCGGAACCTCACCGCCGTGCTCGAGGGCATGCGCGCCCTGACCCAGACCTCCGGCGGCGTAGGCTACTATTTCCGCGACTGTCTGGTCTCCGCCGGCGCCAAGACCGGCACCGCGCAGACCGGCGGCGAAAAGAGCAACGGCGTGTTCGTGTGCTTTGCCCCTTACGAGGATCCTCAGATCGCCGTGGCCCTCGTGATCGAAAAGGGCGGCAGCGGCGGCGCGCTCGCCTCCTCCGCCGTGCAGATCCTCAACGCCTGGTTCACCTCTGCCGACGCCGTGCACGGCACCGTCGGTGAGAATACTCTCTTACAGTAACGAGGAGCTTTATGTCAACCTGTTGGTTCGATCCCCGCAGCGCCTTCCACAAGACGCCCTTCGGCGCGGTCACGACGGGCGCCGTCGTTCGCTTCCGCGTCGCGCCGGAGGAGCCCGCCGCCGTTGTGCGCTGCACGCTGCTCGCGCGCGACGAGTTTTCCGACGTCTGGACCGAAACGCCGCTCGCCCCCGAAACGGCGGACGGCCGCGCGGTCTTTTCCGGCGCCTACACCGCGCCGGATGCGCCGACGCTGGTCTGGTACCACTTCCGCCTCACCTGGGCCGACGGCAGCGAGAGCTGCTGCGCGCAGAACGGCCTCTGTGCCTGGACGGAGGTGCAGCCCTGGCAGCTCACTGTGTACGACGGCGCGGCCTTCACGCCCGACTGGTTCGGCCGCGGCGTCACCTACCAGATCTTTCCCGACCGGTTCCGCCGCGCGCAGCCGCGCGCCGTGGCGGGCATGGTCGGCTGCAGGACGCTGCACGCGCGCTGGGACGAAGCGCCGGACTATCTGCCGAACGCCGCGGGCGAATACTGCACCGATTTCTTCGGCGGCGACCTTGCGGGCATCGCGGAAAAGCTGGACTATCTCGCTTCCCTCGGCGTGACGACGATCTACCTCAACCCGATCTTCGAGGCGGCCGCCAACCACCGCTACAACACCGCGGACTACCGCCGCATCGACCCCCTGCTCGGCACGGAGGATGATTTCCGCGCCCTGTGCGCGCAGGCCCGCGCGCGCGGCATCCGCATCCTGCTCGACGGCGTGTTCAACCACACCGGATCCGACAGCGTCTATTTCAACCAAAACGGCACCTATCCCTCGCTCGGCGCCGCGCAGAGCCGCGAATCGCCCTATGCGGACTGGTACCGCTTTACCGACTTCCCGAACGAGTACGACGCCTGGTGGGGCATCCGCACCCTGCCCGCCGTGGAGGAGACGTCGGAAAGTTATGTCAACTTTATTGTCGACGGCGAGGACTCCGTCGTCCGCCATTGGCTGCGCGCCGGCGCGTCCGGCTGGCGGCTGGACGTGGCGGACGAGCTGCCCGACTGGTTCATCGCGAAGATCCGCCGCGCCGTCGCGCAGGAATCGCCCGACGCCTTCCTCCTCGGCGAGGTGTGGGAGGACGGTTCGAACAAGATCGCCTACTCGCAGCGCCGCCGCTATCTGCTCGGCGGCGAGACGCACGGCCTCATGAATTACCCCTTCCGCAGCGCGCTGCTCGCGTATCTCCGCGGCGGCGACGCGCGGGACTTCCGCGACGCGATGGAGACCCTGCGCGAGCACTATCCCGCCCCCGCGTATTACAGCGCTATGAACTTCCTCTCCACGCACGATACGCCCCGCATCCTGACCGCGCTGGGGCTTGCCGGCGAAGCGCCTGCGGACAAGGGCGAGCGCGCGCGTTCCCTTTTGAACGGGGAGGAGCTGTACCGCGGCCTGGCGCGGCTGCGTCTCGGCGCGCTCGTGATGTTCGCTTTCCCCGGCTCGCCCACGATCTATTACGGCGACGAGGCCGGCATGCAAGGCTTCGAAGACCCCTTCAACCGCGGCACCTATCCCTGGGGCCGCGAGGATCACGCGCTGGTCGCCTGGTTCGCGCGTCTCGGCGCGCTGCGGCGCTCCTGCGCGGCCCTGCAATCCGGCGGCATCGAATATCTCTGCGCGGACGGCCCGCTGCTGGCCTTTGCCCGCACGGCGGAGGGCGGGCGCGTCGTCGCCGCCTGCAACGCCGGCGAGACGGACGCCACCCTCACCCTGCCCTGGCCGGGCGCGGCGGCGCAGGATGCCCTGACCGGCCGCCGCTTCTCCGCGCGGGACGGTGCGCTGGCCCTCACCCTCGCCCCCTGCGAGGGTATGCTGCTGCTCGGCAGCTGATCCGCGACCCTCTCTCCACAATTCCTTTCCGCACGCTTCTTTCCGCACGTTTCTTTCCTCTGTTTCTTTCTCCGCACCACCTTTCCCGCGCTTCCTTCCCGCATTCCCTTTCCCGCAGCCCTGCCTCCGCCATCCCTCTCCGTTTTCCACACGTTTCACGTGAAACATCGCCTCTTCGCCGCGCGGCAAAATTTTGCCGCGCGGTCTTTTTTTTGTTGAAATCCGGCCGCTTTGTGCTATACTATGTAGAATATAGAGTTCTGCGCTCCCGGCGCACAGGCGGACTCGGAAAGCGGGTGCTTCCGTGGCAAAGATCGTTGCTGTCATCAACCAAAAGGGCGGCGTCGGAAAGACGACCACCTGCGTCAACCTGACCGCCGCGCTGCACGCGGCGGGCAAGCGCGTCCTTCTGTGCGACTTTGATCCTCAGGCAAACGCCACCTCCGGCATGGGGGTGGACAAGACCGTTTCGCAGGGCGTCTACGCCGTGCTGATGAACGGCGCGGACGCGCGCGCCGCGATCGTGCACACCCGCTATGGCGACGTGCTGCCCTCCTCCAAGGCGCTGGCCGGCGCCGGGATCGAGATGATCGGCCGCGACCGGCGGGAATTCCTGCTGCGCGGCGTGCTCGCCCCCCTGGCGGAGGAGTACGATTTCATCCTGATCGACTGTCCGCCCTCGCTCGAGCTGCTCACGCTCAACGCGCTCTGCGCCGCCGATTCCCTGCTCGTGCCCGTCCAGTGCGAGTATTTCGCGCTCGAGGGCCTGAGCGACCTGATGGGCACGGTGCGCATCGTGCGCCGCTCTCTGAACCCCTCGCTCACGCTCGAGGGCGTGCTCCTCACGATGTACGACGGGCGGACGAATCTCGCCCTCCAGGTCGCGGAGGAGGTCAAGCGCTTCTTCCCCGGCCAGGTCTACGCCACCGTGATCCCGCGCAACGTGCGCCTTTCCGAGGCGCCCAGCCACGGCAAGCCCGTTGCCGCCTACGATCGCACCTCCCGCGGCGCGGAGGCCTACGGCGCCTTTGCGCAGGAGTTCCTGAAGCAAAATTCCTGAAAGGAGACCCGCCATGCCAGCCAACAAACACGGCCCCGGCAAGGGGCTGGGCAAGGGCCTCGGCGCCCTGCTGGGCGACGCCGCGCTCCAGAGCGAGGCCGAGCAGAGCCTTTTCGTCCCCCTGTCCCAGGTCGAGCCCTACGGCGCGCAGCCCCGCAAGCGGTTTGACGACGCTTCGCTTGCCGAGCTGGCCGACTCCATCCGCGAGCACGGCATCCTCCAGCCGCTGACCGTCCGCCGCCTCGCCTCCGGCTACTATCAGATCGTCGCCGGTGAACGGCGCTGGCGCGCCGCCCGGCTGGCCGGCCTCACGCAGGTGCCGGTCATCGTCATTGAGGCGGACGATCGCCGCATGACCGAGCTCGCGCTGATCGAAAATCTGCAGCGCGAGGACCTCTCCCCCATCGAGGAGGCCGAGGGTTACCGCAGCCTGATGGAGACCTACCGCCTCACGCAGGAGGAGGTCGCCGCCCGCGTCGGCAAGTCGCGTCCGGCGGTCGCCAACGCGTTGCGCCTGCTTGGCCTCTGTCCCGAGGTGCGCGCCCTGCTGGAGGACGGCAAGCTCTCCGGCGGTCATGCGCGCGCGCTGCTGCCGCTTGCGCCTCCGCTGCAAACCTCCGCCGCAAAAACGGTGGTTTCCGGCGGGCTCAGCGTCCGCCAGACCGAGCTGCTGGCCAAGCGCCTGCTGTCCGCCCCGGCGGCAAAGCCTCCCCGCGACCCGGACGCCGTCGATTACGCCCGCGTCGCCGCAAACGAGCTGACGGATCGGCTCGGCCGCAGCTGCCGCATCGTGCCCGGCAAAAAGAAGGGCCGCATCGAGCTGGACTACTACGGCACGGACGATCTGAACGATCTGCTGGACGCGCTCTCCACCCTGCGGCGCAGGAAAGGCGGCGAGCCGACTTGACCGATCTCATCCACGAGCCGCCCCGCACCGAAGCGGCCGCTCCCCGTCCTCCCGCCGATCCCGCCGAAAACGCCCGCGACGGGCAGAAGCGCGTCTTTACCTATATCGCCGTGCTCTTCACCGCGGCGTTCATCCTGATCCTCTGGACCTTCCTGATGAGCCATCGCAGCAACCAGCAGGTCATCAGCGAACTGAAGGACAGCAAAAGCGTCCTGCAAACCACCCTTGCGGAAAACGGCGGCCTCTCCGCCCGCGTCCGCGAGCTGGAGGCGCAGCTCAGCAGCCTGCAAAGCCAGAACGCGCAGCTCACCACCGATCTCGGCGGCGCGCTGGACCGCCAGGCCGCGCTCGAGCAGGAGGCGGAGGCTCTCCGCCGCGCGCTGGCCGAGACGCAGGCGCAGCTTGCGGCGCTCGAAGCCGACGTCGCCGCGGAGGGCGATGCCGACAGCGCCGCACCGTGACGCTGTTTCACGTGAAACGCCGCGCCCGCCGGGCCTCCCGCACGGCCGCTTTCCCCGCGAAAATCCAATCGTTTGAGGTACGATAACGATGCTTGATATGAAATTTGTCCGGGAGCATCCGGACGCCGTGAAAGAAAACATCCGCAAAAAGTTTCAGGACGCGAAGCTCCCCCTCGTCGACGAGGCGATCGCGCTCGACGCGGCGCTCCGCGCCGCCATCACCGAGGCGAGCGAGCTGCGCGCGAAGCGCAACCAGCTTTCCAAGGCGAACGGCCCGCTGTTCGGCCGCCTCAAGAAGGCCGAGGGCGAGGAAAAGGCTGCCCTGCAGCGCCAGATCGATGAGAATATGGCCGCCGTCAAAGCGAACGACGCGCGCCTCGGCGAGCTGGAGGCGCTCGAGGCCGAGCAGGAAGCGCGGCTGCACCGCGTGATGCTCCAGATCCCCAACCTCATCGACCCCAGCGTGCCCATCGGCCCGGACGACAGTGCCAACGTCGAGGTCGCGCGCTTCGGCGAGCCGAAGGTGCCCAACTTCCCGATCCCCTACCACACCGAGATCATGGAGCGCTTCGACGGCATCGACATCGACGCCGCCGGCCGCGTCTCCGGCAACGGCTTCTACTATCTGCTGGGCGATATCGCCCGCCTGCACGAGGCCGTCATCGCCTACGCGCGCGACTTTATGATCGGCAAGGGCTTCACCTACTGCATCCCGCCGTTCATGATCCGCGGCAACGTGGTCGAGGGCGTGATGAGCCAGACCGAGATGGACGCCATGATGTACAAGATCGAGGGCGAGGATCTCTACCTCATCGGCACGAGCGAACACTCGATGATCGGCCGCTTCATCGACCAGATCCTGCCGGAGGATCGCCTGCCCCAGACCCTGACCTCCTACTCCCCCTGCTTCCGCAAGGAGAAGGGCGCCCACGGCATCGAGGAGCGCGGCGTCTACCGCATCCACCAGTTCGAGAAGCAGGAGATGGTCGTCCTCTGCCGGCCGGAGGATTCGATGGCCTGGTATGAGAAGATGTGGCGCTATTCCGTGGAGCTCTTCCGCAGCATGGACATTCCCGTCCGTCAGCTCGAGTGCTGCTCCGGCGACCTGGCTGACCTCAAGGTCAAAAGCTGCGATATCGAGGCCTGGAGCCCCCGCCAGCAGAAGTATTTCGAGGTTTGCTCCTGCTCCAACCTGGGCGACGCGCAGGCCCGCCGCCTGAAGATCCGCATCAAGGGCGCGGACGGGCGGATGTACCTGCCTCACACGCTGAATAACACCGTCGTCGCCCCGCCGCGGATGCTCATCGCCCTGCTGGAGAACAATCTGCAAGCCGACGGCTCCGTCCTTGTGCCCGAGGCCCTGCGCCCCTACATGGGCGGCACGAGCGTCCTCACCCCGAAAAAGTAACTCCGTTTTGTAGAACCGTGCAGCTTTAATACTATTTGTATTCGCTTTTTGGGAAAAGAGGTGGCGAGATGAGCGAGAAACGGCGCCTGCCGGAGCTGCAAGTGCTCAGCGTGCTGTTCTGCCTGCTCGTCATCCTTGGCCACTCCTGCTCCCATGCCGAAACCGTGCTGGACAAGCTGAGCTGGCAGTTCGCCGCGGCGACGATGCTGCACCGCCTCTGCTTCGTGGCCGTGCCCGGGTTTTTCCTGCTCTCCGGCGTGAAGCTGACCCTGCCGCAGACGCGGCCGCGCTCGTTTCCCGTCTACTGGCGGAAGCGCGCGAAGAGCCTGCTCCTGCCCTACGGGATCGCGGCGGCGGTCTATGAGCTCTACTTCGTCCGTCACGGGTATTACGCCTTTTCCCTGCCGTCCTTCCTCCGCCGGCTCGTCACCGGTGAGATCGCGGCGCCGTTCTACTTTCTCGTGATCCTCGTGCAGTTCGTCGTCCTTGCGCCGCTGTTTCAGCGCCTGGCGGAGCGGTATTCCCCCGTTCTCCTGCTGCCCTTTGCCGCCGGGATCACGCTGTTGAGCTTCGTCTGGTGGAACGATCTGCTGCACGTCTTCGCGCCGCACGCCTGGTTTGCTTACAGCGATCGGGTTTTCACCTCTTGGTGCTTCTATTTCCTCGCGGGCTGCTGCATCGGCGCGCGGTATGACGCGTTCTGTGCCCTGCTCGCGCGGCACCGGGCGTTTCTCGCCGTGCTCTGCGCGGTCTTTGCCGCGGCGGACGGGCTGCTCACCGTCGCGCTCTACTCCGGGCGGGCGGTCGTGCCCTGTCTCGACCTCGTCCACATGCTGTTCTACCTTGCGGCGCTGGGCGTGCTCTACGACCTTGCGCTGCGGCGCAGGTCTCCCCTGCCGCCGCTGCCCGCTGCGTTCGACCGCGCGGGCTTCCTGATCTATCTCTACCACGCGCTCGTCATCCTTGTGTTCGACTCGCTCGTTTACCGCCTGCCGAACACGCACGAGGGCCCGCTGCTCCCGCTGCGCTTCGCCGTCGCCGTTCTCGTCACCGGCGGGCTCTGCATCCTGTGGCAGCGCATCCCCACAGCACTCAGAAAAGCAAGGGAGCCCCGGCTTCCTTCAAATTAAAAAACGGAGGCAACACCAATGAAGAAGTTTCTCAAGGAATTCAAAGAGTTCGCCATGCGCGGCAACGTGATCGACATGGCGATCGGCGTCGTGATCGGCGGTGCGTTCGGCAAGATCACCACCTCGCTCGTCAACGATATCATCATGCCCTTCATCTCGCTCCTGATCGGCGGCGTGGACTTCACGCAGTGGAAGTGGGTGCTCAAGGCGGCCGTCGGCGAAAGCGCCGAAATCGCCGTCAACTTCGGCAGCCTGATCGCCGTCATCCTGGACTTCCTCATCATCGCGCTGGTGCTCTTCAGCGTCATCAAGGCCATGAACCGCCTCAAGAAGAAGGAAGAGGCCGCCCCCGCCGAGCCGCCCGCACCGCCGGAGCCCTCCGCTGAGGAGAAGCTGCTCACCGAGATCCGCGACCTGCTCAAGAACAAGTAAGCATGACGGAGCTCCTGCGCCGGGGCCTTGCGGAGCTGGGCCTCGACCCGGACCGTGCGGAGGCGCTCGCGCGCTTCGCCGCGCTCGTCCTGAAAAAGAACGAGGTCATGAACCTGACCGCCATCACCGCGCCGGACGAATTCGCGCGGCTGCACCTGCTCGATTCCGCGGCCCTGCTGCGCTTTGCCGACCTTTCGGGCAGGCGCGTGGTGGACGTCGGCACCGGCGCGGGCTTTCCCGGCGTGCCGCTGCGCCTTCTGTGCGAGGGTCTTGACCTCACCCTGCTCGACAGTCTCGGCAAGCGCGTGGACTTCCTGCGCGAGAGCTGCGCGGCCCTCGGCCTCGCGGACGTCGCCTGTGTTCACGCGCGGGCGGAGGACTTCGCCGCCTCGCAGCGCGAGGGGTTCGATGTCGCCGTATCGCGCGCCGTCGCGGCGCTGCCGGTGCTGTGCGAGCTGTGTCTGCCGCTCGTGCGCGTGGGCGGGCTCTTCCTCGCGATGAAAAGTGTCGGCTCCGACGAGGAGCTTGCGGGCGCTGCACACGCGATCCGTGCGCTCGGCGGCCGCCTCGCCGCGGTCGAGGACTACACGATCCCGACCTGCGCCGTGCCCCGCCGCCTCATCGTGATCGAAAAGGCGGCGCCCACGCCGCCTGCCTATCCGCGCCCCTTTGCAAAGATCAAAAAATCGCCCCTGTGAGCCGCGGCGGCGCTGCCGCCGCGGCCGGGGCCCGGCCTCCCGCCCGCGCGGCGGGAGGGGCTTGCGCCCCGCGCCGCGGGGCAGCTTTCGGCGGCTTCGTTCCGCCGGGGAGGTGGCATTTTGGGCCAGGTCATCGCCGTCGTGTCCGGCAAAGGCGGCACGGGAAAAACCTCATTGACGGCGCTGCTGGGCGCGGCACTGGCCGCGCAGGGCCGCAGCACGCTCTGTCTGGATTGTGACGTCGGCCTGCGCAATCTCGACCTTGCCCTCGGCCTGTCCGACCGCGCGCTCATGGACTTTTCGGACGTCATCGCAGGCCGCGCCGCGCTTGGGCAGGCGGCCGTCCGCCATCCGCGTCTGCCGCAGCTCTCCCTGCTCACGGCGCCGGTCTCGCTGCGCGCCCTGCCGGACGATGCGGCCTTCGCTGCCCTGCTGCGCGACATCCGCGCGGACTACGATTACTGCCTGATCGACGCCGCCGCGGGCCTCGGCTCGGCCTTCCGCCTCGCGACCGCCGGCGCCGACCGCGCGATCGTCGTCACGACCACCGATCCTCCCAGCCTGCGGGATGCGCAGCGCACCGTGATGGAGCTGCGCGCCTTCCCCGCCGGGCAGCTGCACCTCGTCGTCAACCGTGTCCGGCGCAAGCTGCTCCAGTCTCTCCACGCCACCATCGACGACGCCATGGACGCCGCGGGCCTGCCGCTGCTCGGCGTCGTCCCCGAGGACGAGGCCGTGCCCGCCCTGCTCGGCCGCGGCCTGGCCGACGGGCTCGGCCGCTATTCCGGCGCGCGCCGCGCGAGCGTCAACATCGCCCGCCGCCTCTGCGGCGAGCACGTGCCGCTGATGAAGCTGTGACCACCCATCAACCGCAGACCAGGATAGAAGAAAGGAACGACCCTATGAACATTGCCCTCATTGCGCACAACAGCAAAAAGGATCTGATGGTGCAGTTCTGCACGGCGTATATCAGCGTGCTGGCCAAGCACACGCTCTGCGCCACCGGCATCACCGGCCGCAAGGTCAAGGAGGAGACGGGCCTGCCCATCCACCTGTTCATGTCCGGCTCCCTCGGCGGTGAGGAGCAGATCGGCGCCCGCATCGCCTACAACGAGATCGACCTCGTCCTCTGCTTCAGCGATCCGACGGATCAGCGCTCCGTGGATGTTGCCTCCTATCTCTCCCAGCTCTGCGACCGCAACAACATCCCCTTCGCCAGCAACCAGGCCACGGCGGAGATGCTCGTCCTCGGTCTCGCCCGCGGCGACCTCGACTGGCGCGACATCGTCAATCCCAAAACCAAACCGTTTACTGCGTAAGCTCTCCCGAAAACCAAATACAGTCGGGAATCTCAGATAGATATTATACAGACAGGAGTCATTGTTATGGTACAGTCCCGTACACATCACTGCAACGCGCTGCGCCTTGCGAACGTCGGCGAGCGCGTCCGCCTCGTCGGCTGGATGGAGAACGTCCGCGAGGTCGGCGGCAATCTGGCCTTCGTCGTGCTGCGCGATTTTTACGGCACGACCCAGCTCGTCCTTGAGGACGAGGCCCTGATGAAGCAGGTCAAGGGCATCAACAAGGAGTCCACCATCGGCGTGGAGGGCGTCGTGCGCGAGCGCGCGAGCAAAAACCCCAAGCTGCCCACCGGTGAGATCGAGATCGTGCCCGATCGCATCGAGGTCCTTGGCCGCTGCCGCTACAACGAGCTGCCGTTCGAGATCAACCGCAGCCGCGAGGCGGACGAGCTCCAGCGCCTGAAGTATCGCTATCTCGACCTGCGCAACCCCGCGGTCAAGAAGAACATCATCCTGCGCTGCAACGTCATCGCCGCGCTGCGCCAGGCCATGATGGCGCACGACTTCCTTGAGATCACGACGCCCATCCTCACCGCCTCCTCGCCGGAGGGCGCGCGCGACTATCTGGTGCCCGCGCGCAAGCACCCGGGCAAGTTCTATGCCCTGCCTCAGGCGCCGCAGCAGTTCAAGCAGCTGCTCATGACCTCCGGCTTCGACCGCTATTTCCAGATCGCCCCCTGCTTCCGCGACGAGGATGCCCGCGGCGACCGCTCTCCCGGCGAGTTCTATCAGCTCGATATGGAGATGGCCTTCGCCACGCAGGAGGATGTGTTCGCCGTCTGTGAGGACGTGCTGCCCCCGATCTTCGCCAGATTCGGCACGTACGACGTGGCCTCGAATCCGCCGTTCCGCCGCATCGCGTATCTCGACGCGCTCGCGACCTACGGCTCGGACAAGCCGGATCTCCGCATCGACCTGACTGCGACGGACGTTTCCTCCCTCTTTGCCGAGAGCGACTTCAAGCCTTTCCGCGGCAAGACCGTCAAGGCCGTCGCCATTTCCGACTGTGCGCTCACCCGCAAGCAGATCGAGAAGCTCCTGACCGACTGCGAGGTGCAGAGCGGCGCCAAGGGCTATTGGTTCAAGGCGGACGAGAGCGGCGCGCTCGCGGGCGGCGTCGCGAAGTTCGTGGACGCCGCGCGTGCGAAGGCGCTGCTGCCGCTCGCGCCGAACACGCTGGTCGTCCTCGCCGCGGGCGAGCTGGCCGTCAAGATGTCCGGCGTGATGATCAAGACCTTCGGCGCCAACTGCCCGGGCCACATGGACAAGGAGCGTTACGAGTTCTGCTGGATCACCGATTTCCCGATGTACGAGATCGGCGACGAGAGCGGCGAGCTCGAGTTCTGCCACAACCCGTTCTCCATGCCCAAGGGCGGGCTGGAGACGCTGCTCAAGGCCGAGCGCGGCGAGATCGACCCGCTCACCGTCATGGCCGACCAGTACGACCTCGTCTGCAACGGTGTGGAGCTCTCCTCCGGCGCCGTGCGCAACCACGATCCCGAGATCATGATCAAGGCCTTCGAGCTCGTCCGCCTGGGCGAGGAGGATGTCAAGTCCAAGTTCCCCGCCATGTACAACGCCTTCTGCTACGGCGCGCCGCCGCACGCGGGCATCGCCCCGGGCGTCGACCGCATGGTCATGCTCCTTGCGGGCGAGGATTCCATCCGCGAGATCATCCCCTTCCCGATGAACAAGAACGCGCAGGACGTGATGATGGGCGCGCCGAGCGAGGTCACGCAGAAGCAGCTGGACGAGCTGCACATCGCCGTCACGGCAAAGGAAGACGAATGAAACGCTGTTTTGCGGCGCTTTTGGCGCTGCTGCTCCTGACGCTCGCCGCCTGCGGCGGGCGTCAGGAGCATTCTCCCTCCTCCGCGCCCGATTCCGCCGCCGCGGAGCCGGTCCCCGCGCCCGCGCCGCCGCCCGAGAGCGTACCCTCGCCTGAGGAGCTCGCCGCGCGCGCCGCGGCGGAGGAGGCCGCGCGCCGCGAGCAGGCGCTCCGCGCGCTGCTGGACGGCATGAGCGCCGAGGAAAAGGTCGGTCAGCTCTTTTTCGTGCGCTGCCCGGCCGCCGGCGCGGAGGAGGATATCCGGACGTATCACCTCGGCGGCGTGCTGCTCTTCGGCCGCGACTATCAGGACGGCTCCGGCGCCTGGCTCGGCGCGGAGGAGTTCGCCGCGAAGCTGGCGCGCTATCAGGCCGCCGCGGCGGACACCGGCGTCCCGCTTTTCATCGGCAGCGATGAGGAGGGCGGCACCGTCACCCGTGCGAGCCGGAACCCCAATCTCTTCGCCGCCCGCTTTCCCTCGCCGCAGCAGCTCTTCCGCTCCGGCGGGCTGGATGGTCTCGCGGACGCGACCGCGGCCTACTGTGCGGCCCTGCGCACCCTCGGCGTCAACGTCAATTTCGCCCCCGTGTGCGACGTGTCGACCGACACGGACGATTTCATCTTCGCCCGCTCCTTCGGGCAGGACGCGGCCGCCACCGCCGAATACGCCGCGCGCGCCGTGGGCGCGATGCGCGCCGCCGGCATGGCCGCCACGCTCAAGCACTTCCCGGGCTATGGGAACAACGTCGACACCCACACCGGCGTCGCCTTCGACGCGCGGCCCTACGCGCAGTTTGAGACGGAGGACTTCCTGCCCTTCGCCGCCGGCGTCGCCGCGGGCGCGGAGTTCGTGCTCGTGAGCCACAACGTCGTCGCCTGTATGGACGACGCGCTGCCCGCCTCGCTTTCCCCGGCCGTGCACGCCGTCCTGCGCAGCGCCCTCGGTTTTGACGGCGTCATCCTGACGGACGATCTCGCCATGGGCGCGGTCGCCGCCTATGCGAAGGACGGCAGCGCCGCGGTGCTCGCCGTGCTCGCCGGGAACGATATGCTCGTCACCACCGACTACAAAACGCAGATCCCGCAGGTGCTCGCCGCGGTTGCGGACGGTACCGTCCCGCCCGACACGCTGGACGCCGCCGTGCTGCGCGTGCTGCGGACGAAGCTCGCCCTCGGGCTGCTGGAGGTATGATCTTGGAAACGAAAAAGCTCTATTACGACGACCCTTTCCTCCGTGAATTCACCGCCTCCGTCCTTTCCTGCGAGGCCGTGAAGGGCGGCTTCGCCGTCGTCCTGGATCAGACGGTCTTCTATCCCGAGGGCGGCGGCCAGCCCGCCGACCACGGCCTGCTCGGCGGCGCGCGCGTGCTGGACGTGCACGAGAAGTCCGGCGTCGTCACCCATCTGTGCGATGCGCCTCTCCCCGTCGGCGCGCAGGTCTCCGGCGCGATCGACTGGGCGCGCCGCTTTGACCACATGCAGCAGCACTCGGGCGAGCATATCTGCTCGGGCCTGATCTGCGCCGCCTTTTCCTGCGACAACGTCGGCTTCCACATGGGCGCGGACGTCGTGACCATCGACTTCAACGCCGAGATCTCCTGGGACGCGCTGCAGGAGCTCGAGCGCCGCGCGAACGCATACCTCTATGAGGATCACGCGGTCGACATTCGGTTCCACCGCGGCGCGGAGCTCGACGCGATCGACTACCGCAGCAAGAAGCCGCTCGAGGGCGACGTGCGCATCGTCACCTTCCCGGGCGCGGACTGCTGCGCCTGCTGCGGCACGCACGTCGCGCGCAGCGGGCAGGTGGGCCTCGTCAAGTTCCTCTCCTGCCAGAAATTCCGGGACGGCGTGCGCATCGAGCTGCTCTCCGGCGCGCGGGCCTGGCGCTACCTTTCCGCCGTCTGGGCGCAGGGCCTGCACGTGGCGCAGGCGCTCTCCGCCAAGCCGACCGACTGCGCCGCCGCCTTCGACCGTCTCGCCGCCGAGCACGGCGCGCTCAAGCTGCGCGCCGCCGCGCTGGAGGGGCAGGTCTTTGCCGCCGTCGCCGCCGAACACGCCGGCGCGGGCGACGTGCTGCTCTTTGAGGACGAGCTCGCCCCCGGCAGCGTCCAGAGGCTCTGCGACGCCGTGGCAAACACCTGCGGCGGCCGCTGCGCGGTCTTCGCCGGCGGCGGCGAAAGCTGGCGCTACGCCGTCGCCCTGCCGGGCGGCGACCTGCGGGCGTTCACCCGCGCGCTCAACGCCGCACTGCGCGGCCGCGGCGGCGGCAAGCCGAACTTCGTGCAGGGCAGCGTCTCCGCCTCCCGGCCGGAGATCGAGGCGTTCTTCCGGGAATAAACGGCTTGCGGTAAGGAAAAGGCTTCGCACCTCGGTGCGAAGCCTTTCTTTGCTTTGTCCCGCCGCGCGGGCGGGCGCGGGGATTCTTTCGCGCCCCGGCGCGAGGCCCTTTCTGTTCGCGCAGAAAGGGCCGAAAGACGCGCCAAAACCGCTTCGGTTTTGGAATCCCGCCACCGATCCCCGCAAAACCCCCGCAAGCCGGACCGGCGCATCGGCCCGAGCGTCTCTGCCTCCTTCGCGCTGCCGCGCCTTTCCGCAATCCTGCGCCTGCCCCGCGCTCCTGCGCCCGCGCCTCCGCAGGATGCAGCCTGCGCCTTTTTCTGCGCTGCCGCTTCCGCACACCCCCGCCGTTTTGACCCCCGGGCAGGTTTCCAAAGGGAGGGCCGCGGCCCTCCCTTTGGTCGGTCAGGAAGGAGAATTTTTAAGGAGGAAACCCAATCGAAAGGGTTTCCTCCTTGAGCGCGCTTTTCGCCGCTTTTCCCGCGATGGAAAAGCGGCTCGCCGCCGCAGCGGCGAAGCCCTCCTCCTGCGCCCGGAGGCGCGAAATACCTCTTCTACCCCAAGGGCCTTTTCCGCTTGCCGCGCCGGTCTGCGACCGGCGCGCAATGACAGAAAAGATACATAAACCGAACGCCGCCGCGCGGGCTTTTCCCCGCGCGGCGGCACTTTGTCTCTCTGTGCTTTTCCGGATCAGAACGCCACGCGCTCGGCAAGGTACTGCTTCACCTCGCCGATCGGGATGCGCACCTGCTGCATGCTGTCACGCTCGCGGATGGTCACGCAGTGGTCGGCGGGCGTGTTCTCGTCGCCCACGGTCTCAAAGTCCAGCGTGATGCAGAACGGCGTGCCGATCTCGTCCTGCCGGCGATAGCGCTTGCCGATGGAGCCGGTCTCGTCGTAATCCACCATGAAGTCCCGCGCCAGCTCGCGGTAAAGCTCCTGCGCGGGCCCGGCGAGCACCTCTTTCTTGCTCAGCGGCAGGATCGCCGCCTTGAACGGCGCGAGCGCCGGGTGCAGGTGCAGCACGACGCGCACGTCGTCGTTGCCCTTCTTGTCCTGGCCGACGACCTCCTCGTCGTACGCCTCGCAGAGGAATGCCAGCGCCACGCGGTCGCAGCCGAGGCTCGGCTCGATCACGTAGGGGATATAGTGCTCGTTCGTCTCGGGGTCGAAATAGCTCAGATCCTTGCCGCTGGCCTCCTGGTGCCGCCGCAGGTCATAGTCCGTGCGGTCGGCGATGCCCCACAGCTCGCCCCACTCGGTGAACGGGAAGGCGTATTCGATGTCCGTCGTCGCGCGGGAGTAGAACGCGAGCTCCGCGCTTTCGTGGTCGCGCAGGCGCAGATGCTCGCGCGCGATGCCGAGGCTCAGAAGCCAATTCGTGCAATAGTCCTTCCAATAGGCGAACCACTCAAGGTCGGTGCCCGGCTTGCAGAAGAACTCGCACTCCATCTGCTCGAACTCGCGCGTGCGGAAGGTGAAGTTGCCGGGCGTGATCTCGTTGCGGAAGGCCTTGCCCACCTGACACACGCCGAACGGCAGCTTTTTGCGCGTCGTGCGGGCGACGTTGGCGAAATTCACGAAGATGCCCTGCGCGGTCTCCGGCCGCAGGTACACGGTGCTGCTCGAATCCTCGGTCACGCCGATGGCGGTCTTGAACATGAGGTTGAACTTGCGGATGGGCGTGAAGTCGTGCTTGCCGCACACCGGGCACACCACGTCCTCGTGCGCGGCGATGAAGGCGTCCATCTCGTCGAAGCTCATCGCGTCCGCGTTGACCTCGCCGTGCGCGTCGCCGATCAGCTTGTCGGCGCGGTGGCGGGCCTTGCAGGCGCGGCAGTCGAGCAGCGGGTCGGAAAAGCTCGCCACGTGCCCGGTCGTGATCCAGGTCTGCGGATTCATGATGATCGCGGCGTCGAGCCCCACGTTGTACGGGCTCTCCTGCACGAACTTCTTGAGCCACGCTTTCTTGACGTTGTTTTTGAACTCCGCGCCCAGCGGGCCGTAGTCCCAGCTGTTGGCAAGGCCGCCGTAGATCTCGCTGCCGGCGTAGATGAAGCCGCGGTTCTTGCACAGGGCGACGATCTTGTCGAGCGTTTTCTGGCTGTGTTCCATAGGTGTTTCTCCTTTCGGTTTTTGGCCCGGAAGCGAAAAAACGCCCCAAGCCGGATTTCGGCTCAGGGCGAACAAGCAGCTTGTCCGTGGTTCCACCTGACTTCGCGCCGTGTGGCGCGCACTCTTTGTCCGGTAACGGCGGGCGGCCGGCGGCGCATTTCTTCGCCGCTGCTCCGGGGCGCCTTCCTCCCGCGCTCCGCAAAGGCTCGCACCGGCCGCCTTCTCTCTGTCCGCGCAGCGAAGGGAGTACTCTTCCCCATCCACACAATGGAGTCATTGTATGCGCAAATCCGCCGCTTGTCAAGAGTCCGCACCCCACCCCGGGCGGGTTTCCAAAGGCAGCTTGTTCTCCCGGCCGCGCCCCGCCCCCGGGCGGGTTTCCAAAGGGAGGGCCGGAGCCCTCCCTTTGGTCGGCCGCGGAGGGTGGATTTTCAAGGAGGGAACCCCGTCGAAAGGGTTCCCTCCTTGAACGTGTCTTTGCGTACTTT
>Ga0079305_1001008_pt1 | contig 44635 bp, 42 predicted proteins | sample LMS_cellobiose_e_FD_79183 | JGI IMG/M metagenome (GOLD analysis project Ga0079305, IMG submission 79183) | Rumen-fistulated moose microbial communities from Alaska, USA - LMS_cellobiose_enrichment | ecosystem: Host-associated > Mammals > Digestive system > Stomach > Rumen fluid ... | reverse complement strand
TTGGAATCAAAGTCTATGCTCTGGTTGGCCGAAGCGGAACAGGAAAAAGTTTCCGTGCCCGGCTTATTGCAGAAAAATATGGCATAGAACTGATTATAGACGACGGGCTTCTGATCAAGGGAGACAACATAATTGCAGGCAAGTCGGCAAAAAGCGAGAAAGTGTATCTGACAGCAATAAAGACAGCCCTCTTTGACACTGTGGAGCATAGGACCGAGGTGCGGAACAGGCTAAAAGAGGAAAAGTTTACCAAAATTCTCCTTATAGGCACATCCGAGGCAATGGTCCAGAAGATTGCAAACCGGCTTCATCTGCCTAAACCATGCAAAATAATCAAGATAGAAGACATAGCTCCAGAAGAAGATATCAACAAGGCTCTGCAGGAGCGGGCTACTGGCAAGCATGTTATCCCTATTCCGCAGGTAGAAGTGGAAAAAGACTATGCCGATATAATCTCCGGGTACTTAAACAGCACTATCCAGAAAGGAAAAGGACTTTTTAAGCGGAAGAAGAAGGTAGAGAACACAGTGGTCCACCCTACATTTGCCCCTGGGGAGAATCCCGGCAGGGTAACTATTTCCAAAGCAGCTCTTATCCAGATGATTATGCACTGTGCCGATGAATTTGACTCCACCATAAAGATAAAGAAGATAAAGCTGAGTCCCGATTCATCCGGTGCCTACAAAATCAAAATATTCCTGAACGCAACTTACAAGACACAGCTTTCTGGAAACTTCCACAACTTCCAGCGCTACATTTCCCAGAGCCTGGCACGGTACACTGGAATACAGGTTAAAGAGATCAACCTTGAGATTGAGAACCTGACATAATGTCAGGCTGAGTGGATGATGTATCAGGCTGCCTCTGGTCAGCCTTTTTCTTTTTTGGACGGCGCCGCTTCTTCTTAGGCTTATCCTCTCCAGAGCCCTCCTGCTGCTCAGGCTGTGGACGGCGGTAACGGAGCTTGAAGCCCTCCTTGGCCATGACAGATCTGATAGCCTCAAGCAGTGCCACATTGGGCGGGACTATAGGACGCAGGAAAGTCTTAAGGCTTTCCATAACCTCGCTTATAGTCTGGTTTGCTATATCATCATAGAATATGACAGTCTCCAGATAGTCAGTAATTAGAGGCTCAAGCAGAGTACAGGTCTTGCCCAGGTCCAGCTCCCCTTTCCTCTTGGCCATGTCGAAATGCTCCATGGTGTCATAGAACAGGCTCTCCTTCTGCATCTGATACACTCCCGGCAGAATATAGCGGAGTATGTTGAGCCTTGAGAGCTTACGGAACACCTCGGTGGAGTTGTCCATCTTCATAATCTTGAATATCTCCTCGGTAAGCCTGGAACTGGAGACAGTGACAATCCTATGGGCGTTGAATATGATGAACAGCTTCAGAAGCAACGGAATATCACCATGAATCATGACCGCGAACTTGACAGCCCGGATAAGGCGTACAGGGTCCTCCTGAAAAATGATATTCAGCGGAATGACAGGGCGGACAATCCTACGCTTTAGATCTTTGAACCCACCTATAAAGTCGATGACCTGCTCGGTCTTGGTTGAATAGTACAGTGCATTTATGGAAAAATCCCGTCTCCAGACATCTTCCCTGATAGTGCCGAAACAGTTGTTGTCGCCTGTCACCGAGTTGGCAGCCCTGAAAGTAGAAATCTCGTAGATGGTGCCACCCATAAGCACATGGACCAGCAGGAACCGGCGGCCTATGATTTTGGCATTGCGGAAAAGCTTTTTGATCTGCCGGGGATAGGCGTCGGTGACAATATCGAAATCCTTGGGTTTGCGGCCAATAATCATGTCACGGACAGCACCGCCAACTATATATGCCTCGTATCCTGCATTCCTAAGGCGGTCGCAGATATAGAGGGCATTGTGGTCTATATCCTCTTTCTTTATATTATGTTCATTTTTCTCGTAAAACTCAGCCAGCTTTACAGCTTTGCCTCTTGAGTTCTTATAATATCTGACTATCATTCCACGACATTATTTCATATTACTTGTTTTTAGTAAAGAAAAAGTTTATTATCGTCAAGGCAGGAAATAATCATGACAGTTGAAAATATCAGGAACATAGCGATTATCGCTCATGTAGACCACGGCAAGACCACACTGGTAGATGCCATGTTCAGGCAGAGCGGCACATTCAAGAATGCAGACAAGATGGGCGACAGAGTCATGGACTCGGGGGATATAGAACGGGAGCGGGGAATAACAATCTCTGCCAAGAACTGCGAAGTCCAGTGGAACGGCATAAAAATAAATATCCTGGACACCCCGGGACATGCTGATTTCGGCGGCGAAGTGGAACGGGCCCTTTCTATGGTGGATGGTGTTGTCCTTCTGGTGGATGCAGCCGAAGGCCCCCTGCCTCAGACCCGGTTTGTGCTGCAGAAGGCACTGGCTCTGAATCTTGAGCTTATCATCCTGATCAACAAGATAGACCGGGAAGATGCCAGGCCAGAAGAAGTTTACAACGAGGTCCTTGAGCTGCTTCTGGATCTTGGGGCAGATGACAGGTACCTGGATGCACCGGTGCTGTGGTCCAATGGCCGCAAGGGAATTGCCAAGTATAACCTTGAGGATGAATCAAAAGACATAGCACCACTTATGGAGACAATAATCAAGCATATCCCAGCACCGGAGTGCGATGTAGAAAAGCCTTTCCAGATGCTGGTGGCAGATTTAGACTATTCAGACTATCTGGGAAGGATGGCCATAGGCAAGATAAGAAGCGGCAAGGCATCTATCAACGACAGGCTGGCTATAATAGGAAAAGATGGAGTTCCCAGACCTTTCAAGGTATCCCAGATACAGGTGTACAACGGAACAAGTCTACAGACTGTGGAATCGGTACCGGCAGGCGACATTGCCATCCTGTCGGGTGTAACTAACGTTTTTATCGGCGACACAATCTGCTCTGCCCTTGAGCCTGCCGCCCTGCCTAGAATCGAGGTAGATGAGCCTACAGTATCCATGCGTTTCCTGCCCAACAACTCCCCTCTTTCAGGCAAGGAAGGCAAGTATGTCCAAGGGAGCAAGATATTCGAACGGCTCAAGAAAGAGACACTGCGGAACGTAGCCCTGCAGGTGGTGGAGGCTACCGATGGCGAGGGAGGCTACATAGTCAAGGGAAGGGGCGAATTCCAGATGGCAATCCTTATCGAGACACTGCGCCGGGAAGGCTATGAGTTCTGCGTAGGCAGGGCTAAGGTCATCTTCAAGACTGATGCAGAAGGCAACAGGACAGAGCCTATGGAGCATGTTGTCATCAGTGTACAGAAAGACTATGCAGGTATAATCTCAGAGACCCTCCTGATGCGGAAAGGGAGCCTTACAAACTATGCAAACTCAACCGGCGACCATATAATAATGGAATTTGACATCCCATCCCGGGCCCTTATCGGCTACAGGGACAAGTTCCTTACCGACACAAAGGGAACCGGAATAATGAATGCCTACTTTACCGGCTATGGCGAATACAAAGGGGACATCCCAACCCGGCTTACAGGAAGTCTGGTGGCCGACCGGAGCGGCGAGGCTGTGGCATACGGCATATTCAATCTGGAACCACGGGGCAAGATGTATATAGTGCCGGGCGATCCGGTTTACGAGGGAATGGTAGTCGGAGAACACAACCGGGACTTTGACCTCTACTTGAATCCTACCAAGACCAAGCAGCTTTCCAATATGCGGGCTTCGGGCAAAGATACAAACGTAATACTGACACCTGTGCTGCCTATGACTATAGAAAGAGCTTTGAATACAATAAGAGATGATGAACTGGTTGAGATCACTCCCCAGTCCATAAGACTGAGGAAGAAGATACTCAACCGTCTTGAAAGAAAGAAAACAGAAAGGCTTGAGGAAGCCTGAACCTGTTATTTAGTACCAAAGATACGGTCGCCTGCATCGCCCAGACCTGGACAGATGTAGGCATCCTTGTTCAGCTCCCGGTCTACATGACCGATATAAATCTGCACATCAGGATGGGCTTCGTGGAGTTTCTTAATTCCCTCCGGAGCCGCAATAATGCACATAAACTTGATTTTGACACCGCCATGGGCTTTGATCTGGGTTATGGCATCGGCAGCTGAACCGCCTGTGGCCAGCATCGGATCCAGCACAAAGATAGTGCGCTCTGATATCGGCTTAGGCAGCTTGCAGTAGTATTCCACAGGCTTGTGGGTAGCCTCGTCCCTGTACAGACCTATATGGCCAACCTTGGCAGTCGGTGTCAGAGCCAGAATACCAGGCACCATTCCCAGGCCAGCACGGAGCACAGGCACTACAGCCAGCTTGCGGCCAGCAATGAAAGGACTCTTGCACTTCTCAATCGGAGTCTCAATCTCCAGATCTTCCAGCGGAAGGTCAGAGAGAGCCTCGTAGCCCTCCAGCATAGCAATCTCCTCCACCAGCTTGCGGAACTCGTTGGTTCCTGTATTCTTATCCCGGAGCATAGAAATCTTATGCTGGATAAGGGGATGGGTAAAAACTGTGATATTCTCTATGTTGTTGTATTTCATGTTGCTCTCCATTAAGAAAGGAATATACCGCGGCTCTTGTCGCCTGCTGCATTCTTTCCGAATTCATAGTCGTTTCCAGGCAGAACAGCGTTCAGAACAATGCCTGCAATAGCAGCAATAGCCAGTGCTGTAAGTGTCACAGAAGTGCTTCCAATCTTGAAAGTAAGTCCGCTGGAGAATCCCAGACCACATACAAAGATTACACCTGCTATGATCAGGTTTCTGGACTTGGTCAGGTCTACTCTGTTCTCCACAATGTTCCGGACACCGATGGCAGAAATCATACCGTAGAGCATGAATGAGATACCGCCGATGATAGCTGTAGGCATGGTGGAGATGATGGCAGAGAATTTAGGGATGAATGACAGGATGATTGCATAGAATGCAGCCAGCCGTACAACCTTAGGGTCAAATACTCTGGAAAGCTCCAGAACTCCTGTATTCTCGCCATATGTGGTGTTGGAAGGACCACCGATGAAACCTGCAAATGCTGTTGCAAGACCGTCTCCCATAAGGGTGCGGTGCAGGCCTGGATCTGCCAGGAAGTTGGTGCTTGTTGTGGCAGAGATAGCAGACATATCGCCAATATGCTCCATCATGGAGGCAATAGCTATAGGTGCCATGACCAGAACTGCGGTGATGTCGAACTTACATATCTTGAACGCAGGAATTCCAACCCAGGAGGACTCTCCTATAGCAGCAAAGTTGAAGATTGCAGAGCCGTCAGGGTTTGTTATGCCAGCCATGTGCATTATAAGAGCTATAACATAGGAGACTGCAATACCCATAAGAATAGGGATAATGCGGAAAATACCCTTGCCCCATACATTGAACACAACTATTGTTGCCAGAGCTATAATAGCCAGGAACCAGTTGGTGGAGGCATTTCCGATAGCAGAGCCAGCCAGGGAGAGTCCGATACAGATGATGATAGGACCGGTGACTACAGGAGGCAGGAACCGCATAACTTTCTTCATACCCACCAGCTTGATGATAAGAGCCAGGATAAAGTATGCAAAACCAGCTATAACCACACCGCCACAGGCGTATGCAGCTTTCTCGTTGGCACCCATTCCAGCATAGATGCCGGCATTAAGGTTTGCAACGGTGTAGAAACCGCCCAAGAAAGCGAAGGAGGAGCCGAGGAAAGCGGGCACCTTGAACTTTGAGCACACATGGAAGATAAGAGTTCCAAAACCGGCACAGAACAGAGTGACAGCAACTGTCATACCCTGGGTGATAGGCTCACCAGTAGCATCCTTGAAAAAACCGCCTACAAGAATAGGCACCAGGACTGTGGCACCAAACATAGCAACCATGTGCTGCAGACCCATAAGCAGCATACTGCCTTTGCCCAACAGACGTGCGTCTCTGATGGGTTCGCCCTTGAAATCTTTCATTAATTCCCCTCCGTGATTTTCTTTTATTCTATAACAGGAGGGAGCGTTTTTCAAGGGGAAATTTTATATTTACCATTCTATATAAGGCGTTGCCAGACCCTCCTCAAGCCACAGGGCTATCTCGGATGCAATGTTATCAAGCCTGCTGCTTTGATTACTTCCAGTGATGGAACATTCCCACACCACCCCTACCCGCCAACCCAGTTCCAGGAGGGCAGAGATATTCTTCTGGTCGCGCTCCCGGTTGCGTCTGAATTTATTCCGCCAGAAAGCAGGATGAGTAGAAGGAATACGGAACTTGGAACAATGCCTGTGACCATGCCAGAAACAGCCGTTCACAAACACAACTGCTTTGAACTTAGGGAACACAATATCGGGAGAGCCCGGCAGCTTCTTATCGTTCTTGCGGAAACGCAGCCCCAGGGAAAACAGACAGCTCCGCAGCAGCACCTCGGGCTTTGAGACGCTTTTTATATGGGACATGTTGTTGTGCCGGGCCTCCGGGGACATTGTATCCATACTCAAAGTATACCACAGAAAAAAAGTTTGAAAAAGTTTTCCAAAAATTGAAGCAAAATGAAAGTTTTTGTTGTGTATATAGGTAGTTCAATTTCAGGAGGAAAAAAATGAAACAGATTACATTCTTTATGTAAAGCATTTTATTGACATTTGCTTTACATTTACTTTATAATTAGGAGGTAAGGAGAAATGGAAATGGCACAGACAATGGTCAACTTCAGAATGGATTCAGAGGATAAACACAACATGGAGACTGTATGCAGGGAGCTGGGAATGTCAATGACTACAGCATTCACTATCTTCGCAAAGAAAGTCAGCCGCGAGAAGCGTATCCCTTTTGAAATCTCTATCGATCCATTCTATTCAGAAAGCAATATCTCTTACTTGAAGAAACTAGTATCAGATATTGATTCTGGAAAAACAAAGCTTATTGAGCATGACCTTATTGAAAAGAAGTGAGGTTCTATGAAGCTACTATGGACAGAAGATGCTTGGGAGGACTACTGCCGATGGCAGAAACAGGATAAGAAGACCATCAAGAGAATAAACGATCTGATCAAAGATATCCAGCGGTGCCCTATTGATGGAATCGGAAAGCCAGAACAACTTAAGGAAAACTTATCTGGCTTATGGAGCAGAAGGATAGATGATGCAAACAGAATCGTTTATAGAATTACTGATGACGCTATAGAAATCTTAGCCGTCAAAAATCATTATTGATACAGACAAAAGCCCGCATAAAGGCCAGTCACACCAGTGGCTGGCTTTTTTATACCCTGTAGCATTATTTGACACACCTATGCTGTAAAATAGATCTCATGAGGATAGAATATGGAGATAAATTTCACCCTTACCCTTACAGATAACAGCATGGTAGCCTGTGTCGTCGGTCTTTCAGTCATATTCTTGATCGTATTCGGGTTTAAATCCCTAAGAGAAACGAAATAAAAGATATATCAGAAAAGCTTTATATATTGTAATACCCCACACCAAGGCAAGCAGCATGGGTAGGTGGTGTTTTTTTACCCCTCGCAACCGTTAATGTATGATTAGCATTGCATCAAATCTTTTTCCATCGCATCATTTTCATCAATAAAAAAAGTTTGTTTTTCACCACAACATACAGTGTGAACTTCATAATTAATATCAGAAAACCCTGCTCCTGCATAATTTACATATTCAACTTCTGAAGTATGGACACATTGTTCTTTATCACAATACCAGAAGATAGTATCACCAACTTTAAACTTTGTTTTCATATTACTTCTAAACCTATCTGTTTTAAATACTCATAAGTTGGGTCATAACAATTTGGTTTTCTAGTTTCGTCTTTATCGGCTCCTTCCGGAACAACTATTATCATACCGTGGCGAGCCCTAGTTAATAAAACGCGATATGCATTTAATTGATACTTTTTCCGTTCTTCTGTTTTAATATGTTGCCATTTACTGCCTTTGAATGAATAGTTCTGCCAACCGTCATTGGAATATCTAAAATCACCATCCCAAATAACACAAGACCAATCAAGTTCTAGACCTTGAATATCAAATTCAGTTGCAACATCCTCAAGAAAAAGAGATGAACGAATATCATCTTTATCATCCAAAAACCAATGCACTGTATCAGGTTTAAAGCGAACATCGATAGCTAAAGGTTTAAGTCTATATGCTTGAGAAGACACTATCATTCCATAACGCTCCGAACCTCTAGCTTTTTTACACAACCAATCTTTAGCTTTATCAAGTGAGCGTGTTAGAAAAATAGGATATACATTTTTTATTTCTCTATATAATTCCTTTGTTTTTTGAACATTCAAATCTAAAAGCTCATGAACAAAATTTGAAACTTTTTCAGAACGGAATGATCGCATTGAAACAGCAAGATGTAAAGCTTGGTTCTCAATGACATTTTTATTATTTAACAATAATTGTTTTACTTTTCCTTCTGCATATTCTTTTTCTGTAAGCTGACTTGAAATATATATTTTCCAATTGTTGAATTTTTCGTTAAGGGATCGAATCCATTCTGAAATACCTGCCTCCCCTGTATTTATTTCTTGCCCTCCTCCAACAAGGCAGATAATCACTGCCCAGTCTGGTCTCTGATCCAACGACCATATAAGAAACTCCGGTTCAGAATAAGGAAAATTATTGATATGTTTTTTTCTTTTTAGCCAACCAGATAATTGCTCTTGAGTCCAAGCTCTTTGAGCTTCATCAAATATAGCAACATGCTCTACTTCAGCATATCCATCACCTTCATGTTTCTTAATTTTTGTTTCATCTATTTCTATTGAATCATTAATGATTGGGATTTTAATTTTCTCAAGAAATGTATTCCTGTAATGGTGAACAATCTGAATAAAGGAATGCACTTCACGTCTTGCTTTAGTAATTGGATATTTCTCCTTCCTTTTCTTTTCTTCTTGTTGTTTTTTATCTCTTGCCAAAGCTTCTGTAAGCACACTAACAAGTGGATAATTTCCAGAAAAATAAACTGCTAAATCCTTCTTTTCAGTCCGTTCTATTGCAACTTTCAATCCGATCAATGTTTTTCCAGCGCCAGGGACACCCGTCACAAAACAAATTGCTTTTTCATTATTCTGTTTTGTTTTTTCAATTACATCTAAAATATAATTATTACTTTCTATTAGGTCTTTTGCGGAGGCCTCTGTTCTAGTAATATCTGCAACATTATGATTATTAAATAATGCATTTGCTGCCTGAATAATAGTAGGTGTTGGGGAATACCTACTATTTGCCCAATCAAAAAGATTATCATGGCAGTCATTTTTATTTTCTTCTAAGATTTTTTTAATAATTGAACTGAGGCTATCTTTATTCGAGCAAATCGGCTCATAAACATTATCATCATACTGACATGGCACATACTTATATGAACGCTCTTTAGCCTCTGTAGCAATTAAAATAGGAACAATTATTTTATCATGACTAGCTTCATGAAAGTTCTTAAGATCCAAGGCATAATCCCAGACTTGCTCACTATCACTAATCAAATATGTTTTTTCACCAACTTTAAACTCCAGAACAAATATTATCCCATGAAAGACTAAAACAACATCAGCTCTTTTTCCTAATCTGGGAATTGAATATTCAAAAGCAATACGGCCGTCCGTAAAGTTTTTAACAACATTCTTCATTATTGTTATTTCATCAAGCCAAGCTTCTGTTTGTAGAGAATTTGAATCAAATGAATTATTTTTTACAATTCTACCAAGAATTTCATTCTCAGATTGCGAAAGGAATTTAGAAAAAGAATCTTCGTAATAAAATCGTTCCAACATATTAATATTTTATTCCTTTAATTGAAAAAAAACTACTAAAAATTTATAATCTCTCCCATATGAAAACTATCCACGTTGTTGCAGCACTTATATTCCGCACTACTCCAGAGGGCATCAGACAGCTCTTTGCCACTCAGCGGGGCTATGGGGAGTTCAAGGACGGCTGGGAATTTCCAGGGGGCAAGGTGGAGCCAGGCGAAAGCCCACAGGAAGCCCTTAAGCGGGAGATAAGGGAGGAGCTTGCCACAGAGATAGAGGTAGGCGACTACATTGACACAATCGAATACGACTATCCTTCTTTCCACCTTTCCATGGATTGCTATGCCTGCACTGTAGTCTCTGGCAAGCTGGAGCTGCTGGAACACGAGAATGCCGCTTGGCTTTCAAAGGAGACTTTGCGTACAGTCTCATGGCTCCCCGCTGACTTAAGTATTCTAGATAAAGTGGAAAAATTGCTTTAATTACCTCCCTATCGCCTTGTCAAACCGTTCCAGCACATCCACCATATCAGGCATAAGATAATCACGGCACTTGGCCATCAGCCTGGGTGGCATACCGTAGAAAGCCTCGGCAATACCTCCTGTTATGCAGGCCTGGGTGTCGGCATCGCCGCCCAAGGATACAGCAAGCCTTATGGAATCCTCGTAGTCTCTGCTGTCAAGGAATGCAACTATTGCTTCGGGCACAGTGCCCTGGCAGGTCTCGTCAAACTCGTAATCAGGCCTGATCTGATCGCAGGTGCGGTCCAGATTGTAGTCGAACTCTTCCTTTATATAGTCCCTTATCTCCTGCTTGCTGCTGCCGTTCCTGGCCATGAATATGGCGGCTGCTGTTGCCTCTGCCCCATCTATCCCTAAGGGGTGGTTGTGGGTTATCTCGGCTGTCCACCGGGCTACCCTGCGGGTCATTTCCATGGTGTCATAGAGCCAGCCTGCTGCCGATACCCGCATGGCCGAACCGTTTCCATAACTTCCATAGGGCTCTGTCATATCGGAGAAAAGCCAGTGATGAAACTTGCCGCCATAGCCTGCAAATGGATACCTGGCTCCCCACTTCTTAAAGCTTTTGATCAGGGCTTTCTTGACCTTTTTCTCATCAGGGTTCTTCCCTGCCTCAATAAGCACCTCTGCAACCGCAATGGTCATCACCGAGTCGTCAGTGAACATGGAATCGTCACCTAAAAGCGGGAAATCTGTTGTATCAATCGCATCAAATTCATAGGGCGAGCCTACAATGTCACCTAAAATAGCTCCGTACATCTTAACTCCTTCAATTTTTATATTATAAAGTATAATCCCCATGGTGTCGCAAATAATGCTACATATAACAATTTTTTTATAGACAACATTACTCTGCAGGAATACAATATCATAAACATGGAACAGCAGCTTAAAGTGTCCACCTTCCTTAAGTTCTGGGCACCACTTGCTTTGATGCAGATTATAATGAACTTTGAGTTCCCTGCGGTTATTGCTTTCATCTCCCGCCTGGGGAATGTGAAGGAGAACCTGGCTATATTCACTGTGGTCACTTCCCTGTCGCTGCTTCTGGAGGGGGCTATAATCCAGATGCTCTCTGCCGCCACCGCCCTGTGCGACTCCTGGAACAATTACCAGCGTCTCAAGCACTTTCTGCTGTTGGTACTGGTCTTTCTGCTTGCACTCCATATTTTCTGTATTCTTCCAGGACCTTTCAACTTTATTGCAACTGCAGTGCTCAAACTGGAGGGCGACTACATAGAACCTGCCCGGATCTCTTTCCTCTTGATGCTGCCCTGGGTTCCCACTATCGGTCTGCGGCGCCTGTGGCAGGGTGTCCTTATCAGGAACGGACATACAGTACAGGTATCGCTGATTACGGTCATCAGGATAATCGTCTCTATAACAGTGCTTGCCATAATGCTGTCGTGGCGCACCATACCTGGCTGTTATGTGGCATCAATTGCACTGAGCCTGGGGGTCACATCAGGAGCTGTATCTGCATACCTTTTTGCCCGTCCCATACTGAAAGAACTGCGTAATAATATATCTCCCAAGACTATGAGCTGGAGAGACCTCTCACTATTCTACCTGCCTCTGGCTATGACATCCTTTGTCACCGAGGCAGACCGGCCCATCATAGCCGCAGGAATCTCCCGGGGGCTGCAGCCTACAGAATCCCTTGCACTCTGGAGCGTGGTAATCTCTATAATATCGGTGTTCAGGGCCCTCTGCTACTCTACACAGGAAGCCTCTATTGCCCTTTTCAGCACCCAGGACAACAACCGCATCATAAGACGGTCGGTATTCTCTGTCTGCACAATTGTATGCGGCATCTGCTTCCTCTGCATCTTTATCTCTCCAATACGGAATTACATCCTTCTGGACATATCGGGACTCACCCCAGAGCTGACAACTCTTTGCACTGCCCCACTTATGGTCATATCTCTGACATTGCTTACATTCCCTGTGATTGCATGGCTCCGTGCAGTGAACATCCACTACAAGACCACCCGCACCATAGGCTGGGCCGTCACTTTGAACCTTATTGCCGTAACTGCAGCAGTAGTGGTTCTGAATGCCGGTTTCTCCATGACAGGGCTGATGATCGGGGCAATAAGTTATATTTTTGCCATGTTTGCTGAATCGGGGTACTTGACAATAAAGAGATTTAGTAGTAATTATTCTTACTTACTATGAAAGCATTAAGATATTCTAAACAGAGAGAATTGGTACTCACCACAGTAAAGACTCACTTGACCCATCCGACTGCACAGGAAATCTATGGGCTTACACGGGAAAAGGATCCTACTATAAGTATGGGTACAGTTTATCGGAATCTGAATCTGCTGGCTGACAAAGGCGACATACTGCGCATTAAAGTCCCTGGCGGAGCTGACAGGTATGATGGCACTATCAGGCCTCATAACCATGCAGTGTGCAACAGATGCGGGCAGGTCATGGACTATGACTTTGATTTTGACACTCTGAACCGGCAGCTTTGGGAAAAAGATGGCTTTAAGTGCGAAGAGCTTAACATAACAGTTCGCGGTACATGCAAAAAGTGCCTTGAAAAGGCTGAATGATTATATAAGACATGGAGGAAAGGTATGGCTAAATTTGTATGCCCGGTTTGCGGGTATGTTTTTGAGGGAGCTGCTGCCCCCGCAGTATGCCCTGTATGTAAATATGCAGGACCTGACTGGAAAAAAGTTGAAGGAGAGATGAACTGGGCTGCAGAGCATGTTGTAGGCGTCGGAAAGAAGTTCGGACCAGACGTTCCTGCTGATGTCCAGGAGAAGATTATTGCTGGACTTAAGTCAAATTTCGAAGGCGAATGCTGCGAGGTTGGTATGTACCTGGCTATGGCACGGGTTGCCCACAGAGAAGGATATCCAGAAATCGGACTCTACTGGGAGAAGGCTGGACTTGAGGAAGCTGAGCACGCTGCAAAGTTTGCAGAGCTTCTGGGCGAGGTTATAACCGACAGTACAAAGAAGAACCTGCAGATGCGGGTAGATGCAGAGAATGGTGCTACAGCTGGAAAGACAGAGCTTGCACTTCTGGCAAAGAAGTACAATCTGGATGCAATCCATGACACAGTTCACGAGATGGCACGGGATGAAGCCCGCCACGGAAAGGCTCTGAAAGGTCTTCTGGACAGATACTTCAAATAAGAGAAACCTTCACAGAATACATTATAAAGGCCAGGGTTGTACCCTGGCTTTTTTTTATGTATATTTTTTATATGAGTAAAACATCAGAAAAACTACCCAGCTGGAACCTTTCCACTATCTACAAGAATTTTGACGACAGCACCTACAAAGGCGATATAAAGAATTTCCTGAATATATGTCAGGAGCTTAAGGCTATGCTTACAGAGCCTAAGAAAAACACACTTGAAGAGTCAGTGCAGCTTCTGGGGCGGGCCATGGACCTGTTCGAGAACCTATACTCCTATTCCTATGCCGTCTTCTCGGTGAACACTGGCGATACCAGAGCTCTGAAAGAGGTCTCCCGACTTGAGGAACACCATCAGAAGCTTGCTGAATGCTGTGTCCTTTTTAACAATCTGGTGAAAAAATATAAGAAAACCCTCCCGGATATGCTTAAGAAAAGCCCTATCCTGGCAGAGCGGAGACAGTTTATCAAAGACTCTATGACCGAAGCAGAGCACCAGCTTTCCGAGGCAGAGGAGAGCCTGGCCCAGGAGCTTAAGGCTGCTGGCGGCGATGCCTGGGGGCGGCTTCAGGAGGCAGTATCTTCCTCTCTGGATGCAGACGGCACAAGTGTGACCGAGCTTAGGAACCTGGCCTACAGCCCAAGCCGCAGTGTACGGAAAAAAGCCTACCAGTCAGAGCTTGAAGCCTGGAAAAGCATGGAGATTCCTCTGGCATACTCCCTTAACGGTGTCAAGAAGAATGCAGCCATACTTGATACCAGACGGGGCTGGAAAAGTGCACTGGATAAATCGCTGTTCCAGTCCAGGATGTCGCCCAAGACACTGGATGCCATGATTCAAGTCATGGAGGAATCGCTGCCCCAGTTCCGCAAATATCTGAACAAGAAAGCAGAGCTTCTGGGACTTAAGAAGCTGGCTTTCTACGATCTGTTTGCCCCTGTCTCCCAGAAAGGTTTCAAACCCAAGGTATGGAGCTACGAAGAAGCCAAGGACTACATAATCCAGATATTCGGCAGTGTAGACCAGGAGATGGGATTCTTTGCCAGGAACGCCTTTGAAAACGGCTGGATCGATGCCCCACCCCACACCGGAAAGGTGGGCGGTGCCTACTGTACATCCTTCCCGGTTGCCAAAGAGAGCCGTGTCATGTGCAACTTTGCCCCCACCTTCTCCGGTGTCTCTACAATAGCCCACGAGCTGGGACACGCATATCACTTCCATCTGCTGCGGGAGGAGTGTGCCTTCTCCAGAGCCTACCCCATGACACTGGCCGAGACTGCATCTATCTTCTCCGAGACCATGCTTTATAATTGCACAATAAGCAAGGCAAAAGGCTTTGAGAAAACATATCTGACCGAGATGTTCCTGATGGAGGTGACCCAGGTGATAGTGGATATCCTGTGCCGCTTCTACTTTGAGAAATCTGTATTTGAGAGGCAGAAACAAGGACCGTTGTCTGCAGTCGACTTCTGCAACCTTATGCTGGATGCCCAGAAAGCCACCTACGGCGATGCCCTGGATTCAAAGCAGCTTCATCCATACATGTGGGCAGTAAAATGCCACTACTACAGCAGCGATCTGGGATTCTACAACTATCCGTATGCTTTTGGACAGCTTTTCGGCATAGGTCTTTATACCAGATACCTTGAGGACAAGAAACGGTTTCCTGCCCTCTATAAAAAAGTGCTTATGGCTACAGGACGGACCGACATCAAGGGGGTCGCCAAATTGGCTGGCATAGATATTGAGAAAAAGGAATTCTTCCAGGAGAGCATGGACTTCATCTCAAAGATGATACACAGCTTTATCCGTTGAATACCCGGAGTATCTCCTCTGCATTCCGTGCTTCCATAATCTTGTTGCGGTTCTCCTCCTGGCTGAGTACGCCGGAGACTGCCGACAGCACCTGAAGATGTGGCGATGTCTCATCTTTGGGGGATGCAATAAGGACAAAAATACGGGCAGGAAGGCTGTCCAGGGAGTCAAAATCTATTCCAGATTTCTTCCTACCTATGGCAACAGTCAGGTGCTTGACTCCATCGCTCTTGGCATGTGGAAACGCTATTCCATGCTCCATGCCGGTGCTCATCTTTTCTTCCCGCTGTAGTATATCATCCAGAAGCAGCTGCTTGTCCACTATGCTGTCCGATGTGCTTATCAAGTCCACCAGCTCCAGGATAGCCTCGTCCTTGGTATTGGCTACCAGGTCGGAGATAACCAGTTCTGGAGAAAGTCTGTTCTTAAGGACATCAACATCCACTTTATCCTCAACAGTATGCGCCACCTCCTTGCTAGCCTCCACCACAGTAGTACCCTGGCTCTGCTCAGACCGGTCTGTATCCATGAACCGGAGCATAACCTCGTAGACAGATGTCTTTATAAACTGCTCGTTCCGCTCCTTGGTGGTGATATCCACACAGTTTCCCTGCTGATGGATAGTAAACACCATCCGGTTCATCCTGGCATGGTAGACTCCTGCGTCGCTGTCGATAGTCAAGACAAAGAATCCATCTTTCCTCAGATCCTTAAGAAGCATATAGGTAACCAGGTCTGCAATCTCCTCGGTCTTGAAATCCCAGTGGCAGTTGACAGTAGCAGAGCTTTTGATCTCCTTTCGGGTTCCCCGTTTTGTCCCCTTGAGGAACAAGTTCAAGGCAGGTGGTGCTATCAGGGTTGTCACCAGAGTCATCATGATTACAACGTCGAAAAGCTGCTCGTCCAGAACACCGGAGGTAAGTCCGATACCTGCTATGATAAGTGCCACCTCGCCACGGGGCACCATACCGCATCCTATCCGCAGGGCTCCATGGATATTGAATCCCAGGTATAAAGATGGCCAGCCGCATCCGATAAGTTTTCCAAGAATACAGGCGACAGTATATACTAGGCCGAATATAAGGATATGTGTATCAAACAGCTTGGTCACATGGACCATCATACCCATGACACAGAAGAACAGCGGTACCAGGAAGGCCGACAGTCCCTCCAGGCGGTTGTGGATGATGGGTGCAATATCAGTGCTGGACAGAGCAAGACCAGTGATATATGCACCGATGATCATGGCAAGTCCCTGTTTCTCGAATATACCAGCCAGGAACAAGGCAATTCCCAGGGCAAAGATAGAGAAATCGTAGGTACTGCGGAATTTTTTAAGCAGAGCCGCAATCTCCTTGGAGCAGATAAGGGCTACTGCCGAGAATCCGAACCAGATTCCAAAAGCACGGAATGCAATATTGAGTATGATAGAAGCGTTGACACCGCTGCTCCCTTTCCGCTCCACAGCAGCCACAATACCCATGACTATAGCCAGGAGAACAATACCCAGAACATCGTCAAATACTGCAGCGGCCAGGGTGGTGACTCCCTCCGGAGAATCCATCTTCTTCTTGTCCGACAGGATACGGGCAGTTATACCTACCGATGTGGCAGTAGACATAATACCAAAGAAAAGGCACCGTGCATCCCAGAAGCTGGTGTTGAGAATAGCCATACAGGTTCCTGCACCGAAGATGAAGGAGAAAATTACACCAGAGATACCGACAATTCCACCCACCAGCGAATATCTGAGGAAAAGGCCCAGATCGGTCTCCAGACCAGAGTTGAACAGCAGTATGATAGAAGCCACCATAGCAAAGCCATAGAGCTGTGGTGTTACAGCCAGAGAATCGGAATAAATCGGGAAAAGACCATCAGGGAATCCAGGCAGCGGAACAGCTCCCAGGGCAAACGGACCAATGATGACACCTGCCAGAAGCTAGCCTATAACAGAGGGTATACCTATCTTCTCAGTAAGGCTCCCCAGAATCTTAACTGCAAAAATAATAACACTTATCTGAAAAATCAGGGTTGTCATCAACCCAGTGACTTGTCCTTCCATGCCAGATGCTCCTACAATGAGACATATCTACTCTATCCCGTTTTCCAAAACTTTACAACTCGCTTTCATCATGTTATAATAGAAGAGATGAGGAAAATATTTTCCTTCTTTGTTATTGCTTTTATCTCAATCGTCGGACTTTCTGCCCAGCAGACAAGCCGCATAGTTTATTTTGCCAATCTTATAGGATTTGATATCAATACAGAAGAGGAGATTCCCGTCCGGAATCTATCCATCATCTACTTTATACTGGACAACACCCAAGAACAGCATATCCACTGCATGAGGGGCGAGGATCACAATCAAGTGTTCATACTGCCGGACGGCAGAGTGATGGTATTCGACAGGCAGCATCACGAGGTGACCAACTTCAACCGGGGCTCGGTGCGCATTGCCAGGAAAGGCGATCCCCTGGGGCACTATATTCTGGACACCCTGCCTTGGCTGAATTTCGGTGTGGATTCCAACGATCCCACCTCCATAGAGGAACGGCTTGAGGCCTACCTTAAGGATATGCAGAACGCAATATTCATCTTTCTGTTCCACCGCCGCAACGACCCCATCAAAGAAGTCCACTACTCAGACCTGACCCAGAGCGAGAAAGAGGTATGCCATACCTTCAACCAGATGCTTTTTAACCCTTCCTACAAGATACAGCTAACTGATGATAACATTCAGAAGATGCACCGCAGCCCCAACCTGTGGTCCAAATACTGCCATCAGATATTCAATCTTTTCTTCTAAAACATTTGCGGATAAAAAAAACCCGCACTGGAAAGTACGGGTATAAAAGGCATCTCCTACAGGAATCGAACCTGTGTTGACGGGATGAAAACCCGTTGTCCTAACCCCTAGACGAAGGAGACGCGTCTTGAGCTGCAATGGATTCGAACCATTGACCCACGCCTTAAAAGGGCGTTGCTCTACCAGCTGAGCTAGCAGCCCATACTGTAATATGACGTAGAAAATCTATCAAAGAAGATAATTTATGTCAATATTACATTTTAGTAATATGCCGAAGGCGGAACTCGAATCCGCAAGGCTTTTAAGGGCCGGGGGATTTTAAGTCCCCTGTGTCTACCAATTTCACCACTTCGGCAGGTTTATTTATTTTACTTTTACAAGCCTAGACCGTCAAGATATAATTTCTATAAACCGTTTACAAAACATTATAAAAAGAATACCTTTTCAGCATGAGCATTACAGAAGAAGTTGCCGGACATGTACATCTCTATCCCGGCATTGCAGATACACATACCCACCTTATCCTGCTCAAGACTAAGGAGATGGAGTGGAAAACTCTGGTCCAGACCTGCATAGAGGGCGGTCTTGAGCTGGCGCTTGATGTGGGAACCAACACAGACACTTTCCAGGAGCGGCTTGATATGGTGAACCAGTTCAGCCAGCTGTACCTGACTACCGGCCTTTCGGTAAGCAAGTCGGAGCTGCCAGAATCTGAACAGAATCGCCGCCTGGACGACTTGGAGAAGCAGGTGGCTGCAAACCGGGATGGCGGCAAACTGCTGGCTGTTGGCGAGATAGGTCTTGATAACCACTTTGAGTACGGTGGAGTCCAGGCCCAGAAAAAGCTTTTTGCCAGCCAGCTGGATATTGCAAAGCAGTTTGGGCTGCCAGTTGTCATCCATACCAGGGAGGCAGACCCGGATACATATTCCATGCTCTCAGGTGCCAAACTTGATCGGGCCGGGATAATCCACTGTTTCTCAAGCGGCTGGGAATGGGCCAAGAAGTATCTGGACCTGGGATTCTATATCTCTTTCTCCGGCAATATTACTTATAAGAAGTCAGAACCGATACAGGAAGCTGCAGCCAAGGTGCCTCAAGACAGGATTCTGGCCGAGACAGATGCCCCGTTCCTGACACCTCAGAAGGTGCGGAAGTATCCTAACTGGAGCGGCTTTGTGGGCTATACATACGACTGTATTGCAGCTTTCCGGGGCTGTCTGCCGGAGGAACTGGCACTGCAGGTAACCAGAAACTTCCGCACACTCATGGGGCTTATGCTGTGATAAAACACCTTCTGCTGGATGTGGACCACACTCTGTATCCCCGTTCCTCCGGGGTGGAGGGAGAGATGGTTAAACTCATAAACAAGTTTGTAGGCAATTACCTGGGAGTGACACCAGAAGAGGCTGCAAAGATGCGCTCAGAACGCCCCAAGGGAGTCTATGCCAGCACTCTGGACTGGCTGCAGCGGAAGTATGGTTTTACCGATATCTACGCTTACTTCAGAGCTATCCACCCCACCCGGTTCTGGGAGCATTTTCCAAAGAATGCAGAGCTTATAACCATGCTGGACAGCATCAAAGTTCCCTGTTCCATATATACAAACTCGTGGGCCAACCATGCCCTGAACGTCATGGATTACCTTGAGATAACTCCTTTTTTCAAGAAGATCTATGACCTTCCATTCTGCCATTTTATCGGGAAACCAGACCCCCGTTCATTCCACTATGTGCTGGAAGACCTTAAGCTGGAACCTGAGGAAGTGCTTCTGGCAGATGATTCTTCTGAGACTATAATTGCCTATACAAAAATAGGGGGCAAAGGAGTCCTAGTGGATGAAGATCTCAAACCACGGCCAGACTTCCCTGCCCCCATCATCAAAGATATAACTCAGCTGCCCCTTACATATTCCTTGTGACTACAATATTCACATCTGTATCCAGAATGTTGGCAGCTACCACATCACCTGCCACTACAGGAGACTTGAGCTTAAGTGCATTGATGACATCCATGCACTTGAATTTAAGCTTCTCCGGGATAGGCTTGTCAGTCTTTACTGGAACCACCGGATGCACACCACCTTCTATCCGTGCTGTGGAACAGATCATACGGCGTGGGTCAGTGACCTCATTCTTGCCATAAATCTCTCCACGCTTGCAGGTGTTGCCTGTAACCTTGATATCATCTCCGCAGATGGTCACTGTAAGTCTGCAGCCCATAGGGCAGGAGACACAAACTAATTTTTTCTCAATGCATTCCATCTTATTTCTCCTCCTCCGGCTCTACAGTAATGCCAATCTCTTTTCCAGCCATTCCCTTGAAGATAGAGGATGGAACTGTAAGCTTGATCATCTCTCCTGGGGTCAGGAACGGTTTCTTATACCGGCCAAGCTCCTTGCCGCCTTCGGTTATAACCAGATAGCACTTGCCGAACACACGGTCAACACGCATCAGTATATCAAACTTTTCGTCCAGATTCTCTGGTCTGAACATATGAGGAACAGCATAGGAAAGCCCTCCTGTAACTTTGAATACATTTGGCTGTGAGTTCTTGGTTATCTCGCCTTTGATATATTTTGCAGCATTCTTTCCAGCTTTGCGGCTCTCTTCTGTAACAAAGTCCACCAGATCGTGAACATGCACTACGTTTCCGCAGGCAAACACACCTTCCATAGAAGTCTCCATGGACTCAGTGACTACCGGACCTGATGTTTTCCGGTCAATCTTTATTCCCACCTGCCGTGAAAGCTCATTCTCCGGGATAAGTCCTACAGAGAGGAGCACTGTGTCACATTCATACTCTTTCTCGGTTCCTGGAATTACAGCCTTGGTCTTCTTGTCGCACTCTGCAACTACAACTTTCTCAACTCTTTCCTTTCCGTAGATTCCTACAATGTTGTGGCTGTACCACATAGGAATGTTGTAGTGGTCAAGGCACTGGACAACGTTTCTGGTAAGTCCTTTGGGGAAGGAGCTTCTTGCAACTACTGCAATAACCTCGCCACCCTCAAGCACTATACGCCGGGCCATGATCATTCCGATGTCTCCGGAGCCAAGGATGATGACTTTCTTTCCAACCATCTGGCCTTCGATATTGATATATCGCTGGGCAGCGCCTGCAGTGAATACTCCTGACGGTCTGTCGCCTGCGATTCCGATACCGCTTCTGGTCCGCTCACGGCAGCCCATGGCCAGTACTATAGCCTTTGCCTTGAGCTCAAAGATACCCTGCTTGCTGTTCATTACAGTAAGGGTCTTGTCCTGAGCTATATCCAGCACAATTGTATCAAGGAAGTACTTGATTTCAGTATCCTTGGTCATGTTTATAAAGCGCTGTGCATACTCAGGACCGGTAAGCTCCTCTTTGAACACATGGAGACCGAATCCGTTGTGGATGCACTGCTGCAGGATTCCACCCGGCTCTACATCACGCTCTACAATAGCAATGCTCTTTATTCCGTTATTATATGCTTCCAGGGCAGCTGCCATTCCGGCAGGACCACCGCCTACTACTACAAGATCAAAATTCACGGTGCCCTCCTACTTTGTCTTTCCTGTAAGGATGTAAGATCCTTTCTTATCCAGCACTATATCCTTCCATTCGCATCCAAGCTCTCTGGCAAGAATCTCGTGCACCTTAGGTCCGCAGAAACCACCCTGACACCGGCCCATTCCAGGACGGCAGCGCCGCTTGATGGCATCCAGTGTGACAGCAGGAATAGGACGGTGGATCTCATCCACAATCTCCCCTTCTGTTATCCGCTCGCAGCGGCAGATGATACGGCCATAGCGCGGGTCTTTCTTGACCAGTGCGGCCTGCTCTGCCGGGGAAAGCTCCATGAAGACAGTCCGCTTTACGATTGGATTGAAATCTTTCTTAGCTTCCAGCTTGATGCCGCAGTTCCTGACAATATCCACCACATAGAGTGCTATTGCAGGAGCTGCAGAGAGTCCTGGGCTCTTGATACCTGCCACATCGATGAACTTAGGAGCATCCTTCACCTCGCGGATGATGAAGTCGCCTGTAGAAGGCTCTGCCCTCATGCCAGCGAAGTTTCTGATACAGTTTCTGGTGGTGATAGTTGGAACCAGCTTGGAGCAGCCCTGGCGCACTCTGCCCAGAGCCTCGTCTGTTGTCCCTGTGTCGTCCCTATCCTGGTCTACATCGGATGTAGGTCCCAGGATTACGTTGCCATGCACAGAGCGGGCAACCAGGATACCTTTTCCATTCTTATCAGGACATGGGAAAAGTACAGACTGAATCTTATCGTTCTCGCTCTTATCCAGAAGGAAGTACTGGCCGATCTTTGGTGTTATGCTGAAGTCTGGAGCAGCTACCATGTTGTGGATGATGTCGGAGTAGACTCCGGCAGCGTTGATGACGCACTTTGCATCGATGTCACCTGAACCGCTGTGGATTCTGTAGCCATCGGCTGTCTTGTCTATGGACTCAACTTTGTAGTTCAGCTTATAGTCTGCACCATTCATCACAGCGTTCTCCATAAGGGCTGTGGTCAGGAGCATAGGGTCTACAACTCCTGCTGTTGGAGCATAGAGGGCAGCCTTTGCATCTGGGCTTGCTGCAGGCTCTTTCTCAAGAAGCTTCTTGACATCCACAATCTCAAGACCAGGAATGCCATTCTTCTTTCCACGCTCCAGAAGCACCTTAAGGGTCTCCACCTGTTCATCGGTAAAAGCAACTACAAAAGAGCCGCACCGGTTGAACGGAACAGAAAGCTCCTTGCAGAGTTTGTCAAACATCGGGTTACCTTCGCTGTTAAGCTTTGCCATAAGTGTACCCGGTTCTGGATCGTATCCAGCATGTACTATAGAAGAGTTGGCTTTGGATGTTCCTGCGCAGACGTCGTTTCCCTTGTCCAGCACAATGAGCTTGAGCTGATACCGAGAAAGCTCCCTGGCAATGGCAGCACCTGTTACGCCAGCACCTATGATTGCTATGTCGTACATAGTTCCCCCATTTTATAAGTCTTTAATAATTAATATATATGTTTTTAGTAAAAATAACTACTGGGTAAAATAGTTATTTTTCCATAACATAGTCCGAACAAAACAGTAATTTTTTACTACTACTTGCCCTAAATCAGGCTTATAATTATAGAAGATGAACCCGACAATCTTTGTCCTGACCCTTATATCAGGCATACTGAATGCCACATGGAACTTCTTCAGCAAGAAAAAGTCCGGGGATTATTCGGTCATGATTACCGGATTAGCATTATCCCATCTGACAATACTGCCGGTCACTGTTGTCCTGATATTACTCTGGGGACTGGATATACATGCCATTCCAGTAATCCTGCTGTCGGGATTCTTTGCTGGGCTGAACACTCTGCTCCTGGTTTTTATGTACGAAAGCTCAGACATCTCCATGGCCTATCCTGTCACCCGGGGAACAGGAGTCATGTTCATAGCCATCCTGAGCTCCATCTTACTGGGCGAGCAGATATCACATCTGGCAATATTTGGTATTTCCCTAGTACTTCTGGGGGTATTCCTCTTCGCACTTACACGCGGAAGAAGGTTTTCCGATATATGGGAAAGTTTAAAGAGGCAGAAGATTGCCTTTTTTACCGGACTATCCATGGTAGGCTACAACCTGGTGGACAGGGTCGCAGTGCAGAGCATTAACCCTTTGTTTCTCTACAATTTACGGGGAATAGTTGCTATGAGCTTTTCCATCGGCTTTCTTATGTTACAGCGTGGATATACCTTAGGCCATATGGTGGATACCCTGAAGCATGAATGGAAATATTCCTGCATCATAGGCTATGGAGGCTTCATCGGCTATGCAATAATACTTATGATTTATACCCTGTTCGCCGAGGCAAAAGCCAGCTATGTGACCCCTATACGGGAGACATCTATAGTAATAGGTGCAATACTTGGATTCATGTTCCTTAAGGAGAAGGCCTCCTATAACAAGCTGGCCGGGATTTTGGCCATAGTGCTTGGTGTGATTCTTATCAAAGTCGGGTGATGAAAGTTTTTATTGACTTTTCAGCCAGGCCAGGGTATATTTATTTCATAATGGGGATTCGTCTTTATGGGCGCTCGCCATGCCAATTCGGGCTGTTCTATCATGGGCAGCCCGTAAGTTTTTCATATTGATAATCTGGAACATATCTTTATTCTCATGATAAACCAAAACAATTCCATTTCCTTGAGATCTTGTTTTACCTGCAAGTCGATCAAATACTTCTTTTTCTGAAATATCTTTTACGATAAACATAACTGCTCCATAGGTATTGTTCTTCTTCATAGCATCCTGATAGTTGTTCCCTAAAGTATTCTTGCTATCTCCAGTTATCTCCTTGAAGTCCATTACAACAAAATCAACTAAAGCATCAGGCTTAGTATTTCTTTGACTATTATTTTTACTATTTGAGAATTCTGTTTCATCGTCTTCTTTAAGTAAAATAATATCAAACCCCTTGGCTGCCAGAACAGCTGAAATTTTTTCTTATCAAAATAGACTGATTGATAACCACAGTAATTTTCCATAACATAGTCCGAACAAAACAATAATTTTCTCCTAACAGCCCCAAACCTCAAAGTTTTACACTGAGACTAAACGAGGATAAAAAGGAGAAACTATGAAAAAACTATTATTAACATGTTTAATGTTGTTCGTAGCTCTCGGCCTTTTTGCCGGTGGTAAAAGCGAAAAAGCATCAGGCAGCACAGCAGCTTCCGGCCCAAAGAGCGACGCACCGACTATTGCAGACATGAAAGGAATCAAAGAAGGAAAATACCCTGGCCAGTATGAATTGGCAGAGTATGAGAAACTTAGCGGAAAAAAGCTTGAGTTCAAGCAGAATCCATTGTTTGACAATGCAGGACTTCCACCTGTTGCAGAAAGACTTCCAAAGGATGTTCTGGTTGTTCCTCCTTACAACGAGATCGGAAAATACGGCGGAACATTCCAGGGCATGTCAAAGGGACCTGAGTCAAGTACATCAGAGCTTCTCTCCATCCGTCATGTTCAGTTTGTAAGGATGAAAGAAGACCTTAAGACCATTGTTCCAGATATTGCAAAAGACTATGAGTGGAACAAGGACTACACTGAGCTTACATTCCATCTGAGAGAAGGTCACAAATGGTCCGATGGCCAGCCTTTCACATCAGAGGACGTTATGTTCTGGTGGGAAGACCTTCAGCTTAATGAAGAAGTTGTGGGCAAAATCAAATCAATGTTCGTCTATGGCGGCGAGCCTATCCAGATCACAGCTCCGGACAAATATACTGTAAAGTATAAATTTGCTGTACCTGCACCTGGCTTCCTGCTTGTTATGGCAACCAACTACTGCCAGCCATTCCAGCCAAAGCACTTCCTTAAGGAATTCCACAAGAAATATAACCCGGATGCAGACAAACTGGCTGCTTCTTTAGGCTACAAAGATTGGGTTGAACTCCTTGGCGTTTACTACTATGACTGGAAAGACTGTGTTCATTCTCTGTCAGGCAAGAGACCAGAGGTTGTTCCTACACTGGAATCCCATGTCATGGTTGAGGAGACAACAGAGCACAGACTGTTCAAGGCAAATCCATACTACCATATTGTAGATACTGCAGGAAATCAGATGCCTTACATGAACGAGCTCAACGAGGTGTTCATCGAAGACAAGGAAATCTTCCTCTTCAAGATCACAAACGGCGAGCTTGACCATAAGAACCAGGGTCTTGATATCACAGTATTCCCAACACTCAAGGAATCAGAGGCAAAGGGTAAGTATAAGGCTAAACTGATTGACAACGGACTTTCATCCGCATATGCAGTTGCCCTGAACCCGACTCACAAGGATCCTGTCCTGAGAGAACTTTTCAACAACATCAAGTTCAAACAGGCACTCTCTCTGGCTCTTAACAGAAAAGAGATTAACGAGATTGTATATCTTGGAATCGCAGAGCCATCGCAATATCTTACTGGAAATCCATCCACCTGTGGATTCATCACAGACAAGATGAAGAACTACATGGCAGACTACAATCCTGACAAGGCAAAGGCACTTCTGGATGAGATCGGCCTCAAAAAGGGCAAGGACGGATTCCGTCTCCGCCCAGATGGCAAGCCGCTGGTAATCTATTTCAACTTCTGTACACGTATCGCACCTGAGTTCGTAGAACTTATAAAAGAGTACTGGGATGCTATCGGTGTAAAAGTTGAACTTAAAGAAGTCAACACAGACCTTTATATCAAGACTTTGGCTGACAATGACAACGACATCAGCGTATGGGGAATCAACGGCGGAGAACCGCCATCCTTCTACAATGCAGAAATCGCTCCATTCAAGCCTCTGTTCTCTGGCGGAAGACTTGAGTTCAGTTGTGGTGTCGAGTGGGACAAGTGGTACAAGACAGACGGCAAAGAAGGTATGGAACCTCCAAAGGATGTCAAGGATCTGTACAAGATGTATGAGCAGTTCCAAAAAACAGAGTTCAACAGCAAAGAATACAACAAGCTGGCTAGTCAGATGTCAGAAATTATCAGCAAGAACCTGTTCCTCATCGGAACAGCATATAACCTGAAGGGACCTGTTGTATTCAGTTCAAGACTTAAGAATGCAGTTGATCCTACAATAAAGGGTTATACATATTACTATGAATATTCAACAAAGCCATTCCAGTGGTTCGTTGAGTAATTGAATTATTCCGCTGTACTGCCATGAAAGGCAGTACAGCACTTTTCAAGCGGCAACTAGGAAAGAACTATGATTAAATATATTCTGACAAAACTTGCAATTATGCTTGTTACAATATTCTTTGTCTCAATAGTTGTGTTTATCATAATCGAGCTTCCCCCTGGAGACTTTGCAGACAACTTTGCGGCAGAGAAGGCTTCTGCAGGCGAGACATTATCACAATCGGATGTAGAGAACCTTAAGGAACGGTATGGCCTTAATCAGTCTATCCACGAACGTTATTTTAAGTGGATCTGGGGAATAGTGAGCAGAGGTGATTTCGGAACCTCATTTAGATATAACAGACCAGTTATGATGGTAATCGGCGAGCGTATAACATTTACCACATGTCTTGCTCTGCTCACTATTCTCTTCACTTATTTAATTGCCATACCTATAGGTATATATTCTGCCATGCGGCAATATACATTGGGAGACTACGCTTTCACATTCTTGGGATATTTAGGACTTTCAATCCCTTCTTTTCTGTTGGCATTGCTGCTGCTGTACTTCAGCACTAAATATACAAACACCTCTATAGGTGGACTTTTCTCACCTGAATTTCAGAACGCTCCTTGGAGCTTTGCCCGCTTTGTGGACATGCTCAAGCATATATGGGTTGCGGCTGTTGTTCTGGCTGTGGCTGGAACCGCAAAAATAATCAGGACACTGCGAGCCACCCTGCTGGACGAAAAGAGCAAGCTTTACGTGACTGCGGCAAAAGCCCGGGGTGTATCGGGCAAGAAACTTCTTCTCAAGTATCCAGTCCGTGTCGCAATGAACCCGATAGCAAGTACCTTGGGGTGGGAACTCTCTGCAATCATATCAGGATCCCCAATTGTAGCTGTTGTCCTCTCTATTCCAGACATGGGACCGCTCTATCTGACATCGCTGTTAAGCCAAGATATGTACCTCGCAGGAACGCTGCTTATCTTCATGAGCTTGATGACAATCATAGGAACCTTCCTCTCAGATATCCTTCTTGCCATCATGGATCCAAGAATCAGACTGGGGATTAAGATATGAAGACACAAGATGAAAATGCAAAACTTAAATATTATACTGCTTCCCAATGGCAGCTGATCTGGTGGAGATTTAGGAAACACCGCCTTTCCATAATAGGAATGACAATACTGGGTATATTCATCATATTCGCTCTGTTCCCTGAATTCTTTGCACCATACAGCGCCACAGAACGTAACGGTGAATCGGTGCTCTGCCCTCCTTCAAAAATAGTTTTCAAGAATTCAGATGGTAATTTCTCTCTTGCTCCCAAAGTCTATGGCTTTAAACGGGAAAGAAATAAAGAGACACTAAAGATGGATTATGTGGTGGACGAGACTAATGTCCAGCCTCTGAAGTTCTTCATCAAAGGGGAAAAATATAAGCTGTTCGGGTTCCTGCCAGGTTCCATCCATCTGTATGGTGTGGAAAAAGGTTTTGTCCATCTGTGGGGAACTGACACTATGGCCAGAGATATATTCTCCCGCACCATATTTGCCACCAGAAGCTCCCTTTCCATCGGAATATTGGGACTTGCCATAGCATTCATAATAGGCCTTCTTATAGGAGGTGTGTCGGGATACTTCGGAGGCTGGGTGGACAACTTTTTCCAACGTCTTACTGAATTTATCCGGTCCATTCCTACCTACCCCCTTTGGATGGGAGTGGCAGCCGCTATGCCAAGAGAATGGGGTCCTAAAACTGTATACTTTATGATGACCATAATCCTGGGCTTTATCGGATGGACCACATTGGCACGTCGGATAAGAAGCCAGATCATTTCCATACGTGAGGCAGATTTTGTTATAGCTGCAAAGCTGTGTGGAGCCAGCGATATGCGTATTATCTTCAAACATATGATTCCAACATTCATAAGCTATGTAATAGTCGATTTAACCATATCATTCCCAAATATGATATTGAGTGAGACATCATTAAGCTTCCTGGGCCTTGGCCTTAGACCACCTGTGACCAGCTGGGGTGTACTGCTGAGGTCTGCACAGAACCTGAATTCCATAGTAAACAGCCCATGGATGTTCATTCCTGCCATCTTTGTTATCCTTGCAGTGCTCTCCTTCAGCTTTGTAGGCGATGGACTCCGGGATGCTGCTGACCCTTACTCAGAAAAGTCTTGAGGTGAATTATGAATGAGAAAACCCTGCTTGAAGTAAAAGATTTATCAATATATTTCAACCTGAGGGAAGGTGTTCTGAAAGCTATTGACGGAATAAGCTTCAATGTAGACAAGAACTCCACTGTAGGTATTGTCGGGGAAAGTGGTTCTGGAAAAAGCGTGACAGCCCAGGCTATGATGCGCATCCTGCCAGATACTGCAGAAATAAAAACCGGCGAGATAAATTATTACAAGGATCCCAACAATCCAATAAAAATTCATACCCTGCCTGACAAAAGCCCTATACTGGGCAATATGAGGGGCAAGGAAATAAGCATGATTTTCCAGGAGCCTATGAGTGCATTCTCGCCGCTGCATACAATTGGACACCAGATGATTGAATGTCTTATGCTTCACACACCAATGACCAAACAGGAAGCCCGAGAACGGGCTATAGAGATGCTGGCCAAGGTTGGGATATCCAATCCTATGAAACGGGTGGACCAATACTCTTTTGAGCTCTCAGGCGGAATGAGACAGCGGGCCATGATTGCAATAGCCCTTTCAACAAACCCTTCCATAGTTATTGCTGACGAACCTACAACATCCTTGGATGTCACAATCCAGGCTCAGATTCTTAAGCTTATGAAAGATATGCAGGCAGAATTCAACATGAGCATAATCTTCATAACCCACAACCTGGGAGTAATAGCCCAGATGGCAGACATGATACAAGTCATGTACCTGGGGAAAATAATGGAGAGCGGAACGGCCGAGGAGATTTTCTACGAGCCACGGCATCCCTATACCATAAATCTACTTAAAGCTATACCTAAGATCGGAAGCAGTTCCAATGGGAAACTTGAGGCAATACCTGGACAGATTCCAGGACCTTTCGATATCCAAAAAGGCTGCAAGTTCTGCACCCGGTGTCCATCTGCAATAAAAGGGCTGTGCGACCTGAGGACACCTGAGCTGAAAAAGTATTCAGAAACTCACAGCGTATCCTGCTGGAAGTGCCTTGAACAGGAGAAATAGATATGGAAGACAACATTCTTGTAGTGAAAAACTTAAGCAAAGAATTCCCTATTTATAAAGGTCTTCTGAGAAAAAAGAGCGCCATTGTGAAAGCGGTTAATGATGTCTCTTTCGAGATACACAGAGGTGAGACTCTGGGACTGGTAGGCGAAAGCGGCTCAGGCAAGACAACACTGGGGCGTCTTATACTGCGGGCTATAGAGCCTACATCAGGAGAAGTGACATACAATTTTGCCGACGAGACAAATGTGGATTTCCTGAAGCTGAATAAAAAACAGCTCAAGAAGACAAGGACTAAAATCCAGATGGTGTTCCAGGATCCTTACTCATCCCTAAATCCAAGAATGACAGTCCGGGATATAATTGCAGAGACTCTTGTTGCAAACAAGACCATGAGCAGAAGTGAGATAGATAACCGGGTCCGGGAAATTGCAGACCTGTGCAAGCTTAACCTGGAACATTTAAGGCGTTTTCCCCACGCCTTCTCTGGAGGTCAGCGTCAGCGTATTGGAATTGCAAGGGCGTTGGCAGTAAACCCGGAGTTTGTTGTATGCGATGAATCGGTATCAGCTCTGGATGTATCGGTTCAAGCCGAGATTATCAACCTGTTCAAGGAGATGCAGGCAATCAAAGATATCACATACCTTTTCATTGCCCACGACCTGAGCATTGTTGAACATATAAGCGACCGGATCATAGTAATGTATTTGGGACAGATCGTAGAGGAGGCAGACAAGAAGACACTGTTCGAGAACCCGATGCATCCGTATACCGAGGCACTTATGTCTGCAATCCCAGAACCTGATCCGCTGCGGAAGATGGCACCTATCTTCCTGGAAGGCGAGATTCCTAACCCTATGAATCTTCCTACAGGATGTTACTTCCACCCAAGATGCCATTACGCAACAGAGAAGTGTAAAAAAGAAATGCCTTGCCTTCGCTGCTTCGGCAATCATAAGGTGGCCTGCCACCGGGCAGAGGAGCTGCATCTTAAACAGTACATAAAATATTGATTACAATGGAGAGAAAAATGGAAAACAATCTTAAGAATTTACGTTTTGTTCCAAGTTATGATGGGTTTCTTTCTGGCAATAAATCTGCCTCAGAGATTATTGACATCTGCAAGGCATCTGGATTCTACGGAATTGAGGGAATGGCAGAGTATGGAATATTCAACGGGTCCATGACCGAACTTACAAAGCTTGGCGAAGACTTTAAGCAAGCTGGTCTTTCGCTGGACACCTTTCATCTGAACTGGGAACACCAGGAGCTGGATGATATGTCAAACCTCTATGAATGCGACCGCCGCCGTGTTGTGGAAAAAACTAAGCACTGGATAGAGAAGGCTGTGGCGTGCGGCAGTTCAATAGGAATAATGCATCCCTGCAACCGCCGCAGGTGGAACGGTCTGCTCTGCTATGATGTTGCAATAGAAGGGGAAGACAGAATTTTCGGACAGGTCCATAAATCGCTGCAAGATCTCTTGAAATTCTGCGAGCAGTTCAATTTCAGGATTGCAGTGGAGAACTTTGTTCCCTACTCCGGAGGCATGCTAGGCAGTACCAATGAGCATATGATAAGAATCTATGAGGAGAACAAGCATCCTCTCCTGGGCTTCTGTCTGGATACAGGCCATGCCCTTATGTCTTTCGGTAAGAATGTGATGAGTGCCTACTATGCAATGGAAAAGCATATCATTGCATTCCATCTGGCCGACAACGCAGGAGACAGAGATTCCCACATCCTGCCAGGACATGGTAACTTTCCTTGGGGCGACTTTTTCAAAGCTCTCAACAAGCGTGGATTCTCTGGAAATGTCTGCGTAGAGACTCCGCCGTTTGATATCGGCCCCAACTATTCTACAGAGGCATGGTGCAAGATGTTCAAAGAATTGAATGAGCTGGTGGAGAAATCCCTGAAATGAATGTATGCCTGGTACAGCCCCTTTACAGAACCGACAACCTCCATCTGGAAGAACTTCTTGACTGGGAAATAAAAAACTTGGGCAAATGTGATTCCAGTATGGATCTTATTGTGCTTCCAGAAGATGCGGTTGTCCCTGGAAATATTGATTTGGAGAGAAAACAGGCTGAACTGCTTGAACAATGTGCTGCAACTGCAAAACGGTGCAGGGCAATTGTCTGTGTAAACACCAAATATAAGACAGATTTGGGATTCCGGAACACCACTCTGCTCTTCGATCAGACCGGCAATATTGCAGGCAAGTATTTCAAACAGCATCTTACTCCGGCAGAAACCACCTATCTGGACAGCAGCTATACTTATGAGTCTGGGCCTGTTACAACAGTGACTGCATATGGACTACGGTTTGCATTCTTGACCTGCTATGACTTCTATTTTTACGAATGTATTTCCTGCATAGCCAAAGAAAAGCCGGATATAATAATAGGGTGCTCACTCCAGCGGACCGACACCCATACTGCAATAAAGATGATGACCCAATACTGGGCATATAATACAAATGCCTATGTGGTGCGTGCCTCTGTATCCCTTGGCCCTGATTCTCCTGTTGGAGGATGCAGCATGGTGGTGGCTCCAGATGCATCTGTGCTCTTGGATATGAAGAACCATGTGGGAATAGAGACTGTTGAAATAGACCCAAGTAAAAAATATTTCAAGCCGGCTGGGTTCAATAATCCTCCATGTTCTCATTTTGAATATGTGGAGCTGGGACGGCAACATTATAAAAATCAATAAAAGAGTAACTTCATGTAATTCTCCTAGATTTGTTGCCATCCTGTGTAAAAGCAGGGTGGCTTTCTATTTTCTGCTGTTTTCCCGATATTCTGTAGGGGTAAAGCCTGTGTATTTTTTGAAAAGCCTGCCGAAGTAGGATGGATCATCATAGCCGGTTTTCTCTGAGATATCGTATGTTTTGTGCTCTGTCTCCAAGAGCATTCTTTTGGCCGCCTCCATCCTTATCCTGATAAGATAATCCCAGATGGTGATACCAACCTCTTTCTTGAAGATATTGCAGAAGTAGTTCTTACTCAAAGAGACGTAGTTAGAGATTTTATTAAGATTGATATTCTCCTGGAAATTCTTCTCGATGTATTCACAGGCTTGGCGGACAGGCAGGGAATAGCCGGTTGTATCTGAATACCCGGGCTGCCTTGAATTATGACTTATATTATAAATTGCCTTGTTCAGAAGCTCTTTAAGCTCTGCCTCTTTGATAGGCTTGAGAAGAAAACCTGTTACACCGAAATCCAAGGCCTTGCGGGCATATTCAAAGGTGCCATAAGCGGTCAGAATAAGAATCTCGCAGTTATAGCTGTTGGTCTTGATCCATTCAATCAGTTCAAAACCGTCCATGCCAGGCATCATTATATCTGTCAGGACAATATCAGGCAGATCTTGTTTGATTTTATCCATTGCCTGGGAGGCACTCTCAGCATACTCAGGAACAATGTCGAAGGCTTTCCAGTCTACTGTCGCCCTGAGTATCTCAAAACTGGTCCTCTCATCATCAATCATCAGCAGTCTCATAATATATCCGGTATCCTTATTGTCACTTCTGTTCCCTTGTCCACTGCAGAACTGATATGGAGTCCATACCTCATTCCGTATCTCATTCTTATTCTGCTATTCACATTCATAAGTCCAAGATTGTTTGGAATCTCAATCAATGTATCTGCTTCAAGACAACCCTGGATATACTTAAGCCTTCCCTCTTCTATACCGTTTCCATTGTCTGCAATCTTAAAAATAATTTCCCGCCTGACGCTGGAAACCAAGATATTTATCTCGAGAGCTCTGTCTGTCCTGAATCCATATTTGATGGAATTTTCCACCACCGGCTGCAGAAGCAGCTTAAGTGTCTGATGTTCCAGAAGCTTCTCGGGACAATCTATGGAAAGTATAATACTTTTTTTAAACCGTGTCTGATTTATTGCCACATAATTTCTTATACTGTCCAGCTCCTCTTTTATAAGAACATTCTTATCTTGATCATAAAGCCCATAATGCATAAGGTTTCCAAGGGTATCAATAGTCTTTATTATATCTGCATTCTGACTGTTGATTGCCATAAGCTTCATTGAATTCAATGTATTCAGAAGGAAATGAGGATTTATCTGATCCTGAAGAGTCTTTATCCTTGCCTGGGTGGTGAATATCTCCTTCTTATAGACTTCCCTGGTCAGCTCCGCAATTTTCTCTATCATAAGATCCAGCTTGTCGCTTAAATCAGTTATCTCCTGATAGCTGTCATCATGAAGCTTTATGTCAAACCGGCCTCTGGATATGAATGTTATCAGCTCCTTCATCTTTTTTATAGGGTGAAACACCTTTTTTTGCAGAATTATGTTCTGGATAAAAAGCCATATACTGAAGACAAGAAAGACAGCAATAATAGATATCTTCAATTTGGAGACATCATCTTCTACTTTGGAATAATCCACATGAAGCTCAAAATAGAGATTATTCTTAAGGGCATATCTGTATACTCTGTCATACTTACTGCTGTAGAACTGGTTCTCCAGAATCACATAATTTCTTGCAGAATCATAAAGCATGGATTTTTCCAGCACAGCCCCGGCATTCTTAAGAGTAGCCAGAAGACCAGTTATATAAGTCCTGTCCATAAAGACTATTATAAACAACTCATCATCCACTGGAAATAATACTGATATCTCCTCATAAACCGAGGAATCATACAAATCCTTTATAGGAGAGGTGGTGAAAAAGTATGAATCTGTATTGTTAAAAGAATATCCTGAAGGAAAGAAAGCTTCCTGACTGGCAAGGGAATAGCGTACTGGCACATGATATTCAGCATCTGTCCTTTTAAGGAAGCCAGCACGCAACACTTCTCTTCTTTTTGACAGCTCGTCTATTTTTCTTTCTAGAGAGAGGTCAGATTCAATTACATCAAGAAAAGAATCTGCAATGCTGTCAAAAATTTTATCCAGGTATTTTGCAGTCATCTGGACTTCGTTCTCGTATTTTGATCTGTTTACATCATAGATTATTGTTATTGCAACATTAAAGACAAAGATGAAGATTGAGAAAAACAGCAGGAGCAGCGATATTATTGCATGAGAAAAAATAATATTCTTAAGGCTCCGGCCTTTCACACCGCCTCCTTATTCTACATAAATCCGTGGTACCCGTGGGTTTATGTTGCATAGAAGCTCGTAGGAGATAGTACCGCATATTTCAGCTGCCTCAAAAGCATCCATGACAGCCTGGCCTTTATCGGGACTTCCGAAAAGGATTGCCTCGTCATCCGGTTTTATACCATCGGGATTGGTTCCCAGGTCCACCATGAACTGATCCATGCACACACGGCCTGCCAGCGGGTAGCTCTTTCCTTTTATGCACACTCTTCCTTTATTGGAGAGGAGCCTGTTGTAACCGTCTGCATACCCTGCCCCGATTACAGCTATAGTTGTGTCCTCTTTCGCCTGCCAGGTAAAGCCGTAGGAGACTTTCTCCCCTTTTCTTATCTCCTTGACCTGAAGCACGTGGGAGACAAAATCCATGACTGGCTTTAAATCAAGCTTGCCTTCGGTCTCCCTGCTGGGTGGATAACCGTAAACCAGAATTCCTGGACGCACCATATCGTACCAGGTCTCGGGATAACAGAGTATGGCACCCGATGCGGCACAGTGGACAGTCGGGATATCTATACCGTCCCCTTTTATGCTGTCAATTGCCCTGCGGAAGTTTTCTATCTGCCTTCTGGTGTCGTAAACATCTACATCAGAAAAAGTATCAGAGACTGCAAAGTGGGTACAGGCCCCAGCAAGCTCAAGATAAGGGCTTGCCTCGATATACCTGGCCAGAGGAAGGGCATCTTCCCACCTGCAGCCGGCACGGCTCATACCTGAATCCACCTTAAGATGCACTTTAATTTTTTTATCTGCTTTCTCTGCCGCCTTCTCCACAGCTTTTGCATATTCCAGGCAGGAGACAAAAGGCTGGATATCGTATTCTGCAACTTTGGAAAGTCCTTCGGCTATACAGCCCCGATAGATGAGGATAGGAAGCTTGACTCCAGCTTTGCGGAGCTTGATCCCCTCAGAGACATCGGCAATTCCGGCAGCATCCACCAGACCGCTTTCTTCTCCGGCCTTGACCAGGACCTCTGCCCCATGTCCATAGCTGTCGGCCTTGGCAGCCATACAGATTTTCCGGCCTGTGAGCCGTTTTATCTCCGCAAGGTTGTGGAGAAAGTTTGAAACATTTATACGTGCATATGTTACTGGCATACTTTTATTCTATCAATCTGGAATTGATTTGTAAATCTTTAAAAAGTACATTGTTGCAGCAAATCCTGTGATTGCCCAAGAGAAGATGAATAGCAGGAAAAGTGATTCCAGAGTCCTGAAATAGGCAAAGATAGTGAAAATCCAAGCCAGCCGGAACACACAGGAACCCATAATTATGATAAAAGAAGGGACCAAAGTCTTGCCCAGCCCCCTGGCCGCAGCCACAGAGCCGTCCATAAAAGCTGATATACAGAAGGAGAATGACATGATATAAAGTTTCTTCATCCCGGCATCAACCACAGCTGCATCTGGTGTAAACAGGCCAATGAGCTCTCTTCCGGTCAGCAGGAACAGAATTCCCATGACAACACCAGCTGCAAAGGCATATCCAATGCTTATCCTGTAGGCGGCAAATATACGCTTCTTGTTCCCTGCACCGTAGTTCTGTCCGATAAAGGTGGCTCCTGCAATGTAGAAAGCAGCCATCACCTGATACACCATGGCATCAAGCCTGTCCTCGGCAGCACACCCGGCCACCATCACAGCATCAAAGGAGTTTATACCCATCTGGATAAAGCTGTTGGCTATGGCGAAAACTCCCTGCTGGAACCCGGCCGGAACTCCAATCTTAAGGATATGCAGAGCACTTTTTCCATTGAAGTAAAGGTTTGAGAAATGAATATCCAGCTCCGGGGTATGCCTGAATACAGCCAGCAGCACCAGCACTGCAGAAAGTATCTGACTTAGGACTGTGGCAAGCGCTACTCCCATGACTCCAAGGTGGAACACAACTATAAAGATGATATCCAGAACCACGTTGACTATACCGGCTATGGAAAGGTACAGGAGAGGCCGCTTGGTATCACCTACTGCATTAAGGACAGCATTGCCGAAACTGTAGAGTGACATAGCTGGCAGCCCCAGCATGAAGATACAGAAGTAGAGCACTGCGCTGTCCATAAGCTCGGGCTTTGTATTCATAGCTCCCAGGACAGTGCGGGACAGGGCAATTCCTGCTATCATAAGAAGTATTCCGGATGCAAGGCAGACTGAGAATGCAGTATAGATAGTGGTATTGCGCATTGCAGAGCGCTGAGCCCCGACATAGTAGGCTACAATTGCGTTGACTCCGCTGGCTATACCGATAATCATCCCTACGCAGAAGAAGATAGGCATGGCAGTGGAGCCTACTGCTCCCAAGGCAACAGTACCAGCAAAGTGGCCTGCCACCGCTATATCAACTATGTTGAACAGGACCTGAAGTATATTGGTGAACATCAGCGGCAGGCTGAAAAGGAAAATACCTTTATGCAGGGACCCCTGGCAGGGATCCAGAGAAGTGATCATATTTTTTATCGAATCATTCAGCTTCGCGTTTCTGGCGGGCAGCCTTCTTCGCAGCCTTCCGCTGCTCCTTCTCCAGCTTTGCCTTTGCCTTGGCCTCGCGCCGCTTCTGTTTGAACTCTTCTTCTGCCGCTTTCTCCTTGGCAGTCTTTTTGTTGAAGAGCCGTTTCCAGAAACCGCCTTTCTCCCTTTCCTCGGCTATATTCTCCAAACCCTTGTTGGACATAAGGGCTGGCCAATTAGGATAGTAGACAGCCTCGTCTGTATTGTATTTATCCAGGATCTGCTTGAACCGTGCCTCGGCATCATCATACTTACGCTGTCTGAATTTTATGAACGCTATCTCGTATTCGGCCTCGATAATCTTGTTTTTCATATCAGGATACCGGCGCATGAACTCCTCGTAGTATTGGATAGCCAGCTTATACCGGTTCCAGTCTATAACTGCCTCCTGGGCTTTCTGGAAGAACTCCTCCGGTGTCAGATCAGGGTTTTTCAAGTCCTTTTTCAGGGAGTTGCAGGAGGTGAATGCAAATACAATCAACAACACAAAAAGCAAACTTTTTTTCATATTCTTACCATCTTTCATATAAAACCATATTTAGAAGAAGTAGTAAACCTCTGGTTCAAACTCCTCTGTCTTTTCATCAGGTGCTGTCATCTCCTCCAGGTTTCCGGAGAAATTCTGCACCTTCCATCTTTTGCCATCTTTGGCCAGGACAAACTCGCACACACAGGAACCACTGTCCATAAAAAGCCGGGCTGTCACCTTTGTCTCCTGGTCTCCCGAAATACTGTTTCCAATCCTGAATGCACCGGGAATAAGCCTGGAATCAAACCACTCCTCAAACAACATAGTCAGCAGTGTCTGGTTGTCCCCCATAAAATAGTTGGAGGGATTCTTTGAGACCTTGCCGCTCCTATAGCCATCCAGGAACCGGGTCAGAGCAGCCTCTGGAGAATCAGGAAGCTGTGCTGTGTCCACAATCTTTCCTATGACAAAATCATAAGGAGTTACAGGATTTGATTTTCCTGCCATAAGAAACCGTTTCTCGCCGTAGTTCTCTATAGAGACAACATTCTGATGGCTTTTCTTCTTGGTCCGCTCTTCGGTGATAGCCTTCTCTATGCTGTTGACACGGTCCTGGCTCCGCACCGGGCCAGAATCTCCGGTCTCCACAGAAGAATCGGCAGCACCATTGGTACTTACCGCCCTGTTTCCATCGCAGGAGACAAAAAGAAGAAGCATTATCAGAAAAGACAACAGTACTCTCATTATATATATTATACCATACTATTTTCATTATGTCACCCGACCTTGACATCAGCCTGTAACAGGGAATAAAATGAAATAAATAACAATAAACTAGGAGCGTGCTATTATGACAAGTTACAAAGAGCTTGGCTTGGTGAACACCAGAGAGATGTTCAAGAAAGCAGTGAAGGAAGCGTATGCTGTTCCTGCATACAACTTCAATAACCTTGAGCAGCTGCAGGCAATCATTCAGGCTTGTGTGGAGACAAAATCACCTGTAATCATCCAGGTTTCCTCCGGCGCAAGAAAATATGCCAATGCAAACCTTCTCAAGAACATGGCAAAAGGTGCTGTAGAGTATGCACACGAGCTGGGATACGACATTCCTATCTGCCTGCACCTGGACCACGGCGACACATTCGAACTTTGCAAGGACTGTATCGAGAAGGGCTTCTCCTCCGTTATGATCGACGGATCAAGCAAATCCTTCGAGGACAACATTGCAATCACAAAGAAGGTTGTAGACTATGCACACCAGTATGATGTGACTGTAGAGGGAGAGCTGGGAGTCCTGGCAGGTGTCGAGGATGATGTAGCTGCAGAGAAATCACACTACACCAGACCTGAGGATGTTGAGGAGTTTGTAAAACGGACAGGCGTAGATTCCCTGGCTATCTCTATCGGAACATCCCACGGTGCCAACAAGTTCCGCCCGGAGCAGTGCACCCGCAATGCAGAAGGCATCCTGATCCCGCCTCCACTCCGCCACGACATCCTGGCCGAGATTGAGAAGAGAATCCCTGGATTCCCAATTGTTCTCCATGGCTCATCATCTGTTCCACAGGAATATGTCAAGATTATCAACAGCTATGGCGGAAAGCTCAAGGACTCTGTAGGAATTCCTGAGTCTGAGCTCCAGAAGGCTGTTAAATCTGCAGTCTGCAAGGTCAATATCGACTCCGACGGAAGACTGGCTATGACAGCTGCAATCAGAAAGTATCTGGTTGAGGATCCTGCCGCCTTCGACCCAAGAAAGTATCTGGGACCTGCACGGGAAGAGCTTAAGAAGCTGTATATGCACAAAAATATCAATGTTCTGTTCTCAGCCGGCAAGGCTTGATTCAGACAGTACGCTGTTTAACCAATAAAAAAGCCATCCTTCCGGGGATGGCTTTTTTTTAAAGCACCGCATTCAAAAACTGCTTAAGCCTTGGACTCTTGGGATGGTCAAAGATATCTTTTGGAGTCCCTTCCTCTGCGATAACTCCGCCATCTATAAAGAGGATACGGTCTGCCACTTCCCTGGCAAAACCCATCTCGTGGGTCACTACTGCCATGGTCATGCCAGCCTTGGCCAGATCCTTCATTACATTGAGAACCTCGCCTACCATCTCCGGATCCAGAGCTGATGTAGGCTCGTCGAACAGCATTACATCCGGATTCATTGCCAATGACCGGACAATAGCAATACGCTGTTTCTGACCTCCAGAACAGGTTGATGGATATTTATCTGCCTTGTCCTCAAGTCCAACCCTCCTAAGGAGTTCCAGAGCATTTTTCCTGGCCTCCTCCTCGCTCTTAAGGTTAAGGGTCACAGGGGCAAGTGTCAGATTCTGCATGATTGTAAGGTGGGGGAACAGGTTGAAGTGCTGGAACACCATTCCCATCTTCTGACGGCATTTATCCAGATCTGTATTTGGATTGGTGAGCACAGTCCCCTCGAAAGTTATGCTTCCACCAGTCGGAGTCTCCAGCATATTCAGACAGCGGAGAAATGTACTTTTTCCACATCCGGATGGACCTATTATTACGATTTTTTCTCCGCGGTGGATATCTATGGAAATATCCTCAAGGACATTGCGTCCACCGTTGAATGATTTTTTAAGGTGGCTGACTTTTATTAAAACGTTATCTGTCACTTCGGGCCATCCTTTTCTCAAACACAGCAAACACCTTGGTCAGTCCCAAAGTCAGGATCAGATAGATGATTGCACAGGTCATAAGAGGAATCCACGCATTGTAGGTAGCGTTACGTATCATATCTCCAGCCTTGGTCATATCCATGACTGCGATAAAGCTGGCTACCGATGTCTCCTTGATAAGCACGATAAATTCGCTGGTATAGGTAGGAAGCACTGCCTTGGCAGCCTGTGGAAGCACTATCTTGAACAGTGTCTGCCGCTTGGAGAGTCCCAGGGAGCGGCCTGCCTCGGTCTGCCCGATATCCACCCCCTGGATTCCTGCACGGAATATCTCGGTACAGTAGGCGCCAGAGTTAAGGCCATATGCCAGGATAGCCACTAAAAGCTTGGGCAGATGCAGCGGGGCAAATACAACAAAGTAGAAAATCATAAGCTGTGTTGCCAGCGGCAGACCCCGGAGCACAGTGGTATACAGGGTTCCGAATCCCTTAAGGAGCCGATTGTCAGAGATTTTCATCAGGGCCAGGATACAGCCCAGGACAGTTCCTATTATGATAGCGCAGAACGCAATGAGCAGGGTGACGCCAAGACCCTGAAGAATCAGGACATAGCGCTGACCCGCTATCATTGTGTCATAAATGGATTGAAACATTTATTTTCTGATTATGATGACCTGCTCAGAAGCATAGTATGGAACTGAGAAGTCTACATTCTTCTTCCGCTCTTCGGTAATAGACATACCGGCAGCGATAAAATCGATTGAACCAGCCTGCAGTGCAGGGATAAGGCTGTCAAATGCCATATCTACAACTTCCAGCTTTACTCCAGCCTTTGCTGCAATGTATTCACCCATGGAGATATCGAAACCTGCAATATCCTTGCCCTCTACATATTCAAATGGAGGGAAAGCTGCGTTTGTTCCCAGCTTGATTACGCCAGACTTGGCAGAATTGGCAACTGCAGGAATGACAACCTTGCCATCTACAGGCATGAAAGAAGCAACCAGCTTCTCGTAACCGCCATTGGCCTGAAGCTCTTTAATAGTAGCATTCACTACATCCAGAACTGCCTTGTTGCCTTTCTTGACTGCAATTGCATACTCTTCCTTGTTTGCAGAGAACTCAGCATCCCTTACAATTGCAAGCTCAGGGTTCTTGTCTACAATAGCCTGTGCTGGAAGCTCATCCAGAACAACACAGTCGATAGCACCATTCTTAAGGTCAAGAGCTGCATCGATACCGCTTTTGAAAGAGTTGAGCTTGACATCTTTTACATTGTCCTGAACCCAAGCCTCGCCTGTTGTTCCGGTCTGAACACCAATCTTAAGACCTTCCAGGTCTGCAATTCCGTTGATAGTCTTCTTCTCTTTGCTTCCACCTGCAAAACATACGCTTGCTGCAAGAAGAAGAACCAAAGCACACAGTAATACTTTCTTCATTTTTTTCTCCTAATTATGTGAAACAATATGTGAAACTTTATCACAATATTGGTATTTATTCAATTATGTCACTTATACATATTCCAGGATGTGGAAAGCAGGTTCTCCATACTGCTGCAGGCCGCCTTCCAGCCTAAAAGCGCAAAGGCTTTGTCAGAAGATGCCACCAGGTTTGCAGGATCTCCGGGACGGCGGGGTGCATATTCCACCTTGAAATCCACACCAGTGATCTCCTTGGCCTTGTCTGCCATCTCCTTGACACTTATGCCGTTGCCAGTTCCAAGGTTCACAGTCAGGCTCTGCCGGTTCTTAATCAGGTACTCGGCGGCAGCCAGGTGGCCAGTGGCCAGGTCTGTCACATGGATATAGTCCCGTATGCAGGTACCGTCCGGTGTCGGATAGTCATTGCCAAAAATGGAGAGCTTAGATCTGATGCCAGATGCAGCCTCCATGATTATAGGAAGCAGGTTGGCAGGGTTCTTCTCAAGCCCCTTTATCCTACCCTCTGCATCGTAGCCTGCCGCGTTGAAATAGCGCAGGGCAGCGAATTTAAGCCCTTTAAGTTTGTCGTACCAGGAAAGGAACTGCTCTATGGCCAGCTTGGTGTAACCATAGTAGTTGGCTGGTGATTTCGGGTGTTCCTCGTCTATAGGCAGATATTGGGGCTCCCCATACACAGCGGCAGAGGAAGAGAACACTATGTTCTGTATCCCTGCCTTGACTGCACTGTTAAGGATGTTTATGGTGCCTGTTATGTTGTTAACTGAGTATTTCTCGGGATTTTCCATTGACTCCCCTGCCGCCTTGAATGCAGCCAGGTGGATGATCAGGTCATAGCCCCCTTTCATGGCATCATCCAGCTCGGCAGAATTAAGAATGTCCCCTTTTATAAAATCCTCCTCTGGGAAGATGTTCACAAGCTGCCCTGTAGAAAGGTTGTCAAATATAGTCACCTGGTGTCCGTTATCCAGGAAAAGGCGGGCCACATGGGATCCTATGTATCCAGCACCGCCGATAATCAAAACTTTCATTCAGTTCTCCTATCAGAAGAGCCCCTTTAGACTCTTCTTTATCTCTTTTTTCATATCGTTTGTTGCCTTATCCACCTGTTTCTGAGCCTCTTCCTTGGCCTTGTTCACCTGCTTGTCCACCTCTTTCCTGACCATTTTCTCGATCTCTTTCTGAAGTTTCTTCTGCTGGTTGTCCAGATCTGCAACAAAGCTCTTAAGGTCGCTTACGTTGGTGAATACAATGGTCTTCATGCCAGTATATTTCTGAACCTGTTCAGAGAACTCGGCAGAAATCTGCTCAAGACGGGAATTGACCTCTTTCTCAAGCTGTTTCCTGATCTTAGAGACCTCTTCGTTCATAACTTTCTTTACACCCCGGACAATCTGTTTATCCACATCGGATGTAAGGGAGAAGTCCAGCTTGTCCTGTCTAGAGTAACCGAAGTCTATACCAAAGTCCACAGTATCCACAGAGGACAGGACACGGGCATACAGGTCGTATATGAAGTCTGGCTTGAATGATGTTGCAGAGATGGTTGCCGGATTCAGCAGAAGATATGCAGAGGTGCCGAACTTCTCGTTTTTGTCATAATAGATATTGGCTTTTACAGTGGCTTTTCCATCTATCACCGGCATTCCTTTAATCTTTTTGGTATTTGGCACCTGAAGCTTCATAGGATAGGTTTTTCCGGTAAAGTCCACATCTACCATATTGCCTGACGGATTGGTCCTGAAATCTCCCAAAAAGTCCAGAGTCTCGGCATAGCTGTCCCGGATAAGGCCGATGCCGCCAGTTATAGGCTTGTCCAAGAGATCCGCATCGTTACAGATATTGAATACAGTTCCCTCTATAGAGAATTTTTTATCAGGAGAGTTTCCGCTGAGCCGTATCTCCCTGAGCAGGAACGAAGGCAGATCTTTACGGTAAGTTACATCGCGCCCCTTAAGGCGTACCACCAGCTTTTTCTGCTTTTTTTCTTTTTCGGGCAGCTTAGGCAAAGTCTTGCCAGACTGCTGGAAATCTTTGGCCATATCAATGCCATCTTTGATATACGGATACCATTTGCCTAAAAGTGTGGCGAAGAATGTGTCAAAGCAGCTGGAGATAAAGCGTTTGCCATCGTCAATATCAGGAACCTTGATAGATTTTATCCTGTTCTGGATAAAGTCTGAGTCATGCTTTACAGAACTCTGGAACTTGTCTGCCAGGCTCTGCACTGTCTTGGTGTCGCGCACGAAGTGGTCTGATATATCCTCTGCCCTCTTCTCAAAAGCCTCGGCTTTCTTCTTGGTCTCGTTTATCTGCATCAGAAGGTCGTTCAGCTCCTGAAGGGTGTCTATCTTGCTGATATCCATCTTAGTGTACTTCCTGACCTCTTTTCCGAACTCCTTGACCTGGTCTTTGGTAGTCTCAATCTCTGTCTGCCACTCGTTATATATAGTGGTCATATCGTCTACTATCTCGTCCTTCATAGCCGGGGTCTGAAGCGAATTCAGGGAATCCTTGAGGAATGCCTCGGGGTCGTAGA
>Ga0079305_1001007_pt1 | contig 44651 bp, 34 predicted proteins | sample LMS_cellobiose_e_FD_79183 | JGI IMG/M metagenome (GOLD analysis project Ga0079305, IMG submission 79183) | Rumen-fistulated moose microbial communities from Alaska, USA - LMS_cellobiose_enrichment | ecosystem: Host-associated > Mammals > Digestive system > Stomach > Rumen fluid ... | reverse complement strand
TGCCAACTATTACCAGGTCACGCCCGATAATGCCCCCGACATTTGCCAATCACTGCTGTCGTTGAGACTCAACCCCTGCCTGATGTATTACGCCGGCCTCAGCGACGAGTCGCAACTGCCCGGTACCGACTTCGGTCGGGCAAAAAAGTGCGTTGAACCATCGAAAAGTCGTTGGAAAAAGTGCGACGAAACACCAAAAACTCATTGGAAAAAGTGCGACGAAACACCAGAAAGTCGTTGGAAAAAGTGTAACGGGTATTTGAAAACTCGTTGGAAAAAGAAATCCTCCGATAATAATCATTCCACAATCTCGTGGCCCGAGGCCGGGGCTGCGGTATAAATCCGGCCCTCTGGTGGCGAAGCACTGTTTTCTTCTGTGCTGAGCGCCAGAGGCCGGATTTCAGCAGCCGGCCGGGCACCGAGCCAAGCCACCCTGCTTTGATAATAAGTGGAAAATGATTACTTTTGCAGCCTAAATTGGAAAAAAGCGACAATCCACGATGCTGCAGATACTGATCATGACACTGGTGCTTGTGCTGGTAGCCGTTTTGCTGCTGGGAATCAGGGTGTTTTTCGTCAAGGGCGGAAAATTCCCCAACACCCACATCGAAGGCAACCGTGCCCTCCACCAAAAAGGCATCCGCTGCGCGCAGTCCATGGACCGCGAAGAAAGAATGAAACAGTAACCCGATCGAAAACAATAACCCAAGCAATATGAAAAAATTACATCTGGTCATCGAGATCATCCTGCTGGCAGCCGTCGCTGCCCTCTACTTCATCGTGCTGAGCAACAACAAAGGCTCGAAAGCCGCCGCCCCTGAAACGGGCGACAGCACCGCCGTATGCCAGCGCATGCCCGTCGCCTACATCAACGTCGACACGCTGCTGCTGCAGTACGACTATTCCCAGGAGCTCAACGAACAGCTCATGCGCAAGCGGGAGAACTCCCAGGCCAACTACAACCAGAAGGCCCGCCAGCTGCAGCAGGAAGCAGCCGAATTCCAGCGCAAACTCGAAAACAACGCCTTCCTGTCGGAACAGCGCGCCCGCAGCGAGCAGGAGCGGCTGCTCAAGAAGGAGCAGGAGCTGCAGGAACTCGACCAGCGCCTCTCGACCGAACTGGCCACCGAGATGCAGCGCATGAACGAACGCCTGCACGACTCCATCTACAGCTTCCTGAAAGTCTACAACAAAGAGGCCGGCTACCAGCTCATCTTCAGCAACTCCAACAACGACAACATCATGGTGGGCTCGCCCGTTTACGACATCACCGCCGATGTGGTCGAAGGCCTGAACCGTCGCTACAACGCCAAGGCCGCCAAAAGAAAATAAGCCCTGATAACAGCCATGATCAGCATCTTCCAGCAAGCACTGCTGTCTGAGGAAGACACCGAGGAGAAGGGCTTCATCCCCATGATCTCGGACGACGACGAACAATACCTCAGCCAGACCGACCTGCCCGACACACTGCCCATCCTTCCGCTGAGGAACATGGTGCTGTTTCCCGGGGTGGCCATGCCTGTCAACATCGGCCGCAACAAGTCGTTGCGACTGGTCAGGGACGCTTACCGGCAGAACACCATCATCGCTGTGTTCACCCAAAAGGACGCCCAGTGCGAAGAGCCCGTCAAGGACGACCTGGTCAGGGTGGGTGTCGTGTCGCGCATCCTGCGTATTTTGGAGATGCCCGACAACTCGACGACCATCATCCTGCAGGCCATCAACCGCTGCGAGCTGGACGAGCTCACCGGCACGGAGCCCTATCTGAAGGGGCGCATCTGCCTGCGCGAGGACATCATGCCCCAAAAGCAGGACCGCAAGTTCGAGGCGCTCATCCAGGCCATCAAGGACCTGTCGGTCAAGATCATCCGCAATTCCTCGGGCAATCTGCCCCAGGAGGCCATCTTCGCCATCCGCAACATCGAGAAGCCCTATTCGCTGGTCAATTTCATCTGCGCCAACTTCGCCATCAAGCTACAGGACAAGATCGAGCTGTTGGAGACGGACGAATTCCGCCAGCGCTGCTACCGCCTGTTGGACATCATGACCAAGGAGTCGCAGCTGCTCGATTTGAAGATGTCGATCCAGTCGAAGACCAAGGAAGGCATCGACCAGCAGCAAAGGGAGTATTTCCTCCAGCAGCAGATCAAGACCATCCAGAGCGAGCTGGGCGGCACGGCCCAGGAGCAGGACGCCCGCGAGATGCGCGAAAAGGCCAAGGCCAAGAAATGGTCGAAGGAAACGGCCGAGATCTTCGAAAAGGAGATGAAAAAGCTGGAGGCCATGAGCTCCTACTCGCCCGACTACTCCACCCAGATGAACTACCTGCAGACGCTGCTCGATCTGCCCTGGGGGGAGTATTCCAAAGACAATTTCAACCTGCGCCGGGCCAAGAAGATCCTGGACAAGGACCATTTCGGCCTGGACAAGGTCAAGGAGCGCATCCTGGAGCACCTGGCCGTACTCAAGCTGAAGGGCAACATGAAATCGCCCATCCTCTGCCTCTACGGCCCGCCGGGAGTCGGCAAGACCTCGCTGGGACGCTCGGTGGCCGAATCGCTGGGACGCAAATACCTGCGCATCAGCCTGGGCGGCCTGCACGACGAGGCCGAGATCCGCGGTCACCGGCGCACCTACATCGGCGCCATGCCCGGCCGCATCATCAAGGGACTGATCAAGGCCGGCACTTCCAATCCGGTCTTCATCCTCGACGAGATAGACAAGGTGAGCCACGATGCCCACGGCGACCCCTCGTTTGCCCTGCTCGAAGTGCTCGATCCCGAGCAGAACAACACCTTCCACGACAATTTCGTGGACATCGACTACGATTTGTCCAAGGTGCTGTTCATCGCCACGGCCAATACGCTGAGCACCATTCCCCAGCCCCTGCTCGACCGCATGGAGCTGATCGATGTGTCGGGCTACATCGCCGAAGAGAAGATCGAGATAGCCCACCGCCACCTCCTGCCCCGCGAAATGGAAAACCATGGCATCGCCCCCGGGCAACTTGTCATCGAAAAGCCGGTCATCCGACAGATCATCGATCAATATACCCGCGAGTCGGGCGTGCGCGAGCTGGACAAGAAACTGGCCCAGATCTGCCGCCGGGCCGCCTTCAAGATAGCTTCCTCCAAAGAGCCGCAGACCATTACCCTGACGGGGGAGAACCTGCGCGAATACCTCGGCGTGCCGCGCTACAGCCACGAGCGCTACGAGGGCAACGACTTTGTCGGCGTGGTGACCGGACTGGCCTGGACGGCCGTGGGCGGCGAGATCCTCTACATCGAGTCGAGCCTCAACCAGAGCAAGGGCGGCAAGCTCACCCTGACGGGCAACCTGGGCGACGTGATGAAGGAATCGGCCATGCTGGCCCTGGAATACCTCAAGGCCCATTGCAGTGAGCTGGGACTCCAAGACGATGTCTTCGAGGAACACAGTGTCCATATCCACGTGCCCGAGGGCGCCGTGCCCAAGGACGGGCCTTCGGCCGGCATCACCATCCTCACTTCGCTGGCTTCGGCCTTCACCCGCCGCCGGGTACGCAAAAACCTGGCCATGACGGGCGAGATGACCCTGCGCGGACAGGTGCTGCCCGTGGGAGGCATCAAAGAGAAGATACTGGCCGCCAAACGGGCCGGCATCAAGGAAATCATCCTTTCCGAGGAAAACCGCAAGGACATCGAGGAAATCCAGCCCGTTTATCTCAAGGGGCTCAAATTCCACTACGTGCGCCGGGCCGAAGAAGTCCTGGCCCTGGCACTTCTCAAATAAGACGGTCCGCCCGTTTCCGGCAGCCGCCAACAGCTACTGGAGTTTGATTTTCTGCGTTCCCATCCGCTCGGAGCGCACGGTCAGCGTCACCTTGTCGGAGTCGGCGGTCTGGCCTTGAAGGCGGACATAGACCATCGCTGTGCCCTGATAGAGGCGTATGTCGCTGCCTGTGAGGTCTTCGTTGCTGGTGATGTCGCCGCTGCACACGCCGACCACCCGTGCCGGGCCTTCCACGCTCAAATGGAGATTGTCGTCGGCAGTGGCCACCTTGCGGGAGCGGCTGTCGACGGCCGTCAGATGGATGAGCAGCGTGCCGTACTGTCCCCAGAAACCTTGGACGTCGGCCCGGAGCCTGGCGGCCTTGCCTGCCGTCTCGATGCGGTGGCGGGCCACGATGCGGCCGCCGCTATAGGCCACGGCCTCCAGCTGGCCGGGGGCGTAGGAGACCGAATCCCAGCGGATGATGTTGCGGCGCGAAGGCTGGGAGGGATTCTCCTTGATGCCCAGCGAGCGGCCGTTCAGGCGCAGTTCCACTTTTTCGGCATTGGTATAGGTGTAGAGGCTGAGCAGTTCGCCTGCCTGGCGGTTCCAGTTCTCGCTCATGTGCTCGGTGCCGATCTGCACCCCGTTCCACACATTGTCGCGGGCCAGTTGCTCGACAATGGCGATATGCACCGTGGGCTCGTCCGAGAACATACTCTTGACCAGCCAGGCTATGGGCTTGGGCTCGAAAGACAGGTCGAAAGCGCCCTGGGCCCATCCTTTGGCCGGCCAGCCGCCGCTCTCGCCGATGTAATCGACCGCGCCCCAATAGGCCAGTCCGACCACCTTGTCAAGGTCCATCTCGAAGAAATTGCCCGGCATGCCCACCGTGTTGGCTTCGCTTTGGTAGAATATCATATGGGGGAAACGGCGGCCGTCGCCCGGGAAATACATGTAGCGGTAGTTGTAGGAGGCAATGTCGGTGGTCAGGGCCAGGTCGCAAGGCAGGCTGTCGGTCTCCAGGCTGCGGTAGCGCGGGTGCATGGCCACCGTCACGGGGCGTGTGGTGTCGAAACGGTGCAAGAGTTCGCGCTGCAGCAGATAGGGCGTCACACCCCAGTCGTTGAACGGCAGGTTGGCGTACTGCTGCAGCTCGTTGCCCAGGCTCCACATCACCACGCAGGGGTGGTTGCGGTCGCGCTTGACAAACTCCGACACGTCGTAGGGCCATTGCTGCATCCACTCGACGCGGCCGCCGGCATATTGCTTGAGCCATTTGTCGTAGAGTTCATCGACCACCAGGATGCCCAACTGGTCGCAAAGGTCGAGGAAGTGCTCCGAATAGGGGTTGTGCGATGTGCGGACATGGTTGTAGCCGAAACTCTTGAGCAACCTGAGCTGGTATTCCTCCACTTCCGGATAGCAGGCGGCTCCCAGGGCGCTCATGCTGTGGTGGTTGGCGCAGCCTTTGAGCAGCACTTTCTGTCCGTTCAGTTTAAAGCCGTACTCGGGCGAGAAGCTGATCTCGCGGATGCCAAACTCTTCCGTGCAGTAATCGGTCGGTTCGGATTGCCCGACATCTGCCCCGTTCTCGTAAAACTCCACTATGACCGAATAGAGATGCGGATCTTCGCAGCTCCAGAGGTGCGGATCGTCGATCCAAATGGTATCCAGCGCGTAGGCTCGCAGCAACTGGCTGCGGTATTTCGTGGGATGGGAGACATGGTCGGCCACCTCGTTCACCAGACAATCCCCAAAATATTCCAACACTATGGTCCTGAAAGTCAGGGGTGCGGTCTGCCGCAGGGAAGAATACAGCTCGGCCTGGATGATGACAGCGGCCCGGTTGCCATGGATTTCCGTTGTGATATGCAGGGGATGGCGGGCAAACCAGGCGTTTTTGGCCGTGGTGATGAGCTTGACGTCGCGAAACAGGCCGCCGCCCGTGTACCAGCGGGAATTCTCCGGCTGGCCCGTGTCGGCCCTGACCAGCAGCTCGTTGTCCTGCCCGTAGATGAGCTTGTCGGTGATGTCTATCTCGAAGCCCAGGTAGCCGTAGTCGGTGCCGCCGATGCGCTCCCCGTTCAGATAGACGTCGCCCGTGAGCATGATGCCGCCGAAGTCCAGCAGCACCCGCTTGTTTTTCCACGTTTCATCGGGGAGGATCGTCTTGCGGTACCAGCCCACCTTCATTTCCTTGAAACCCCGTCCCGACAGGCGGCTGCGCGAATTGGCCGCCTGATCGCGGCTGCCCGTTTCCCCGGCCTGGGGCGACACCCAGGGCTGGGCGATCTGGAAATCGTGCGGCAAATCCACCTTTTGGACCTGGGCTTCCTCGCCGTCGTACCAGAAATCCCAGGCAAGGTTCAGATTGTGGGTCTGCCGGGCTGCGGCAGGGGTGACGAAAAGGGCCGACAGCAGCAGGCCGGCCGCAAGGGCAAGGTGTTTCATAGGAGTGCTTATTTAGGGGCGATGCGATAGAGCAAGGCCGCGATGAGGGCATAGAGCAGGTTGGGCGTCCACACGGCCACCAGCGGCGATGCCGTGCCCGACAGGGCCAGGGCGCCCGACAGCGTGTCGAACAGGATGTAGGAGAAGGCGATGAGCAAGCCCAGGCCCAGATGCAGGCCGGTGCCTCCCCTCACCTTTTTCGACGACAGCGACACCCCGATGATGGTCAGGATGATGATGGAGAACGGGAAGGAGAAGCGCCGGTGGTACTCGATCTCGTATTCCTTGATATTGGCCACGCCACGACGCTTCTGGCGGTCGAGGTACTGCTTGAGCTCGCGCGTGGTGAGCTGCTCGCTGTAGCCTTTGACGATAAAGAATTCGCTGGGATCCATCAGCAGCGTGGTATCCCGGGTGGCACCGCCGCTGACGTGCTCGATCATGCCGTCGAAGTCGCGGGTCAGGTAGTCGGACATGGTCCAGACATTGTCCTCCTTCATGGTGATGCGCTGGGCCGTGGTGCGCGACACGAGGCGACGGTCGTCGTATTTCTCGATGAAGAAGCGGTAGCCTATCTTCTTTTTGTCGTCGAAACGCTCGATATAGACGATCACCCCCGGCTCGATCTCCAGCTGTACATTGCGCACGAAATCGCGGGTCACCTTCTTGACATACTGGTCCTCAAACCGGAGCTTGACCTTGTTGGCCGGCGGTATCAGGTAGGACGACAGAAAGAACACCGTCACGGCCAGCACCACGGCCGAGAACAGGTAGGGCCACATCATGCGGCGGAAGCTCAGACCGCCCGCCAGCATGGCGATGATCTCGGAATTGCCTGCCATCTTGGAGGTGAAGAACACCACGGCGATGAAGATGAAGAAGGGACTGAACTTGACGCTGAAATAGGGGATGAAGTTCATGAAATAGTCGAAGATGATGGCATGCATCGGGGCTTCGTGCATCTGGAACTTGTCGAACTTCTCGTTGTAGTCGAACACCACGACGATGGCCATGACCAGCAGCAGGCAGAAGAAGAACGTGCCGAAGTACTTGCCCATCAGGTAAGTGTCCATGCGCTTGAAAAGGACCGGCCTTTCGCGGCGCTTGCGGGGGGTGGTGTCATTGTGTTCCGGCATCGGCCTATATATCTTCGGACAATTGTTTGAGCATCGTTATTTTCCAATCGGCATAGTCGCCGGCCAGGATGTGTCGGCGGGCCTCCCCTACCAGCCAGAGGTAGAAAGCCAGGTTGTGGATCGAGGCGATCTCCAGAGCCAGCAGCTCGTCGGCGGCGAAAAGATGGCGCAGATAGGCTTTCGAATAGTAGCGGTCCACCTCGGCGGCCCCGTCTTCCTCGAGCAGCGAGAAATCGTCGGCCCAGCGGCGGTTGCGCATGTTAAGGCGCCCCCTTTTGGTATAGAGCCGGGCATTGCGCCCGTCGCGCGTGGGCATGACACAGTCGAACAAGTCCACGCCCCGTTCGATGGCTTCCAAAAGGTTTTGCGGTGTGCCAACCCCCATCAGGTAGCGGGGGCGATCCTGGGGCAGGACCTCGTTGACCACTTCGATCATCTCGTACATCTTCTCGGTGGGCTCACCCACTGCCAGGCCGCCGATGGCATAGCCTTCACAGTCCTGGGCCACGGCAAATTCGGCCGAGCGGCGGCGCAGGTCGGGATAGGTGCAGCCCTGCACGATGGGGAAATAGCTCTGGTGGTGGCCATAGAGGCCTTCCGTCTCGCGGTAGCGTCTGACGCCCCGCTCCAGCCAGCGCATGGTCAGCTCCATCGACTGTTTGGCATAGGCATACTCCGAATCGCCCGGCGGGCATTCGTCGAGCTGCATCATGATGTCCGAGCCGATGACACGCTGCGTATCGACCACGTTTTCGGGGGTGAAGATATGGCGCGAGCCATCGATGTGCGACTGGAACACCACGCCTTCTTCCTTGAGCTTGCGGTTTTGCGACAGGGAGAACACCTGGAAGCCGCCGCTGTCGGTCAGGATGGGACGGTCCCAGTGCATGAAGCGGTGCAGGCCGCCGGCCCGCTGCAGGATGTCGCAGCCCGGACGCAGGTACAGGTGGTAGGTGTTGCCCAGGATGATCTGGGCCTTGACCTCGTCGCGCAGAGAGGTCTGGCTCACGGCCTTGACCGAACCCACCGTACCGACGGGCATGAAAATGGGCGTGGGGATGTCTCCATGGTCGGTATGGAGCACCCCGGCACGGGCTTTGCAGGCAGGATCGCTGGCAAGGATATCGAAGGTCATGGCCTAAAATTTTGGGCGAAGATACGAATTTCTGACCAATTCTCCCTATTTTTGCTCTCCAACTTCCCGGCCGGGGGCTGCACGCATCGACGCAGGCCGCCGGCAGGGATTAAAACCAACGCTATGAACAAATATCCATTATTGGCAATCATGACCTTAGGACTTTTTGCCTGCACGGGCAAAATCAATTATCCTGTCGCCGAGAAGCAGGATGTCAAAGACAATTACTTCGGCACGGAAGTGGCCGATCCCTACCGCTGGATGGAAGACGACACCACCCGGCAGGTGGCCGAGTGGGTCGAGGCCGAGAACAAGATCACCCAGGACTACCTGCGCCGCATCCCCTTCCGCGACGCGCTCAAGCAGCGCATGACGGAACTGACCGACTATGAGAAGATCGGCCTGCCCACCAAGAAGAACGGCAAATACTACTACTTCAAGAACGACGGCCTGCAGAACCAGAGCGTGCTCTACACCCTCGACCGCCTCGACGGCGAGCCTGCGGTGCTGCTCGATCCCAACCAGCTGTCGGACAACGGCACGGTGGCGCTGACCAATGTGGCCTTCTCGAACGACGGCAAATACCTGGCCTACACCATCGCCCGCAACGGCAGCGACTGGAACGAGATCTTCGTCATCGACCTGGCCACCCGCCGGCAGACGTCAGACCACATCCTCTGGTCGAAGTTCAGCGGCGCCACCTGGTGCGGCGAGGGCTTCTACTACAGCGCCTACGACGCTCCCGAGGCCGGCAAGGAGTTTTCCAATGTCAACGAAAACCAGAAGATCTACTATCACAAGCTGGGGCAGGACCAGTCGCAAGATGTGCTGGCCTACCAGAATCCCCAGTATCCCAAGCGTTTTTATTCGGCCTATGTCAACGAGGACGAGACCATGCTGTTTGTCTTCGAAGCTGGTGCCGGCCTGGGCAACCGTCTCTTTGTCAAGGATCTGAGAAAGCCCGGCAGCCAGTTTGTGGAGATGGCTTCCGATTTTGAATATGAGTATTCCCCCATCGAGATCATCGGCAACACCATCTACCTGATCACCAACAACGGGGCTCCCAACTACCGGATCATGAAGGCCGACATCGCCCGTCCGCAGTTTGCCGACTGGCAGGAGTTCATCGCCGAGAAGCCCCAGCCTCTGAGCGGCGCCGCTTTCGTGGGTGGCAAGCTGATGCTCACCTACAGCCGCGATGCCGCCGACCACGCCTATGTCTATGACACGGAGGGCCGTGAGCAGTTCGAAGTGGCGCTGCCCACCTTCGGCTCGTTCAGCTTCAGCGGCGACAAGGACGACAAGGAGATATTCTACTCCTTTACCTCTTTCCTCTACCCTGCCACCATCTTCCGCTACGACATCGACAAGAATGAGTCGCAGCTCTACCTGGCTCCCAAGATCGACTTCGATGCCGACCAATACGTGAGCGAGCAGGTGTTCTTCGACAGCAAGGACGGCACGCGCATCCCCATGTTCCTCACCTATCGCAAGGACCTCAAGCGCGATGGCAACAATCCGGTCTATCTCTATGGTTACGGGGGCTTCAACATCAGCCTGAACCCGGGCTTCTCGACCTGGCGGCTGCCCTTCATCGAGAACGGCGGCATCTTTGCCATGGTCAACCTGCGCGGCGGCGGTGAATATGGCGACTCGTGGCACCAGGCCGGCATCAAGATGAACAAGCAGAATGTCTTTGACGACTGTATCGCCGCGGCCGAATATCTCATTGCCGAAAATTATACCCGGCCCGAGAAAATGTCCATCGCCGGCGGATCGAACGGCGGTCTGCTGGTCGGCGCTGTGGTCAACCAGCGTCCCGACTTGTTTGCTGCGGCTCTGCCTATGGTGGGTGTGATGGACATGCTGCGCTACCACAAGTTTACCATCGGCTGGAACTGGGCCAGCGACTACGGCACCAGCGAGGACAGCCCAGAGATGTTCCGGTATCTCTACGGCTACTCTCCCCTGCACAACATCCGAAACGACGGCACGCCCTACCCGGCCATCCTGGTCTCGACGGCCGACCACGACGACCGCGTGGTGCCGGCCCATTCTTTCAAGTACACTGCCACGCTGCAGGCCGCTTCGACGGGCGACGCACCCAAGCTGATCAGCATCGAGACCGATGCCGGCCACGGTTCGGGCAAGCCCATGTCCAAGCAGCTGCAGAACCAGGCCGACAACTGGGCCTTTGTCATGTACCACATGGGAATGAAACCAAAGTTCTGAGGTCCGGCTCGGATTCCCCGGCTCAGTCCGAAAAACGGTCTGGTTTGAAAGCCGGCCGGTCTGAAAACCGGACAGCCCGACACAAAAAAAATCAGCCCCCGCAATCGAGGGCTGATTTTTGTTATATCAAATTCCAAAAGCTTGTTCCAAAGAAATAAAACTACTCTTGGGGGGGGCTTGGTTGCTTCCCAAAAACCCTTTGATTAGTCCTTTATCTCTCCCAAATGCTGTTGCCAGCGCCAGGCCGACAGGAGGGTCTCTTCGACGGTCGACTGGGCTTTCCAGCCCAGCACCCGGTTGGCCCGCGTGGGATCGGCCCATACCTGCTCGATGTCGCCTTCGCGACGGCCCACGATCTTATAATTGAGCTTGACACCGGTCACCTTCTGGAAGGTGTCGATGACTTCCAGGACGGAAAGCCCACGACCTGTGCCCAGGTTGAAGATCTCGACGGGCTTTTCCGACTTGCCGCTCAGCATACGGCCCACAGCGGCCACATGGGCCTTGGCCAGATCCACCACATGGATGTAGTCGCGGATGCACGAGCCGTCGGGCGTGTTGTAGTCGTCGCCAAAGACGCTTAGGCACTCCCGGATGCCGGCCGCCGTCTGCGTGACAAAGGGGATGAGGTTCTGGGGCACACCCAGGGGCAGCTCGCCGATCAGGGCCGAGGGATGGGCCCCGATGGGGTTGAAATAGCGCAGCAGCACGGCCTTGTAGGGCGCTTCAGCATGCACGGCGTCGTTGATGATTTCCTCGCAGATCTGCTTGGTGTTGCCATAGGGCGAGGTGGCCGGCTTGATGGGCGTGTCCTCGTTGACGGGCAGGTGGTCGGGCTGGCCATAGACCGTGCACGACGAGGAAAAGACAAAGCCCTCCACCCCGAAGCGAGGCATCAGGTCGAGCAGGTTGAGCAGCGTCACCAGGTTGTTGCGGTAATAGAGCAAGGGCTTCTGGACCGATTCTCCCACCGCCTTGCTGGCGGCGAAATTGATGATGGCCTTGATGCCGGGATACTTTTCAAAGACGGCCGCCAAAGCTTCTTTGTCGGTGCAGTCCACCTGTTCGAACAGGGGGCGGATGCCCGTGATGGCCTCGATGCCGTCCAACACCTTGATATTGGAATTGGACAGGTTGTCGATGCTGACCACCTCATAGCCCGCCTGCTGCAGCTCGACGGTCGTGTGCGATCCGATATAGCCGGTACCGCCAGTCACCAGGATGCGTGTTGCCATATAGCCGTGTGCTTAGAGTTTGACAATGCCGGAGAATCCCATGAAGGCCAGGGCCAGCAGGCCGGCCGACAACAAAGCCACCGGCATACCCTGCATGCCCTTGGGCACCTTGAGCAGGGAGAGCTGTTCGCGGATGCCGGCAAACAGGATCAGGGCCAGGCCGAAGCCGATGGCCGTCGAGAAGGCGAACACGACGGATTCCAGCAGGTTGTAGTGTTTCTGGATGACCAGGATGGCCACACCCAGGATGCAGCAGTTGGTGCTGATCAGGGGCAGGAACACGCCCAGCGACTGGTACAGGGCCGGCGAGATCTTCTTCAGGACGATTTCGACCAGCTGCACGAGCGAGGCGATGACCAGGATGAACGACACGGTCTGCAGGTACTCCAGGTGATAGGGCTGCAACAGGTAGGTATAGACGATCCAGGTGATGATGGTGGCCAGCGTCAGGACGAAGGCCACGGCACCCGACATACCCGTCGCCGTGTTGATCTTCTTCGACACGCCCAGGAAAGGACAGATACCCAGAAATTGCGACAGCACGATGTTGTTGACAAACACGGCTGCGATGAACATGAAAATATAGATCATGATACTTTTCTTATTTTGTTAATGATAGCCAGCAGGTAAGCCAGGGTGATGAAAGCACCGGGGGCCAGGACGAAGATCAGTGCGCCGTAGCGGTCGGGGAAGACCGTCATGCCAAAGAAGGTGCCGGCACCCAGCAGCTCGCGCACCATACCCAGAAGGGTCAGCGCAAAGGTGAAGCCCAGGCCGATGCCCAGGCCGTCGAGCATCGAGTCGAAGGGACCGTTTTTCGAGGCGAACGACTCGGCGCGGCCCAGCACGATGCAGTTGACCACAATAAGGGGGATAAACAATCCCAGGCTCTCATAGAGCGCAGGCACGTAGGCCTTCATGATCATTTCGAGCAGGGTGACGAAGGTGGCGATGACCACAATGAAGGATGGGATGCGCACGTTGTCGGGGATCAGGTTCTTCAAAAGGGAGATCACCAGGTTGGAGCAGATGAGCACGAACATCGTCGCGGCGCCCATGCCCAGGCCGTTGATGGCCGAGGTGGTGGTGGCCAGCGTCGGGCACATGCCCAGCATCAGTACGAAAGTCGGGTTCTCGTTGACCAGACCGTTGAGGATAATACCAAGTTTCTTCATATCAGACCTCCTTTCTAATTGTTGGTGACAACGCCTGTCGTGTCGGCCGGTGCGGCCTCAGCGACAGGGGCGGCGGAGAGTTGGCCGCTCACTTGCCGGAACACGCCGTAGGCATGGTTGACGGCATCCAGGAAAGCCCGGGAGCTGATGGTGGCCGATGTGATGGCATCCACATCGCCGCCGTCCTTGCTCACGGTCATATTGTCACGAGCCGGGTCGCGCCCCACGATGCTCTGACGGTTCTTGTCGGTCTTGAACCAATCCACCATGCGGGTGCCCAGCCCCGGGGTTTCGCCTTGTTTCAACACCGAATAGTTGTAGATGTTGCCCTCGGGCGTGAAACCGACCATCAGTTCGATGTCGCCGTTGAAACCGTTGTGCGAGACGGTCTTGACGGCCACGCCCACCAGGCGGCCGTTGTCGCGGGCCGGATAGCAGGCGGCTTGTTCACCGTCAGCGGAACTGGTCAGGATTTCCTCGGCCACCGGGCTGTTGGTAAAGGCCGGAGACACTTCCTTGATGGCACTCTCCTGCTTGGCCAGTTCGGCCAGACGGATGGGTTCTTCCGTCAGACGGTTCATCCAGGCCAGCAGGGCGGCTGCCGCGATGGCGATGATGCCCAGCGACAGGACCATATTTGTCAATGACGATTGCAGCTTTTTCATTTTCTAGGCTCTCCAAATCGTTTGGGTTTGCAATAAAGGTTGATGATCGGCGTCACGGCGTTCATGATCAGGATGGCGAAAGACACGCCCTCGGGATAGGAGCCGAACGAGCGGATCAGGACGGTGAGCACGCCTATGCCGATACCATAGACAATCTGGCCCGACTTGGCCATCGGCGAGGTGACATAGTCGGTCGCCATGAAGCAGGCGCCCAGCATCAGACCGCCCGTGAGCAGATGGGTCAGAGGATCGGCGAAACGCTCGGGATTGCCCAGGTGCAGGCAGGCGGCAAAGATGAAGACCGTGACCAGGATCGACACGGGGATGTGCCAGGTGATGGTCTTGGTGACCAACAGATAGATGACGCCGATGAGCAGCGCCAGCGCGGCCACTTCACCCAGGCTGCCGCCCGTGTTGCCCAGCAGCATGTCCAGGGCCGAAGGCAGCTGGTCAAACTGACCGGCCTTGATCAGGCCCAGCGGGGTGGCTCCCGTCAGGGCGTCCGTGCCCGAGGCGGCGATCTGCATGCGTGTCAAGGGCCAGGTGGTCATCTGCTGCGGGAAGGAGATGAGCAAGAAGACACGGCCCACCAGCGCCGGGTTGAAGATGTTGTTGCCCAGGCCGCCGAAGCTCATCTTGGCCATGCCGATGGCCACCAGCGCCCCGATGACGATGATCCACCAGGGCAGGTTGGACGGCAGGTTGAAAGCCAGCAGCAGACCCGTCAGGACGGCCGAACCGTCGGTCAGGGTATTGGGGCGTTTCATCAAATAGCGGGTGATGAGGTATTCGAACACCACGCAGGAGGCAATCGAAATGGCCGTCACCAGCAGGGCGGGCCAGCCGAAGGCATAGACCGACACCAAGAGGGCTGGAACGAGTGCCAGGATGACCCGGTACATGTTCTTGGCCACACTGTCATCGCCGTGGATATGCGGCGACATGGATACATAGAGTTTCTTGTCCATAGTCGTTATTTTTTACGCGAACGGATGATGGCACCGACTTTCGCCTTGCCTACACGCATATAGTCCAACAAAGGCCGGTTGGCCGGACAGGTGAACGTGCAGCAGCCGCATTCGATGCAGTCCATGATATGCTCTTTCTCGAGCCGGTCCCAGACCTGGCGTTCGGCCAGGGCCGACAGCAGGTAGGGTTCCAGGCCCATGGGGCAGGCGCCGATGCACTTGCCGCAACGAATACAGTCGAAGACGGGTTTGCGCACCGATTCGGCCTCGTCCATGACCAGCACGCCCGAGGTGCCTTTGGCAACGGGTACGTCCATACCCACCAGAGCCTTGCCCATCATGGGGCCGCCGGAGATGATCTTGCCGGCGTTTTCGGGCAGTCCGCCGGCGGCCTCGATCAGGTCGGCGATCGGCGTACCGATCCTCACACGGAAGTTGCCGGGATGCTTCAGCGATTTGCCCGTGACGGTGACGATGCGCTCAATGAGCGGTTTGTTCTTCTGCACAGCCTCGTACACGGCATAGACGGTACCGACGTTCTGCACCACCTTGCCCACGTCGATGGGCAGGGCGCCCGAAGGCACCTGACGGCCCGAGACGGCTTCGATGAGCTGTTTTTCACCGCCCTGCGGATAATGCATCTGCAGGGGCAGCACTTCGATCGTGGGATAGGAGATGGTCAGGTGGCGCATCAGTTCGATGGCGTCGGGCTTGTTCTCCTCGATGCCGATCACGGCGCGGTCCACGCCGAGGGCCTTCATCAGGATGCGGATGCCGATGACGATTTCTGGTCCTTTTTCCAGCATCAAGCGGTGGTCGGCCGTCAGATAGGGCTCGCATTCGACGGCGTTGATGATGAGCAGGTCGCATTTCTTGCCCGGAGGCGGCGTGAGCTTGACCGAAGCGGGGAAACAGGCGCCGCCCATGCCGACGATGCCGGCCTCGGCGATCTTGGCCACGATTTCCTCGGGAGTGAGGCGGCATTCACGCTCCAACTTCTCGGTACGGACGATCTCTTCGGCCCAGTCGTCCTCGGTGACGTCGATGAACACGGCAGGCTTGGGATAGCCGCTGGCATCGACCGCCTCTCCGATCTTGGCGATCTTGCCGCTGACGGGCGAATGGATGTTGGCCGAGACGAAACCGCCGGCCTTGGCCAGCAACTGTCCGGTCTTGACCACAGCCCCGCGCTCGACGACCAGCTGGGCGGGAGCACCGATATGCTGTCCCAGCAGCACGACGGCCTGCTTGGGAAGCGGCAGATCGACAATCGACTTGCCGGCGGTGAGCTTACTCTCAGGCGGATGGATACCGCCTATCGTAAAAGTTTTCATATCAATGGTTTAAATTTTGTTCGTTTATTCAGCAGCCGGAGCTTTCGGTTCAGCCACAGGAGCGGCCTGGGGTTCGGCTGCTTTCGGCTCAGCCACCGGGGCGGCCTGGGGTTCAGCCACCTTAGGTTCTGTGGCCGGAGCGGCCTCCTCCTTTTTCTTGCGCGGCGGGAAATTCAGCTCGACGATGCTACCCTGCGGGCACTCCTCCACGCACTTGCGGCACATGCGGCACTTGTTGAAGTCGATGTAGGCCAGGTTGTTCTCGATGGTGATGGCCTCGAACTCGCAGGCCTTCTGGCATTTCGAGCAGCCGATGCAGGCAGTCTCGCAGGCCTTCTTGGCCACCGGCCCCTTGTCCTTGTTGCGGCAGGAGACATAGATGCGGCGCGACTTGGGACCTTTGAAGCGCAGTTCGAACAGGCCCTTGGGGCAAGCCTTGACGCAGGCGCCGCATGAGGTGCACCGCTCCTCGTCCACCACCGGCATGCCTGTGGCGGGATCGATGCTCAGTGCGCCGAACTGGCAGACTTTGACGCAGTCGCCCAGTCCCAGGCAGCCGTAGGAGCAACCTGTTTCGCCGCCATAGAGCGCCGAAGCGATCATGCAGGAGGGCGCCGAATCGTAGCGGTTGGTCCGCGGACGGCGCTCGCACGTGCCCTGGCAGCGCAGCACGGCCACCTTGGGTTTGGACTCGGCCGGCACCATGTCCAGGATGATACCTACCTGTTTCATGACATCGTCTCCGCCCACCGGACAGCGCAGGCCGTCGAGCGAATCGCTCTTGACGCAGGCTTCGGCAAAGCCCCGGCAGCCGGGAAATCCGCAGCCGCCGCAGTTGGCGCCGGGCAGGACTGCCTGCACCTGGCCGATACGGGGGTCTTCCTCCACCTTGAACGCCCTGGCGGCGGAAAAGAGCACTATGGCCAGCAACAGACCGATGCCGCCCAATACAATCAACGCAATGAGAATCGCATTCATAGTTTATTCTTCGAAATGATTATCCAAATGTTCTGCCCGAAACACAAACTGCCGCTTCATCCTGTCGCGCAGCAGGTACAGGCCCAAATAATAAAGCACCGTCACGCCCAGCGCCGTCAGGGCGCACAGGCCCTCGTCGCTGGGGAACAGCCACATGGTGGAGACAAACACCGCGAGGAGCAACAAAAAAAGCGGCAGGACATAGGCCCACCACACCGCTTTCATCCCCAGCGAGGCGCGACCGCACACTTGCACGGTCTCCCCCACGCGGAAACTGTCGTCCTCGGCCACGGCGTCGATGAGCTTTTCGCGGCTGTCGGCCGAAAGGCACACCCGGCGTGCATGACACGCCGAGCAGGCCGATGTCTGCTCAATGCGAACGCGCACGCAATGCTCCTTAATTTCCTCAATCTGACCGACGTGGCTGATTGTTTCCATCCGTTTTTGTCCAGGTTTCTTTATACGGACAAAAGTACGACAAGACGGCGGAATTACAAAATGTATTTTTATTTATTTTCCGTGGATCGCCGCAATGGCAGGAATCGCCGCAATGGCAGCCCCCCGGGCCGGCTGCCTACCAGTAATAGGCCACGCCGAAACTCAGGTATTCCTTGAACTGGATGCGGTTCTTTTCGGTGCCTCCCCGCTTGCGGTCGTTGAACTTGAAGTGCAGGTAGAGCTGGGTGGTCAGGTACTGGTTCACCTGGAAGTTGAAGGTGTTTTTCCACTCCGAATCGACATAGGAAAAATCCGAGTAATAGTAGAGGTAGGAATTCCACGAAATATTTTCCCTGATCTTGTAGTCGAAGTTGGACGTGAGCTTGATACCGAATTCGTGGCCGACCTTCTTGCCTGGATCGACACCGAAGGAGGAAGCCTTGTAGTTGATCGTGTCGAGCATGAAGTTCAGGCGGTAGGTCAAGGGAGTGAGCAGGACCGAGAGGTTGCGCTTCTTGTCGCGGCTGGTCACCTTGTAGTCCATACCCAGGCTGAAGAAGAACTTGGCGGGCGACAGCAGCGAGGCCTGCAGCTTGTTGGTGTTGGGCTTGTGCTTGTTCAAAAGCTGGGTCATCACTTCGGCCGAAGCAGAATAGTACCAGTTCTTGACGGCCTTGTAGCCCAGCTTGGACGACATCTGCAGCTGGTCGGTGCTTACGGCCACCTTGCGCAGCGTGTCGGCGTCGGTCGTGTTCAGGCCGATCTTCAGGTCGACGAGGTTGTCAAACTGGATCTTCTTCTTGTCGTCGTATTTGGCCGTCCAGTAGAACGACATCTGAGTGGCCATGTTGCGCATGCCGCCGCTCGACCAGTTGGACGAGACATAATTCTGGGTCATCTGGGCCGAAACGCGTCCCTTGAGGGTCCAGTAGTTGTACTCGTATTTCATGTGGGCCATCTGATGCACGGTGGGGCGCACTTCGTAGCGGGGCTTCTCCATGCGAATGGGTTTGTCCATTGTGATGATGGCATCTATTCGCTCATACTCCGGCAGGTCGGCCACCCGATAATCGACGCGATCCAAATAGGTCACTTCCAGCTCGTTGAGCAGATCCGTCGTCATCTCGCTGACATATTCTTCGGCCTCGGAGGGGGCAAAGCGGTAGCCCAGCTGGCTCTCCGGGTGCTGCTCCATGGCGCGGTCCAGATGCAGCGCCGGACGGTGGGCGTTGAAGACCATCGGCAGGAAGAGCTGGTTCATGCCCGGATAATAGGTCGAGTCTTCGTTGTAGGACTGGGGGGCGGCCGGACGGGGACGCTTTTTCATCAGGTTGTAGCGGCGGATATAGCGCAACACGTCGGAGGGTTCACGGGGAGCCGTGTGCTCGGGCAGCCATTCAAGACATTCCTCCTCCATGACCAGGTCCATCGAATCCAGCCACACGAGCATGGAATCGGTCTGGCGGATTTCTTCCTCGGAAAAATAAAACCGGTTTTCGGGGCGCAGCAAACTGTCGATGGCCAGATACTCCGTCACCGAGTCAACGGGGATGATCGGAATACTGTACGCGAAGGGCGTTTGTGCTTCTGCCCAAGCCAAAGAGCACAGCATCCCCAAAAGCATCGACAAACGTCTGAAGGCCCTCATTAGCATATCTTACAGAATTCAGGGACAAAAGTAGTGCTTTTCTTCCAAAACTTTTTTCTACCTTTGCGGTTTTAGCGATTTTTCGGAGTTGCCCCGGGCAAGCCCCTATTTTTCGCAAATTATTCAGCTGAAAATAAGAAAGATAACAAAACTTATGGACAAACAGACTATCATCGGATTTATCCTCATTCTCCTGATTTTGGTGGGATTCAACTTCCTGAACAAGCCGACCAAGGCCCAGCTGGCCGAGGCACAGCGACAGGATTCCATTGCCCGCGTCGAACGGGCCCGCGCCGAAGCGGAAGCTGCCGCCCAGGCTGTCCTGCTCGAGCAGCAGACCCAGGAAGACCTGGCCGCCCGCGAGGCTGCCGCCGCCGAACAGAAGATCCGTCAATACGGTGCCTACGCTGCCCTGGCCCAAGGGGAAGACCAGCACTATACCCTCGAAAACGACCTGATGGCCCTCGACATGACGGCCAAAGGCGGTCGCATCGCCTCGGTGCTGCTCAAGGAGTATGTCACGGGCGATTCCCTGCCCCTCGTCCTCTTTGACGAGGCTGCTTCCGACTTCAACGTCACCCTGATCACCAACGAGAGCCGCGTCATCAACACCCGCGATTTGTATTTCCGCGCCGTAGCGACCGACGATCCGCTCAGCCTGACCTTCCGGCTCGACGTCACGGACGAAAGCTGGCTCGATTTTGTCTATACCCTGCAGAGCGACAACTACATGATGAGTTTCGACATCCGCGGCGAGGGCCTGGAGAAAATCATCTCGATGGGCACCAACAGCTTCGACATCGATTGGAAGGTGCGCATGCGCGCCCAGGAGAAAGGCCGCAAGTTTGAGAACCGCTACTCCATGCTGCAGTACAAATATCTCGAGGACAACGTCGAGAAGCTCAGCGAATCGAAAAGCGCCCACAAGACCATCGCGCCCCGCCTGCGCTGGGTTTCGTTCAAGGACCAGTTCTTCACGGCCGTCATCATCAACGACAAGGGCTTCTCGTCCAACGAGCTGTCGTCCGACATGGAAGAGGACGATTCGCCCTACATCAAGAGCTACGCCCTGCGCAGCAGCCTCGACTTCAACATGCGGGGCGAGCGCCAGGCCAACCTCAGATTCTATTTCGGTCCGAGCAAATACGACATCCTCAAGTCGTACGACAAGGGCGTGGAAGCCGAAAAGCGCATGCAGCTCGAAAAGATCGTTCCGCTGGGCGGCAGCATCATCCGCTGGGTGAGCACCGGCCTGGTGTTGCCCATGTTCCGCTTCTTCGGACGCTATTTCAGCAACATGGGTGTCATCATCATGCTCATGACCCTCTGCATCAAGCTGCTCATCTTCCCGCTCACCTACAAGTCGTTCCTGTCGTCGGCCAAGATGCGCCTGCTCAAGCCGCAGATCGACGAGATCAACGCCAAATATCCGGCCGACACCAAGAGCCAGGAGCGTTCGCAGGCCACCATGTCGCTCTACCAGAAGTCGGGCGTTAACCCCATGGGCGGCTGCATCCCCATGCTGCTGCAATTCCCCGTGCTGATCGCCATGTTCTGGTTCTTCCCGGCTTCCATCGAGCTGCGCCAGGAGAGTTTCCTCTGGGCCCAGGATCTTTCGACCTACGACGCCATCGTGTCGTGGAAGGCCCACATCCCCATCATCAGCAGCCTGCTGGGCAACCACCTGAGCTTGTTCTGCATCCTGATGACCCTGACCAACATCCTCTCGACCAAGCTCACTTCGGGCAACACCGATTCGAGCATGCCCGGCATGAAGATGATGATGTATGCCATGCCTGTCATGTTCCTGTTCATCTTCAACCAGTATGCCGCCGGTCTGAGCTTCTATTATTTCTTCTCCTCGCTGCTCACCATCGCCCAGACCTATCTGTTCCGCATCGGCATCAACGAAGAGAAGGTGCTGGCCGAGATGAAGGCCAACCAAAACAAGCCCAAGCAGAAGTCGGCCTTCCAAAAGCGTCTGGAAGAGGCCCAGCGCTACCAGCGCGAGCAGGCCAAGCAGCAGGCTAAAAAAAGAAGATAAAAACTGACGGGCTCCTTTGGGTGTTTTGATTTTTTGCACTACCTTTGCTCCCGCTTTCGGGCATTCGGGGATTCCGGGGTTCCGCCCTTTCGTCCCTTCGGGTTTCGGGCTTTGCCCCCTCCCGCCCAGAGCAAAGGTCCATGCGACGGTAGCTCAGCTGGTTTAGAGCGCTTGCTTGACAGGCAAGAGGTCACTGGTTCGAATCCAGTCCGCCGCACACTGATAAAGAGGCATTTACGACTAAGCAAATGCCTCTTTTTTTGCACTGATATGAGAAAAGTAAAAGCAATCATCGAAAGAGCCGGCGACGGTAACTACAGCATTTATATGGACGCCGACGACATGAGCTATCTTGTAACCGGCACAGGCAAGACTGCCGAAGAAGCCGTCAAATGCTTCAACGACGGATACGCAGACATGAAGCGATATTATCAGGAAGAAGGAAAAGTCTTCGAGGAAGCCGAATTCGAATTCGTATAATATCTGGCATCTTTGTAGTAAAAAAAATTCCGCCCCGGTGTGAGGCGGAATTTCTTTTATCAGGAGTATCGTCAATAGCGGGGATACTTATTTCTTCTTGCTCTTTGCTTCCAGCTGGAGCGTCTTGGTCGGCTGGTCGCAGACCTCGGTCGGACCGAAATACTGGATCGGACCCGGATAGACGTAGTCGGTGCTGATGGCCCAGGCGGCACGCTTCTCGGCAAACTTGCGGAAGGGGGCGCCGTCCAGCTCGACCAGAGCTTTCTGGATGACGGGCTTCATCTCGCCGTTGCGGCGTTCCATGTTCATCATCATGGTGATGGGCACGCCGCCGGCGATCCAGTCTTTGGCCGGAGCCGTGGTGTTGCGCACCGACGACATGTAGCCGGTCTTGCCGAAGGCGATCAGTGCAGCAGCCGTGTAGCCCAGCGAATAGCAGTAGTCGGCATCGTAGTTGGAGGGGGCGGCGCAACGGCCCTCATAGCCGAAGAAATGGGTCTGGGTGGCGAACTTGCCGACATATTTGCCGCTTTCCTTCCACTCTGCCAGTTTCTTGCCCACCATCTCGGCCAGCAGTTTCTCGGTCTCGATGGCCGATACCTGCACGTTGCCGTGAGGATCGCGGTCGAGGGTGAGCTGCATGGCGACGTTCTCGGGCAGCGACTTGAAGACCTCGGCATTGGCCTTCGAGAGCATCTCGATGATGTAGTTGCGCTGTTCCGACTTGCGGATCACCTTGTATTCGGGATGCTTGGCCAGGATGTCGTTCAGCTCGGCGATGAGCGATTTCATGGCCGGGATGAACTCAATGAGGCCTTCGGGGATGAGCACCGTACCGAAGTTGTTGCCCTGGGCGGCACGGGCGGCCACAGCCTCGGCGATCTCGGTGACGATGTCGTCGAGCGACTGGTTCTTGGCCTCCACTTCCTCGGAGATGAGGCAGATGTTGGGATGTACCTGAAGGGCGCATTCCAGGGCGATATGTGAGGCCGAACGGCCCATGAGCTTGATGAAATGCCAGTATTTGCGGGCCGAGTTGCAGTCGCGCTGGATGTTGCCGATGACCTCGGAATAGACCTTGCAAGCGGTGTCGAAACCGAAGGAGGTCTCGATCATCTCGTTCTTCAGGTCGCCGTCAATGGTCTTGGGGCAGCCGATCACCTGCACACCGGCGTTGATCGACTTGTAATATTCGGCCAGGACGCAGGCATTGGTGTTGGAGTCGTCACCGCCAATGATGACCAATGCTTTGATGTCCAGTGCTTTCAAAATGATCAATCCCTTGTCGAACTGCTCCTTCTTCTCCAGTTTGGTACGGCCCGAACCGATGATGTCGAAACCGCCGGTGTTGCGGTATTCGTCGATGATGGGAGCCGTCAGCTCCATGTAGTTGTGGTCGATCAGACCGCCGGGGCCCAGGATAAAGCCGAACAGGCGCGAGTCGGGGTTGACGTCCTTGATGCCGTCGAACAGGCCGGCAATCACGTTGTGGCCGCCGGGGGCCTGGCCGCCCGACAGGATGACACCCACGTTGATGGGCGGATATTTCTTCTGCTCGTCAGCCTTCTCGAAAACGATGTAGGGCTGCCCGTAGGTATTGGGGAACAGAGCCTTGATTTCTTCCTGGTTGGCCACCGACTGGGTGGGTTCGCCCTCTTTCACCTTGACCGGTCCCAGCAGAGCGGTCGGCATCTTGGGCTGATACGCTGCACGCGCAATTTGTAAAGCACTTTTCGTCATAAGATATCAGATGTTGTAAACAGTCGGCAAAAGTAGTTCAAGACAAGCACAATCGCAAAATAATTCACAATAATACTTTTATGCGGAACCCTCTGGAGGTGGACTCTTCGATGACATTCGTCACCCGTGCCCGAAGACTCTCGGGTAGTCCTTCCTCGGTCAAGGGCGACTCAGAGCGGCCCTCCATCATGAAATCAAGGGCCGTTTCGCCGGAAAGTTCCGTATGGGTAAGCCTCAGGGGCAGCGGCCGGATGGACGGCAGTTGCCGCAACAGCATTTCTTCTGTTACGTCGGCGGCCGGCTGAGCCTTGTCGGCGGCATTGTATTTGATACAGAAGCGTGTCATTTCAGTGTGCATTGCCAGAAAGTCGAAATCTTCTCCGCCCACTTCGAAGACGAGTTTATGGATACGGTTGACGAAAGCCTTGGTGGCACTGTGCACCGGGTGCTCGAAAATCTGCTCGGGGGTACCGTCCTCGTAGATTATGCCTTCGTTCATGAAAAAGATACGAGTGCTCACATCGCGGGCGAAACGCATCTCGTGGGTGACAATCAGCATGGTCAGGCCATCCTTGGCCAGCTGGCGGATGACGCTGAGCACCTCTCCCACCATAGTTGGGTCCAAGGCCGAAGTAGGCTCGTCGAAAAGAATCACCTCGGGGTGCATGGCCAGCGAACGGGCGATGGCCACGCGCTGTTTCTGGCCGCCGGAAAGAGAAGCAGGACTGACATCGGCCTTGTGGGCCATACCCACCTTCCGCAACAGTTCGAGGGCTTCCTCTTTTGCTTCCTTCGCAGGCTTGTTCAGCAGTGCCATGGGGGCGTAGGTGACATTCTCCAGCACGCTCATGTGTTCAAAGAGGTTGAAACTTTGGAAGACCATACCCATTTTACGGCGCAGCCTGTCCAAGGGATAGCCTCTGGACATGATGTTCTCGCCGTCCACCCAGATTTCGCCGCCCGTGGGAGGTTCCAGCATGTTGAGTGCCCTGAGCAGTGTGCTCTTGCCCGTTCCAGAGGGGCCGATGATGCTGATGACCTCGCCCGGTCCGATCTCGCAGTTCACATCTTTCAATACTGTAATCGAGCTTCCGTCCGGGTTGTTATATGTCTTGCTCAAGTGCTTGATGACAATCATATTATTTCTTGACTAGGAAAAAGTTCAACATCCGCCTGATAAGCCAGGCAAGGAGGAAATAGACAATCGTTACGAGCAGCAGCGGTATCAGCGCGTCGAAAGTGCGACTCCTGATCAGGTCGCTGGCTCTGGTAAGATCCTGAATGGCGATATAGCCCACGATGGAAGTGGTCTTGAGCAGCGAGACACATTCACCTACATACAGCGGCAGTCCTTGGGCGAGCGCCTGGGGAAAGACGATACCGGTAAAGGTCTTCAGGGGGGTAAATCCCAGGCTCAGTCCGGCTTCTGTCTGGCCTCTGGGGACAGAGGAGACGGCTGTGTCGAAAATACTGCCGGCCGAGGAAGCAAACCCCAGGGCAAAGGTCACAACCGCAACGGCCGAGGCGGTGACGCCCGTTCCGGCGAAGACTACATAGAACATGATCAGCAGCAGTACCAGCGTGGGGATTCCTTCGATAAGTGTTCCATAGATATCGGCCGCAGATCGCAGCCACTTGCGGCGACTGCGTCTTGCCGCACACAGGCCGACTCCCAGCAGCGTTCCAAGCAAGATGGAAAGCAGGGTGATTTTCAGCGTCTCGCAAAGACCTCCGACAATCAGCTTCCATCGGCCCTCCTGCACAAAGTTCATCGTCAGGCGGCTCTTAAGGTCGGGGCGGGTTCCCGAAGCTTTGTCCAGCACGAAGTAAGCGGGATGGCATTCGTAATAGGGCATGGAAAAATCCACGAAGGTTTTACGTTCGTCCGTCACGAAAAGACAGCCCGATACGATATCGGCCTGCCCCGTTTCCAAGGCCACAATGGCCGAGCCCAAGTCTTGGAACTTGACTTCGAGCGTACGCCCCTGAGAAGCGGCAAATCGTCGCAACAGATCGGGGTCCATGCCCTGCCACTGCCCTCCTTCGCCCAGATAGCTGACAGGGGCCAGATTGACGCACACGATACAACGCAGGGGCGCTTTCTTCTCACCGGCAGGCGGAACGGGATCCGCCACAGCGGGACCATCCTGCAGCCAATGTGCGAGAATATCGTCCAAAGGGGCTGACGACAAAAACTCATTGAGTTGCTCCAGCAGACTGCTGTTGCCCTTCCGGAGGGCAAACGCCACATCGAAAGACTCTTCTCCCCGCAGGGCCATTTTCATTCCCAACTGCTTCAAGGCATTCGCCGACAGGACCACCTCGTCGGAGACATAGACATCGGCCAGCCCCTGGCGAACAGCCTGAACAGCATCGGCCTCCGAATTGCAGGCAAAAACCTTGACATCTTCACGGGCCGAGTATTTATGCTCGTAGTAGTTGCCTGCGGTACAGCTCACCGTAAGACCGGCCAGGTCGGCGTCGGAGGAGAGTTGAAGGGTGCTGCTCCCGGTCTCGGAGCAAGCGGTGCCGCCCAAGAGCAGTAACAGCCCCAAAATCACATATACATGTCTCATTCTGTATTACTTGTATAACCGGGTTCAATATTTTGGGTTCATCATCCCGGCACTGGCAAAGTTAGGGACTTTCTCCGTTCCGCGGAAGTGCCCTCTGTGCTTTTTTTCGGCTTTTTCCGGGGGAATATTTATTTTATGCTTTTTTATCCCTACCTTTGTCGTTTGGAAAACCGGCATACCGGCTTTCATGATTCATGAGGGTTTATTTGTTTCATTCATAATCGTTTCAAAATGGTTTATACACACGAAGTGCAACAAATGTGTTGCGTACAGAAAGGTCCGAAACACGGACCGGCTCCCATCCCCGAAGAGGGCAAGTGGGTAAAGGCCAAAAAGATTGAAGACATTTCGGGCTTCACGCACGGCATCGGCTGGTGCGCTCCCCAGCAGGGCGCCTGCAAGCTGTCGCTCAACGTGAAGGACGGAATCATCCAGGAAGCCCTGGTCGAGACCATCGGCTGCTCGGGTATGACCCACTCGGCCGCCATGGCCGGTGAAATCCTCATCGGCAAGACCTTGCTCGAAGCCCTCAACACCGACCTGGTCTGCGATGCCATCAACACCGCCATGCGCGAGCTGTTCCTGCAGATTGTCTACGGCCGCACCCAGTCGGCCTTCTCCGAAGGCGGCCTGACCATCGGCGCCGGCCTGGAAGACCTGGGCAAGGGACTGCGCAGCCAGGTAGGCACCATCTACAGCACGCTGGCCAAGGGTCCGCGCTACCTGGAGATGGCCGAAGGCTACATCAAGCATATCTATCTCGACAAAGACGATCAGATCTGCGGCTATGAATTCGTCCACATGGGCAAATTCATGGAGGAAATCAAGAAAGGCACCGACGCCAACGAGGCGCTGAAGAAGGTCACCGGCACCTACGGCCGCGTCACCGAGGAACAGGGTGCTGTCAAGAAAATCGATCCGCGTCACGAATAATTCAGGAGGATACCACTATGATCAGAGAAGTTAAATTCGAAAGCCAGGACCGCCGTATCAAGCAGATCATCGCCGCTTTGAACAAATACGGTATCAAAGACATCGAAGAAGCCAACGCCATTTGCGACAAGGCTGGTATCGATCCTTACAAAACCTGTGAAGAAACCCAGCCCATCTGCTTTGAAAACGCCAAGTGGGCTTATGTCTGCGGTGCTGCCATCGCCCTGAAGAAAGGTTGCAAGAACGCCGCCGACGCTGCCGAAGCCATCGGTGAGGGCCTGCAGGCCTTCTGTATCCCCGGTTCCGTCGCCGACGACCGCAAGGTGGGTCTGGGCCACGGCAACCTGGCCGCCCGTCTGCTGCGCGAGGAGACCAAGTGCTTTGCCTTCCTGGCCGGCCACGAGTCTTTCGCTGCCGCCGAAGGTGCCATCAAGATTGCCGCCAAGGCCGACAAGGTCCGCAAGGAGCCGCTGCGCTGCATCCTGAACGGCCTAGGCAAGGACGCCGCCCAGATCATCTCCCGCATCAACGGTTTCACCTATGTCCAGACTGAGTTCGACTATTTCACCGGCGAGCTGAAAATCGTCCGTGAAATCGCTTACAGCGACGGCCCCCGTGCCAAAGTCCGCTGCTATGGTGCCGACGATGTCCGCGAAGGTGTCGCCATCATGTGGAAGGAAGGTGTCGATGTTTCCATCACCGGCAACTCGACCAACCCCACCCGCTTCCAGCATCCCGTTGCCGGCACTTACAAGAAAGAACGCGTGCTGGCCGGCAAGCCCTATTTCTCAGTAGCTTCCGGTGGTGGTACGGGTCGTACCCTGCACCCCGACAACATGGCCGCCGGTCCTGCCTCCTACGGTATGACCGACACGATGGGCCGCATGCACTCCGACGCCCAGTTCGCCGGTTCGTCTTCGGTGCCCGCCCATGTCGAGATGATGGGATTCCTGGGTATCGGCAACAACCCGATGGTCGGCTGCACGGTAGCCGTCGCCGTCGATGTGGCCACCGCCTTGAGCAAGTAAGCATCCAGCCTTGAGCCGACGGGCCGACACCTTGTGCCGACAGCCCCTCGGCCCGATATCGACAAAGAGGACAGCCCCGCGGGTTGTCCTCTTTTTTTTGCCGCTCTAATTGCGTGTCCAGTGATAAAAAAAATATCTTTGAAACAGAATCAGTTATTATTCTTATTTTTGCCAAGCAATAATACTCATTTGTCATGAAACGTCTGGTGCCCATTCTGTTCGTTGTCTTAGCGACGATCTCATTTGATTCCAATGCCCAAAATGCCAGTATTCCCACACCTTCCAACCCCCAAAAGGTTGCTGAATACTGCTACCATTGCGGGTGGGTAAAAGCCGGAGAATCACATCGGAGCGACTGCCCCTATACTCATGGCGGCCGCACCACTTCCGGCAATAGTTCTTCCAGCAACTCTGTCAGGAACAATCCCGCTTTCACAGCCGCCGATGCAGGCATCAACGCCCTTGGCACCATTCTGTCGGGTTTGTTGGCATCGGCCTTTGAGCCCAATCAGTCCAAAAGCGGTTCTTCCAGCGCTTCCGACAGACCCATGTTGAGCGCAGAGCAGTTGGCCGACTATAAAACCAACTGTGATTATTGGATAGACCGGCTATTTGAAGACCGGGATTTCTGGGAGTACGGAGACTATGTAATAGCCCTGGACGGTGCAATGATACCCGGTACTCGAGGAGCACGAGCCATCTCTATCAGGAACAAGAAAACCGGGGAATATATCCTGGGACCCATAGATCAGAAGACGGCAAACCTGTTGGAGAAGAATAAATTCCCCGCTTATACCATGCTTATCGCCCAGCTGCCAAAAAACAAGGAGGAGTATAAGAGCTTCGCCAATAACGTCTCTCAAAACCACTGGGACAATGTGGGACTCCATAATGCCGGCAGAGTCAGATTCTTCGATTCCAGCAAAGAAAACACGCCCGAAGAACTGGACGGAAAACTGCTTATCGACGGCCGGTGGTACTGGCCAAATCCCAACACCAAAAGGAAAGACGACACTCAATTCAGCCAGCGTTTCGGTCTATATCAAATTGCTGAAAATCAGTTGAAACCAGTTTTTGTTGTGGAGCCCACGCCGGCACCGTTTGTGGGCGAGCGCTTCGAACTGTTTGGAAACTATGGCTTTTTCCGTTATTGGCACAAGGCCGAAAGCAAATGGATCGACGACTCAACCACTCCCAGAAAAGAAATCATAATTGTTTTTATGGCGTCCGATCTGTACTCCCTGGACGGAAAAGTGTTTAGAAAAGACATCATTCATCTTATGCCTTCAACCGACAGCACTTTCCTCTGGTGCCTGGACTATGCCACGCTGGGCGGCTCTTTCAGGGACTATCACGAGAACAGGAGAGATTTCTCCGAATACAATTATTCAGCCTTGGACAAAAACATGAACCCAGTGCCTCAGTTCGAAGGATATGATTTCCTGAGCCCGCAGAGGACAATAGCCGGCCAAACGCCAGTCATTGCCGGCAAGGATGGTCAGTATGGAGTCGTCCACGAAAATGGGCAAGTGCTCATACCGCTGATCTATGTGGATCCCGTTCAGGTGAAACAAGTGCTGAAAACTTATGAGGAGGTCGGTTTCAGCTGCTGGTACAAGAATATGGCCGAGAAATTGCTGAAGGAAAAGGGCGAATTCGAGAAACAGGAGCATTTCGAGGCCAGGAGCAAAGACCCTCAGCTACAAAAAGCTTATCTGGAAGAACACATGGGCGCCCAGACAGAATCGATATACATTACGGAAATGAAGAAGAGCGTAAATATTACGCTGGGGCGATATGACTCCGAAAAAGAGTGCTTCCCTATCTACTTCAAGCCCGCCTCTTGGAACGGCTTCTCCCTTCCTGTCCCTATTGCCGAGGCTCAAGCTTTCAAAGAGGCTTTCGACCAGATGAAAGATGCCACACTAAACGACGCTTCATATTGCATCCGCCACGACGCCATCGCCATTGACGAGATTTCATTTACCCTGCCATCCGGTAAAACCTATCACGCCAAGCTATAATTTCCGGCCGCCTCTAAGCCTTATGGAAAAAATGATTTGAGGGTGTCGAATCCGACATAATAATGCAATTATTTGAACAAAAAATCATTGTTCAACCGGCTGGTTTTTGCTTTCTTAGCAGCCGGCAACCATCCAAACGATTAATTAATTAAGCAATGAAAAGATTTACGGCAATACTCATGCTTTTCCTGGCTTTCGGCCTGTCCTCCCTGCAAGCACAATACGGCCCCTTGGGCTTTGTCAACTACAACGACGGTATCAACGGCATTACCGGCGGCATGAAGGGCACGGTGGTGCGTGTGACCAACCGTCAGGACCTGGCCACTTACGCCGGTGCCTCGCAGCCTTATATCATCATCGTGGAAGGCAAGTTCGAGGGCGAAGGGCTCAACCGCACCAAAGACATCATCGAGGTGAATTCCAACAAAACCATCGTGGGCGTGAAAGGGGCCGAGCTGGCCGGCATCGGGCTCAATATCAACGGCAAGGAAAACATCATCATCCGCAACCTCATCATCCATCACGCCGATCCCGACGCTGTGGCCGCCCGCAATTCGCACCATATCTGGGTGGACCACTGCGAGTTTTACAGCCAGGACGAGACCAAGGAAGACTGGGACGGCCTGGTCGATCTGACCGTGGGGTCGAGCTACCTGACGGTGAGCTACTGCTACATGCACGACCACCACAAGGCATGCTTGCTCAACTCGGGCACCATGCACTACGAAGACAACGGCAAGAACCGGGCCACTTACCACCACAACGCATTCATGCGCATCGACCAGCGTAGTCCCCGCATCGGCTACGGGCTGGCTCATGTGTTCAACAATTACTATCAGAACATCGGCAGCTATGCCGTGGGCGGCCATACCCAGGCACAAGTGCTGACCGAGCACAATTATTTCGGGACCAGCGTGAAGCATCCTTTCGAAAACATGTACGCCAGTTCCACGGACGATGCCTCCTGTGCTTTCTGGACCGACCGCGGAAGCTATTTCACCACGGCTCCCGCCACAGACTTCAAACACCGGCAGACAGGGACTTCCTTCGAGCCATCCCTATGGTACAGCTACGACTTCGCTTTGGAAAATGCCGCCGACATAGCCAGGCTCTACCCTGCCCAGGCCGGACAGGTGGACGGACTTGAACATGAACCCATCCTCTGGCCTGGCAACGGAGCCATAGACATACCCATCAGTGCCAGGCCGACATACAGCCCCATCCAGGGGATGACTGGTGCCAAGGTGCTTTGGGGCACCGACAAGACCGATTTGAAAGAGATCTCGCTCGACAGCCTCAGCCTGCAGCCATCGACGACCTACTATTGGCAAGTATTAGCCCAGACAGCCGATAGCAGCTACCGCAGCCCTGTCTATTGTTTTACCACTGCCGGCGAAAAGGCCTCCAAGCCGTCACCTGCCGATGGAGAGTCGAATGCCCGGTTGCGGGTGGCCACCAGTGCCGAAGCCAAGACCGGTCCCATGCCCCTCTGCTGGCGTCCCGCGGCTGAAGCCCAATCCTATCGTGTCTATCTGGCCACCGATGCCGACAGTCTCGACCAGGCAAAACCAATCAGCACCAATACTATATCCTGCCAGCCGGGCTCGCTGCGCTACGGACAGACTTATTACTGGCGCGTGGATGTGGTCAAGGCCTCCGGGGATGTCGTCACTGGGGATGTCTGGCGCTTCTCTGCCCCGGCCCGGCCCGTACGGGTCGGCCGAACCGAACTGGAACATCTGACACGTGGTGCCTATGCCTATTTGGAACGTGAGGACGGAGCCTGGTTCAAAGCCTCCAACGATTCGGTCATTGTAGGTGAAGCCGGTCCGGGAGCCGTCACCGGAGTCTGGGAGGGTGAAAATGGCAGTTATGAAATGAGTGTGGATTTCTATGACGAGACATCGGGACAAGCAGGCATGTTCCTCTCGGTCAACGACAAACAGATCGACTCGTGGAAGGGCGTCAAACAATATGGCATGACAACCCACAAAGTGGGCAAAGACGTCACACTGCATCGCGGAGACCAAATCCGCATCGACTTCTACACCCAGGGCAAAATGCGTTGTCGCATTGACTGCCTCGACATCAAACTTAAAGCTTTGGCCATCGGACAAGCAGTCGAGGAAGGAGCCATCACCCCAGCCACAGCCATCTACGACCTTACCGGCCGTCGCGTTTCACATGAGAACCTTCAGCCGGGTTTCTACATTATCAACAACCAAAAGGTATTACTGCGGTAAGGTCTGCACCAGTCCCGGCCAAGATTGTCTTCCGAGATCTGACACTCGAATATGGGAATCGGATACTTTAACCGATATAAGACAGGATGATGTCGGCAATCTGTGCTTCGGTGTGGCCGTCGGAGCTGATGACCAGGTCGTAGTTGCGGGCATCGTAGCGGTTGTTGCCGGTGTACTGCCGGATGTATAGCTCGCGGGCCCGGTCTATCCGCTCGACAAGTTTCACGGCCGCGGCCTCGTCCAATCCCTGTTTTCTCATGACACGGCGAACACGGCCGGCCTTGGATGCGGTGATGAAAACTCGAAGATGGTTCGGGTGGTCTTTGAGTATGTGGAAGCCTGAGCGGCCTGCAATGACGCAGGAGCCTTCGTTGGCCAGCTCCCTGATGATTTCGGCCTCGGCACGGTAGATCTCGCCGGTGGTAACTTCGACATCGGTACCATCGTCGGCCCCGGAGCCTGCTCCCAAATAGGAGGCCGAAGGCATAGGCGTGACAAATTGAACGAAATCGGCCAGCCAGTTTTTCTTCTGGCTCTTGAGTTTCTCTATGGCATCGGCCGTGAGACCAAACTTTTTCTCCAGGTTCTTGATGATGTCCCTGTCGCTATAACGCACATTCAGCTTTTCGGCCAGAATGCGCCCTATGGTATGGCCGCCGGATCCTATCTCACGGCTCAATGTGATGACAAAGGGTTCGTTCAGGTTCATATGATTGGTGACTTGAGTAATGGCACAAAGATAGGCATAAAATTTGCACTTTGAATCAATGCGACAAAAATCCTACCTTTGTGGGCTCAAATCAACACACCGGTCATGATACATTTCGACTGCGATTATATGGAAGGCGCCCATCCTCAGGTGATGCAGCGTCTTGTGGAAACCAATCTGGAACAAAGCGTCGGCTACGGCGAAGATGAATATACCAAACAAGCCCAGGAGATGATCCGTCAGGCCTGCGGCTGCCCCGACGCGCTGGTGCGCTTCCTGGTGGGTGGCACCCAGACCAACGCCACGGTCATCGATGGTCTCTTGCACCAGTACGAAGGTATCCTGGCCGCCGAAACGGGGCACATCAACAATTTTGAGGCCGGTGCCGTGGAATCGTCGGGCCACAAGATCCTGATTGTGCCCAGCCATCAGGGCAAGGTACTGGCCAACGACGTGCAGCGCTTCCTGACCGAGTTCTACCAGAACGAGAACCACCAGCACATGGTGGCTCCAGGCGCCCTGTACATCTCCTTCCCCACCGAATACGGCACGCTCTACTCGCTCAAGGAGCTGGAGGCCCTGAGCCGGGTCTGCCGCAAGAACAAGATTCCGCTCTATCTGGACGGTGCCCGCCTGGGCTATGGCCTGGCTGCTTCTCCCGACGTAACGCTGCATGATATCGCCCGTCTGTGCGATGTGTTCTACATCGGCGGCACCAAGGTCGGAGCCCTGTTCGGCGAGGCCATCGTCACGGCCAAGCCCGAACTGCTTCCCCACTTCTTCACCTTTGTCAAGCAGCACGGCGCCATGCTTGCCAAGGGACGGCTGCTCGGTTTGCAGTTCTCCACGCTGTTCACCGACGACCTCTACCTGAAAATTTCCCGTCATGCGGTGGATATGGGCATGAAGCTCAAGCAGGCCATGATTGAGAAAGGCTATACGCCCTACATCGATTCCCCGACCAACCAGCAGTTCTTCTGCATTCCCCATAGCGAGATCAAACGGCTCAGTGCCTTTTCCTCTTTCGAGATATGGGAACCCTTCGGCACCCAGCAGAGCGTGGTGCGCTTCGTGACCAGCTGGGCCACCCGCGAGGAAGACCTCGATGAGTTCATCCGACAACTCTAAACCAAGGAAAAAAACTGTGAGCATCAACCTGTCGAGACTCGGCGGCCACCTGGCCTGCCTGGGTGCTTATCTGATATTCGGATTCAACATCGTCTTTAGTAAGGACATCGCCCTGTCGGGGGTGCTCAGCCCCATGCAGGTCTATACCCTGCGGGCCGTGGGCGCCTGCCTCATCTTTTGGGCCGTCTCGCTGTTCCGTCCCAGGGAGAAGGTCAGCGGCAAGGACATGCTGCTGATTTTCCTAGCCGCCATGGTGGGATTGTTCCTGCCGCAGCTCTCCTTTTTGAAAGCCATCACGGTGACCACCTCGATCGACGTATCCATCCTGGGTTCCACCACGCCCATCATGACCATGTTTGTGGCGGCCATATTTCTCAAAGAACCGATTACGCTGAAGAAAGCCGGGGGTGTGCTGATGAGTTTCCTGGGAGTGATGCTGTTGATATTCAATTCGGTGCATGTCGACAACGGGGCCGACACCACCTCTCCGGCGGGCGTGCTGCTGATGATAGTCAACGGGCTGACCTTCGCGCTCTACCTGGGCATTTTCCGCCCGCTCATCGCCCGCTACAGCGTGATCACCTTCATGAAATGGGCCTTCCTGTTTTCGGTGCTGGTGTCCCTGCCCTTCGAGCTTGGGTCTTTGTGCCGGTTGGACTACGCCAACATAGAGCCTTCGCTCTACTGGCAGGTGGGCTACGTGATACTTTTTGCCACGTTCTTTGCCTACCTGTTCATCCCCATCGGACAGAAACATCTCAGACCCACCATCGTGAGCATGTACAGCTATGTGCAGCCCATCGTGGCAGTCATTGTGAGCATCTACACGGGCATAGACAGTCTCAGCTGGCAGAAAGTCGTGGCAGCTGTGCTGGTGTTTGCCGGGGTGGCCGTTGTCAACCGCAGCCGTGCGGCCGGCCAGCCCAAACCTGAGAAAGCAGCGGTCTAATCGTAGAGATAGAACATACGGTCCATCAGGTGCCATTTCTCGGCCGAAGTGCTGCCGGGCTTGGCATCCTGGAAAATGGCCATGTAGTCTTCCCACTCAGCCTGGCGGGGCAAAGTGGCCAGACGGGCCATTGCCGGTTCCCACTCAAAATCGAGGGGCGTTTCCACAATCATGAACAGGCGGGTGCCCAGGATATAGATTTCCATTTCGAGGATACCGACCTCGCGGATGCCGGCACGGATCTCGGGCCAGGCATAGGCCTCGCTGTGACGTTTGATGTATTCCTTGATCAGGGCGGGATCGTCTTTCAGATCCATCGTTTGGCAGTACCTTTTGACCGGGCCGTCGTATTGGCGCACGCGGTAGCCTGTGAGGCGAGTCATCTGTTCCATTGTCTTAGTATGTTTGTCAATCGTTGATAATCAGTTGGGGCCCGGCCGTCAGAAGAAGAATACCAGCTGGACGATGATATAGACCGGCAGCAGGACGCACAGGGAGAACTTGTACATATAGCCGAAGAACGAGGGCATCTTGTAGCCATATTCCGCGGAGATGGCCTTGACCATGAAATTTGGGCCGTTACCGATATAGGTCATGGCGCCGAAGAAGACGGCACCCATCGAGATGGCTTCGAGCAGCACCTCGGGAACGCCTGCCACTTCGGCCACGGCAGCGCCGCTATCGACCAGACCGGCGGCCACCCCGTGGAAGGCCAAGGCCGTGGGGGCATTGTCCAGGAAAGAACTGAGCGCACCCGTGCTGTAGAAGAACTGCCAGGGCTGGGAAAGACCGAACGAGGCGGCATGTCCTTTTAAGAAGAGCATGGCCGGAATCATCGTGGTGAAGATGCCCAGGAACACAGCGGCCACCTCCAGGATAGGATTCCACGAGAAACGGTTCGAGCTGCGCACCTCCGGCTTGGTGGAATAGAGCGACAGGCCGATGATGCTCAGCAGCACGATCTCGCGCAGGAATCGCACCCAGACGGGCGATTCGGGATCGCCCATGGCCGGGATGAAGCCCACGTTGATGAAGGCGACCGCAGCTACGATGAGCAGCAGATAGACGATGTTGACGTGTCCGTAGATTCTGAGCGGGCGGTGTTCCTCTTCATCGGCAAAAAGCCGGTGCTCCGACTCCTTTTTATACCAATAGCTGTCCAGGAAATAATAAATGGTCAGCAGGATGGCGCCCACCAGCAACCAGGCCGGGAACATGTGCAGGAACCAGGTGAAGCTGGCCCCTCTCAGGTAGAGCAGGAACAGTGGCGGATCGCCCAGGGGGGTGAGCAGACCGCCGCAGTTGGCCACCATGGCGATGAAGAAAAGGACGGTATGCGTGTTGTATTTGCGCTGCGAGTTGGTTTCCAGCAGGGGTCGGATGAGCAGCATGGCCGCCCCGGTGGTGCCCATCAGGGAGGCAAATACATAGCCAGTGGCCAGGAAGACGGTGTTGGTCAATGGTTTGGCCAGCAGGTCGCCCGACAGGTGGATGCCGCCCGTCACGACAAAGAGCGAGGCCAGCAGCACGATAAAGGGCACATAATCGTAGAGGAGCTGGTGCTCCAGCGCCTGCGACATGTCACGGTTGATCAGGAAAACAGCCACCGGCACGCCCAGCACCAGCGACACGATCAGCTTGGTGGAATTCTTCTCCCAGGTCTTTTCCATCATCAGCGGCGCAACGGCCACCATCATCAGCATGACGACAAACGGCACAAGCGACCAGAGCGGCAAATCAACGGCATGTTCCATCATCAGTTCTCCTTATCTTCTTTATTGTCATTCCACTGTTCCTCGCGGCGCGCCTGGGAATCGGCTTCGGCGGGGGCTGCGGCAGGGCTTTCGGTGGGCTCTGCCGGTTTAGCGGGCTTTTCAGCCGGTTCTGTCGGTTTCTCGGCGGGCTTTTCGGCAGGTGCTTCACTAGCCGCCTCAGCCGCGGCGTTTGCAGGCAGAGGCTCTCCTTGCGGTCCAGCGCCGGCCATGACCGATTTCTTGTATTTCGACTCGATAACGGCCACCATCACCGAACACAGGATGATGCTGAAAAGGACGATGGCATAGGCCACGTTCTGCACCGTCTGGCCGTTGTAGGCCAGGACCACCGCCTGCTGGAAGGGATCCTCCTCTTCCCCGGCGGGCGGCGTCACAGCATCAGCCGCAGCATTGCCTGCCTGGTTGGCCGTGGCATTGCCTGTCTGGCCACCGTTACCCCAAGCATCGGCAGCGACCGCTCCGGCCGGGACAGTCCCGACACCATCAGCCTCCACCGAAATAGCTTCCGTAGAAACAGCTTCCGCAGCCGACCGGGCGAAATCTCCAGCCCGGAGCTGCAGGGTATCCGTGTCAATGATCCTGGCCGAAGGCAAGAGGTCTTCGTCGGCAATCACCTGAGGTGCACGGCGATGGAAAGGTCTGTGGTCGGTCATGCTCTGGGCGATGGCCACCTGCAAGGGCTCGCCGGCCACCTCATGGGTGGTGGCATACTGCTGGGCATACTGCAGCGGCAGGGAAGCCAGCACGGCACCCACCAGTCCCTTGGGACCCAGGGCAGCCATCAGCTTGTGGTCGCGACCGTCCATGTCCTTGCGTCCCATGGTCTTGGCCGTGAGGGGACGAAGCGCGAAAATCAGCGCCACGATCACAGCGCCGATCACCAGGTGCCAGACATTGCCCAGCTGGATGCTCACACCGATATAGACAAAGAAATAGGTTTGCAGCACGAAGACGATTTCCGAATAGAAATGGCGTTCCTCCTGGTTCAGCCCGCTTTCCTCGCCGATGGCGAAGAGCCGGCGCATAAACTTGGCACTGCCTATATTGCTCAGCGTCAGGCCGAAGGCCAGGACTGCCAGACCGCCGTTCCAATCGATGGTCTCACAGGCGCCGTAGATGATGAAGGCCAGGGCGAAGGAGGTGAACATCGAATTCTTGATGTGACTCAGCCATTTTTTCAGCACCACCAGCCAGATGGTACCCACCACGAAGCCGGCCAGCAGGGAGGCCAGCATGGCGATGCCCATGGCCTTGAACATGCCGCCCACACTGATGGCGCCCGTCTGGATGCCGCTCAGCACGGCCAGGGCTACGATCAGGCAGACAATGTCGCTCAGGGCCGATTCCAGGAAGAGGATCATCTCGGCCTTGGGACCGGGCTTGACCTGCGAGAGCATCGACACGACCACCGCCGAAGAGGTGCCACCCACGGCCGCGCCGAGGAACAGGCAGTGCAGCACCGTCAGATCCAAAAGGAAATGCCCCACCAGGAAGGTGATGAGCATGACGCAGACAAAGTTCAGTATGGTGAGCAGAGTGGCCTTGCCGATAGACTGTTTCAGGGTCTGGGGATTGAGGTTGGTACCGCTCTCAAAGAGGATGACAATCAGGGTGATGGTGGTGAACACACTGCCGAACTGCCCCAGATCGGCGGGCGAGATAAGGTGCAGCACGGGGCCGATGACCAGGCCGATGAGCATCAGCAGCAGGACATTGGGGATCCTGGTTTTGACAAACAAGGCGTTGAAGGTGTGCGAAAAGAATATCAGCAGACCCAGGGCTATGATAACGACAGAAATATCCATGATAAGGGTTTTAGTTCAATGTAGTCGCAAATATCGGTATTTTCCCGCTTGGTTGGACGCATTCCCGCCAATTTGTTTCAAAAAAATCGTGACCGGCGATGCTTCGATGCGGAGTTTTCATTAGCTTTGCCTTGCCAAAGGCTTTACATGATAGACAATATGAGGACAAAATACTTTTTGCTGGCCTCCCTGTGGCTGCTCGGGCTCTTTGCGCTGCGGGCCGCCGAAGAGGGTGTGCCGCCGCTCGATGAGGATGCCACCGTGTCGCTGCTCACCTGCTCGCCGGGCGAGGCCGTCTGGGCCCACTACGGGCACAGTGCCGTGCGCGTGCGCGACAGCCGGCGCGACATTTGCTTCAACTACGGAATCTTCGATTTCGACTCACCGCATTTCCTGTGGCGTTTCCTCTCCGGGCGGACCGACTACATCCTGGGGGCGAGCCGTACGGCCACCTTCTTGCGTGAATACCAGGCCGAGAACCGGACCGTAACCGAACAGGAGCTCCGTCTGAAGCCTTCGGAAAAAGAGGCCCTGTGGCAGGCGCTTTGGGAGAACAGCCTGCCCGAAAACCGCACCTACCGCTACAATTTCATCTACGACAACTGTGCCACCCGGGCCCGCCTCATCGTCGAAAACCACATAGACGGGCTGGTGTCCTACGATTCGATCCTGGTCTTCCCCACCCTTCGGGCGGCCATCCAGCACTATACCCGGCCCCATCCCTGGACCTGGCTGGGCATCTGTCTGCTGCTGGGCAGCCCCGCCGACCGGCCGGCTACCTTCAGCGAGCTGCTCTTCGCTCCCGATGTGATGGAGCAGGCCGTCGCCTACGCGGTGGTGTTGCCGGATGCCTGGGCCGATGATTCCTGCGACTGCGTGCCCACGAGACAGACCGCCGAGCCGCTGGTGGCCCGAACCCGGACGCTCCTCCAGGCCTCGGCCCCCGACCCGGACGCCAAGGGAGGAAAAGAGGGGAAAAACAGGCGCCAACCCACGCCGGTGGCCATCTGCTGGGTGGTGCTGGGCGTTGTGCTGCTGCTCTGCTACAGCGAATACCGTCAGCGGCGGCCGCTCCTGTGGGCCGACGCACTGCTCTTCGGGGTGGCCGGACTGGCCGGGCTCATCATCGCCTTTCTGGCCTTCTGCTCGGTCCATCCGCTCGTACAGGGCAACTGGCTGCTGCTGTGGCTGCATCCCCTGCAACTGGCCCTGGCCGTCGTGCTTTGCCTGGGCCGCCTGCGCCGCAGCCTCACGGTGCGCTGCTGGCTGTGGCTACAGTTGTGTCTCTGCCTCTTTGCCCTGGCAGGCGGAGGCTTCCTGCCCCAATACTACCATCCGGCCTTCTATCCCATGTTGCTCTGCCTGATAGCCCGGCTCGTCATGAGACTGTGGCTTTCTCCCGTCAGGCGCGCGTGATTTTGTTGCATTTGCCGGCGGGAAATATTAATTTTGCCACCCAAACAACCTGTCATTCTCCATGTATCAGAAACTCCTGCTTGCCTTGCTTGCCCTGGGACTGCCCGTCCAGCAACTGACCGCTGCCGACAACACAGCGAAAGGTCCGTCGGCGCCCCGGCTGGTGATCGGCATCCACATCGACCAGCTGCAGGAGGAGTATCTGCGCTGGTTCATGGAGGGTTTCGGACAGGAAGGATTCAAAACCCTGCTCGAACAAGGCAGGGCCTATTCCCAGGTAGCCTATCAGCTGGCCGAAAAAGACAATGCCAGCACCACGGCCAGCCTGCAGACCGGCTGTCCGCCTTCGCAGCACGGCATCGTCGCGGGCGAACGCTTCGACCGCAAAGCCGAACGCATGGTCCCCATCCTCGAGGATCCCGCCTGGCTGGGCAACTACACCCGTGAGAAATTCTCGCCCAAGGCCCTGAAGGTCTCCACCGTGAGCGACGAACTGAAGAACGCCTGCCGCGAATCGAAGGTCTTTTCCATCGGCGCCAGCCCCGAACCCTGCCTCCTGTCGGCCGGCAAAAAGGCCGACGGCGTGTTCTGGATCGACACGCGCGACGGTGCCTGGTGCACCAGCACCTACTACCGCGACATGCCCCGCTGGCTGGAGTTTCTCAATATGCAGAACAGCCGTGCCAGCCGGCTTGACCGGTCCTGGACCCCCAAATACGACGCTTCGCACTACCGATACATGCCCTGGCAGGAGCCCTCGCCCGTGTTCTTCCTGAACCGGGCCAGCGCCAGCTTCCGCGAAAAGCCCGCCGACTACCGCCACAGCCCCATGGCCAACGCCGATGTCTGCGAGTTTGCCGCCCAGTTGCTGGTCAACGAGCGCCTGGGGCAGGACGAATATCCCGACCTGCTCAACCTGCACCTGGAAGCCGGCTGTGCCGAGGCCCCTGCCTCGCAGAAAGGCGCCGTCCAGCTGCAAGACCTCTATTTCCGCATGGACGAGGACCTGGGGCGCCTGCTCCGGGAAGTTGACAAGCATGTCGGCCTGGACAAGACCCTCATCTACCTGGCCGGCACGGGCGAGTATGTCTGGCCCCTGGACCAGGACGACAAGACCGAGACCTTCTGGCCCGAACGCTGCGCCACCCTGCTCAACCTCTACCTGACGGCCGTCTATGGCGAGTCGCACTGGGTGCTGGGACAGAGCGGCAGCCAGATCTGGCTCAACCGCGAGCTGATCCGCTCCCGCGGGCTCGACTACGGCGAAGTCTGCCGCAAGGCGGCCGATTTCCTCTCCGAGATGGAAGGCATCCGAAGCGTCTACACCGCCCCCGACCTGGGCAGCGGCCGCACCCGCTCCGAGCAGATGGAAAACAGCTTCCACAAGGACCTGAGCGGCGACCTGATGTATCAGGTGGAGACCGGTCGCAACCTCCAGTGGGAAAGCTATCCGCAATACAACCGCCAGCTGCGCTATGCCCAGGCGCATACCCTCCTGGTCTTCTACGGGGCCGGCATCACCAGTGCCACCATCAACGACCAGGTGTCCATCTTCGACCTGGCCCCCACGCTCTGCCGCCTGCTCTACATCCGCCCGCCCACGGCCTGCCAGGGCAAGGTGCTGGATCTCCAGCGCAAATAGCCCTGTCGCGGCATAGTTTTTATCATCGGAAATGCCTACTTTTGCATCTCCGTACCATTATTCACCTGTAATCAACTAATTATATGGGATTCAATGAATTTCTGACCAAAATATTCGGCAACAAGTCGCAGCGCGACCTGCGTGAGATCAACCCCTATGTCGAGAAGATCAAGGCCGCCTATCCGGCTGTCGCCGCCCTGAGCAACGATGAGCTGCGTGCCCTCAGTGCCCGGCTGCGGGAGCAGGTGCAGGCCTCCGTCAGCGAGGAACGTGCCGAGATCGAGCGCCTGAAATCCGGTATCGAAGCACTGGAAATCGACCAGCGCGAGAAGGTCTATAGCGAGATCGACAAGATCGACAAGCATATCCTTGAAAAGCTCGAAAAGGCCCTCGACGAGGTGCTGCCCCAGGTCTTTGCCATCGTCAAGGACACCGCCCGGCGTTTTGCCGAGAACGAGTTCATAGAGGTCACCGCCAACCAGTTCGACCGCGACCTGGCCGCCAGTCACGACTTTGTGCACATCGAAGGCGACAAGGCCGTCTATCAGAACCACTGGGTGGCCGGCGGCAACGAGATCACCTGGGACATGGTCCACTACGACGTCCAGCTGTTCGGCGGCGTGGTGCTGCACCAGGGCAAGATTGCCGAGATGGCCACCGGTGAGGGCAAGACCCTGGTGGCTACCCTGCCCGTCTTTCTGAACGCCCTGACGGGCAACGGCGTGCACGTGGTCACCGTCAACGACTACCTGTCCAAGCGTGACTCCGAGTGGATGGGCCCGCTCTACATGTTCCACGGCCTGTCGGTCGATTGCATCGACAAGCACCGTCCCAATTCCGAGGAGCGTCGCCAGGCCTACCTGGCCGACATCACCTTCGGCACCAACAACGAATTCGGTTTCGACTACCTGCGCGACAACATGGCCGGCAATGCGCTGGACCTGGTGCAGCGCAAGCACAACTATGCCATCGTCGACGAGGTGGACTCCGTCCTGATCGACGATGCCCGTACGCCTTTGATCATATCGGGTCCGGTGCCCAAGGGCGAAGACCAGATGTTTGAAGAGCTCCGGCCCAAGGTGGAGCGCGTGGTCAACGTGCAGAAAGACCTGGCCTCCAAGCTGCTCATCGAAGCCCGCAAGAAGATGGCCTCGACCGATCCCAAGGAACAGAGCGAAGGCTCGCTGCTGCTCTACCGCTCGCACAAGGCCATGCCCAAGAACAAGGCCCTGATCAAGTTCCTCAGCGAACAGGGCATCAAGGCCAGCATGCAGAAGACCGAAGAATTCTACATGCAGAACAACAGCCAGGAGATGCACGTGGTGACCGATCCACTCTACTTCGTCATCGACGAGAAGAACAACACCATCGAGCTCACCGACAAGGGCATCGACTACATCACCGGCGACACGGACGATCCCCAGTTCTTCGTGCTGCCCGACATCGCCGCCCAGCTGGCCGAGCTCGAGAACGAGCCCCTGAGCGAGGAGGAGCGCCTGTCAAAGAAAGACGAGCTGCTCAACGAATTCTCCATCAAGTCGGAGCGTGTCCACACCATCCAGCAGCTGCTGAAAGCCTACTGCCTGTTCGACCGCGACGACGAATACGTGGTCATCGACAACCAGGTCAAGATCGTCGACGAGCAGACGGGCCGTATCATGGAAGGCCGGCGCTATTCCGACGGACTGCACCAGGCCATCGAAGCCAAGGAAAGGGTCAAGGTCGAAGCCGCCACCCAGACCTTCGCCACCATCACCCTGCAGAACTACTTCCGCATGTACCACAAGCTGGCCGGCATGACCGGTACGGCCGAAACCGAAGCCGGTGAATTCTGGGACATCTACAAACTGGATGTCGTGGTCATCCCCACCAACCGGCCCATCGCCCGTATCGACATGGAAGACCGCCTGTACAAGACCAAGCGCGAAAAATACAAAGCCGTCATCGACGAGATCGTCTCCCTGGTCGAACAGGGCCGCCCCGTACTGGTCGGCACCACCTCGGTCGAGATTTCCGAACTGCTGAGCCGCATGCTCACCCTGCGCAAGATCAAGCACAACGTCTTGAACGCCAAGCTGCACCAGCGCGAAGCCGAGATTGTGGCCCATGCCGGTGAGAAGGGCACGGTGACCATCGCCACCAACATGGCCGGCCGTGGTACCGATATCAAGCTCACCCCCGAAGTCAAGGCCGCCGGCGGTCTGGCCATCATCGGCACCGAGCGCCACGAATCGCGCCGTGTCGACCGTCAGTTGCGTGGTCGAAGCGGCCGTCAGGGCGACCCAGGCTCTTCGGTGTTCTACGTCTCGCTCGAAGACGACCTGATGCGTCTGTTCGGCAGCGAGCGCATCACCGGCATCATGGACCGCATGGGCCTGGAAGAGGGCGAGATGATCGAGAACTCGATGATATCCAAGGCCATCGAACGGGCCCAGAAGAAGGTCGAAGAGAACAACTTCGGCATCCGCAAGCGCCTGCTCGAATACGACGACGTGATGAACAACCAGCGCGAGGTCATCTACACCAAGCGCCGTCATGCCGTCATGGGTGAACGCATCGGCATGGAAATCGCCAACACCACCTACGACACCATCAAGAGCCTGGTCGAAGAGGCCGACGACAACAAGGACTTCGAAGGACTGGTCATGAACATGATGAAATATTTCGCCATGGAAATGCCCTTCGACGAGGAAGCCTTCAACCGCCAGCGCCTGGACGACAGCATCGAGATACTCTTTACCAAGGCCATCGAGAACTACAAGCGCAAGACCGAGAAGATGGCCGCCATCGCCAATCCGGTCATCCAGCAGGTCTATGAGCGCCAGGGCCACCAGTACGAGAACATCGTCGTCCCCGTGACCGACGGCAAGCGCACCTACCAGATTCCCTGCAACCTGAAGGCGGCGGCCGAAAGCCAGTCCAAGGAGGTGGTCAAGACCTTCGAGAAGAGCATCCTGCTCTACACGCTCGACGAGGCCTGGAAGGAGAACCTGCGCGAACTGGACGAACTG
>Ga0079305_1001006_pt1 | contig 44678 bp, 36 predicted proteins | sample LMS_cellobiose_e_FD_79183 | JGI IMG/M metagenome (GOLD analysis project Ga0079305, IMG submission 79183) | Rumen-fistulated moose microbial communities from Alaska, USA - LMS_cellobiose_enrichment | ecosystem: Host-associated > Mammals > Digestive system > Stomach > Rumen fluid ... | reverse complement strand
CGCACAGCCTGAGCCGCAGCCCGCCGCGGAACCGGAGCCTGTCGCACGGCCCGAGCCGCAGCCAGCCGCGGAATCGGAGCCTGCCGCACGGCCCGAGCCGCAGCCCAGCGCGGAACCGGTACCGGAGCCTGTTTCTGAACTGCAACCGGTACAGGAATTGATACCCGAGCCCATTCCTGAACCGGCGCAGCAGGCGACAAGAATGATCGCCCCCATTGATGGGACCGAAAGAACGATTTCGCTTTCCCCGGATACACTCGTTTGGATTCCAGCGAGCGGAAAGAAATTCCATAGCCACAACGATTGTGGGAGTATGGATCCAACCAAAGCGCGACAAATAACGTTTGAAGAGGCAGTTGCAAAGGGTTATCCAGCTTGTGCAAATTGCTACCCGTGATCAAAAACGAGGGGCCGATTGAATTCTCAATCGGCCCCTCGTTTTTGATGGGGATCATCTCTTTTCCCCGAACGCCTGAAACAGTTCCCGCACCTCGTCGTCCGCAAGGGCCTCCTGCGCGGGCATCGCCGCCACGCGGTACATCACCTTGCCCACCGCCGCAAAGCAGTCGGAGAACGTGTCCTTCCCCTTCGAGAAGTTCACCGCGCGTCCGGTGCGCACCCCGATGCCGCGCGCCGAGGCGAAAGCATCGATGTCCGCGCCGATGAAGAGGAATTCCCAGCCGGTTTCCTCCTGCTGCTTTACAAGGCGCTTGATCTGCTCGTTCGAATACTCGCGGCTGGCGTTTTCGCAGCCGTCCGTCATCACAACGAACAGCGTTTTCTGCGGGCGGTCCTCCTCGCGGGCGTATTTGTGCACATTGCGGATGTGGCAGATCGCCCCGCCGACGGCGTCGAGCAGCGCCGTGCAGCCGCCCACCCGGTAGTCCTCCCGCTTCATCTCGGGGATCCGGTCGATCGGCACGCGGTCGTGCAGCACGCGGCTTTCGTCGCTGAACAGAACCGTCGAGACGAGGGCGCCGCCCTCTTGTTCCCGGTGCTGTGCGATCATGGAATTGAAGCCGCCGACGATGTCCGATTCCGTGCCTCCCATCGAGCCGCTGCGGTCGAGAACGAATACGATTTCCATACGATTGCTCATGCTGAAAGCCTCCTTTTTCTTTGGTGGCTTCAGTATAGCGCGGCGGGCGGCGGGCGGTGTCGCTTTGCGGGCGACATTTTTCAATCGCATTTGAGCAGCAGCGGCTGACCGAATTCCTCGAGGATTTCGTTGATCTGCAGGACGTCGTAGTTTTCCTTGAGGATGAAAAACTCCACGATCAGATCGAATTTGCTTGCGTGCGTGATGGCGAACCCCGCTTTTCCGAGGAATTCCTGTGTCTGTGCGAGCGTGAGGTGCAGCGCGATCGCCAGCAGCAGCGCCGTCCGCTTGCTCGGCTGATAATCCGGGTCGTTGCGGATCTTGTTGAACAGTTTGCGGTCCATGAACACGCGGTTGTAGACCTCGGGTTCAGTGAGATCCTGCTCGCGGATGGCGCGCAGCAGGTAATCGGTGAAGGATTCGTCCTCCCGCTTCTCCTCAACAAAATCGTGCACGTCGTCCGCGGCGCCCGCGGTTGTCTCCGCCGGTGCGGCCGCCGTTTCGGCGAAGAAGGCGGCCTCCGCGGTTTCCCGCGCGGCTTTTCGGCGGGAAAAGAGTTTGCCAGCGCCGTGCGCGGCGCTTTTCTTCGGCGCGGGAGCGGGCGCTTCCGATCGGGCGGCGCCGAAGAGAGGCGCGGGCGAGGCCTCCTCGTAGTGTGCCGCCAGAAAGGCGGCGAGTTCGGCTTTGAATTGCGCGGCTTGCGGCGTCTCTTTCAAGATGGGCCCTCCCTCCGGCCTGATATGCGCGGGTCTCAACAGCAGGATATCATAAAATCGCGTTGGGGACAAGGGAGGGAAAGCGCCTGCGGCGGCCCTTTCGGCCGCCGCAGATAAAACAGAAATGCCATTGCCGCAGGGGAAGCAATGGCATTTCTTCAACGGAGGAACCGGGCTGCGGTTGTGGGGTGGGAGCCACGGCTGCAGTCCCGTATCGAACTTTTTTCTATCCCCAGTTTACAACAAGAGAAAAAAGATGTACAATGCCAATATCGAAATCCACTATATCAAAAAAGAATGATGAAGGAGGGCGGCAGTGATGACAGAAATCCGACTATTAAAGGAATTTGTAATATTTTCTGAGTGCGGGACGCTTTCTGCAGCCGCTGAAAAATTACATACTTCACAGCCTGCTCTGACCCGGTCTATGAAAAAACTGGAAGAGGAGCTCGGCGTTTCGCTGTTTTCCCGCAGGAAGAACCGCCTCGCCCTGAACGAAACCGGCCTGCGCGCAGCCGAGTACGCGAGGCATGTCCTGGAGGAGAACGAGGAGTTTGCGATCCGCGTCCGGGCATACGACCGGGGGCTGCGCACCGTTTCCATCGGGTTTTGCGCGCCGACTCCGCAGATCGCGCTGCTGCCGGTTCTCAACAGCGCGTTCAGCGGGATGGCGATCTCCTCGGAAATCGCGGACGACAGCGATTTTTTATCCAGGCTGAAAGAAGGGGTCTACCAGTTGGCCGTTGTGCACAATCAGCCGGAAGACGACGCCTTTTTCTTCAAAAAATGTGGGCATGAGGATCTGTTTGTCTCTCTGATGCCCGGCCATCCGCTGGCTTCGCGCCCAGAGATCCAACTGAAGGACATGGACGGCATGTCGATTCTGCGCAATTCCAATATCGGATTTTGGGAGGGCGTGTACCAGAGCAGGATCCCGAACGCCCATTATCTGATTCAGATCGACGTCGATTTTTCTTTTGCGAAATTCGCCAATGAGGTTTTCTTTCCCGCCTTTTCTTCCAGTTATCATCTGCGGCGCGGGGTCACCCGCCCCGGCAGGGTCTATATCCCGGTCTCCGATCCCGAGAGCCACGCCGACTATTATCTTGTATGCCTGCGCGAGGAGCGGAAGCGCTACCGGTCGCTGTTCGACGCTGTGACGGAATCGACCGTCCGCTGAGGCGGCGGCACGCGAAAAAACAGACGCGGGCATGCCGGCGGCATGCTTCGCGTCTGCTTGGAGCGCAGGGGATCGGCGGCGCGCCGAACCGTCAGATCACGAGCGTCATCCCGCTTCGCTGCGCCATGGTTTCCAGATGGGGGAGGCCCTTCAGATCCCGATGGTCGATCACATGGAACGCCTTGGCCTGCGCCTCCGGCAGCAGGTCGCAGAAGAGGATGTTCGCCCCCGCCTCGATCGCGGCCAGGTTGCCCTCCTCGGTCGCAAGGCCTTTGGAGAGGTCGGGACCGGGCTGCTGGGCCGTGATACGCGTCTCTGGCAGCATCAGGCGCAGGATCGCAATTTCCTTTTGCGTGAGATCGAGGCTGCCGGGGACGGCGCTTTCCTCAGCCAGCGGCGTGCCCTTCGCAGGCAGATACGGCACGACCGGCGCCCAGGAGACGCCAAGGTCGCGCGTCAGAAGCAGGTCTTCGGCGATCATTTCCGCCGTCTGCCCCGGGTAGTCGATAATGTTGCCGGAAGCAAGATCGAAGCCGCAGGCTTTCACCGCCTCGATCGCCGCCATGCGCCGCGCAAAGTTCGTCGAGGGGTTCAGGCGGTCGAACACCTCCCGCTGCGACATCTCGAACTTGATGACGTATTCGTTCGCACCCGCGGCGCGCAACTCGGCGTACTGCGCCGCCTCGAATTCCCCGCACGCGAGGGAAAGGTAGACGTCCGGCGCGGAGATGGTTTCCACGATGTGCAGGAGATTCCCGTACCCGTAGGCGGGATCCTCGCCCGCGACCAGGAAGAACCGGTGGAAGCCGTTTCGTTTCGCCAGATTCACGCTTTCGACCACGTCCTCGGGCGAAATGCGGTAGCGCGGCACCGCGCTCGGCGCGCGCATGCCGCAGTAGAGGCACGCGTTTTTGCACACGTTGGAATACCCCAGCATCGCCGCGCCGAACAGCACATTGTGCGCTTCGGCGTACTGCGCCCGCGCCCGGCGCATCACCGAGTTGCGAAATTCCTCCTGCGGCATGCGCAGGATCTCGAGGATTTCCTGTTTTGAAAAGGCTTTCCCGGTCATGCAAATCCCCCCTGACGGTTTTATCTGTGGACCGGCGCCCGCCCTGCGGGCGCCGGTCCGTGTGAGAAGCGTTTCGTTCCAAGGAGATTGTAACACAAACCGCCGCAAAAGGAAACGCGCCCGCCCGCAAAAAAAGACGCCGGAAGGCGTCTTTTTTCTGCACAAAAACCGGATGCGCGGCCGAAAACGGCGGCAAGCGCAGGTCAGGAGCGCTCTTTGCCCTGCCAGACCACAACCTGCGGGAAGGGGATCTCGATCCCGCCGGCATCCATGGCGAGTTTCAGTTCGCGGTTGAGAAGGCGGCGCGCCGTGTAGATATTGGACTCGTGCACGTCGGCGGCGACCCGCAGATCGACCGAGGATTCGCTCAGCGATTCCACGCCCAGGTAGCGGGGCTTGACCTGGAAAATTTCCGGATAGCGCGTCGGCATCTGCTCCAGCAGATCCTCAATGATCTGCTCCGCCTTGCGCAGGTCGGCATTGTAGGAGATGCTGATCGTGGAAACGGCGGCGGAAGAAACATCCGACAGGTTTGTCATCACGCGGATGTCGGAGTTGTTGATGACGCGGATGTTGCCGCCGATGTCGGCGATTTGGGTCGAAACGATGCCGATGGACTGCACCATGCCGCGGAAATTGTCGACGCTGATAATATCGCCCACATAGAAGCGGCCCTCAAACAGGATCAGGAGCCCCGCGAAAATATCCTCGATCAAAGACTGCGCGCCGAAGCCGATCACCAAGGCCAAGATCCCGATGCCGGCGATCACCGTCAGGATGTCCGCGCCGAGGATGTTCAGCCCGAAGATGATGGCGAAGATCACGATGACGTAGCGGCACACGTTGGCGAGCAGGCCGAGGAGCGTCCGGGCATGGCGGTTCTCCGTTTTGAACAGGGAGAAAAGCCACATCACCAGCCGATAGACGGCCCAGCAGGCTGCGATCATGAACACCAGCGCGATGATGCGGAGAAAATCGAAACGCCCGTCCTGTGTGCGCAGCGGCAGGAAATTGCCGAAGTAGGTCTGTTGGAACAGTTTGACGGCTTCCTGCTGCGCGGGGGAGAGGAAGAACAGCGCCTTCGGGAAATTGAGCGCCAGAACGATCAGGAAGATGACGACGACGCCGATGACACGTCCCGCATTGCGGTTTGCAGTGCGGTTTGCAGCCTCTTTCGCTTTCATGGGAATTGCTCCTTTCGCTTGCTCGTTACGGTGCGGTAACGGTGTTGGATACGATATGGATTTCCTTGCCGCCTCTCTTGAGGAGATACAGACGAACAACGAACTCGTCTCCGCTTTGGGGCGGGGTATTTCCGCCGACTTCGATTGAGCCGTAGGAACCGGAATAACTCTCCGCATAGGAGGCGCCCTGCGTCAGGTTGTAGGCCTCGATCGAGGTGAACTCATAGTCCTCTGCGCGCAGCGCCGTGAGATAGTCCTCATCGATGGAGTAATTGACCATCGGCGGCTGACCGCTTGCGTAATAGGCATCGATGGCGTACAGGCCGCAGCGCGAACACTCGATCACGTCGCCGGACGAGGGAGACGTGTTGAAATCGTGGCCGAGCGGGTCTTCGAACTTCTCGTCGCTGCGGGAGAGTTCTTCGCCGCAGACCGAGCAGCGGATGATTTCCACATAGATGCCGCTGTCATAACAGTTGGGCTGCATGATATATTCCTTCTCCGGATCGCCTTCGGTGTGGCCGAAAGCGGGGAGGATTTTCGTTGTGCGGGACAGTTCCTCGCCGCAGACCGAGCAGAAAACCGTGGTCTCGACCTCGCCGTCATCCGTGCAGTTGGGCTGGCGGATGACCTCTTCGACCGGATCGCCCTCGACGTGTCCGCTCGCGGAGGATTTGATGATCCTCGTCCTGCGGGAGATGACCTCGCCGCAGTTCTTGCAGATTGTGACGACCTCGATCTCGCCGTCTTCGGTGCAGGTGGCTTCGCGGATGACCTCTTCGATTGGTTCGCCCGCGACGTGGCCGGCGGCCTTGACGGTCTTGATCGACCTCGAAAGTTCCTTGCCGCAGTATTTGCAGGTTTTGACAACTTCGGTCTCGCCGTCCTCGGTGCAGGTGGCCTCGCGGATGACCGTTTCGGTCGTCTCGCCGACGTGGCCTTTCGAGCGGATCGTCTGGGTGCTTCTCGAAAGTTCCTCGCCGCAGTATTTGCAGTAGGTGACGACCTCGCGCTCGCCGTCCTCGGCGCAGGTGGCTTCGCGGATGACGGTGCGGTCCCGTTCGCCGGCCTCGTGGCCGGTGGCGGGGATCGTTTCCGTCGTGCGGGAGAGTTCCTGGCCGCAGGCCGAGCAGACGACCACGAGATCGCGCGAGCCGTCCTCGGTGCAGGTGGCGGCGACCTCCTTCTCCGTCTTCGCCGCGGCGGGCCGGTGCCCGAGCGCCGGAAGCGTGACGGGGTTGCGGGAAAGTTCTTCGCCGCAGACCGTGCAATAGACGGTTTCTTCATAGCCGCCGCCGGCGACGCAGCTCGGAGTGGTCTCGTTCTCCCGAACGGGATCGCCCTCGGTGTGTCCGAGCGCCGGCAGGACGACCGTCCCCCGGAACAACTCTTCGCCGCAGACCGAGCAAAGGACGGTATCGTATGCGCTGCCGTCGTGGGTGCAGTCGGGCGGCGTCTCGTCTTCCCGGATGGGTTCGGCCGCGATATGCCCGGCGGCGGGAACGGTGACGGCGGTGCGGGAGAGTTCTTCGCCGCAGACCGCACAGCGCACGACTTCCTCCGAGGATCCGGCGGCGACACAGGTGGGCGGCACCGTGTTTTCCTGCGCGGCCGGCGCCGGTGTGTGGGGCGCGGGGCCCAAACGGACGGAATGTATGATGCCGCACTCAAGGCAGACGACTTCCTCAAGCCCCTCCTGCGTGCAGGTGGCGGGCGTCAGAATCTTTGCGTGTTCGTGGTCGTATCGGTGCGGCGCATCCGGCTCGTCCCGCCAGAGTGCGGCGTAGTCGGATGCGGTATAGGTCGGTTCGGTCTCAAAAACGGGCTTCTGCGCCGCTTCCAGCGCAGAGGCCAGTTGAGAGGTGCCCTTCGACCGGGCGGGCGTGTCATCCGCCAACGCAAAAGCGGAGGCCACCGCGAGCATTGTGAGTGCTGCGGCGCCCCCGCGAACGGATGATTGCAGAAAGCGGCGCAGGATCGACATGCGGGAGCGCTTTTTTTCCGCTTCCTTTTCGTCGGCTGCTTTCCGGCTCCACTCGGGGACTGCCCCGGGAGCCGCCCCGCCGCGGCTGTCGGCCGAATATTCCTGAAACGAGTTGTACTCCGGGGCGAGCGGCGTGTACTCAGGCAAAACGGTATATTCCGGGAGAAACGATTCTTCCGGAGACTGCGATGCTCGTCCGTCATGCAAGAAATCATATTTCATGAGATCCACCGTTTTCGACAGGTATCTGCTTTTGGTACAATCATGGCACAAATGTCGCTTTCTGTCAAGATAATTCAATTATAACTAAGAAAAGGCGGCGCGGACATTGCCGCGGCCGCCGAGCCCGTTGAAAGAAATCCGACGTCACACCGAAACTTGCTTTTCGCGAAAAAGTTCCGGGAACTATCGCGCCAAAGCGGCCCCCATCTCGTAAACCGCTTTGCGCTCCTGCGGAAACACCGTTTGGTGACGTTTGATCTTCTCTTGCGGATCGAACATCGACCATGGCCAGTCCGTTTTGCCGTAGTCCTTGAGTTGGAGCGTGTTGCCGCTGACAAAAACCTCCGTCGGCCCGACAAAGCGCTCCAGCGTCTGCCGATAGTTTCGCAGCAGCCCCAAATAGCCGGTGTCCGGCGCGTTGCTGGTCATAATCAGGAGCACGGGGATCGGATGCGCGTTGCAGCAGGGCATCTCCATGTTGTAGGTCAGGTTCTGAAAAATCAGGCGTTCGTAGAGCGCGCGGAAAGATGCCGTCATCTCCGACAGATAGTTCGGCGAGCCGATGATCAGCCCGTCCCCCTCCCGGATGGCGTCGAGAACCGCCGTCAGGCCGTCCCGGCAGATGCAGTGTCCCTTGAACGTTTCTTTTTTGCAGCCAAAGCAGGAGATGCAACCGGTGTATTTCTCCAGTTTGAACAGGTCGAACCGCTCCACGACGGCGCCGGCGGCTTCTGCGCCTCTCGACGCCTCGGAGATCAGCGTCTCCGTATTCCAGCCCATTCGGGGGCCTGCGTTGACCGCGATGATCTTTTTGCTCATATCCCGTCCCTCCGTCCGGTTCATTTTCATTCCAATCCAAAATCCCGCACCGTCGTCGGCATCTTGCAGCGAGATGCCAAGCAGACGACGCCGACGGCGCCGTCTGCGATTTCGCGGCTTTTGCCTGCCGCGCCGACTGCGGGATGGAAAGGGGCTTGCCGCCGATCCGACGCGCAACGCAGAGGCAGTTGCCGCAGGCGGGAACCGACAAATCGTCGTTCAGGCCCGGTTGAACTTTTCTTTCGGCTGCTTGCAGCGCGGGCACTTCCAGTCATCGGGCAGCGCCTCGAAGGCCACGCCGTCGTGTTCGGCGGGATCATAGACATACCCGCAGATGGAGCAGACATATTTGCCGCTGGCCTCCCGCTGAGAAAAATCATATTCCTCAAAGATCGTCTCCGCCGGATGATCCAGATCCATCACGCGCTTTGCCTCGAGATTCTCGTAGCCCTGCGGCGTATGGGTCCCGCAATAGACCGTCGGATGATTGCGAACAAACGCACGAACCCGATCCAGCGTTTCACGGGCGGCGGGAAGGTCGTCGTACACCACGGAGAGTTTGTTTTCATACAGCGCCTCATCCACATAGGTGATGTCGCCGTGGAGCAGATAGAACAGGCCGCCGTCCTCCACGATGACGATGCTGTTGCCGTTCGTGTGGCCCTTTGCCTTGATGAAAGTGATCCCGTTGCGGATTTTCTGGCTTTCCGGGAAGTTGTAGTAAGCGCCGTCCGTAAACGTTACGGGGACCAGATTCGGGATCCCCTGCAGTTCATCGGCGGAAATCTCCTCTGCATTCACATAGATCTTCGCGTTGGGGAACGAACGCAACTCGCCGGAATGGTCGCTGTGCTTATGGGTCAGCAGGATCTTCGTTACCTGCTCCGGCTTGTAGCCGAGAGCGGCGAACGCCTCCATATAACTGCAAATATCCTTGCCGGTAAAGGCAAAACTGGTTTCGTCCGGATTTTCCTCCGGCGTCCCGGCGGGCAGCCCCGTGTCCACAAGGATCACCTCGTCTCCGGTATCGATCAGGTAGTTTTGCAGGCTGCCCCGATAGCGGATATTCCGATCGAACCGATCTGCGCCCTCTTCGCCGCCGAATGCAAACGGCTGTGTATAAAAGCCGTCTCTTCTGAATTTTACCGCTTTCATTTTAATCATCCGATCGATCCTCCTAAAGTATTGTTTTTCCATGTGCGTCGGCCTCAGATGCCGTTTTTTGCCCGGCAACTTTGGCCAACAGGCTCTCTACCAATTCTCGTTTTTCATACAGGACACAGCCGCCCGCATGATCGTCGAGCAGGAACTCCCCGTCCCGAAGCGCGGTGAAAAGCGGCGAATGCATCGCTCCGCGCAGAGACATGTTGCGCACGTTCACATCGGAATAGGGCGAGAACGGGCACGGCTCCGCGCCGCCGTGGGAGTTGATGTGGAAGAACCCTCTTCCCGCCGCCACACAGCCGCCGGAACTTTTTTCATCCCCCGGGAAAGAGAGATACACCATTTCCGGGCGTTCGTTCCGCAGCCTTGCAATTTCGCCGCGCAGGTATTCGCGCTCCTCGTCTCCCGGCGCCAGCCCCTTGCTGCCGTCCGTCACCGGAACGAATTCGACGAAGATCACCGCTTTGCAGCCGCGGGCCGAAAGTTTTTGCAGAAAAGCGTCCGATGAGACCTCGCGGATATTTTCCGTCGTCACCGTGACGGAAGCGCCGAAGATCAGCCCCCGGCGATCAAACGCATCCATATTGGCGATCAGTTTGTCGTAGATCCCGTCGCCGCGGCGGGCGTCGGTGATCGCCTTTTCGCCTTCGATGCTCATGATGGGCAGGAGGTTTCGGTTTTTGTCGAACAACTCGAAATACCGCTCGCCCATGCAAGTGCCGTTGGTGAAGATCGGAAACAGGATATTCGGCTTCTTTGCCGCCGCCTCAATGATGTCCCGGCGCAGCATCGGTTCGCCGCCGGCAAGCAAAATAAAACTGATGCCGAGATCATCCGCTTCGTCAAATATCCGGTACCATTCTTCATCGGAAAGTTGGCCGACAGGCTCGCAATCAACGGTTGCATGATTGCAGCGGGAATAACAGCCTGCACAGTGAAGATTGCACTCGCTGGTGATGCTGGCGATCAGAAACGGCGGGATGTGTTCGCCGCTTTCCTCCGCCTTTTTCCTTTTTTGGGACGCCGCGCGGCTCGCGGCGGCAAATTTCAACAGGAAGGCGCTTTCCCGCGGATCTTTCAGCGTCGCTTTCAGCGCTTCCGATACCACGCGCTCCACTGCCTGCGCCATATATTCCTGGATATCAAACGGCTCCTTCATTGTGCGCCCTCTTTTATGATCGATTTTTGCCTTTCTTTACAGCAGCGCCTTCACGCATGCTTCCACTTCCGACAGGTCCGCGGTGGGCTCGAACCGCGCGGCGACGCTGCCCTCGCGGTCGATGATGAACTTCGTGAAGTTCCACTTGATGTCCGGCTTTTTGTCCCAATCCGGATCCATCTGAGAGAACATTTTCTCCAGACCCTCTTTGTAGGGGTGGTCGCCGAAGCCCTCGAAGCCTTTCTGAGATTTCAGATAGGTGTAAAGCGGCAGTTCGTTTTCGCCGTTGACGTCCGCCTTTTTCATCTGCGGGAACGTGGTGTTGAAGTGCATGGTGCAGAACGCATGGATCTCATCGTCCGTGCCCGGGGCCTGCCCGCCGAATTGATTGCAGGGGATATCCAGGATCTCAAGCCCCCGATCGTGATAGTCGCGGTACATCTGCTCGATCGGCGCATACTGCGGGGTGAAGCCGCAGCCGGTGGCGGTGTTGACGACCAGGATGACTTTGCCCTTGTAATCCGCCAGGTCCAGTTCCTCGCCCTTGCCGGTGGTAACCTTATAATCGTAAATCATGCTGTTTCCTCCGTGTTCAGACATTTGAACCATTTTTTGTGCCATTTTGGCATTTCCGGCATCGGACTGCCTGTGATGCATGCGGCGATCACTCTGCGGTGGATGATTAGGAATACGCCGCATGCCACGGCCGCGCATTTGACCAATGCAGGGACTGTGTTTTTCATATCAAAAACCCCTTTTATTCTGCTTCCATTCGGATGAGCGCTTTGTCCAGAAGATGCTTCAGTTGAAGCAATTCTTCTTCCGGCAGATCAATACACCCGCGCATGGCCTCCGGAACTTCAATCGCCCGATCCCGGAGCGCCTCACCTGCCTCAGTAAGAGAGAGGGATAACTTGCGCTCGTTGTTATCCGGGCGGATCCGGTTGATCAGGCCCTGCTTTTCAAGCCGTTTCAGAAGCGGGGCCAGCGTGCCGGAGTCGAGATGGACAAGCCTGCCCAACTCGCCCTCTGTCATGCCGCCGTGTTCCCAGAACACCATCATCACGACATACTGCGTATAGGTCAGCCCCAATTTCTCAAGGGGCTTTCGGTATTGCCGCACGACCTCCTTGGCGCAGGCGTAGAGCGGAAAGCAAAGTTGGTTCCCGAGCCGGATCCCGTCGTATTTGCCGGCCGGCTGCATCTGTTCCATCGAAAAAACTTCCTCGCAGCGCTTCCGCGCCCTTTTGTTGATTGTCGTTGAACTTGCTTTTGACATAGAGGGCCTCGTCGGCAGCGGGGGGCGGTCTCCATCCGTCCTTTTTTATCGCGTCTTGTTGCGATCCCCGTCTGCCGCTCCTTTCGTTTCATATTGCCGATCAGGCCGTCCCGGGACGGCAGACGGCCTGATCCGTTTCGGCGCTTTACAGCGCCTTCGCAAAAGCGCGGATTTCCTCCAGTTTCGTTTTGGAGCCGTTCTCTTCTCCTGCGGCCGTGATGATCCCTGCATCCTCCATGCCCGTGAACGCAACCATGTCCTTGTATGTCGCAATAGCGCCGCGATAGGGATCGGGGGAAGCGGAACTGAGCAGCAGGGCCGCTTTGGTCGCTTTGGCGGGCTTGCCGATGGCATAGACCCTTTGGATTGCGGCGGAGAGTTGCGCCGTCATGCCAAAATAATAGATGGGGGAGGCGTAGACGATCAGGTCCGCCTCCTTATAAGCGGGCATGACCTTTTCCATATCATCCTGCTGGATGCATTTGCCCTCGCCCTTGCCATGGCAATACTCGCAGGCGAGGCATCCGCCGATCTTCATCTTTCCTACGTGCAGGATCTCGACCGCATGGCCGGCCTCCTTCGCGCCTTCCGCAAAGGCGTTGACCATGGCCGCCGTATTTCCGTTTCTGGGGCTGCCGTTCAGAATTGCGATTTTCATTTGTTTCGCCCTCCAAGCCTGTGTTTATTCGCCCAACTGTTCGATCAGGTAGTTTTCCATCCCGATCTCTTCCATCAGAGACAGATGCTGCCGGACCCAGTTGAAGTGATCCTGTTCGTCCACGATGAACTCCTGGATCATGTTTCTGGTTACATAGTCATCCTCGAACAATGTCAGCGCCTTGCTCATTTCGGGAAGCGCTTCGGCGGCGTCCTTGCAATCATATTCCAGCATTTCCTTCACGTCGGTGAACACGGGATACGCCTGCAGTTCGACCTTCGGAGTCACACCCAGTTCAATCAGACGGGCGTTGACCTTTTTCGCCTCGTTCCATTCTTCATCGGACTCTGCCATGATCTTATCGGCCAGTTTGCCGAAGCCGCGCTGCTTTAAGAGTTGCGCCTGAATGGAATGCTGCTGGGAGTTGCCGAACCAGCCCTTTGCCAACATCTGCAGAAATTCAATCTTCGTCATTGTTTCGCCCTCCGTAACCTATAGAAGATTTTATGATTGCGCACTTTTAAATTGTGCACAACTACAATAATCATTTTACGGATTTGGGAGGACGATTCAATTTATAAAATTGGCAAAATCTCTCATAGTGAGAGATTTTGCCAATTTTTTCTCTTTTTACAGAAGGTATTTTCGGAGCGGCTCCGGCAGGGAATTCTCATAGATATCGGCGATTTCTTCCGGTGCGGCGTCATATTTTCCGAGGATCCATTCGCATGTCAGGTTTACCGTTCCGAGGCAGTAGATCCTCACATACAGTTCGTCTTTTTCATCCAGCGCACTTTTCCCGTTTGCGCCGAGAATGTGCCTTTTCAGTGCGGCGAAGTGGATGTCCGCCATATATCGGACGAACGAATCATGCCCCGTGGTGTGCTGAAAAAGGTTTGCGAGATACTCCTTTTGCGACCGGAATTGCCTGGCCCCGTCCAGCAACGTCTGCTTCCAGCCGTAGTCTTTGCCGTTGATCTGGCTCATGATCTTCGCGATTCCCTGCGCGTAATCCCACGCGATCAGGTCGTATTTATCTTTGAAATTGCGGTAAAATGTCGCCGAAGAATACCCGCAGTGATCCACGATGTCCTGGATCGTGATTTTATCGATGCTCTTGTTCTCGGCCAACTCCCGGAAAGAATCGGCGAGAAGGTCTTTTGCCGTTTTTCGTTTCATGGCGGCCTCCCCAAAATCCAAGCGGTCCTCTCAGCCGGTGCAAGCGTTCCCGGCGCCTTTCTTAAAGTATATCACAGCGGCGACCAACTTTCCATCATCACCGGCAGGACGGCGAATCCCGCTTCCGCAAAAGCGCTGGGATGAAAAGAGGGGCGGGGCTTCGGCCTCCTCTTTTTTGACGACAGTTTTACGACAATTACGACTTTTTTACGACACTTTTTTGCACAAGAAAAGCCGCATCGAAAAGCAAAAAATGGCTTTCTGATGCGGCTTTCTTGATGGTGGAGACGAAGAGGATCGAACTCTCGACCTTACGGATGCGAACCGTACGCTCTCCCAGCTGAGCTACGCCCCCACGGCGTTTGCGAAAAATATGATAGCACAGCCGAAAGAGAATTTCAAGACTTTTTCGGAAAACTTTTTATCGGGATGCGCTGCTCGCGGGTTTGCTGCTCGAGGCCGAAGAAGACGAACTCGACGGACGGGAACTGCTCGACAGGCTGCTGGAAGAACTGCTCGAGGGTTTCGAACTCGAGGGCGCCTTGCTGCTGTCGAACAGGCCGCAGCCCGTCATCAGAACGAGAAGAGCCGCCGCGATCGCCGCAAATTGTTTCATCGTCGCTTCCTCCTTTACCGATCGATTTTGGATGTGCTGCATTTCGGTGCTCGCCGCTATCGTGTGCAGCGCGCGCCAAAATATGCATGCGCCGCAAAATTCTCCGCAGGTTCGCCTTGACAGCACAGGGCGGCGGATGGTAAAATTTCGTTCGTATCCTAACAGAAAGCAGGTGATGCGATGGACTCCCATCACATCGGCCACGCGATCATCCGCACGGCGAATGCGATCCGGCGCTGCACGGTCGGGGATTGCGCGCAGTTTCACGCCCCCGCGACCGCCATGCAGAATTTTTTCCTTTTTTGTTTGTATCGCCGCGGGCAGCAGGGGATCCCCGTCTACCAGCGGGATCTGGAAGCGGAGTTTTCCCTGCGCCGGTCCACGGCGAGCGGGATCCTGTCCCAAATGGAGCAGAACGGCCTGCTGCGCCGCGAGCCCGACGCGCAGGACGCCCGCCGCAAGTCGCTCGTCTTGACCGACGCCGCGATCGCGGTCTGCAAGGCGCGCGACGGGCGGATCGAGGCTTTTGAGGGGTCGCTCGTGCGCGGATTCTCGGAGGAGGAACTTGCGCAACTGCTTGCGTTTCTGCAGCGCATTTACCGAAATATCGAACCGCTCTGCGCACAGAAGGGGGGCGGCCGCGAATGAAGCACTTGCTCGGCAGCGTGCGGGAATATCGGCTGCCCTCCCTGCTCGCGCCGCTGTTCGTCTCTCTCGAGGTGGTGATGGAGGTCATCATCCCGCTGTGGATGGCCGATCTGATCGACTACGGCATCGACGCGGGCGATCTTGCCGCGGTGCGCACGATCGGCCTGCGCCTCGTCGCGGCGGCGATCCTGTCGCTCCTGTTCGGGGTGCTCGCAGGCTATATGGCGGCGGACGCATCCGCGGGGTTTGCAAAAAACCTGCGGCACGATCTGTTTTATGCCACGCAGGCGTATTCCTTCGGCAATATCGACCGCTTTTCTTCCGCAGGGATCGTCACGCGGCTGACGACCGACGTCACCAATATCCAGAACGCCTACCAGATGGTGATCCGCATCGCGGTGCGCGCGCCGATGATGCTGGTTTTGTCGCTGGTTTCGGCTTTCCGCGTCAACCATCGCCTCTCGATGGTGTTCGTCGCGGTGCTGCCGTTCCTCGCGCTGGGGCTCTGGTATATCATGAGCCACGCGCACCCGATCTTTGAGCGCGTGTTCAAAACCTACGACCGCCTCAACCGCGTCGTGCAGGAGAACCTGCGCGGGATCCGCGTCGTCAAGTCCTTTGTGCGGGAGGACGACGAGACGCAAAAGTTCGCCGCCGTTTCGGGCGAGATCTACGAGGATTTCCGCACCGCCGAAAAACTGCTCGCCTTCAACGCGCCGCTGATGCAAAGCAGTTCCTATGCCTGCGTGCTGCTCACGGCATGGTTCGGCGCGCGCATGATCGTGGCGGGGGACCTGACCGCCGGCAGCCTGATGACGCTCATCACGTATTCCATGCAGATCCTGATGAGCCTGATGATGCTTTCGATGATCTTCGTGATGATCACGATCTCCCGCGCGAGCGTGGAGCGCGTCGCCGAACTGCTCGAGGAGAAGAGCGACATCGTCAGCCCCGCGGACGCCGTCGCGTCCGTCGCGGACGGCTCGATCGCCTTCGAGGGCGCCGGCTTCAGTTACGCGAACCGCGCCGACCGGCTTTGCCTGCAGGATGTGACGCTTTCGATCGCCGCGGGCGAGACGATCGGTATCATCGGCACGACGGGCAGCGCCAAGAGCACGCTGGTCCAACTGATCCCGCGGCTTTACGATGCGACCGTCGGCACCGTGAGGGTGGGCGGCGTCGACGTGCGCCGCTACGAACTGGACGCCCTGCGCGCCGCCGTTGCGATGGTGCTGCAGAAAAACGTGCTCTTCTCAGGCACGATCCGCGAGAACCTGCGGTGGGGAGACCCGAACGCCACGGACGAAGAGATCGCCGCAGCCTGCCGCCTCGCGCAGGCGGACGACTTTATCCGCGAATTCCCCGATGGGTACGATACGCTGCTCGAACAGGGCGGCGCCAATCTCTCCGGCGGGCAGCGGCAGCGCCTGTGCATCGCGCGGGCTCTGCTCAAGAAGCCGAAAGTGCTGATCCTCGACGACTCGACGAGCGCCGTCGACACCCGCACGGACGCCCTGATCCGCAAGGCGATGGCCGAGGAACTGCCGGGCACGACGAAACTGATCATCGCGCAGCGCATCTCTTCGGTACAGCACGCCGACCGCATCCTGGTGATGCAGGAGGGGCGCGTCGAGGCCGTCGGCACGCACGAAGAACTGCTCGCGTCGAACGAGATCTACCGCGAGGTCTACGAATCGCAGCAGAAGGGAGGGCTTGAGGATGGCGAATAAGCCGATGCCCCGCCGCGGCAACGCCGAGGCGTTCGCTCAAAAGCGCCCCCCGCTCGATCGAAACACGGCCAAGCGCCTGCTCGGCTATGTGACGGACGGATATCGCAAGCGGCTGATCCTGGTGTTCGTCTGCATCGCGATCGGCGCGCTCACGAGCGTGTTCAACTCCCTGTTCATCGGCAGCGTGATCGACGACTATATCGCCCCGCTGCTGCTCGCCGCCTCCCCCGACTACACGGGCCTGCGCAACGCGATCTTCCGCATGCTGGCCGTGTATGCAGCCGGCATCGTCGCCACGCTGCTCTACAATCGCACAATGGTCGATATTGCGCAGGGCGTGCTCAAAACAATCCGCGACGAGATGTTCTCGAAGATGCAGCGCCTGCCGCTGCGCTATTTCGACAGCCGCACCCACGGCGACGTGATGAGCCACTACACCAACGATGCCGACACCCTGCGCCAGATGCTCTCGCAGAGCATCCCCCAGTTCTTCTCCTCGGCGATCACGATCCTGGCGGTGCTGTGCGCCATGCTGTATCTGAGCGTGTGGCTGACGCTCTTTGTCTGCGCGTTCATCTTCCTGATGATGCGCGCGATGAAATGGCTCGGCGGCCGCTCTTCCCGCTACTTTGTCGCGCGGCAGAAATCGCTCGGCGCCGTCAACGGCTATATCGAAGAGACGATCAACGGGCAGAAGGTCGTCAAGGTCTTCGGCCGCGAGAGCGCCTGCTGCCGCGAATTCGATGAAAAAAACGAGGTGCTCTGCCAAAACGATACGCGCGCCAACCGCTTCGCCAACACGCTGATGCCGATCATGGCGAACCTCGCCAACCTCGAATACGTGCTGATCGCCGTGCTCGGCAGCACGCTGGCCCTTGCGGGCGTGACGAACGTGGGCTTCGGCGGCGTTTCGGCGCTCACGCTCGGCAGCATCGCGTCGTTCCTCATGCTCGTGAAGAGCTTTTCGATGCCGGTCAACCAGATCTCGCAGCAACTCAACTCCGTCATCATGGCGCTCGCGGGCGCGCAGCGCATCTTCGCGCTGATGGACGAGGAGCCTGAGGACGCGGGCGGGGACGTCACCCTCGTCAACGTCGACGAACAAGGCGGCGCCCTCGCGGAATGCGAGCGGAAAACGGGGCGCTGGGCCTGGAAGGAGCCCGGGACGGGCCGCCTGATCCCGCTGCGCGGGGACGTGCGCCTCAACGACGTCACCTTCGGCTACGAGGCGGGCAAGACCGTTTTGCACGATGTCTCCCTCTTTGCGAAGCCGGGGCAGAAGATCGCCTTTGTGGGTGCGACGGGCGCGGGCAAAACGACGATCACCAACCTCATCAATCGCTTCTACGATGTGGAGCAGGGCGAGATCCTCTACGACGGCGTCGACGTGCGCCGCATCCGCAAGTCCGATCTGCGGCGTTCGCTCGGAATCGTGCTGCAGGACGTGAACCTCTTCAGCGGGACGATCCTCGAAAACATCCGCTACGGCCGGCTCGACGCCACGGATGCGGAATGTATCGAAGCCGCGAAGCGCGCCAACGCCCACGGCTTCATCTCGCGCCTGCCCGAGGGGTATCAGACGCAGATCTCGGGCGACGGCGGCAGCCTTTCGCAGGGGCAGCGGCAACTGCTTTCGATCGCGCGAGCCGCGGTCGCCGACCCGCCCGTGATGATCCTCGATGAGGCGACCTCCTCGATCGACACGCGCACCGAGGCGATCGTGCAGCGCGGCATGGACAGCCTGATGGAGGGCCGTACCGTGTTCGTGATCGCCCACCGCCTCTCCACGGTCCAGAACGCGAAGGCGATCCTCGTGCTCGACCACGGCCGCATCATCGAGCGCGGCGACCACGAGGAACTGATCGCGCAGCGCGGGCAATATTACCGCCTGTACACCGGCGCGTTTGAACTCGACTGAGCCCGCCCGGCGACCTGTCTCCGGAGCGCGTCGTGCCAAAAAGCACGCGCACGGATATGGATGAGGCATTTCACACGATTTTTGTAACTTTTTTCGTCTAATCTGCCAAAATTTGTTCGGATTTTGTCAATTTGCACAATCGCTGCTTGACATCCCATCGGTTCCGTGCTATCGTATGGAAAGCACCAAACCAACGGGAGGACTCTATGGACCGCGGTTCTTTTTCGAGTGAGCAGGACGCTCACCTGTGCCGTCGGGCGCAGGATGGCGATGTTTCCTCTGCGAACCGGCTGATCCAGGAGTACCTTCCTTTTGTTCGCAGTATCGTCTCCCGCTTCCGCTCCACGGCGCTGGAATCGGAGGATCTGCTGCAGGAGGGACTGATCGGGCTGTTCAACGCCGTTTTGGCCTACGATTCCTCGCGCGGCGTTGCGTTCTCTTCGTTTGCCTACCGCTGTGTGCACAACCGCCTGCTTTCCGCGATCGCCGCGGCGGGCGGTCCCCCGGGCGCCGCGGGTTACTCCGAGGAGGAACTCTCCGCTTTTTCCGAAAAAACGCAGGCTGCGGGGAGCGACCCGCAGGAGATCTTGCAGACGCGTGAAAATATGCGCTCCTGGACGCTGCGCGCCAGACAGTGCCTTTCCCCGATGGAACAGCGCGTGCTCGGGCTTTATTTGAGCGGGGACAGTTACCGCGAGATCGCCGAGCGCCTGCAGAAAAGCGAAAAATCCGTCGACAACGCGATGCAGCGCGCCCGCCGCAAAATGCGGCTGCAACGGTAGCGAGCCTTCTGGCTTTCTATATGATTCGGCCCCAAGATCAGGCGATCCAAGGGTACAACAATTCCAAAGCGAGGTAAAAAAAAGGTATGTATGCAGACAAGACACTGAAGTGCAAGGAATGCGGCAACGAGTTCGTTTTCACCGCCGGCGAGCAGGAATTCTACGCGGAGCGCGGTTTTGTGAACGAGCCCCAGCGCTGCAAGGCTTGCCGCGACGCCCGCAAGAACGCGAACCGTCCCGAGAGAGAAATGTTTGACGCCGTTTGCGCCGAATGCGGCAAGGAGTGCAAGGTGCCCTTCAGGCCCCGCGAGGACCGCCCGGTCTATTGCAGCGAGTGCTTCGCCAAGCAGAGAGAGCAGTAATTGCGCAAAACGAAAGCCTCCGCAGAAATGCGGGGGCTTTTCTTGTATTTTTGCGCATTTTTTGGGAAAAGGGCTTTTCCGCGGGGCGTCGGATATGCTATAATAACCGATGAAAACGCGCGCGCCGCGCGCGCCACAAACATCGAAGGGTGAAAGTTATGTCGGGACATTCCAAATGGAGCACCATCAAGCGCAAGAAAGAAGCGACCGATTCCAAGCGCGCCAACGTCTTCACGAAGATCAGCCGCGAGATCGTCGTCGCCGTGAAGGAGGGCGGGGGAGACCCGAACTCCAACAGCAAACTGCGCGACCTGATTTCCAAAGCCAAGGCCAACAATATCCCCAACGACAACATCGAGCGCCTCATCAAAAAGTGCCTCGGCGACGGGGACAAGAACAACTATGAAGAGATGACCTACGAGGGCTACGGCCCCAGCGGCGTCGCCGTCATGGTCGAGGCCCTCACCGACAACCGCAACCGCACCGCAGGCGACCTGCGCCACTATTTCGACAAATGCGGCGGCAATCTCGGGCAGAACGGCAGCGTGGCGTTCCTCTTCGAGCAGAAGGGCGTGATCCTGATCGACAACGAGGAGGGGACCATCACCGAGGACCGCATCTTCGAGGATGCGATGCTCGACGGCGTCAACGACATCAAATTCGAGGACGGCGTGATCGAGATCTCGACCGATCCCAACGAGTGCCGCAACGTGCGCCTTGCGCTCGAGGAACTGGGCTATTCGTTCGCATCGGCGGAGGTCGAATATGTCCCGACGACCTACACCGCGATCGACGATCCCGAACTGCAGCAGAAGATGCAGAAACTCATCGACCTGCTCGAGGAGAACGACGACGTGCAGAACGTCTATCACAACTGGGACATGCCGGAAGAAGCATAACGGCGCTTTCCGAAAAAAGACGGTGGACTTTCGGTTCTGGGGCGATATCGCCTGAAAGAACCGGGAAGCAGAGGGGGATACCGACGTGAGAAGAAGACCATAGATGAGAATCTGTGGCCTTCTTTTCTTTTGCCGGCCGAAACCGTGGGGCTGCGCCGATGCGCAGGGACCCGCGCACGAAAGAAAGGAGCGGAAATTCCGATATGACGATCGAAGAATTGAAGGCCCTTGGGGTCCAAACGGAGGAGGGCCTTTCCCGGTGCCTGAATAACGAGGCGTTCTATTTTCGCCTGATCGGGATGGCGGTGGAGGACGCCGCTTTTGAGAAACTCGAAGAGGCCGTTGCGGCGGGCGACCTGACGGCCGCGTTCGAGGCGGCCCATTCGCTCAAGGGCGTGACGGGCAACCTGTCCCTGGCGCCTCTTTACGAGCCGCTTTCGGAGATGACGGAACTGCTGCGCGCCCGCAAAGAGGCGGACTACGCGCCGTATTTGGAACAGATCCGTTGCAGCCGCGGCGCGATCAGGGCGCTCTGTGGCGAATAAACCGACCGCAGGTTTCGCCGGCCCGCTCCGCGTCCGTCCGGCGCGGAGATCGGGAGAACTGGCGCGCGGCCGATGCGTTTGGCCGATCAAGCGGGCGCGGTCCGCGCTGGAAAGGGGGCGATGGTCCTTTGCACCGAATGGCTGCTCTTTGGCTTTTGGTTTTCTTCTTGATTTTTGCCGGATGCGGCGGCGCGCCGGCAGTTGCGGGTTCGGGGGGAGGCGAGGCCTCCCGCGATGCCCCCGGGAGCGCGCAGACGCCTGCGCAGCCCCCCGCACAGGGTGGTCCCTACGCGGCGGCCGCGTTTGCGGATTCGGGGTTTTCCCCCGAACAGGCGCAGGGGACCGACCGGGTGCAGGTCGACGCCTCCTGCGTCCGCCTCGGCTACGTGGGGGTGGCGGCGACGTCCGAAAAGCGGCTGAAATGCCAGGTGATAAAGGGCGAAACCACCTACACCTACGACCTTCCGGCGGACGGGACGCCGGCCGTGTTCCCTCTGCAGAGCGGAGACGGAGACTACCGGCTGCGCGTGATGGAAAATGTGGTGGACAACAAATACGCTTGCCTGTATTCCACGGAATTCGCCGTAGCGCTGCAGGATGAGTTTCAGCCGTTCCTCCGCCCGAACCGATACGTCGATTACAACAGGGATTCCGCCTGCGTGCAGAAGGCTGCGCAGTTGGCCGCGCAGGCGGCCGACGCGCCGGGCGTGGTAAAGCAGGTTTACGATTATATCTGCGCCAATGTGTCCTACGACGTTGAAAAAGCCGAAACGGTGCAATCGGGGTATCTGCCCGACGTGGATGAGACGCTCTCGACCGGAAAGGGCATCTGCTTCGACTACGCCTCTCTGGCGGCCGCGATGCTGCGCAGCCGCGGGATCCCCGCCAAGGTAATCTTCGGCTATGTTTCCCCGGACGACCTCTACCACGCCTGGAACATGTTCTATACGCAGGAAACGGGCTGGGTCACCGTGAACTACGAAGTGAAAAAGGACACGTGGAACCGCTTGGATCTCACCTTTTCCGCCAACGGGGCGGACGGGACGTTTATCGGGAACGGCGAAAACTATTCGGATCTCTACTGCTATTGACCAAAAGGAGCCGATGATATGAGCAAGAACAGACAACTGGACGATCTGGGCGTCAGCGCGTTCTGCGAGAGCATGGGGATGATGCTGCGCGCGGGCATCCAGACCGACGAAGCGATCGGCCTGCTCCAGAGCGACAGCAAAAAGAACGCGGGCATCCTCTCGGAGGGGCTGGCCGTGATGAAGGAGCAGGTGGATCAGGGCCGCGGGCTGGACCGAGCGATGAAGGAGAGCGGGATCTTCCCGCGGTATGCGATCCAGATGGTGGAGACGGGCGATACCGCCGGCAGGATGGAGGACATCTTATTCCGTCTGGCTTCCTACTACCGGGAGCAGAAGACGATCTCCGAAAAACTGCGCAACGCCGTCACCTATCCGGCGGCCATGCTGGTGCTCATCGTCGTGGTGCTGGCGGCCATGCTCACCATGGTGCTGCCCGCTTTCACCGATGTGTACGACAGCCTGACGGGCAGCCTGGCGGCCTCTTCTTACCGTTACATCCGCTGGGCGTACGGCTTCTGCTGGGCCGCGCTGGTCATAATGGTGCTGCTCGCGGCGGCGCTCCTCGTGGGTATGGCGCTCTGGAAGACCGGCAAAAGGGAGGCGGTCGAGGCCGTGCTGAACCGCATCCCGCTGTGCCGGGCGATCCTGGAAAATATGGGCATGTTCCGCTTTACCGCGGCGCTCACCACCTTTATCGCCAGCGGCGAACTGCAGGATAAGGCGGTGCAGGAGAGCATCCCCATGACCGACTGCCGCAGCGTTGAGGAGAAACTGGCGCGCTGCGTCTCCCGCATGGAGGAGGGCCACAGCATCGCCCAGGCCGCCTATGACGAGGAACTGTTTGAGCCGGTCTACGGGCGCATGCTGCTCGCGGGCGAGCGCAGCGGCAATCTCGAGTCCGTGCTGCAGCGTTTGACGGCGCTGCTGGAGGAAAACGGCGGCCTGCTGGCGGACCGGCTCGTCGGCATCGTGGACCCGCTGCTTTCGGGGATTTTGATGGTGACGGTGGGCATCTCGCTTTTGAGCGTGATGCTCCCGCTGATCGGCATGATGAACTCCGTCGGGTAAGGGGGCGCGCAGATGTATTCCGATCGAAAACAAAACGCCGCGCTGCGCGCCGCCGTATGGCTCGCGGCCGTTCTGCTGGCGGTGGCCGCCGCGGTGTTCGCGGTGAACCGCTCGGAGAGCGGGATCGGCGAAGAGAGCGCCGCCGCGATCCGGGAAACGGTCTCCCGCCGGGCGCTGCAGTGCTATGCGGTGGAGGGAGTCTATCCGCCGGATCTGGCGTATCTGGAGAACAACTACGGCCTTTCGATCAACCGGAAGGATTTTTATGTGACTTACGACGCGTTCGCTTCAAACCTGCCGCCGACGGTGATCGTGACCCCGAGGCGGTGACGTCCGGTTTTCAAAGAAGGGAGGGCCCCGCATGAAGCGAGAGGTAAAAAATCCGATCGGGTTTTATACGATCGGCATCGTCGGGCTGTTTTTGGCTGGATTCTTCCTTTTGGTGCTTTTCGGCGCGAACAGTTACCGGGCGACGGTGGCGCTCCAGAACGACAGCATGGACCGGCGCGCGCTGCTGGCGTATTTCGCCGCCTCTGTGAAGGCGCGCGACGCACAGGGCGCGATCGGGGTGGAGGATTCTGAGTTCGGGCAGGTGCTCGTCCTTTGCGACGGCGACTACACGCTGCGCATCTATCGGCACGACGGCAAACTGCTGGAGGATTTCGCGGCGGCGGACGCGCCGCTCTCGCCCGCCGACGCGCAGGAGATCGCGGCGACCGAAACGTTTCGGGTCGAGCGGGAGAGCGGCCTGCTCACAGTCTGCACAGACGCGGGGAAGGCCGTGCTCCGGCTGAGAAGCGAAGGAAGTGAGATCTGATGGGCAAGAGACAGCATATCACGGCGTTCTATGCGGAGGCGCTGCTGCTGATCGCCATTTTTGTCGGCATCATCCTGCTGCTGACGCAGGTGTTCGGCGCAAGCCGCAAACTGGGCGGCGACGCCTCGGCGCTGACGGCGGCTGTCAGCCTTGCGGGCAACGCGGCGGAAACGTTCGCCGCCGCCGACGGCCCTGAGGATCTGCTTGCACGGCTGAATGAGGCGGAAAACGCGGCGCTTCTCCCGCGGGGGATAACCGTGATCGAGGCGCGCTACGGCGACGACCTGCTGCCCGCCGCGGACGGGGCGTATTCGCTTCAAATAACATGGGAGCCCGAGTCCTCCGCGGGGGACACGCTGGTGCGCAGCCGCATCACGGTGTACCGCAGCGGACGGGAAGAGCCGGTCTACACACTGGATACGGCCGTGTTTTGGAAGGAGGCGGCGGCATGAAACAGACGCCCGTGAAACTGGGGCCGCTCGCCCTGCTGCTGACCGTGATCAGTATCTGCCTCACAATCCTCTCCATTCTGTCGTACGCGACGGCGAGCGCAGACCTGCGCCTCGCGGAAAAATATGCGCAGACGGTTTCACGGCGCTACGCGCTGGAGATCGAGGGCCAGCGGTGGATGCGGGAACTGCAGCGCGGCGGCGGGGACCCGCAGGGCGCCGAGACGGATGAAAGCGGCGTTCTGCGCAGAGTATTTGAGCAAGACGGCTCGCGGCTTTCGGTCGGCGTGCTGCCGCAGGAGGGCGGCGGATACCGCATCGTGGAATGGAAGCAGGACCGGGAATGGAATGAGAACACCGAGATCGGGAGCCTTTGGCCCGGTCTGTGAGGAAAGGAAGTGGCAGTATGGGGATCATCGAAATCCTGCGCAGGGCGACCGAAGAAGACGCCTCGGATATCTTTCTGGTCGCGGGTCTTCCGGTGACTTACAAATGCAACGGCCGCCAGCAGCGGTCGCAGGGGGATACCCTGAAGCCCGACGCGATCCGCGCGATTGTGGAGGAGATCTACGGCGTCGGCGGGCGCGACAAGGCGAACCTGGAGCGCGGCGCGGACGACGACTTTTCGATTGCGATCTCGCAACTCGGGCGGTTTCGCGTCAACGTGTTCCGGCAGCGCGGCTCGCTGGCCGCGGTGATCCGCGTCATCAAGTTCGGCCTGCCGGACCCCGCAAAACTGGGCATCCCGGAGAATGTGCTCTCCCTCGCGGACAACAAGAAAGGCCTCGTGCTGATCACCGGCTCCGCAGGGACGGGCAAATCGACGACGCTCGCCTGCATGATCGACCGGATCAACCGCTCGCGGGACTGCCACATCATCACGATGGAGGACCCGATCGAGTATATCCACCGCCACGACCGCGCCATCGTCACGCAGCGGGAGATCTCGATCGACACGCCCGGCTATCTCGATTCGCTGCGCTCCGCGCTGCGCGAGAGCCCCGATGTGATCCTGCTCGGCGAAATGCGCGATTACGATACGATCTCCGCGGCGCTTACGGCCGCCGAGACGGGCGTCCTGCTGCTTTCCACGCTGCACACCAGCGGCGCGGCGAACACGATCAACCGCATCCTCGATGTGTTCCCCGCCAATCAGCAGCAGCAGGTCAAGATCCAACTGGCGCAGATTCTCAAGGGCATCGTCTGCCAGCAACTGGTGCCGTGCGCCGACGGCGGGCAGATCCCCGTCTTCGAGGTGATGCGCTCCACGGTGGCGGTCCAGAACATGATCCGCGAAAACAAATTGCATCAGCTCGAGTCCGTGATGCAGGCAGGGGCGGCCGACGGTATGTGCACCATGGACGGCAGCCTTCTGGCCCTGTATCGGGAAGGGAGGATCACGAAGGACACCGCGCTCCTCTGCTGCGTCAACTATGAAAACATGGTGAAGCGCCTGCAGTGACCGATCCGATCAAACGCAATGGGAGGCAGAAAAATGGCGAAAAAAGAGGGAAACGGCTTGTATGTCCGGCTGCTGGGCGGGTTTTCCATGACCTACTGCGGCCGCGAATTGGTGGACGGCCGGCGGGTCGGCTCTCAGTTCTGCAGCCTGATGGAGGTCGTGTTGCACCGCCATCGGACGGGGGCCGAGCGCGCGCTTTTAAAGGAAGTCCTGTTTGAGGACCGCGAGATCGACGATGTCCAGCACGCCATCCGCAACGTGATCTACAATGCGAAGCGACGGCTTGCGGAGGCGGGGCTCCCCGAAGAAAATTTCATCGAGGTGCGTAAGGGGATCTACTACTGGACCTCGCAGGTGCCGCTGACGCTCGACACCGACGAAATGGAGCGCCTCTACGGCGAGGCGCAGGAGGAACAGAACCCCGCCCGGAAACTCGAACTGCTGCTAGAGGCCTGCCATCTGTACCGCGGGAGTTTTTTGTACCAGTTGAGCACCGCGGTGTGGGCGGCGCACGAGGCGCGCCGTTACCGCGGCGTCTTCCACGACTGCGTGAACGGCGCGGCGGAACTGCTGCGCGGCCAGCGCGATTTCAAGGAGTTGCAGAAACTGGGCGAATACGCCGCCGCAACGGACCCCTTCGCCGATTGGGAGGTGCTGATCGTGGAGGCGCTCTCCGCGCTCGGCCGCTATGAGGAGGCGGAGGCGTTCTGCGAGAAGACGATCGACCTCTACATCCAGGAGCACGGGCAGCGCAATTCCTCCTATGTGCGCGCGCTCGCCGTGCGCCTGAGCGCCAGTTTGATCCACCGCTACGAGGGGCTGGAGGATATCCAGCAGAAACTGACGGAGGAGGACGACGGCGCGCGCGGGGGCTTTTATTGCTCCTATCCGGCGTTCCAGGAGGTCTACCGCATCCTCGCGAGGACGATGGACCGCCAGCGCGACCGCATCTTCATCATGCTCTGCACCGTCGTGGACAGCAAGGGCAATCCGATGAAGGAGGGCCCGAGACTCGAGGAACTTTCCGACAAACTGTCTGGCGCGATCGTCAAGAGCGTGCGCCATTCGGACACCGTCACGCGCTACGGCAAGGGGCAGTACCTCGTCCTGCTCGTGAACACCACGCGGGAAAACTGCACGGTCGTACAGAAACGCGTGGACAAAAACTTTTTGGTGGGCCGCCAGCGGACGGGGATCGAATACGCGGTCGAGAGCGTGATCCTCTCGCCCTCGGAATTCGGCGGCTTCGCCTGAAAACCGTCGTCGGAAAAACGCGCGGCCTGTATGCGCCTCCGCATGGCGGAGGATACGCACAGCCGCGCTTTTCGCGTCCAAAGACTCCTCCTTGCGTTTCGGTTCGGGGCGGGCCCTGTTTTAAAGGGGCCCGGGAAAACGCCTTTCCGGTCAAAATGCGGTGAAAGCGCTGCTCCTCGCCCGGGAATGTGCGCTTGCCTTTTGAAAAGAATGGGCGTATAATAATACAAAACGTGTATTGTACGGATTTTGAACAACAGGAAGATGTCATACAAGACATATTATGCCGGCTTGCATCAAGAGAGTGGGCGACCGCGGCGCGCGCATTTTCCCCGAGAGGTGATCGGATATGTCCATCTACTATATCAGCATTACGCTCCTGTGTTGGATGACACTGATGATCCTGAGTATTCTGGTGCATGAAAACGACCGCATTTCCCGCGATGATAAGCGGTTGCTTTACCTGACCTACCTGCTGATAGCGGCTTCTTCCCTGGCGGAGTTGTGCGGCGTTTGGCTCAACGGAAAAGCCGACGTGTCCGATTGGGTGCTGCGCCTGGTCAAATGCGCGGATTACACCCTTACGCCGATGGCCGGCGGCGCATTGGCGGAGCAACTGCACTTCCGCAATTGGTGGAGCCGGATCATGAACGTCACCCTTGCCGCAAACGCCCTGCTGCAGGTGGTTTCTCTTCCGTCCGGCTGGATGCTGGTGGTCGACGCGCAAAATTATTATTCTCACGGCCCGCTGTTTCCGGTCTACATGGGCGTTTGCTTCGTCGTTTGGGGGATTTTGATCGTGCAGTTCGGCATTTACGGGCGCTCCTTCCGCAAACGGAACCGCTATTCGCTCTATGCGGTCATGCTGCTGATGGTCACAGCCATCGTTCTTCATGAGATTCTGTCCGACGTCCGCACCGCCTATATCGGGATGGCCATCGGCGCCGCGCTGCTGTTTATCCACTATACGGAGTATTCCCAGCTCTCGGCGGACGACACGCTTGCCGAGCAGCGCATCCAACTGATGCTCAGCCAGATCAAGCCGCACTTTCTCTATAACACCCTCGGCTCCATCGAGGCTCTGTGCGACAGCGACCCGAAGGCCGCAAAGTTGGCGACGCACAAGTTTTCCCAATACCTGCGGGGGAACATGAATTCCCTTACGGCAGAGAGCATGATCCCCTTCGAAAACGAACTGCAGCATGCGAGGCTCTATCTGGAACTGGAGCAGATCCGTTTCGGGGAGGACCTCCGCGTGGAGTACAGGATCGGCCCGAAGGACTTTTTCCTGCCCCCGCTGACGCTGGAGCCTATTGTGGAAAACGCGGTAAAGCACGGCATCCGCAAAAATGCCGACGGCAGGGGGACAGTCCTGGTTTCCACGGCGGAATCCGAAGACTGCTGCAAGGTGCAGGTGACGGATGACGGCCCCGGCTTCGATCCGCAGGCCGTTCCCGACGACGGTACGCACGTCGGCATCCATAACGTAAGGGAGCGCCTTTCCCGCATCTGCGGCGGATCGCTGATCATCGCGCGGGCTCCGGAACGGGGCACTGTTGTGACGATCCTGCTTCCGAAGAAAAAGGAGGGGTGAACATGCTGATCTATGCCATCGATGATGAGGCGAATATGCTGTATCTTCTGCATGAAGCCCTCGCAAAAGCCGCCCCGGAAGCGGAAATCGAGGATTTCCGCCTGGGGTCGAAGGCTGTCGCCCATATTGAGGAAAGCGATGCGCGCCCCGATGTGATTTTTTCGGATATCCAGATGCCGGGCATCAGCGGGCTCGATCTGGCCAGAAGGCTCAAGCAGATTGCGCCGGAAACGAAACTGGTGTTTGTCACCGGCCATGATTATGCAATGGACGCCTACAGGCTCCACGTCGACGGTTATATCACCAAGCCTGTGGAAACGGAACGCATTAAAGAAGAATTGGACCATCTGTTCCCGAAGAAGCCGGATGCGGTGAAGAAACTGCGGGTGCAGTGCTTCGGAAAATTTGAGGTCTTCTGGGAGGACCGGCCGCTGTCCTTTTCCCGAAAACAGACCAAAGAACTGTTCGCTTATCTGGTGGATCGGCGGGGCGTGCTCTGCTCGACGGACGAAATCATTGCGGCGCTGTGGGAGGATGACGAGAACGATAAGTCCATGAAGCACCGCATCTGGAATCTGAAGAGCGATCTGCGGGCAGCCCTGAATCGCATCGGCATGGAGGACGTTGTGATCAGTCAGGGGCAGAGTTTCGCAGTGCGCACCGACCTGCTGGATTGCGACTACTATCAGATGCTGGAGGGCATCGCGGCGGCGAAAAGCGCCTTCCGGGGAGAATATATGGAGCAGTACAGTTGGGCGGAGACGACGAAGGGAAGCCTGGTTTTTTCCGATGGCCGTCAGACGGTTCCCTGATCATGACGGAAGGATCCGTATCATCGCACCGATCCGATCGGGATCGCTTTCCTCGCAGGCGACTGCGAGGTTTTTTTCATGATTTTTTGAAATGGAACGGATTTTGAGAGGTTTTTGAGAGCGGCATGTGATATATTCAACTTGGATATGCGGGGAAGAATGCCGATCGGCGGAGACGGCGCGCTTTCTGCGGCCGGAACGAACCGCCGAAAGCCGGAAAAAAAGAGGAAAAATTTCCCGAAATCGGAGAAAATCGCTGCAGTTTTTTCCCGGAAACCCCGCACTTGTGAAAAGAAAACGCAGCGACGCATTTCGTACCGGTGAAACTGTTTTTAACGCGGCAGCGGCAAGACCCCTTCCGGAGAGACGGTTTTTACGAAAAAAACAGAAAAAGTTCATCTTTTTTTAGAATACATCTGGCAAAACAGATTGATTTTTTCGTTGACCATGGTATGATAGATATGTCGTTTTGTTTAGTTCAATATAAAATGGGGGGGAGTACTCCTCCCGCATTGCGCTGTTTGGAAAGGGCGAAAGCACTCGAAAGCCGTGCATAACCGTTCCGAGGCGAGACGGCTTTTCAGATGCCGCCCGCGCTATGATACAGACAGCAGCGGGGAAACGCCCCAAAAACCGTCCGAAACCGGCAGCGCAAAATCAGACAAAAAAGAGACGGCTTTTCAGATGCCGCCCGCGCTATGATACAGACAGCAACAGGGGAACGCCCCAAAAACCGTCCGAAACCGATAACGCAAAATCAGACAAAAAAGAGACGGTTTTGCAGATGCCCTGCGGCATAGAATGAAACCAAAGCAAGGGGCCGACGCCCCGCAAACCGAACCGATCGAAAGGAGGGAAAAGTTCATGAGCACGATGCGGAAAAGAGTGTTCTCGTTCCTGCTGGCCCTGATGATGTGCGTGAGCTTCCTCCCGTCCTTTGCGGTGGCGCAGGGCGGCCATGCCGCTTCGGCTACCGATCTCGATGCGCCCGAGGCGATCGAGATCATGGAGGAAACCGATCCTTCCGCTGAGCCCGCTTCCACTGAGGAAGGCGTGCCCGCCGAAGAAACCGCCCCCGCCGAAGGGATCGAACTCACCGAAGAGGCGCCCTCCGCGCAAGCGGCGTCTTCCGTGAGAAAGAGCGCCGGCCGCAGAACCGCCACCCCGACCGACCTGCTCCGCACCATGCCGGCGCAGGAACTCACCGCGAAAGCGAAAAACGGCGTCACCGTCACGGTGAAAGCCGAGGCGGGGATCCTCCCTGCGGGCGCAACCATCGCCGTATCCTCCGTTTCCGAAGAAGAGGCCTACGCGATCGCCGCGCAGAACCTTCCCGAAGACCGGGTCCTGACCGGCCTGGCCGCCGCGGCCTTCTCGCTTTACGACGCCGAGGGCGCCGAGATCGAGCCGCAGGGCAAACTTTCCGTGACCCTGAAACCCGGCCGCAAACTGCAGGGCGAGGCGTTTACGCTGCTGCGCGCGGCAGACGAGGGGCCTGCCGACGAGGTCGGCTCTGCCAAGTCCGGCTCCGCTGAGGCGAAACTCGACAGGACCGGCGTCCTTGCGCTCATCGGGTATGCGAAAGAAAGAACGCTCACCGCGACCGACGGGAGCACCTATCGCATCAGCGTCACCTACGGCGCCTCCGCCGGGCTTCCGATCGACGCCGAACTGCAGGTGGAGGAAATTCTCCCCGGCAGCGAGGGCTATGCGGAGTACCTTTCCCAGAGCGCCGACGCGATCGAACTCGATCCCGAGGATCTGGGCTATGCAAAACTGTTTGATATCTCGATCGTCAGCCCCATGACAGGCGAGCAGCACGAGCTCAACAGCACCGTAGAGGTCGAAATGGAACTGCTCGACAAGGGGGACGCCGCCGCAAGGGATGAAAGCCTGCGGGTGATTCATTTCGATACCGGGGACGGAAACGGCGAAAACGCCAAGGTCCTCGATGCGGACGTGGACGGAGCAGCGGTTCGTTTCAGTACGAACGGTTTCTCCGTATACGCCGTTGCGGAGGTTGAATTGAGCGACCGCACGATCGCGGCGACGATCGAAGCAGAGGAGAAAATTGCCGGCATCGTCGACTCGCTTGCCGATACCTCCGATCTGCAGAGCCTGAAGGGCAACGGCAAAAATGGCAACGGTAATGGCAACGGCAAAAATGGCAACGGTAATGGCAACGGCAAAAATGGCAACGGCAATGGAAACGGTAACGGCAATCAGGTCCTTTTTGCCGACGATGTCATCACGCTGACCGGCAAAATGCCGAAGAACGGCGTTGTCGTCGCGACGCCTGTGACGGTTGCGATCGACGGGGAAGAGGGAGAAGAACTCGTCGTCGCCTACGATATCAAGATCTACGCGAACGCCGGCCAGCAGAAGAAAGGCAAGACCTGGCAGCCCGCGGGCGATAAGATCACCGTTCATTTTGAGAGCGATGCGATCGCGGCGGCCGACGGCAAACTCAACGTCTATCACATGGCCGACGCCGACAGCGTGCCGGAAGCAATCCGGCTTACGCAGGCCGGAGGCGGATTCGTGGAATTCGAGGCGGAATCGTTCTCGATCTACGCAGTGACGCAGACGGTTTTGGAAAAGGAACTGATCGCCTCCGACGGCAGCGTGTACCGCATCACCGTTACGTATCCGACCGATGCGGGCATCCCTGCGGATGCGCAGTTGCTCGTGGATGAGATCGCCGCCGATACCGAGGAATACGGCCGATATTTCGAAGAGAGCGTCGAGGCCCTCGAGACGACGGCAGAGCGCGTTGAATTTGCGCATGCGTTCGATATTTCGCTGCTCGATCCCGCCACGGGCGAGCACATCCAGCCGAGCAAAAACGTTTCCGTTTCGGTCGAACTGTTGGGCGAGACGCTCAACGAGACCTCCGAGATCGGCGTCGTCCACTTCGGCCCGCAGACCGAAACGCTCGAATCCACCGTGAACGAGGCCGCGATCGAATTTGCGACGAGAGGGTTCTCGGTCTATGTGATCATGGAGCACGAGGGCGACGCGATCGTCACGCCGCGCGTGGAGTTCCACTTCATTGCGCCCATGGCCGAAAATCAGCAGCCTGTTATAGAGAATGTCGGCGGTATCGATACCGCTTTCTACACCTGCGGGAAGTATTCGTTCCTCAACAAGGCGACCGATCCCAATGCAACCAATGTACAGACGACGCAGATCGTCCGCAGCGGCGACAAGTTGGAATCGATCGAGGCGCCGCTGAATACGCAGGATACGTACTTCTACGGCTGGTATACCGTGGACTTCCGCTCCGTGAGCGGCGATAACATCACTTACAGCTGGCCGGACGGCACGAAGCGCGTGGAACTCGATCGCACCGTTACGATTTCGGACGTGGTGCAGGACAGCAACGGCGCGGTCACCTCCCTGAAGTGGACGGTAGACGGCGTCTCCCAGACCGTCACGGAGAACATCGATGCGGACGGCTGCGCCCACGTGTACGTCGCGCCGATCTACAATAACTATTATTTCGTCAACTTCCATCTCGGCGAGCGGGGCGAGCCTACGGCTGAGACGATCATGGCCCGCAAACTGATCGTTTTGGGCAACAGCCAGCAGACGGAGATCCGCATCGGCGATATCAAGGCCCCCAGCAACGACCCCGTCCATGTCATCTTCATCGGCTGGGAGCACAATACCGGCACGGCGCAGGACCCCGTCTGGACGATTGAGCGCACAATCGACACAACCAACAACGAGATCGTCCAGCCCGGCAAGGACGGCACCTATCTCACCGTCGGTCCGAAGACGGTGGACCTGTATCCGCACTTCGTGCAGGCCCGCTGGATCAACTTCAACTACGGCTCCTCCGGCAACGGCTCGGTTTATCAGGCGCCGCAGTTCATGTATACCAGCGACGACGCCGTGGCGGATGAGTTTGCGATCGATTCCGTGGATACCACGGTCCGTTCGGGCTACACGTTCGGCGGCTGGTACGTCAACGCCCACATGGTGGACAGCGAGATTCTGAACCTCAACGGCCCCGAGAGCACGTATTCCCAGGCGATCCAGATCACCGATCCGAGCGGCAATATCGTGACCGGTACCACGATCACGGGCTATGCGAACGCCCTCGGCGAACTCGTGTATACGCCGACCGCCGGCTATGAAAAGGCGTTCGAGGTCAAGGGCGGCAAACTGTATGTCTATGCCGCTCTCAACGAACTGACAGTGTACGCCAACTGGGTCTCGATCGAGAACAAGACCTACCAGGTCGTCATCTGGCAGCAAAAGGTGACGGACGATAAGGACGCCGCTGCGGCCGACCGCAACTACGACTACTACACCCATTTCACCCGCACCACGACGGCAGCAACCGCCAGCCCGCAGGCTTCCGATCTCGCCTATGTGACGAGCAACCCGAACGGCGACTTCACCGGCTTCCAACTCGGCGCATACGATCAGAATCTCACGGTCGACCCGCAGGGCGGCACGATCCTCAACGTCTACTACGACCGCCAGCGGATGACGATGACGTTCTATCGGCGCACCGGCAACGGCTATACGCTGACCACCAATAATACCGGCACGCAGTATGCCTATCTCAACAACGAGTGGGTAGAACTGCGGTATGAGGGCGGCGTTTGGAAGGCGCCGTCGGTGTACAGTGACATCTACGATGTGGACGATGAAAACGGCACCTACGGCCTCCTCGGTGTCGACAACTATGTGGAACTGACGCCGAAATACGGAGATCCCGTCACGACCTATAATCTGACGAACACCCTCACGGCAGGAAACGATTACCTGATCGTTTCGGGCAACACCGCCGGCACCCGATATGCGCTCGGCCACAGCGGGACGACGATTGCTGTGGATACGGTTACGGTCAGAGCCGGAACACCTGTGTACATCGAAGCGGCCGACGTGGACGCCACCTCCGTGTGGACGGTCAGCGGCAACTATATCTTCCAAAACGGTGGATATTATTTGCGCCGCAGCAATCAAAATGCTTTACAGATATCGACGACAAACAGTAATAACACGTGGGGATGGAGTGGCACCAACAATCGACTGAGCATCAACAACCGTTATCTCCGCTATTATAACAACACGTTCAGCCTCAACACCGCCAACAACAGTGTCTACCTCTATCAGAAGACGGTCACCACGCCCCTCGTCGGCTACACCTATGACGACAACGGTACGCCGACGGACTACGAAGGCGCGCATCGCTATACCAAGTCTTACGTCCCGACTGAATATGCGCCCTATACCGGCCCGCGGTATACCGTTTCGAACGGCGGTACGGACTGGCGTATCGTTGCGGCCCCCAACGGCCTCTATGGCCAGACCCTACAGCAGAACCACTATGCGTGGCCGTCGGAATACGACTGGTATTCCGACTATACCCAGTCTTGGTATGGCGGCTATTCCGGCTCCGGCACGCATACGACCTTTATCGATACCTTTAAGGAAAATGCAACCTATTACGGGTTCGACGTGGCGACCGGCGCCTATACCTATAACCACTATAAGCAGAACATCGACGGCACCTGGCCTGCGATCGACGAATGGGCGAACCAGACCTCGACCGGCAACGGCGGTACCTGGAACTTCTCGGAGAAGTACGATGGCTTTACGGTCAGTTCCTATTACCTCGGCAGCAGAGAAAACGCCATCAACAACTGGGACGGCACCTGGACCACGACGAGTGCCGGCGGCACGGTGACGACCGGAAACAACAACCTGTATATCCGCTATAACCGCAACCAGTACTCCCTGACCTTCTCCGCAAACTACCCCGACGCCTATAAGTTGAACGAGCCGGCTTCTACGTCTCATTCCGGCATCCCGTATGAGCAGGTGCTCTCGGCCTATTCGGGCGAGGCCGCCCCCGCCGCCCCGAGCGATGACTACACCTTCGCCGGCTGGTACGAGGACGCCAGCGGCAGCGTGCCCTTCAATTTCAACGCTCCGGGCGGCATGCCCGCGGCGAACAAGATCGTCTATGCCAAGTGGAACCTGAAGAGGTATCGCATCCGCGTCAATCCGGACGGCGGCATCATCGACCACATCGACTATGCCACCTACGGCGCGATGCTTGCGCCGACCGGCCTGGACGGCACATATTTCAACAATGATGCGACCTTCTTCAACATCACGGCCACGCAGTTGATCACCCCGTATGAAAACCTCGTGCGGCCCTATATCGAGATCAGCGATGCGGAAGCGGCGCAGTTGGATGAGGGAGACGTCTACCGTTATGTGAACATGCAGTTCTACCCGGAGTACGGCTCCTATTCCGCCGGTGCTAGAAACGCGGTGTATATCAAGGATACGGATGCATCGATCGACGCGTACTATAATTATTACTGCCAGGTCATGGCGGATGAGACCGACGGCACGCCGCTGGCCCGCTCCCTGTGGGAAACCACATATCTCTCCGATACCAAATACCGCGAGTTGCACAGCGGCGAGAACTATGTCCAGCTCGCGTGGTACGAAGTCATCGACGGCGTCCGCCAGAGCCAGCCTTACAACTTCAAGAAGCCTGCCGATCACGATACGACCCTGATCTGCGACTGGCGTCTTGACGGCGGCTACAGCCTGCGCTACGTCACCGAGTTCTACGCGCCCAACGAAGACTACATCACGGCGAACCTGACCCACTGGACGGATCCCGACGACGGCGAATCCAAATATGCCGACCAGGCGACGACACAGGCCATGCAGGAGCCGACGGCGATCATGGTGAACGGCGTTGAATCGAGCGATTATCAGTTCCGCGGCTGGCGAATCGTCAGGACGGAAACCATCGCGGGACACATCCGCTATACGCCGCTGGAGCCGGGTGAACCTTATTATACCGCCGGCCAGCCTCTGATCGTGAAGGGCAAATATGCCGATCCCGACATGGTCATCACGATGCAGGCCTTTTACGAGCGGCGCAACGAAGCCTATCGCAGACCCGACGTCGTCAACCTGGCGCTCGACGCCAGCAAGGACGCGAGCAATCTGGGCGTCGGTTATCTCGATCCCACGAACGGCGCGATCCCCACGTGGGATTGGCCGGGCCACTACTATCTGGATACCGAGACCACGAAGGACGTGGACGGCGAGCAGAAGCCGTATCAGATCCTCTTCGGCGATACGCAGTCCAATACGGCGGTGCATCTGTATCAGTACGCCACTGTGCTGACGCAGAACGAGATCAACGGCGCAGCGCTTTCTCCCGCGGGCGTCAACTTCTTTGAGCACACGCAGGGCTATCACTTGGTCGGCTTCGATCTGGATGCGGAGGACGACAACTTCGTTCCCGATTATGCGGCCGATGCGGTGATCGCGGTTTCCCCGGGCAGCAGCCACAGGCTGTATGCCGTTTGGGAGCCGATGGTGTACGTCACCTTCCAGAACGATACCGGCTTCGGCGACGTGACCTTCCGTCTTTCGTCGCCCGATGGCCAGGCGCTGTACATCGTCAACCAGGCGGACGGCTCCTTCTCCCGCACGCCGCTCGATCCCAACAGCGATATCACGGTCCCCATGGGCGAGACGCTCCGTCTGGTGATGCCTTACGGCGCGAATAAGCGGCTGATCGTCAGCGGCGTCAACGAGTTGGGCACCGGCCTGATCCTTTCTGCCGCAAGCACGCTCGGCCCTCCTGCCACCGGCACGAGCAGAAGCCTGACCGGCGAACTGACCGGCCTTGCCGACGACTACACGAAGGTCGCCAACCACAGCGCTTTCGGCTTCTCGGATACGATGGTCGAGGATCCTGCGGGCGTCTACATCCGCTTCACGGCGGAGAAGGCCGACCGCACGCTGGTGCTGGACGACAACCATCCCAACGGCCTCATCCGCGAGCGCTATTTCGACAGCACGGAGACCGCGGTGTACAACGCCTCGTATGAGATCCCGTTCCCGAGTTCCCGTATCGGCTACGAGTTCCAGGGCTGGGCGGACTCCAAGGCAAAGGCGGATGCGGGCACGGTGGATTATCCGAAGCCCACGCCGACGATCGCCAATATCAGCACCTTCTTCGGCTCGGAAATCGAACGGACGCTGTATGCCGTCTGGACGCTGAAGAGCGACCCGAATACGGTATACGTATATAAGACCGTTCCGACGCCCGGCGACAAAACGAAGGACTTCACCTTCACCGTCTCGTTTACGGGAGCGTTTCGTTCGGGCACCTCGAACTACAACACCACTGCCGGTTCGACCGGCACGGGCACGGTGAGCGGCGGAGCGAGCATCAGCGGGAGCAAGGTTTCCAAGGATTACACGCTTCGCGATAACCAGTACCTGGAGATCGAGACGGAGAAGATCACCGGCAGCAACATTACCGCCGCGCAGGTCTCCATCACGGTCAAGAAGTTCGACATCGTCAACGGCGAGGGCGTTCAGGTCGGAAGCGACGACGTCTTCACATGGACCCGCAAGTCGAACGGCGAAGTGACTTGGAACAGCATCGCCTTTACGGTGACGGAGGCCACCGACACCCCGGACTACTATGACACCTCTGTCGTGGTGGACGGTCTCTATCCCTCGGGCGATGCCTGCAGCAACAAGTTGAGCGCCAGCGGCAGAACGATCTCCTGGACCGATACGAACAGCGGTTCCCACGATACGATCTCGAACGGTCACGGCGGCACGGCGTTCTACACCAACGAGCGCAAGACGGCGGACGTGACGATTCATAAGACGCTGCTGCCCGCAAGGGCGGAAGCCCGCGAGTTCGAGTTCACGGCGGCGCTGGAAAACGGCGAAACCTACACCTTGAACCCCACCTCCGTCGATCTGCTGAGCGGTATCGGCGAGTGGAGGATCGAGGATGTCCCGATCGGCGCCACGCTGACGATTACGGAAACCGTGGACCCGCTCAAGTTCAATACCTCCGCGGTGGGCGAGACGGATGCCGGCGGTGCGGCCGTGGCCGATCTGGACACGACGCACGACAACGTCTTCCGCTTCCAGCTGCAGGAGGACACCACGATTACCTTTACGAACGAGATGATCTCGCAGAAACTGCGGATCGTGGTGGTGGATGATTCCCTGCCGGAGGAATTGCTCGACAGTGCGCAGTTCACCTTCCCGGGCGTCTTCTCGGGTACGCAGTATGCGGCGGCAGGCACAGGCATCGTGGGCGGCACCGTCTATGAGCCGTTTGTCGGAGACTATGTCCTGACGGAGACCTCGATGCCGAACCGGCTGTATCAGAAACTGAGCGATACCGTTTCGGTCAGCGTGACGAGGGACGGCGTCACCGCTGCGGTGAATAATCCGAGCGATACGATCCGAATCACAGGGCCCGATGCACAGGGCGTGTACACCATCACGGTTGTGAACCCCAAGCATGTGCGCGTCACGGTGAAAAAGAGCATCCAGGGCTTCGATCAGACGGGTATCTTCGAATTTACGGCAACGTTGATCGAAAGCGACAGCCACAATCCCATCCAGGCTGAGGTTATCAACCCCGGTACCGCCTCGGCCCAGAGTACGGACGCCAACGGCAGGATCGTCTTCACGTTGGCAAACAACCAGACGGTTGTCCTTTATATGCCGAAGCATACCGATATCTCGGTCGTGGAGACGACGGACCCTGCCTACAGGACCGTCGTGCAGACAGGGGATACCGCGGGCACGCTCGGCAGCGCTGCGGAAACCGGAACCGCATCGATCAACAGCGTAACAACGGATAAGTATATCCTCTTCACAAACACGCATAAGACGATCAACGTGACCCTGCAGAAAACTGTAGTCGGCGAAGGCGGAGATTTCGATTTCAACGCATTGCTGCGGTATCAGTATATGAACGCCGGAAGCATCGCGCCGCTGACCAACTACACGATGAGCAATGTGCCGAATCTCACGACGAACGCCGAAGGCCGGGTTGTCTCCTTCACACTGAGTCCCAACAACAACGGTACGTCCTCGGTGGTTCTCACAATCCCCTACGGCGCGGAACTCACGCTGACAGAGGATGGGCAGTCCCAGTACAATACGACGGTCAGCGTCGGTTCCGAAACAACGGACGCGCTGACGACGACTCTGACACCGGCACAAACGGTGCAAGACCTGACCGTCACCTTCACCAATTCCGAGATCTACATTGCACCTACGGGCGTCGAAGCCGAGACCTCCTCTTATCTGTGGATGCTCGGCGCAGGTTTGGCGCTGGCGTTCTCGCCGCTTTTGGTGAAGCGCCGGAAACGGAAAGGAGGGGAGGCTGTATGATCCTCACCTTCCCCTTCGCAAGAGGCGCGCCGCATGCGCGCGGCAGACCGCAAACGCCCTTCCGTTCCCGGGGCGATCCTCACAGCAGAGGTGACCATCAGGCCGGGAATGCGAATGTCCGATGTCGATCGGGAACTGCGGGAAGGAGGTATGCCGATGAAGAACCTCCCTAACCGAAACCGACGAAAACGGCTGGTCCTGCGCAAAAAAGCCGCATTCCGAGACGGTTTTTCAGCCGCCCCGGGCGCTATGCTGAGATCAGCAAGAACCGCAAACCCTCCGCGGATCGGGGAAACGCCCCCGAACCGCCGAAGCAAAGCCCCGCCGCTTCCGCGCAAAGTGATCGCGAATCGAGACGGTTTTCCAGCCCCTCGGGCCGCTATACTGGAATTGGCAAGCAGGGGAGGGGCTGCCCGCAATAGCCCTCCGATCTCAGAGCAAGTACACAATGCACAGAAAGTTTTCTGCTGATTCGAAAGGAGAAACATCATGAAAAAGACGATGAAGAGACTCGGCGTTCTCGCGATCGCGGTTGCCATGATCGCAACGCTGGGCGTCACGGCCTTCGCAGATGCGGCGCTGACCAACGGCAAGGCCGGCGAGTTGTATGACTCTGCCAACGAAGGCGCCAAGATCGACAATGTGATCACCTTCAACAAGGAGATCGTCCTCTACAACACGACCTCCGCGAACGTCCATCACCCCGAGATTACTTACACCTACACCATGACGCCCGTCACCATGCCCGACAGCCCGTATAAGACCGTCACCGACGGCGACGACGACGTGGGCAACGTGTTCACCGGCGTCGCGCTTGCTACCGCAGGCATCACCTACACGACGAGCGTCAGTTTCGACAGCGACGACATCGCCGCCAACGTCGACACCAACGGCGTCGTGATCTCCAAGCCCGTCACCGTGACTCTCGGCAATCCGGACGGCTTCGGTCACTCCGGCATCTTCCGCTACAAGTTCCAGGAGGATGACAGCACCGCTGCCCGCGCCGCTGTCGGCGTCTCCCGCGACGGCACCTACAATCCTGTCCGCTACCTCGACATCTACGTCCGCAAGGATGTGAATGACGACGACGGCGACGGTTCCAACACCGACTACGTGATCTACGGCTATGTGCTCTTTGAGGATACGGCGACCAACGGCGTGACCGACATCAGCAAGACTGAGACGGAAGTCACCAAGAGCAGCGGCTTTATCGGCACCGATGCCGGCGGCGGCGACTACAGCGACCACAGCGACGTCGACTACTATGAGACCTTCAACCTCACCGTGACCAAGAGCATCGGCGACGGTGTGCTGGCGGAAACCGGCCACCAGTTCCCGTTCTCCGTTGCACTGACCAAGGCCATCACCGCCAACACTGCGAAGTTCAACTACAAGTTTGCCGACGCCGCTGAGGCGACCGACGGCGCTCTGAACGCCGCCACCGTCACGATGGGCGACGCCACTGCGGCCAACTACTCGACTTCCGCGATCAAACTGCCCGACGGCAAGAGCGCGACCTTCTACGGCCTGCCCGCCGGTACCACCGCGGTCGTCACCGAAATCAACGACACCTATGATATCTACGAAGCGAAGCAGGATAGCATCGCCGGCGGTACTTCCTCGGCCCCCGCTGCCGTGAACAGGGCCCGCCTCGAGACCTACGCGGTCTCCGCTGTCGCCAATGCGACGACCCTGACCAGCAACAGCGCAGCAGACACCGTCCTGACCGTGAAGAACACGATCGCGATCGTCTCCCCGACCGGCGTCGTCATGAGAGTCGCGCCTTATGCGCTCATGCTCGCCGCGGGCGCCGCGCTCTTCCTCCTCGGCCGCCGCCGCAGAGAAGGGAACTGATCCGGTTTCCCAAAATCGGTCGGCTGCAACCCAAAACTCCATCGGATGGCCCGCAAAAGCGGGCCATCCGATCGGCGTGTTTCCAAGGTCCCGCGAAACGGGCTTGGGAACGTGTACCCGTGAAAGGACCGCCTGCCGCAAAAGCGGGCGGCTGACAGATGTTTCTGCGGCCTGCAAAAATATCTGTGAACCGTCGGCAAATCAGAGAACCGTGTTGGAAAGGATTTCAAGATCGTGCTGAATTTTGGGAAAAAGACCGCAAAACCGAAGACCGCGGAGGAGCGGGAGATCGAGCAGGAAAAGACAAAGGAGCAGACCGAAGACCTGATCAAAGAGATCAAACGCTCTGAGCGCTCCGTGAAGAACTACCAGTATTTTATCATCCGGCTGTTGCTGTTCATCGTGGTGCTCTGGATCCTGTTCTTCCAGGTCATCGGGCTGACGACGATGCCCAGCGGCGATATGTACCCGCGCGTCGATGCGGGCGACATGCTGCTCTTTTACCGCCTCGACAAAAGCGTGAAAGCGCAGGATATCATCGTGATCGAAAAGGCTACGCCGACCAGCGACGGGAAAAAGAACCTGTATGTTTCCCGCGTGATTGCCGTCGGCGGCGACACCGTGGATATCACCGAGGGCGGCAAACCGGTCGTCAACGGCAACGCGATGGTGGAATCGAACATCTTTTACGTGACGCCCGCCTACGAGGACTACACGGAGTTCCCGCTCACGGTGCCGCAGGGCGAGTGCTTCGTTTTGGCCGATTACCGCAACGGCGGCACCGACAGCCGCTATTTCGGCACCGTGAAAAAGAAAGAGATCGCGGGGACGGTCATCACCATCCTGCGCAGGAACAATCTTTGATCATGACGCAAAAACGTTCTGGATCGAGACGGTTTTTGGGCCGTCCGGTCCGATAAAATGAGCACATAGAAAGGAGGAGAAAACAAATGTCGACAAAATCTTCCGTGACTGCGGTGCTGGATCGCATCAGCAGGAACAGCGGAACGGTCCTCGATGCTGTCAGCGGGATCGGCGGACGCGCGCTTTCTCTTCTTTCCGGGTTGCTGTCTGCCAGTTTGATCCTCTACAGCGGCTATGTGCTCTACGATACCTTTTACACGCAGAACCAGGCCTATGCCTCCAGTTGGGAACTGCTGCAGTATCGCCCGGAAATCATCGACGACGGCGCGACGCCGCTGAGCGGCGCGGATACCCTTGCCAAGATCAACGAGGACTATCGCGCGTGGCTGACCGTGTACGACACGCGGATCGACTACCCCGTGATGCAGGGCGACGACGACCTCTACTACGCGAGCCACGATATCTATGGCAACAGCAGCCTGACCGGCGCCATCTATCTGGCCGCGGGCAACACGAGCGACCTCTCCGACAACTATAATCTGCTCTACGGGCACCATATGGACAACAATGCGTTGTTTGGCGGTTTGGATAAGTTCAAGGGCGACGACTACTTCCAGAACCATCGGGAGGGCGTGCTTGTCACCAAGAACGCCATCTACGACCTCTACACATTTGCAGTGATCGAAACCGACGCCTACGAGAGCATGGTCTATAGCGTCGGCGGCGACCGCAACCTCGACACCCTGCGCGCCTACATTCGGGAGCACAGCGTGCAACTCGATTGGGAGACCGCACAGAGTTCCGAAAAGATCGCGGCCTTTTCTACCTGCCGCGATGCCGAAACGAGCGGCCGCCTGGTGGTGTTTGCCAGAATGACGCTGCGTGATACAACGCCGCCCGATGCGGACGACGACGATGACGACGAAGAGCCCACGACGCCTCCGGCTACCGCTCCCGTGCCGGGTACGCCTCCCGGCAATCCTCCGGGCAATCCCCCCGCCACGCCTCCCGGCAGCACGACGGACGACGGCGGCGCGGGCGGTGACGACTCGGGACTGGAGGAGATCGACGACGGCGAGACGCCGCTGGCGAGGCTCGTGAGCAGTTTCCAGCCGAGCGGCAGCCGGCACGGCGCGCGTGCATGGGCGCTGGTGAACCTGATCTGCCTGGTCTTTACGGCTTATATCCTCCTGCCGCTGCTGCATCTGAAAGCGAAGTTCAGCCGCGCCAGGCTGATGAAAAAGGTCAACGCAGCGAAGGAAGAACTGCGCGAAGCACAGTTGCTGCAGGAGAAGGAGCGCAGGGAACGCGAACGGATCCGTCAGATCGCGTTGGAGAACCGCGCAAAATCCGCCGAAGAAGCGCAGGGCGCCGAAAACGCCCCTCCCGTGAACACCGGCGATGTTACGGTACAGGAGTTTGTCGACGCCGTCGAGGTCCTGTATTACCAGGTGAAGAAGTTTATGCGCCGGTTCCGGCTCGGCATCGGCGTGGAGGTCCTCGATGTCCTGATCGCGTTCCTCGTGTTCATCTGGACGGAGAATATGCGTCTGCCGATGGTGCTGATCGACCGCTGGACCCCCCTGATGATCCTGTTCCTGCTGGTCTGTATCGTGATCGATATTATCCTGGCCCGCTACAGAAACCGTGTCCTCGCCGAAGAGGAGGAAGACATCCGGGACGAGATCGAAAGCGTCAAAGCCACGACATAATCCAAGGCCGGAGGGACGGAGCGTTCCGTCCCTCCGATTTTTGTCGGCCTTGTCCGTCCGATCGAAATTCACACAAAAAAATCTCGCAAAAGCCTTGCATCTTTCCCTGAAATATGATATGATACCTCTTGCCGTGGGGGTGTAGCTCACTTGGGAGCCCGGTACAAGAGTGTAACGACCCCCGTAAACTAAATAGTGAAAAATGTGTTTTCCCACATCTGGGGGTATAGCTCAGCTGGGAGAGCGCTTGAATGGCATTCAAGAGGTCAGCGGT
>Ga0079305_1001003_pt1 | contig 44729 bp, 37 predicted proteins | sample LMS_cellobiose_e_FD_79183 | JGI IMG/M metagenome (GOLD analysis project Ga0079305, IMG submission 79183) | Rumen-fistulated moose microbial communities from Alaska, USA - LMS_cellobiose_enrichment | ecosystem: Host-associated > Mammals > Digestive system > Stomach > Rumen fluid ... | reverse complement strand
CGCTGCGACGGTGATCCTCGCGATGGGTGCCGGCCGCACTGCTGCGAAGGCCATCGACGCCTACCTGAAGCAGAAATAACACGATGCCGGGGCGGAAAGCCCCGGCTTTTTAACGACCACATAATGAAACTTCAAAGCCTGCTGGCTCCACTCGGGACCTGGAAGTTCTGGAAGGAGCTCATCATCATGACCGTCGGCATGTTCATCGCCGCGGCCGCCGTTTACTATTTCCTCGTGCCGAGCAAGATCGTCGTCGGCAGCATCTCCGGTCTGTCCATCGTGATCAGCGCCCTGTTCGAGAACGCGGGCATCGCCATCAAGGTGTCCACCGTCGTGCTCGTCATCAACGCCTTCCTGCTGGTGCTGGCCTGGTTCCTCATCGGCAAGGAATTCGGCATCAAGACCTGCTACACGGCCCTGATCCTGGGCCCGATGATGGACGTCTGGGAGAAGATCTGCCCCAGCGAGAACCTGATCGCCCCCGGCTCTGCGTCGGTGATGGGCGACCTGTGGTTCGACCTCGTCTGCTTCGTGCTCATCCTGAGCATGTCGCAGGCCATCATGTTCCGCATCAACGCCTCTACGGGCGGCCTGGACATCCTTGCCAAGATCGTCAACAAATACTTCCACTTCGACATGGGCCTGTCCGTGACCATCGCGGGCGTGATCATCTGCTGCACGGCCTTCACCGTGAATCCGTTCCGCCTGGTGATCATCGGCCTGATCGGCACCTGGATCAACGGCCTGATCGTGGACTACTTCATGGCGAGCCTGAGCCGGCGCAAGCGCGTCTGCATCATCTCCGACAACCACGAAGCGATCCGCGACTACATCGTCAACAAGATCGTGCGCGGCTGCAGCCTGTACGAGGTGACGGGCGGCTACAAGGGAGAAAAGCGCGTCGAGGTGCAGGCCCTGCTGACCAAGGACGAATTCGCCGACCTGATGAGCTTTATCCGGGAGCAGGACATCCGGGCCTTCATCACCGCCGGCAACGTCAGCGAGGTGTACGGCCTCTGGTCCGAGCACAAGCGGCACAGGAAGTAATCGTCATTCTTTCGGGGTCTCTCTCGGGGGATAACCATATTCACGCTTGTAAGCGCGGGAGAAAAAGGCCGGGTCCTTGAATCCCGCCGCCGCCATCGCGTCCCCGACGCGTCCGCTTCCGCGGCCGAGCAGCCGGTGCGCTTCCTGCAGGCGGCGCCGGAGGATCCATTTCTCGGGGGTCAGGTCACTGATCCGCTTGAAGTCCCGCTTGAATGAGGACAGGCTCCGGCCCGTGTAGCGCGCCAGTTCGGGCACGGAGAGGTCGTATTGATAGTTCTCTTCCAGGAAGGTCAGCAGGTCGATTTTCCACAGCTGGGTGAAGTCGAACAGCGAAGCGTAGACATTCCGGTCGGCCGCCAGCAGGCAGCGCAACCCCTCCTGACGCTTCATCCAGGCCACTTCCTCCGGCAGGGTGTCCGCCGTGTCCAGATAAGGTGTCAGCGAGAGGAACAGGCTCTCCAGCTCCGGTCCCGCCGGAATCTTCAGCACGGCCGTGCGGCTCCGCCGGGCGTCCAGCGGCAGGGTGTCCTTGGCCATCTGGCGATAGAATGACATCAGGAACTTCCGGCAGAAGAACAGGGCGATCGAACGGAAGGGAACGCCGTCCGCCGGCGGGCAGGTGGTAAAGGCGACACGGTGGTCCTTCCGGAGGAAGACGCACTCCCCGGCCCCGACCCGCGTCAGGCTCTCTCCGAAGTGCACTTCGGCGGCGCCGGACAGGATGTAGACGAGGGTGTGCTCCTTCATGACGACGGTCCGGCTGAGACCCTCCTCCGCGTTATAGGAGAACACCACGCCGGAATAGTTGATGCGACTGTATCCTTCCATGCCACAAAGATAATGACAATTTGGACTTTTCAGTCAAGTAAACTGGACTTTTCAGTCAAGTTTTTCCGGGCGGAAAGCCCGAACTTTGTGCCCGTTATGAAAAGAATGATTGTTCTGAGCCTGGCCGCCTTCGCCGCGGCCCTTTCCTTGCAGGCGGCTTCTGCAGATCCCCGGACGGAAACCGTAGACACCCTGCGCAGCGCCGTCGTGACCGGTACCCGCGTCGCGATGGAGCGCGACCGGCTGCCCGCCCCCGTGTCCGTGATCGGCCGCAGCCGTATCGAGAGCAGCGACGAGAGCGCCCTGATGCCTTCGCTGATGGAGGAGGTCCCCGGCCTGTTCGTGACCTCCCGCGGCGTGACCGGCTACGGCGTGTCGTCGGGCGCCGCCGGCGGCATCTCGCTGCGCGGCTTCAGCGCCGGCAGCGGCCGCACGCTCATCCTCATCGACGGCCATCCCCAATATATGTCCATCTACGGCCATGCCGTGGCCGACGAATATCTCTCCGATCTGGCGGAGCGGGTCGAGGTGACCCGCGGCGCCGCTTCCGTCCTGTATGGCTCCAACGCCATGGGCGGCGCCATCAACATCATCACCCGCCAGCCCAGCTTCCTCGGCAACCGTGTCAGCCTCAAGGCGATGGGTGGCTCCTACGGGACGTACCGCGGCACCGTCACCGAGCAGTATTCCAATGGCCGCTTCGGCCTGACCGCCAATTTCGGCTACGACCGCACGGCGGGTCATCGGGAGAATTCCTCTTTCCGCTCGATGAGCGGTATGCTCAAGGCTTCCTATGACCTCTCCGCCAGCTGGCGCCTGAGCGGTGACATCAATGTGGTCAAGGCCTATTCCGAGAACCCGGGCACGGTCGAGAAGCCGATGTTCGAGGGCACGGCCGACATCCTCCGCATGATGTCCTGGCTGTCGCTGGAGAACCATTACGAGCGCACCGACGGCGGAATCAACTTCTACTACAACGCCGGCCGGCACGACATCAACGACGGCTATGCCGCGGGAGGCAAGCCGCAGCCGTTCCTGTTCCACAGCACCGACTACCAGGGCGGTCTCAACGCCTTCCAGGCCTTCCGCCCCTGGACGGGCGGCACCCTGACCGGCGGGATCGACGTCAAGCTCTACGGAGGCAACGCCTACCGCAACCCCGAGACCGAGATCTATGCCGACCACAAGAAGCTTCACGAAGAAGCCGCCTACCTGCTCGTGCAGCAGTTGTTCGGACCCGTCACCCTCGAGGGCGGCGTACGCGTCGAGCACCACAGCCTCTATGGCGTGGAATGGGTCCCTCAGGCGGGTGTCAGCTGGCTCCCCGGAGAGAACACCGCCATCAAGCTGTCCGTCTCCAAGGGCTTCCGTACCCCGAACCTGCGGGAACTCTACATGTATGCCGTGGCCAATGAAGACCTGGAGCCCGAACGCGCCTGGAGCTATGACCTGACCTTCTCCCAGCATGCGCTGGACGGGCGGCTGAACGCTGAACTGAGCCTCTTCTACACCAAAGGAAGCAACATCATCGAGGTCAATGTCGTGGACGGCAAGCGTGCCAACCGCAATGTCGGCGCTTTCGAGAACAAGGGCGTCGAGTTCAGCGCCGACTGGCAGGCCACGCCGACGCTGAAATTCAACGCCAACTACAGCTATCTCCACATGGGGACGGTTTACACCGGCGCTCCGGTGCACAAAGCCTATTTCTCCGGCACCTGGACGCCCGGGCGCTTCAGCGCCAACCTCGGCGTGATGGGCATCAAGGACCTGTACCTGTCCACGGGCGACAATGCCGTGACGAGCAGCTACGTGGATCTGAAATGCCGCCTGAGTTACCGCGTGGCCGACTGGATGACCCTGCTTTTGCGGGGCGAGAATCTGCTGAACCGCTCCTACCAGACCATGCTCGGCTTCCCCGAACCCGGCATCACGGTGCTTGGCGGATTCTCCGTCAACTTGTAGCGGGATTCCCGGAAAATCCGTATATTTGCACCCCCGGTTCCGTAGCTCAGTTGGATAGAGCAACAGCCTTCTAAGCTGTGGGTCCCGAGTTCGAGTCTCGGCGGAATCACGAAAATGGCTCGCCAGCAGCGAGCCATTTTCTTTCTATACCAGGTTGATACCGGCTTCGCGGCAGCGGCGCTGCATCTCTTCTGGCCAGATGCTGCTCTGGATCTCCCCGATGTGCGCCTTGCGGAGCAGGTACATGCACAGGCGGCTCTGGCCGATGCCGCCGCCGATGGTGCAGGGGAGTTCGCCTGCGAGCAGGCTCTTGTGGAAGGGGAGCTCCTCCTTCCAGCTCTCGCCCTTGGCGGCGAGCTGGCGGCGGAGCGCTCCGGCGTCCACGCGGATACCCATGCTGGAGAGCTCGAAGGGTCGCTTGAGGATGTTGTTCCAGACCAGGATATCGCCGTTCAGGCCCTTGAAACCCTCTTCGTTGGGGCTGCTCCAGTCGTCGTAGTCGGCGGCGCGGCCGTCGTGCGGCTGCCCGTCGGACAGGGCTCCGCCGATGCCGATGATGAACACGGCGCCCCAGCGGCGCACGATCTCGTGTTCCCGCTCCTTGGGGCTCAGCCCGGGATAGAGCTGCACCAGCTCTTCTGCGTGGACGAAATGGATCTCTTCCGGGAGCTCCGGGACGATCTGGGGAAATTCGACAAAGAGCTTGTTCTCCGTGACCTTGATGGCTTCGTAGATGCGGCGGACGGTCTGCTTGAGGAAACCCAGGTGGCGGTCCTCCGGGCGGATGACTTTCTCCCAGTCCCACTGGTCCACGTAGATGGAGTGGAGGTTGTCCAGCTCCTCGTCGGGACGCAGGGCGTTCATGTCCGTGTAGATGCCGCGCCCGGGCCGGATGCCCATCTGCGCGAGCTTGGCGCGCTTCCACTTGGCGAGGGAATGCACGACTTCCGCCTGCCGGTCGCCCATGTCGAGGATGGGGAAGCGCACCGGGCGCTCCACGCCGTTGAGCTCGTCGTTGAGGCCGGTCCCGGAGAGCACGACCATGGGGGCGGTCACGCGCAGCAGGGCCAGCTGGGCTGACAGGTTGTTCTGGAACATGTCCTTGACGGCCTTGATGGCCTTCTCCGTGTTCTCCGCTCCGCCGAGCAGGTCCACGTAGTGTTCAGGGAGGATCAATTGCATAGGGCGACTAACTAACCGTTTGCAAATATAGCGATTTTATTTCCTTTTGCGCAACGAGAAGCGGATGTAGGAAATGACGCCCACGATGATGATCAGCACCGCGTGCGCCTCGTGGCCGAGCGTGGCGGCGAGGATGCCGGTCTCCCAGCTGGCGCCGTACAGGCTCTGGACGGTGAGCGCCACGAGATAGTGGTAGGCGCCGATGCCGCCGGGCACGGGGATGACGGAGGCGATGTTGCTGACCGCCGACAGGAAGAGGATGTCCACGCCCGACATCGCGTCCAGGGCGGGCAGGGCGCGGACGGTGCACCACATCGTCAGCACGTACATGGCCCAGATGCCGAGCGTGCTGAGCAGGAAGGGCCATTTCCGTTCCATCTTCGCGATGCTCGCAAAGCCCGTCGCAAGCCCCCGGAAGGTGCCGGCGATGCGCTCGAACAGGCGGACGCGGGAGCGGAAGCGGAACACGGCCCAGACCAGCGCCGCGAGCAGCAGCACGACCCCGACGAGCACCCAGCCGAGCGCTCCGCCCAGGCGGCCGGATATGGGCTGCCAGACGTTGTCGGCGAAGAAGGTGCCGAAACTGTCCCACTTGAGGATCAGGGCGACGGAGATCAGGATGAAGACCATGAGCACGTCGAAAACGCGCTCGCATGCAATGGTGCCGAAGGCCTTGTCGTAGCTCATCCGCCTGGAGCTCACATAGCCGCAGCGGACGAATTCGCCCGCGCCGGGCAGCACCACGTTGACGAGGTTGCCCACGTTGATGGCGTCCCAGACGGACAGGCGGCGGAGCTCCGGGTCCAGCGGGTGCATCAGCGCGCGCCAGCGCTCCTCGCGGAAGACGAGGGCGAGCAGGGCGGCGACGAAGAACAGCACCATGTAGAGCCAGCGGGTCTGCTGCAGGCCGGTCCAGAAGGCCTTCCAGTCCACGCCGCGGAATGCGAGCCAGACCAGCACGGCCGCCAGGGCGGCGGACAGGGTGTATTTGATGATATTTACGGCTTTCTTGTCCATGGGCTGCAAATTTACGATTAATTTGTGTTATTTTTGTAAGATATGAAATCAATTCTCGGAATAGGCAACGCCCTCACGGACATCCTGGCCGTCCTGCCGGATGACTCCCTGCTCAACGAATTCCATCTTCCCAAGGGAAGCATGCAGCACGTGGACCATGAGACCGGCGACGGGATCTGGCAGGCGCTCAAGCCCCTCGGGGTGAAATACGTGGCCGGCGGCTCCGCCGCCAACACCATCACCTGCACGGCGATCCTCGGGATGCCCTCCGCCTTCATCGGCAAGATCGGCAACGACGAGCTGGGCCTGCTGTTCAAGAGCGACCAGGAGCAGTACGGCATCCAGTCCCGCCTGCTGACCGGCCCCCATTCGAGCGGCCGCTCCATGGTGTTCGTCAGCGGCGGCAACGCCGAGCGCACCTTCGCCGTGTACCTCGGCGCGGCGCTGGACCTCGTGCCGGAGGACCTGGACCCGGCGTGGTTCGAGGGCTACGACTATTTCCACATCGAGGGTTACCTGGTGCAGAACCAGGAGCTGGTGCGGCGGGCCGTGGAGCTCGCCCGCGCCGCCGGCTGCATCATCTCCCTGGACCTGGCTTCGTACAATGTCGTGGAGTCCAACCTGGCTTTCCTGCACGACATCGTGGAGAAATATGTCGACATCGTGTTCGCCAACGAGACGGAGGCGCGGGCCTTCACGGGCCTGACCGACCCCCGTGCCAGCCTGGAGGTGCTCGCCGGCCTCTGCCACACCGCCATCGTCAAGGTGGGCAAGGCGGGCAGCTGGGTCCGGCGCGGCGACGAGGAGCACTTCGTGGCGCCGTGGCCGGCGGATCCCGTGGACGCCACGGGCGCCGGGGACACGTACGCCGCCGGCTTCCTGTATGCCGACTCGCTCGGCCTGCCGCTCAAGACCTGCGGCGAGGTCGGCTCCATCATCGCCGCCAAGGTGGTGGAGGTGGTGGGCACCAAGATAGACATTCCCCGCTGGCGGGTGGCCAAACAGGAGATCCGCGAACGGATAGCCGCTCCGCAGGTATGAAAAACCCCTTCCTCATCCTGAGCCGCCGCATGGCGATCAGCCGGGACCGCAGCAAGGCCCCGACACACCTCCTTCCCCTGAAGAAGGTGCGGAGCGCCACGGTGTTCGTGGACACCACGGGGGGTGAGGACCCGACGCCGGTCCGCCGGGCCGTGCAGCAGTTTTTCGAGTACCAGGGCATCCCCGTGCAGATCTTCGCCCCCGAGAAGCGGGACCTCAACGCCATCGGCCGGATGAAGAACCGCCTGCGCGGATCGCACCGGCACCCCCGGGGCGAGGACCTGTTCATCTCGCTGGCCGCCTCGCCGGAGAATTTCGCGGCGGAATATGAAGCCCGGTGCAGCACCGCCCGCTGCAAGGTGGGCCGTTTCCAATATCCGGGCGGCGTATTTGACCTGGTGGTCACCGCCCCGGGCGGGAGCGAGCCCTCCCAGTCGGCGGCCTTTTCGGCCATCAAGGATTTCCTGACCAAGATCCGATGAAGAAGTATCTGATCGTCTTCCTGATTTCGATGGTGCCGCTGATCGAGCTGCGCGGCGCGATTCCCTATGCGGTGGGCTTCGGCCTGCCCATCCTCCCGTCCCTGGGCGTCGCCCTGCTGGGCAACATGCTGCCGGTCCCGTTCATCTTCCTGTTTGCGCGCAAGGTGCTCGAGTGGGGCAAGGACAAGAAATACATCGGCAAGTTCTTCACCTGGTGCCTGGAGAAGGGGGAGAAGGGCGGCCGCAAGCTGGAAGCGAAGGCCGGCGCCGGGCTCTACGTGGCGCTGCTGCTCTTCGTCGGCATCCCGATTCCGGGCACGGGCGCGTGGACGGGCACCCTGGCCGCCAGCATTCTGGACATGGATTTCAAGAAGAGCGTGATCTACATCCTGCTGGGCCTGCTGCTCGCCGCCGCCATCATGCTCCTGGCGAGCCTCGGCGTCTTCGGCGCCATCTCCCTGGCGAAATAAGCTGCTTCCGAGCATCAGCAAGTTACAGAACGACTCCGGGAGAATCCCGGAGTCGTTCTGTAAAATATTGAAAATCAATGATTATAAAGTTTGTCCGCCTATAAACTCCCGCATGATGGAGGTCGGGGGGACCGCCGCAATCTCCGCCGGCTTGAGGGCGGTGACGTGCTGCAGGAAGGCCAGCAGGCTCTGGGCCTTGGGGTAGGCCGGCGAGGACTCGCTGATGCCGCAGAGCAGCGGCTCGGCGTAGTACTTCAGCAGGGGCACGTCGTAGAGGGTGGAGGAGTTGAAGACGACGTTGGCGTTCTCCTCGAAGGGGAAGATGTTGCGCGTCTCGCCGCGGCGCACGGACGGCCAGCGGAGGATGTTGTCCTCCGGGGAGATGCCGCGGATGCGGTTGTCCCGCACGATGCGGCGCAGCAGGCGCTTGTCCGTGGTGGAGCCGTGGTCCTTCTCGCCGCCCGGCATGGCGGAGAGGGCGGAAATGTAGATGTTGAAGATGCGGTCCCGGTCGATGTCCGGGGTGAGCGCCGGATTCAGGGCATGGATGCCTTCCATGAAGAGGATGTCGCCCTCCTCCATCCGCATGAAGTTGCCGTTGAAGACACGGTGCCCCTCCTTGAAGTCGAATTTCGGAATTTCCACCTCCTTTCCTGCGAGCAGGTCGTTGAGCTGCTCGTTGAGGAACTTGACGTCCATCGCGCCCAGGGCTTCATAATCCCGCTCCCCGTTCTCGTCGAGGGGGGTCTCGTCGCGGGCGACGAAATAGTTGTCCAGCTCGATCACCTTGGGCTTGAGCCCGAGCACGCGGGCCTGCTGGGCGATGCGCAGCGAAGAGCTGGTCTTGCCGCTGGAGGAGGGCCCCGACATCATCACGATGCGGCAGCTGTGCCGCTTCCAGAAGATCTGGTCGGCGGCCTGCGCGTATTGCCGCTCCTGGCGGGCTTCGCAGAGGTTGATCAACTCGATGCCCTTGCCGGCCTCGAGGGTCTCGTTCACTTTCTCCAGGGTGTCGATGCCCACGGCCTGGCACCACTCTTTGTACTCCGCACGTGCGGCTTCAATCTTGGTCATAACAGTTCCTTTATGTAAGGCCCGGTGACCGACGCCGGATCGGCGGCGATCTGTTCGGGCGTTCCGGTTGCAATAATCCTGCCGCCGGCGGCGCCTCCGCCGGGGCCCATGTCTATCAGGTAGTCGACGGACTTGAGCACGTCGAGGTTGTGTTCGATCACGATGACCGTGTTGCCCTGGTCCACGAGCCGCTGGAGCACCGACAGCAGGACCTTGATGTCCTCGAAGTGCAGGCCCGTCGTGGGCTCGTCCAGCATGTACAGGGTGTTGCCCGTGGCCTTGCGGGCCAGCTCCGCGGCCAGTTTCATCCGCTGGCTCTCGCCGCCGGACAGGGTCACGGCGGACTGTCCCAGGTGGACGTATCCCAGGCCCACGTCCACGAGCGCCTTGAGTTTCGGGGCGATCTTGGGATGGGACTTGAAGAATTCATAGGCCTCGGAGATGGGCATCTCCAGCACGTCGCCGATGTTCTTGCCCTTGTATTTGACGGCCAGGGTGTCCTCCTTGTAGCGCTTGCCGCCGCAGGCGTCGCAGCACACGTTGACCGAGGGGAGGAAGTTCATCTCGATCACCTTGATGCCGGCGCCGTTGCACTCCTCGCAGCGGCCGCCCGGCACGTTGAAGGAGAAGCGTCCGGCCTTGAAGCCGCGCACCTTGGCGTCCGGAGTGTCCTCGAAGAGCGCGCGGATGTCGTTGAAGACCCCCGTGAACGTGGCCGGATTGGAACGGGGCGTGCGCCCGATGGGGCTCTGGTCGATCTCGATGACCTTGTCGATGTTCTCGACGCCCTCGATGCCGTCGTAGGGGAGCGGCTTTTCCTTGAAATGGTAGAACCGGCCCTTGAGGATGGGCATCAGGGTCTCGTTGACGAGCGAGGATTTGCCGGAGCCGCTGACCCCGCTGACGCCGATCAGCATGCCCAGGGGGAAATCCACGGTGACGTCCTTGAGGTTGTTGCCCCGGGCGCCGCGCAGGGTGAGCGTGAGCCCGTTGCCGGGGCGCCGGACGGCCGGGACGCCGATGGGGTTCGAGATGGGCCGGGCGGGGCCGCTGTAGCAGATGCGCCCGCCCTGCTCGCCGGCGCCCGGGCCCACGTCCACGATCCAGTCCGCGGCGCGCATGGTCTCCTCGTCGTGCTCCACGACGATGACCGTGTTGCCCTCGTCGCGCAGCTTCTTCAGCGAGGCGAGCAGCTTGCGGTTGTCCCGCTGGTGCAGGCCGATGCTCGGCTCGTCGAGGATGTAGATGACGTTGACGAGCTTGGAGCCGATCTGGGTGGCGAGCCGGATGCGCTGCCCTTCGCCGCCGGACAGCGAAGCCGTCGGCCGGTCCAGGGTGAGATAGTCCAGCCCCACGTCCAGCAGGAAGCGGACGCGGTCGGACAGCTCCTTGAGGATGTCGCGGGCGATGGCGTTCTCGCGCTTGCCGAGCTTGCCCGGCAGGCTGTCCAGCCAGGCGGCGAGCTCGCTGATCTCCATCGCGCAGACCTCGGAGATGTCCTTGCCGTCGATGCGGAAGCAGCGGGTGTGCGCGCCGAGGCGCGTGCCATGGCAGACCGGGCAGACGACTTTGTCCTCGACGTCGCCCGTCACGCCCTCCCAGTTCACCATCTCCGTCTGGGCGCCTTCACCCACGCGGTAGAACTCGTCGGAGCCGTAGACCAGCAGCGTCACGGCCTCGTCCGGCAGGGCGGCGATCGGCTCGTAGAGCGAGAAATTATGTTTGCGCGCGATGGCGCGCACGAGGTCGAACTTGCGCCCGTCGCGGATGCGCCCCAGCGGGGCGATGCCCCCGTCCGCGATGGACTTGCCGGGATCCGGGACGATGGTGTCCATGCTCACGTCCGGCACCGTGCCGAGCCCCTTGCAGTGGGGGCAGTAGCCTTCCGGCGAATTGAAGGAGAAGGTGTGCGGCGCCGGCTCCTGCAGGGAAATGCCGTTCTCCGGGTCCACCAGGTGCTTGGAATAATGGTGGAGCGATCCGCTCTCCATGTCGAGCACCGCGAGGGAGCCCTTGCCGAGCCCCAGGGTGGAAGCGACGGAGCTGCGCACGCGCGCCTCGTCGCCCTCGGCGGGCTTGAGCTTGTCCACGACGAGCTCGATGAAGTGGCCTTTGTAGCGGTCCACGGCCTCCACGTCGTTCAGGTCCCGGATCTCGCCGTCGATGCGCACCTGCAGGTAGCCCTTCTTCCTCAGGGAGTCGAAGAGCTCGCGGTAGTGGCCCTTGCGGCCGCGCACGAGCGGGGCGAGCAGCAGGCACTTGCGGCCCCGGTATTCCCGCAGGATCAGGTCCACGATCTGCGCGTCGGTGTAGCGGACCATCTCCTTGCCGCTCACGGGCGAAAACGCCGTGGAGGCGCGGGCGTACAGCAGGCGCAGGAAGTCGGCGATCTCCGTGATGGTGCCCACGGTGGAGCGGGGGTTGCTGCCGGTCGTCTTCTGCTCGATGGCGATGATGGGGCTCAGCCCGCTGATGCTCTCCACCTCGGGCTTCTCGAGGATGCCCATGAAGTGCTTGGCGTAGGGGGAAAGGGTGTTCATGTAGCGCCGCTGCCCCTCCGCATAAAGGGTGTCGAACGCGAGGGAAGACTTGCCGCTGCCGCTGATGCCGGTAATAACCACGAATTTGCGGCGCGGAATATCCACGTCGACCTGCTTGAGATTGTGCGCCCGGGCGCCGCGGATTTCAATCTGGCTCTCTTTCATGGAAGCGAAAGCAAAAATACAAAAAATAATGGTTAAATTTGTCAAAATCTTGTTCGTCGCATGTGGCTTTGGCTAACTGTCTTTTCCGCCCTGCTTCTGGGCACCTACGATGTTGCGAAGAAGCGGGCCCTGAAGCGTAACGGGGTCTACTGGATCCTCGTCACCGCCACGGGGCTCACGGCGCTGTACCTCTCGCCTTTCCTGTTCCTCAAGACGGGATCGCCGTCCGACCACCTGAGCCTCGTGCTGAAGGCCGTCCTGGTCTCGGTGTCCTGGGTGTCCGGGCTCAAGGCGATGAAATGCCTCCCGCTGACGACCGTGAGCACCATCAAGGCCTCCCGGCCGATGTTCGTGCTCATCTTCTCCATCATCCTCTTCGGGGAGCGGCTCAACCTGCTTCAGTGGCTCGGCGTGGCCATCGTGATGACGGCCCTGTTCCTGAGCTCCCGCTCCAAGCACCACGAAACCGACAAGAAGACTTCCGCCAAGGGCATCTCCCTGATGGTCGTCTCGGTGCTGTCCGGTGCCGCCAGCGCCCTCTACGACAAGCACATCCTCCAGCATCTGCATCTCGATCCGATGTTCGTGCAGAGCTGGACCAACCTCTACGTCACCATCATCCTGGCCATCCTGCTGCTGGTACAGTATTTGACAGACAAAGAGCACTTCCAGCCCTTTGTCTGGGACTGGCGCATCCTGCTGATCTCGGTGTTCATCACCGTGGCGGACGCCCTGTACTTCTTCGCGGTGAACGAGCCGGATGCGATGCTCTCGATCATCTCGATGATCCGCCGCTGTTCGGTGCTGATCACCTTCCTCGGCGGCGTCCTGATCCTCAAGGAAGGCCATGTCAGGGACAAGGCGCTGGATATGGTCCTGATGATGGCGGGCGTGGCCCTGCTGCTGTGGGGCTCGTTGTAAACCGTTAACCGTACAAGTATGAAACGCACTTTCACCTTCATAGTCCTGCTGGGCCTCAGCCTGGCCGCAGGCGCCCAGTCCCCCCGGTTCAAACTCGGCAAGTGGACCGAGATCCAGACCGCCATCCTCCAGGAACTGAACCGCTCCTACGTGGATTCCCTGCCCGTCGACCGCATCGAGCGGCACGGCGTGGACGCCATGCTCGCGGACCTGGACCCGTACACGGTCTACATCCCCGAGGAGGAGAACGAAGACCTGCAGATGATGATCCACAAGACCTACGGCGGCATCGGCGCGGTCATCTACAAGCCGGACCTGCAGGGCAACGTCATCATCAACGAGCCCTACGCCGACTCTCCCGCCCAGAAATACGGCCTGGTGTGCGGCGACGAGATCATGGCCATCGACGGCGAGACCGTGGCGGGGCTGACCTCGCAGCAGTGCAGCGAGAAGATGCGCGGCGACCCCGGCACGCAGGTGGTCTTCCACGTGAAGAAGCTGCGCAGCGGGGAGGAGGTGGATATCACCGTGACCCGCGAGCGCATCAAGCTGGACGACATCGAGTATGCCGGCATGCTGGACGGCGGCGTGGGCTACATCTCCCAGACCGGCTTCTCCGACGGCGTGGCGGCCGATTTCCGCCAGAAGGTGACCGAACTCAAGCGGCAGGGCATGAAGACCCTGGTGCTGGACCTGCGCGGCAACGGCGGCGGCCTGATGAACGAAGCGGTGGACATCGTGTCCGCGCTCGTCCCCAAGGGCTCCGTGGTCGTGTCCGCCAAGGGCAGGGAGCCCCGCTCCAGCTACACCCTCAAGACCACCCAGGAGCCGGTGGACACCCGGATCCCGGTGATCGTGCTGGTGGATTCGGGCTCCGCCTCGGCTTCCGAGATCGTGGCGGGCGCCCTGCAGGACATGGACCGCGCCACCATCATGGGCGAACGGACCTTCGGCAAGGGCCTCGTGCAGAGCATCCGCCCGCTGCCCTACGGCGGCGAACTCAAGGTCACGACGGCGAAATACTACACGCCCTCCGGCCGCTGCGTGCAGGCCATCGACTACGCCCAGCGGCGCGAGGACGGCAGCGTGGCCGCCATCCCCGATTCGCTGACGCGCGAATTCAAGACCGCCCACGGGCGCACGGTGCGCGACGGCGGCGGCATCACCCCGGACGTCAAGCTGGACTTCAAGGAGTTCAGCCGACTGACCTACTCGCTGGTGACCTACGGCATCATCGAGCAGTACGCCCTGGACTTCGTCCGCAAGCACGAAAGCATCCCGGCGGTGGAGGATTTCCATTTCTCCGACGCGGACTACGAGGATTTCATCGCCTTCGCCAGGGACAAGCAGTTCGACTACCGCTCCTCCGCCAAGACCTACTTCGACCGGGCGAAGGAGGAGCTCCGGCTCGACGGCCTCGACGAGGCGATGAAGCCGCAGCTCGACGCGCTGGAGGCTTCGCTCAACATGGAGAAGGAGGAATTCCTGCGCCTCAAGAAGGATGAGATCATCCCCTTCATCGAGGAGGAGATCGCCGTGCGCTACTACTTCCAGAAAGCCGGCGTGCAGATCCGCATCCGCCACGACGACACGCTCCGCCAGGCGCTCTCCAGCGAGCGGATCCAGCAATACTGATGATCCACCGCATCCAGCTCATCATCCTGAACACCACCAAGGTCGGGGAGCGTTCCCTGGTCCTGCACACCCTCAGCGACGAATGGGGGCGGCGCAGTTTCATCACCACCGTCGGGAAAGGGAGCGGCATGGCCCTGCTCCAGCCTTTGGGCATCGTGGACGCCGAAGTCGTGGAGAATCCCCGCTCGGACCTCTGGCGGGTGCGCGCGCTGTCCGCCGCCCATCCCCTCACGGGCATCCGCACCAGCCCCGGCAAGAACGCCATTACCCTGTTCATGGCGGAAGTCCTCTACCGCACCCTGCGGGAAGGCGCCAACGAAGGGGACCTGTTCGTGTGGTGCGAGCGGGCGATCCTGACCCTGGATGCCTTGGAGGGCGATTACGCCAATTTCCACCTCCGGTTCCTGCTCGAATTCGCCGCGGCGCTCGGCTTCTCCCCTTCGGCCGAAGGCCTGATGCCCTTCGCCGGGGAGCACCTCGCCCGGATCCGCGCCCTGCTGCAGGCCGACTTCGGCGCCTGCATGCTCGTCCCCCTGAACGGGGAGGCGCGCACCGAGATCGCCCGCATCCTGCTCAAGTACCTGGGCTACCACACGGAAACGCGCATCGAGATCCGCTCGCTGCGCGTGCTGCAGGAACTGTTCCGGTAGCTTATTTCAGGAAGGCGAAGAAGACCGCGAGCACCAGGCAGCCGAAGGCGGCGAGGTGGTTCCAGTGGAACTGCTGGCCCTGGAAGAGGAAGTGCACGATGACGGTGAAGATGGTCAGGGAGATGACCTCCTGGATGACCTTGAGCTGCATCAGGCTGAAGGGGCCGCCGTTGCCCTGGAAGCCGATGCGGTTGGCCGGGACGGTGAGGCAATACTCGAAGAAGGCGATCCCCCAGGAGAACAGGATGATCAGGATCAGCGGCCAGCCGGTCGAGATCTTCATTTCCTGGAGTTTGAGGTGGCCGTACCACGCGAGCGTCATGAAGACGTTCGAGCAGATCAGCATCAGGATGGTCCAAATACCTTGTTGCATGGCGCGATTCTGGAAAAAGCGCGCAAAGATAGCAAAAATCAGCGGATGCTGAACAGGTGCGTGCGGCGGAACCCCTGTTCGTCGATCAGGGTGAGGCGGTGGTCGCCCGGCGGCGGATCGACGTGCATCTCGTGTTCGCCCCGCGTCTGGCCGATGTATTCGTCGTCGATGTGCCAATAGACCGTGGCCTGCGCGTCGGCGTGGGCCGCGCGGAAGACGGCCCCGTTCTGGTTGCCGGACAGGCCGCGGGTCAGCACGAGGGTGATCCCGTTCTGCGGGTAGATGATGTCGATGGGATTAAAGTCGGAGGAGGCCACGTCGAAGAGCGGATGCTTCGGCGGCAACGGTTTGTAATCCAGGTGCTTCTGCATATAGTACCACTCCTGCGCGGGGGGCAGCACGAAGCGCACTTCGGCGCGCATCTGCTCCGGCGGACAGCAGCTGGAATTGACCTGGTAACGGCCTTCCGCGTCCAGGTGGACGATGCGGTGGTAGCGGCACATGTCGGGCTGCGTCTCCACGTCCGGCACCCAGACCGTGTCGCGGTGCGGGCATAGGTCGCTGGCGGGGAAGCCGCTCTCGTGGCAGACCTCGATCTGCGTCATCTCGTCGGTGGGGCGCGCGAACCAGCCGCCACCGCCGGACAGGGCGGAGAAGACGTCGAACATGACCGGCGAGGCATAGGAGACGCCCGTCACGCCCGCGCGTCCCTCGCCGTCGCTGTTGCCCACCCACACGGCGACGACCCAGTCGCGGGTCACGCCCACGCTCCAGGCGTCGCGGTTGCCCCAGCTCGTGCCCGTCTTCCAGGCGATCTTGCGCGCCGTCGCGAAATCCATCCAGGAGGCCTCCTCCTCGGGGCGGTTGGCGTTCGACAGGGCGTCGAACGTGAGCCAGGCGGCCGCGCGGCTGATGGGAATGCGGCGCGCCGGCAGGCGGTCCCGCCTAGCGTCGGCCAGGTAGCCCAGCTCCTCGAAGACCGTGTCCCCGGCGAGCTGCGCCGCCAGGTAATAATAGGCCCGGGCGAGGGTCTCGAGCGTGATTTCGGCGCCGCCCAGGATGAGGGAGAGACCGTAATGGTCCGCGTCCTTGTCGATCGTCGTGAATCCCATGTCCCGGAGCACCTCCAGGAAGCGGTCCGTGCCGAATTCCTCCAGCATGCGCACGGACGGCACGTTGAGCGAACGCTCGATCACCTCGTGCGCCGGCACGGCCCCGTCGAAGGTGCGGCCGTAGTTGTGCGGGGAGAAGTTGTTGTAGTTGTAGGGGGTGTCCTTGACCAGCATCGTGGGCAGGAGTTCTCCCGCCTGCAGCATGGAGGCATACAGCAGCGGCTTGAGCGTGCTGCCGCTGGAGCGCGCCGCCGGGATCATGTCCACGTCGGCGCCGCGGATGTTTTTCGCGCAGCCGCGCGTGTTGCCGTAGTAGGCCCGGATCTGCCCGGTGTGCACGTCCACCACCAGGATGCCCATGTTGTCCACGAGGTTGGTGCGGTAGACGTCGAAATGCCGCTGTGCGATGGCGCCCACGCGCTCCTGCAGCACGGCGTCGAGCGTCGTGGCGTACGGGCCGTCGCCCTGCTCGAGGCGGCAGCGCTCCAGCAGGTGGTAGGCCATGTCCGGCATCGGGAGGGGCTTGTCCGGGAGCGGCTCGTCCTTGGCCAGCTGGCATTCCGTGTCATCGATGACGCCCTTTTGCGCGAGCTTGTCCAGCAGGGCGTTGCGCTTCTCCAGCAGGCGGTCGCGCGAGCGGCCGGGGTGGATGAGGCCCGGGGCGTTGGGCAGCACGGCGAGCATCGCGCTCTCCCCCCAGGAGAGGTCGTCCGCGCTGCGCCCGAAATAGCGCCACGCCGCCGCCTCCAGTCCCACCACGTTGCCCCCGAAAGGGGCGTTGGAGGCGTACAGGAGCAGGATTTTTCGTTTGGTGCAACGCATCTCCAGGCGCGTGGCGAGGATCATCTCGTAGACCTTTTCCGGCAGGGTGCGGGGCGCCCCCGGGCGGCTCAGGCGGATCACCTGCATGGTCAGCGTGCTGGCGCCGCTGACCACCTCGCCCCGCGTGAGGTTCTGCACCAGCGCCCGCCCGGCAGAGAACCAGTCGATGCCCAGATGCCACCAGAAGCGCTTGTCCTCGTAGGTCACGATGCAGCGGGCGAATTTGTCCGGGACGTGGTCCGCCGGCGGGAAGTACCACTGGCCGTCCGCGGAGATGCGCGCGCCGAGCAGCGTGCCGTCGGCGCTCACGGCCGTGGCGCTGAGCGGCACCCGGAACAGATTGCGGGGCAGGCAGAGCAAATACCAAACAATCAGCAGAAGGGGTATTGATATTAGAAGTATTTTCTTAACTTTGCTCATTGTTAGAACAAAAGTAGTCATTTTCTATGAAAACAACCCGTTTCTTCCTCACTTTGATCGCTGCCGCCGGTCTGTTCGCCGCCTGCCAGGGCGGAGGACCCAAGAAGGCCGCCGGTCCTGCCGTGTCCGCCGTCAAGGGCGAGACCCCCATGGCTCTCGACAACGAGGGTAAAGCCATCACGGGCGAGGACATCGATCCCGAAGTCCCCACCATCCGCTTCATCAGCAAGGGCTCCATCCTCCCGTCCAAGGGCGGCATGGACCTGCTGTTCGGTTCCGTCTCCTATGCGAAGGCGGAGGTGCGTGTCAAGAAGGTGTTCAGCAACAACATCCTGCAGTTCCTGCAGCTGGACGACTACGAGACCCGCTACGAGCTGTACAAGGTGGCGGAGCAGGTCATCGACACGATCATCGTGCTGGGCGACAAGGACGCCGACCACATCCGCGAGTGGCGGACCTACGGCCTCGCGCTCGACGACCTGGTCAAGCCCGAGACCGGTGCCATCTACCATGTCGAGATCCGTGGCCGCGAGCCCCTCGTGGAGGAGGATTTCTGGGACAGCGACAGCTATTTCGGCGACTATGAGACCTATGAGCAGCGCAGCGTCGACCTGCTGGCCAGCAACCTGGTCCTGATCGCCAAGCGCGGCGACAGCGCCACGGAGGTCTTCGCCTACGACGTGCTCTCCGGCAAGCCGGTCTCCGGCGCCAAGGTGAAGCTCTACAGCTTCGCCCAGCAGGAGCTCGCGAAGGGCACGACCAACGGCGACGGCCAGGTCTCCTTCACCGGGCAGCAGGACGCCAGCTTCGTGGTCGCCACGAGCGGGAAGAATTATGCCTACCTCAGCCTCAAATACGAGAAGGCCCTCTCCACCAGTAATTTCGACGTCAGCGGCACCACGAACGAAGGCGGCATCAAGGCCTACATCTTCGGTGAGCGCGGCGTCTGGCGTCCCGGCGACACGCTGCACGTCAGCATGGTCACGCTCTTCGACGACGCCCCCCTGCCGGCCGGCCACCCGATCACGGCCCAGCTGCGCAACCCCGACGGCCAGGTCACCCAGACCCTGACCCAGGCCGCTTCTCCCGCCAACATCTACCATTTCCCGTTCCAGACGGCCGAGGACGCTCCCTCCGGACGCTGGCGCGTGGACGTGAGCGTGGGCGGCCAGATTTTCAGCAAGACCCTCCGCGTCGAGGCGATCAAGCCCAACAAGCTCGACATCACCCTGCATTTCGACGAGCCTTTCATCACGCCTGACCGCCAGAGCGTCGGCGACATCGCCGTGGCGTGGCTCTACGGCGCCCCGGGCAGCGACCTCAAGCTGAACGGCACCCTCGACCTCAGTTCCGCCGGCACCTCCTTCAAGGGCTGGGAGGACTATGACTTCCGCGACGACGCCCGCGAGTTCACGGACCAGACCCTGTACTACAACGACTTCAAGACCAATGAAGAAGGCCACGCCTTCATCAACACGGCCGTGGAGATCAACAAGGCCAACACCCCGGGCTTCCTCAACGCCGGATTCACCATCCGCGCCTTCGAGCCCAGCGGCGAGTTCAGCACGAGCTACACCAGCGTGAAGATGTCCCCGTTCAACGCCTACGTCGGCATCAAGACCGAGCTGGACGAGGATCGCTGGGGCGACCGCTTCATCCAGGCCGGCAAGGCCCACAAGTTCGACGTGGCCACGGTGGATGCCAACGGCAAGGGCATCGCCGTGCCCGCCCTGCACGCCGAGGTCTACCACGTGGACTGGAGCTGGTGGTGGGACGCCTCCGGCGAGATCGCCAGCTACATGGCCAGCCGCAGCAAGGAGCTCCTCTTCGAGAAGACCTTCTCCACCTCGGGCGGCAAGGGTTCCTTCAGCTATGACTGGGCCGACGCCCCTTACGGCGTGTACTACATCCGCGTGACGGACACCCGCGGCGGCCATGCCACCTCGATGATCTGCGAAGTGCAGGAGAGCGGCGCGACCGACGCATCCGAGGGCTCCACGCAGCTCAACATGCTGATCGACAAGGAGAAATATGCCGTCGGCGAGACCGCCCGCATCACGATTCCTTCCGCCGCGGGCGCCAGCGCCCTCGTCTCCATCGAGAAAGGCGGCAAGATCCTGAGCACCCGCCGCGTGCAGTGCTTCGACGGCAGCACGGAGATCCGCATCCCCATTACCAAGGAGATGACGCCGAACGCCTACGCTTCCATCGCCCTCATCCAGCCGCACGGCAACGTCCACAACGACGCCCCGATCCGCCTGTACGGCGTGCAGAACATCAACGTCGAGGATCCCGCCTCCCGCCTGAACCCGGTGCTGGACATGCCGGTCGAGACCAAGCCGGAGTCCACCCTCAACTTCAAGGTCAAGGAGAAGGATGGCCGCGCGATGAGCTATGTCGTGGCCATCGTGGACGAGGGACTCCTCTCGCTCACCGGCTTCAAGACCCCGGACGCCTGGGCCTCCTTCTACGCCAAGGAGGCGCTCCGCGTCCGCACCTGGGATGAATACGACTCCGTCATCGGCGCCTACGGCGGCCACATCGAGCAGCTGTTCGCGATCGGTGGTGACGAAGAGGCCAGCGGCGCGCTCAAGCGCCAGGGCGCCGAGCGCTTCAAGCCGGTCGTCGCCTATCTCGGTCCCTTCGAGCTGAAGGCCGGCAAGACCGCTTCCCACAGCGTGGAGGTGCCCCAGTACATCGGCTCGATGCGCGCCATGGTCATCGCCACGGACGGCAAGGCCCAGGGCAGCACCGCGCAGGATGTCGCCGTCAAGCAGCCCGTGATGGTCCAGGCCACGCTGCCGAGGACCCTCAGCGTGAGCGAGACGATCAAGATCCCGACCACCGTCATCGCCCTCGAGGACGGCGTCGGCAACGTCAAGCTCGACATCGAGACCGACGGCCTGCTCACGGTCAAGGGCCCGTCCTCGCTGACGGTCAATTCCGCCAAGACCGGCCAGCAGGTCGAGTACTTCGAGGTCCAGGTCGGTGAGGAGACGGGCATCGCCCATGTCACCGTGACGGCCAAGGCCGGCTCCGACAAGTCGGTCAGCAAGGTCGAGATCGACGTGTTGAACCCGAACCCGGAAGTCACCCGCGTGCAGTCCTTCCTGCTCGAGGCGGGCAAGAACAAGGACGCCACCGCCGAACTCTTCGGCCTGCCGGGCACCAACGCCCTGGCCGTGGAACTCTCCTCCATCCCCGCCATCGACCTGGGACGCCGCCTCAAATACCTCATCGAGTACCCGTACGGCTGCGTCGAGCAGACGGTCTCCGCCGCCTTCCCGCAGCTCTACCTGAGCCAGGTGATGGATTGCGACGAGAACACCGTGAAGCGCAGCGCGCGCAACGTCACCGCCGCCATCAACCGCCTGCACAGCTACCGCCGCGCCGACGGCTCGCTGAGCTACTGGCCGGGCAGCACCTCCTCTTCCGCCTTCGGCACCGCCTACGCCCTCCACTTCCTGCAGGAGGCGGAGAACCAGGGCTATGCCGTGCCTGCCGACCTCAAGGCCGGCCTGGTCCGTTACCTGACCAACAGCGTGGTCAGCAACAAGAAGGAGGGCGACTTCGTCCGCGCGTACGGCCTGTATGCCCTGGCCGTGGCCGGCAAGCCGCAGCGCAGCGCCATGAACCTCCTCCGCGAGGGTGTCAAGAAGATGCCGCGCAGCGCCGTGTGGATGCTCGCGGGCGCCTTCGCCAGCGACGGCAAGAAGCAGGTGGCCACCCAGCTCACCAGCGGCCTGCCGTACATCGAGGCGGCCGGGACCTACTACGACTACTACGGCAGCGTGGACCGCAACATGGCCATCGCCCTGCGCACGTCCATCCTGACCGGACAGAAGGAAGCCGCCTTCGAGCTCGCCGAGAAGGTCGCCGCGAACCTCAACGACAGCCAGCACTACATGAGCACCCAGGCCACCGCCTGGTCGCTCTACGCCATCAGCGACTACGCCCGCACGATGGCCGGCGGCGGCGTGACCGCCTCCGTCAAGGGCGGTGACCGGACCTACAAGGTCGGCACCGACAAGTCCATCGTCCGCCAGGAGATCGCCATCGGCAAGGCCGACACCAAGACCGCGCTGAACATCGCCAACAACGGCAGCAGCCCGATCCACGCCGTCATCTCCGTGACCGGCATTCCGAAGGCCGGCACCGAGAAGGCCAAAGCCTCCGGCCTGTCGATGAAGGTCAGCTACGTGGACCGCGACGGCAAGCCCGTCGGCCTGGACACCCTCTCCCGCGGCCGCGACCTGAAGGCCGTGGTGACCGTGACCAACACCGGCTCCGCCTACGTGAGCGACATCGCCCTCGCGCAGAAGTTCCCGTCCGGCTGGGAGATCCGCAACAACCGGATCAACGACAACTACACCTATCCCGCCGGTGTCAGCTACCAGGACATCCGCGACGACCGCGTGTACAGCTTCTTCGACCTGGGCGGCGGCCAGACCGTGACCATCACCACCGACCTCACCGCCACCTACCCCGGCAAGTTCTACCTGCCGGCCGTGAGCTGCGAGGCGATGTACGACGACAAGATCTCCGCCCTCGTCCCGGGTCGCTGGACCGAGGTGAAGTAGCCGTCAAGGCATGCCGCCACTGATTGTCAGTGAGTTATGAAATGACTCCGGGAGCGTCTCCCGGAGTCATTTTTTAAATGCTTGATATACAAGGGGGGCGATCAGGAATCTCCCCTGATCACCACCGGCTCCAGCTCTTCCTCCTGCTCCTCTTCCGGCTCGTTGAATGGCTCCAGGAAGGGGTTGCCGGTGCGCTCGCGGCCGATGGTGGAGGCGGGGCCGTGGCCGGGGAGGATGGTGGTGCCGGGGTCGAGGGAGAGGAGCCTCTCCATGATGGAGCGGATCTCGTCGTCGTATTCGCTGTAGGGGAAGTCGGTGCGGCCGATGGAGCCGGCGAAGAGGGTGTCGCCGGTGAAGAGGATGTCTTCCTCCCGCTCCAGGAAGCACACGCAGCCCGGGGTGTGGCCGGGCGTGGCGATGACCTCGAAACGCATGTCCGCGATCTCCAGCGACTGCCCGTCCGCGAGCGGGGTCCAGGCGAACTCCCCGGGCAGCTTCATGCGGAAGCGCTCCGCCATCCGCTGGTTGTAGTCCAGCGCGGCGGTGTCGGCGGGGTGCATGTAGACAGGGATCCCGTAGCGGTCCTGCAGCGGCTTCACGCCGAGGATGTGGTCGATGTGCCCGTGGGTGAGCAGGATGGCCGCAGGCGTCAGGCTTTCCTGCGCGAGCAGGCCCTCGAGGGCGTCCAGTTCGGCCCCCTCGCGGCAGCCGGGATCGACGATCACGCAGCGGCCCGCGCCGCGCCAGGCGACGTAGGTGCGCTCCTCGAAGAGATTGAAGACGGAATAGCGGACGTTGAGCATTTCTTGGTCTTGATTGTTGGCAAATTTACAAAAGATGTGTTAAATTTGTGTGATTGACCACATACAAATGCACATCGGAATCGCAGGAAATATCGGCAGCGGCAAGACCACGCTGACCCGCAAGCTCGCCGAGCATTACGGCTGGACGCCGAAGTACGAGGCCGTGACCTACAACCCCTATCTGGAAGATTACTACAAGGATATCCCGCGCTGGTCCTACAATCTGGAGACCTACTTCCTGGCGCAGCGCTTCCAGGACCTGCTGGACATCGCCAAGTCCGACGACGTGATCATCCAGGACCGCACCATCCTCGAGGGCGTGGAGATCTTCGTGGCCAACAACCACGACCTCGGCAACCTGTCCGACCGGGACTACGACACCTACATGCAGCTCTTCCGCCTGATGATGTCGATGGTCAGCCCGCCGGACCTGCTGATCTACCTCAAATGCTCCGTGCCGCACCTCGTGGCCCAGATCCAGAAGCGCGGCCGCGAGTACGAGCAGAGCATGAACCTGGAGTACCTCGGCGGCCTGAACGAGCGCTACGAGAAGTGGATCGGCGACTACAAGGCGCCGCTGCTGGTCATCGACGCGGACCAGCTGGACTTCGAGAACCGGCCGGAGGATTTCGCGCTCATCACGGACAAGATTGACGCCGAGCTGTTCGGACTATTCAAATAAAATCCTTACATTTGTAAGCTATAACAAAAAAGAGTATGCATATTGCGATAGCAGGAAACATCGGCAGCGGCAAGACCACGCTCACCAAGATGCTGGCCGCCCACTACGGCTGGATCCCGAAATTCGAATCGGTGGACTTCAATCCCTACCTGTCCGATTTCTACGAGGACATGGAGCGCTGGTCGTTCAATCTCCAGATCTACTTCCTCAACAAGCGTTTCAAGGACGTGGTGGAGATCGCCAAGACCGACGACGTGATCATCCAGGACCGCACCATCTACGAGGACGCCCGCATCTTCGCGCCCAACCTGCACGACATGGGCCTGATGAGCACGCGCGACTTCGAGAACTACAGCGACCTCTTCGACCTGATGATGTCGCTGGTGGGCAATCCCGACCTGCTGATCTACCTGCGCTCGAGCATCCCCAACCTCATCGCCCAGATCCAGAAGCGCGGCCGCGAATACGAGAAGAGCATCCGCATCGACTACCTCACCGGCCTCAACGAGAAGTATGAGAACTGGATCAAGGACTATCCCGGCAACCTGCTGGTCATCGATGCGGACCACATCAAGTTCGGCAACAATCCGGAGGACTTCGCGAAGGTCACCGACATGATCGACGCGCAGCTCTACGGCCTGTTCACGCCGAAGGACAAAGTGTACGGAGAATAACACAATGCTAAAACCCGATAAAATGGAAAAGAAAAAAATCAACATGGTTGCCGTCATCACGATGTTCTTCCTCTTCGCGATGATCGCATTCGTAACCAACATGGCCGCTCCGGTGGGCAACATCTGGACCATGGATGATGCCGTGGGCAACAACCCCGCACTTGGCTTCATGGGCAACTTCATGAACTTCCTGGCGTACCTCTTCATGGGTATCCCTGCCGGGAATATGCTGACGAAGGTCGGCTACAAGAAGACGGCGCTGATCGCCATCGCCGTGGGTGTCGTCGGCCTGCTCATCCAGTATTTCTCCGGTTTCAGTTCCGGCATCCCCGGCTTCATCATCTACCTGCTGGGCGCTTTCGTCTGCGGTCTCTGCGTATGTATGCTGAATACGGTCGTCAACCCGATGCTGAACCTCATCGGCGGCGGCGGTGCCAAGGGCAACCAGCTCCTCCAGCTCGGCGGCGCCTGCAACTCCTTCGCCGGCACGATCGCCCCGATCATGGTCGGTTCCTTCGTCGGCGCGATCACCAAGAGCACGAAGATCACCGAGGTCAGCCCCATGCTGTTCGGCGCCATCGCCATCTTCGTCGTGGCCTTCATCGTCATCTATTTCGCCAAGATCGAGGAGCCTCACCAGAAGAAGAATGAGGCTACTGCCGAGAAGAGCAAGCACAGCCCGTGGAATTTCCGCCACTTCGTGCTGGGCGCCATCGCCATCTTCTGCTATGTAGGCATGGAGGTCGGTATCCCCAACACCTTCGGCAACTTCCTGGGCAAGGAAGTGAACTTCAACCTGTTCGACCCGGCCAATTCCTCCAACGCCGCTGCCATCATCGGCGGCATGACCGGCCTCTACTGGCTGCTCATGCTGGTCGGCCGTCTGACCTCCGGCTTCATCAGCGGCAAGATCTCCAGCCGTGCGCAGCTGCTCACCGTTTCCTGCGTCGGTATCGTGCTGGTGCTGGTCTCCATGATCGTCCCTGCCACGACCGGTGTCTCCATGGTCGGCTTCAGCAACGGTTCATTCGCGATCAACAACGTGCCTCTCTTCACCGTGTTCCTCGTGCTGATGGGCCTTTGCACGTCCATCATGTGGGGCTGCATCTTCAACCTGGCCACCGAGGGCCTGGGCAAGTACACGGAGAAGGCTTCCGGCATCTTCATGATGATGGTCGTCGGCGGCGGTATCCTCCCGCTGATCCAGAACTCCATCGTGAGCAACACCATCGCCTCGCTGCGCATCAGCTACGTGATCGTCATCGCCGTGCTCGTGTACATGGTTTTCTATGCGCTCATCGGCAGCAAGAATGTAAACAAAGATATCCCTGTTGACTAATATGGAAAAGCAATTCGTAGTCGGTATCGACATCGGAGGCCAGACCTCCAAGATCGGCGTCGTGGACGCCCGCGGGGATGTCCTCGCACAGAATATCATCCGCACCGACACCTTCGGATCGGACGCTGACGCCTACATCGCCGCCCTGGCGGAGGCCGTCAAGGTGTGCATCAACCAGGCCGGCAAGGCCCCGGAGGAGATCCGCGGCATCGGCGTGGGTGTGCCGAACGGCAACTACTACACGGGCGAAGTCGCCTTCGCACCGAATCTCGCCTGGGCGGCGGAGCACTCCGTCCCCCTGGCCAAGAAGCTCACGGAAGCCATGGGCGGCATTCCCGTGTCCCTGACCAATGACGCCAATGCGGCCGCGGTGGGTGAGATGACCTACGGTGCCGCCCGCGGCATGAAGAATTTCATCATGATCACCCTCGGCACCGGCGTCGGCAGCGGCATCGTGGTGGACGGCAAGGTCCTCTACGGCCATGACGGCTTCGCCGGCGAGCTCGGCCACACCACCGTCATGCGCAACAACGGCCGCCTCTGCGGCTGCGGCAAGACGGGCTGCCTGGAGGCCTATTGCTCCGCCATCGGCATCGCCCGCACGGCCCGCGAGTGGCTTGAGGCCTCCGGCCAGCCGACCCTCCTCCGTGACATCGAAAACCTCACGTCCAAGGACATCTACGACGCTGCCAAGCAGGGCGACAATTTCGCGCTCCGCCTGTTCGACTACACGGGCACGATGCTCGGCCGCAGCTTCGCGGACTTCATCGCGTTCAGCGCCCCGGAGGCCATCGTCCTCTTCGGCGGCCTGGCCCGCGCCAAGGAGTTCCTCTATGAGCCCATGCTCCGTTCGATGAACGAGAACGTGATGAAGATCTGGAAGGACAAGGTGAAGATCGTCTTCTCCCAGCTGAAGGAGTCGGACGCCGCCATCCTCGGCGCCTCCGCCCTGGCGTGGGAACTGTAGAAATCAAGGTTAATTATTGATAGTATGAAAGCAAACAAACTTTTCGCAGTCCTGATCATCGGACTCTCGCTTGCGGCTTGCACGAGCAAGCCGGCCGGGGAAGCCATCCCCAAAGAATTCCAGCCTTCCCGCTCCCAGGTTGACTCCGTCAGCTACCTGCTCGGCATCAACTTCGGCAGCTTCATCAAGGGATATGACTTCGGCACCGACCTGAATTACGGCCAGATCCTCAAGGGCCTCAAGGACTTCGTGTACGCGAAGGGCGACATGCAGGATCCTGATTTCACCAAGCAGTTCAAGGTGGACCCGAACACGATGAACGACCTGTTCAACAACTACCTCGAGAAGCGCCAGGCGGGTGTCGCCCAGGCCAACAAGAAGAAGGGCGACGACTTCCTCGCGGCGAACGCCAAGAAGGACGGCGTCATCGAGACCGCTTCCGGCCTGCAGTACAAGATCATCAACCCGGGCAGCGACGTGAAGCCCGGCCCGCAGGACACCGTCTGGGTGCGCTACAAGGGCACGCTGATCGACGGCACCGTTTTCGATGAGGTCGCGGACGACGCTTCTCCGATCCGCCTGACGCTGAACGGCGTGATCCCCGGCTGGACCGAGGGTCTGCAGCTGGTCGGCGAAGGTGGCGAGATCGAGCTCTACATCCCCTCCGAGCTTGCTTACGGCGAGCAGGGCAACCAGGCCATCGGCCCCAACTCCGCCCTGGTCTTCGACGTGAAGCTCAGCTCGATCGACCCGTACGTGGCCCCCGCCCCGCAGCCGGAGCCCAAGAAGAAATAAGGATTGATCCTTCTGGAAGAAGAAAGCCACCCGGACCGGGTGGCTTTCTTGTTTATTCGTTCTCGTCGTAGAGGATCTCCTCTTCGTCTTTCTCCTCGTCCTCCTCCTCATCTTCATCTTCGTCTTCGAAATCCTCGTCGTCGTCCTCGTCGTCATCTCCCCGCCGCGCTTCGCCCGGCAGGCGCCGGCGCTCCTCGGGCAGGTCCTCGAAGGCGACGTAGCCGTTCTCGAACTCCAGGGGGATGGGTCCCTTGGACTCCAGGAGCTTCGGGGATGCGGTGGCCTCGGAGGTCTCGCCCTCGAGGGTGACGATCACGCTCTTCTTGGAGGCGATGTCATAGAAATACACGAAGCTGGCGACGCCGGCCTTGACCGTGGCGGCGACGGACACCTGGTCCACGGCGCCGAAGCCGATGTCCATCAGGGCATAGCGCGCGACGACCCCGCCGTCCGCGTCCAGCGCCTTGAAGAGAATGGGCTGGTCCATCGGGAATTCGAGGTCCGCACGCAACTGCTTGTGGAACGTATAGAGCGAGTTCTCGCCGTTGACGAGATAGACCCGGAAGAAGCCTTTGATGCCGGCCAGCGTGACCCTGTATCTGTAATTCATATTGCGAAGATATGAATTATTCACTAATTTTGATTCGCCTATGGCAACAAAAGATACATACAAGAGCATCGCCGCACCGGCCGAAGGACTTTTCAAGGACAACGGGAGCCGCTTCATCGCCCTGGCGTTTCCGGTGGAGAGCGAGGCCGAGGTCAAGGAGACCGTCCAGCGCCTGAAGAAGGAGTATCATGACGCCAGGCACCACTGCTACGCCTACCGGCTCGGGCTGGACGGGGAGCCCTGGCGGGCGAACGACGACGGGGAGCCTTCCGGCTCGGCCGGCCGCCCCATCCTGGGGCAGATCGATTCCGCCGGCCTGAGCGACATCCTGGTGGTCGTGGTCCGCTATTTCGGCGGCATCAAGCTCGGGATCCCGGGCCTGATCCGGGCCTACAAGACTTCCACCGCGGACGCGCTCGCGAACGCCCGCGTGACAGAGAAGGTGGCGGGGCGCTGGTACACCCTGCATTTCCCCTACGAAGACCTCCCGGCGGTGATGAAGCTGGCCAAGGACATGGACCTCCCGCAGCGGGCGCAGTCCTTCCTCGCGGAGTGCTCGCTCGAGGTCCGGGTGCGCCTGTCGGCCGAGCAGGACTTTTTGGAACGTACAAAAAAAATAGGTATATTCACGGACTAAATTTTAAAACTCGATTATGGGCAAAAAACATGTCTTCAATGCCGGGCCTTGCCTGCTGCCGCAGGTGGCCATCGACAACACCATCGAAGCCCTCAGGGACTTCAAGGGGACCGGTGTATCCCTGCTTTCCATTTCCCACCGCACGAAGGGCTGGGATGAAACGATGGACGAGTGCCGCGCACTCTGGAAAGAGCTCCTGTGCATTCCCGAAGGTTATGAAGTCGTCTTCCTGGGCGGCGGAGCGAGCCTCCAGTTCCTGATGGCGTCGATGAACTTCCTGGAGCACAAGGCCGCATACCTGGAGACCGGCGTCTGGGCCAAGAAGGCCCTCAAGGAGGCCCAGGGCGTGGGTGAGGCCTTCGCCGTGGCGAGCTCCGCCGACAAGAACTATTCCTATATCCCGAAGGGCTACGTCATCCCCAAGGACGTCGACTATTTCCATATCACCACGAACAACACCATCTACGGCACCGAGATCCGCGAGGACATCGACAGCCCCGTGCCCCTCATCGCCGACATGTCTTCCGATATCCTCAGCCGCCGCATTGACGTGAGCAAGTACGACCTGATCTACGGCGGTGCGCAGAAGAATGCCGGCCCCGCCGGCGTCGCCTTCGCCATCGTCAAGGTGGATGCGCTCGGCAAGGTCAGCCGCCACCTCCCGACGATGCTCGACTACCGCACGCACGTGGACAAGCTGTCCATGTTCAACACCCCGCCGGTCGTGTCCATCTTCGTGATGAACGAGACCCTCAAGTGGCTCAAGGGCATCGGCGGCATCGACGCCATGCACGCGATCGACGTCAGGAAGGCCGACACGCTCTACGCCGAGATCGACCGCAACAGCCTCTTCACCGGCACCGCCGCCAAGGAGGACCGCTCCATCATGAACGTCTGCTTCGTGATGGCCCCGGGCCATGAGGACCTCCAGGACGAGTTCTTCAAGTTCGCCTCCGAGCGCGGCATGGTCGGTATCAAGGGCCACCGTTCCGTGGGCGGCTTCCGCGCTTCGCTGTACAACGCCTGCACCCAGGAGGATGTCGAAGCCCTCGTGGCCGCGATGCAGGAATTCGAAAAGCTGCGCGGATAGTCATGAAAATCCTTCTCGCCACCCAGAAGCCTTTCGCGGCCGCAGCGGTCGCAGGCATCCGCCAGATCGTCGAAGAGGCGGGCTATGAGCTCGCCCTGCTGGAGAAATACGCCGACCAGGCCGACCTGGTCGCGGCCGTCGCCGACGCCGACGCGATGATCGTCCGTTCGGACAAGGTCACCGCGGAGGTGGTCGCCGCCGCCCCGAAGCTCAAGATTGTCGTGCGCGCAGGCGCCGGCTTCGACAACCTCGACCTCCCCGCCTGCACGGCGCACGGAGTCGTCGCGATGAACACCCCCGGCCAGAACTCCAACGCTGTGGCGGAGCTCGCCGTCGCCATGATGATCTTCATGGCGCGTACGCAGTTCACCCCCGCCACCGGTTCCGAGATCGAGGGCAAGACCCTCGGCATCCAGGCTTTCGGCAACGTCGGCCGCCTCGTCGGCGCCAAGGCCGCTGCCCTCGGCATGAAGGTCAAGGCCCTCGACCCGTTCCTGACCCCGGACCAGATCCGCGCCGGCGGCGCAGAGCCCGTCGCGACCCTCGACGAGCTCTATTCCGGCAGCGACTATGTTTCCGTGCACATCCCCGCCACGCCCCAGACCGTCGGCAGCATCGGCTATGAGCTGATGAGCAAGATGCCGAAGGGCGCGACCCTCGTCAATACCGCCCGCAAGGAGGTGATCGACGAGGCGGGCCTCGAGAAGGCGCTCGCCGAGCGGCCGGACCTCAAGTACGCCACCGACGTGGCTCCGGACAACCTCGCCGCCCTGCAGGAGCAGTTCGGCCTGCGCGTCTTCGCCACGCCCAAGAAGATGGGCGCCCAGACCGCCGAGGCCAACATCAACGCCGGCCTCGCCGCCGCGCGCCAGATCGTCGCCTTTCTGACGAAAGGCGAAAAACGCTTCGCGCTTAACGTCATCTAATACGGTGGCTCTGCCCCCGAACCCCCGGCCGACTTGTGTCGGCGAGACGGCTGCACGAAGTTCCAGCTGAACAAATAGCGCTGCCCCGCATTGCCTGTAATCCCCGGTCCGTACGTGACCGGGGATTTTTATTGTTGTTCTTGGGGTAGGCGGGAAACAATGGTAGGCCTTTCGGACCGCAGATTGGGGGTGGCTGTTTCCCAAGGGGGCAAATTCGTAGGGTGGGGCACAATAGTGTGATTTAGATAATGTGCAGATGGGTTGTGTGTTTCCCAGTTTACTTTTTGGATTTCTGCAGGATTATTTCGTCTGACGATGTGACATACACGCTTTCCGGCAAATCTGGCGATGGGGCATTTGGTATTCTGCGAATAAATGTGTATCTTCGAATAAAGAATTGTTTGAAGAATTATGGTACGAGTCAAACCTTTCGCGGCCCTGCGGCCGCCCAAGGACATCGTGACCGAAGTGGCGGCGCCGCCCTACGATGTCCTGAACTCTGAAGAGGCCCGGAAGATGGCCGGGGAGAAGTCCCTGCTTCACATCACCAAGCCCGAGATCGACTTCACCCCGATCGCCGGGGAGCACGAGCAGCGCACCTACGACCGCGCCGTCGAGAACTTCAAGGCCTGGCAGAAAAACGGCTGGCTGGTCCGCGAGGACAAGGAGAAATACTATGTCTATGCCCAGACCATGGGACGCCGCACGCAGTACGGCCTCGTGCTCTGCGCGCATACGGACGACTACGCCAACGGCATCATCAAGAAGCACGAGCTGACCCGCAAGGACAAGGAGGACGACCGGATGATCCACGTCCGCATCCAGAACGCCAACATCGAGCCCGTCTTCTTCGCGTTCAAGGACAACGCCGAGCTCGGCGCGATCATCGCGAAGGCCGCGGCCGGCGCACCGGAGTACAGGTTCGTCGACGAAAACGATTTCACGCACACCTTCTGGGTGATCGACGACGACGCGGTCAACGCCCGCATCACCGAGATCTTCACCAACGACGTGGATGCCTTCTACGTGGCCGACGGCCACCACCGCACGGCCGCGGCCGCCCGCGTGGGCGCGGAGAAGCGCGCGCAGAACCCGAACCACACCGGCGACGAGGAATACAATTACTTCATGGCCGTCTGCTTCCCGGAGAGCCAGCTCGCGATCATCGACTACAACCGCGTGGTGAAGGACCTGAACGGCCTGACGGAAGAGCAGTTGCTGAAGGTGCTGGAGGAGGACTTCGAAGTCGCGCTGGCGAGCAAGCCGCGCTGCGGCCGTCCCGCCAAGCCCGCCGTCCCCGCCGGCCTGCACGATTTCTCCATGTATCTCGGCGGCAGGTGGTACAGCCTCACGGCGAAGCCGGGCCGCTACGACGACGCCGACCCGATCGGCGTGCTGGACGTGACGATCCTGTCGAACCTGGTGCTGGACAAGATCCTCGGGATCAAGGACCTGCGCACTTCCGACCGCATCGACTTCGTCGGCGGCATCCGCGGCTTGGGCGAGCTCGCCCGCCGCGTGGACTCCGGCGAGATGAAGGTCGCGTTCGCCCTCTACCCGGTCAGCATGCAGCAGCTCATCAACATTGCCGACACCGGCAACATCATGCCGCCCAAGACGACCTGGTTCGAGCCCAAGCTCCGCTCCGGACTTGCCATTCACACTTTAGAATAATCCTTTATGAAACCCGATTCGGCACTGATACACAAGACTCTCAAGGAGTTCTTCGGCTATGATGCCTTCAAGGCGGACCAGGAAAAGATCATCTCGCACCTGATTGGAGGGGGTGACGCCTTCGTCCTGATGCCCACCGGAGGCGGCAAGTCTCTGTGCTATCAGCTGCCGGCTCTGGTGATGGAGGGGACGGCCATCATCATCTCCCCGCTGATCGCCCTGATGAAGAACCAGGTCGACCTGCTGCGCGGTTTCGTGGCCGGGGAGGGGAGCATCGCCCATTTCCTGAATTCGTCGCTCTCGCGCCAGCAGATCGACGAGGTGCGCGACGACCTGCTGTCCGGCAAGACCAAGCTCCTGTACGTGGCGCCGGAGTCGCTGACCAAGGAGGAGAACATCTCCCTGCTGCGGGAGGTCACGATCTCCTTCTACGCCGTGGACGAGGCGCACTGCATCTCCGAATGGGGACACGATTTCCGGCCGGAATACCGTCGGATCCGGACCCTGGTGGACCAGATCGGCCGCGCGCCGATCATCGCCCTCACGGCCACGGCCACGCCCAAGGTGCAGAGCGACATCCTCAAGAACCTGGGCATCCCGGACGCGGCCGTGTTCAAGTCCTCTTTCAACCGCCCCAACCTCTACTACGAGATCCGCGACAAGGTGGACCCCGACAAGGACCTCATCAAGTTCATCCGCCAGAACGCCGGCAAGTCCGGCATCATCTACTGCCTCAGCCGCAAGAAGGTGGAGGAGATGGCGGAGCTGCTGTGCATCAACGGCATCAAGGCCCTGCCGTACCATGCGGGCCTGGATGCGAAGGTGCGCGCGGAGAACCAGGACAAGTTCCTGATGGAGGAGGTGCAGGTCATCGTGGCCACGATCGCCTTCGGCATGGGCATCGACAAGCCGGACATCCGCTTCGTGATCCACTACGACATCCCCAAGAGCATCGAGAGCTACTACCAGGAGACGGGCCGCGCGGGCCGGGACGGCCAGGAAGGCCTCTGCATCGCATACTACAGCTACAAGGACATCCAGAAGCTGGAGAAGTTCATGCAGGGCAAGCCCATCGCCGAGCAGGAGATCAGCCGCCAGCTGCTCTCCGAGGTGTTGGCGTACGCCGAGTCGAGCCAGTGCCGCCGCAAGCTCCTGCTCAATTACTTCGGCGAGGACTACACGGAGGACGACTGCCATTGCTGCGACAACTGCATCCGGCCCAAGCCCACCTTCGACGGGCGCAGCGAGATGAAGCTGGTGCTGGAGCTGGTGAAGGCCTTGCCCGAGCATTTCAAGCTGGACCATCTGGCGAACATCCTCGCCGGGCTGTCCAATTCCCTGATCAAGTCCTACAAGCACGACGAACTTCCGTTCTTCGGGGCCGGCAAGCCCCATTCCGAGAAGTTCTGGTGCACCGTCATCCACCAGGGCCTGATCGCCCACCTGCTGGTCAAGGAGATCGAGACCTACGGCCTGATCCATGTCACGGAGCTCGGCGAGAAGTTCCTCGCGGAGCCGTGGGAGCTGCGCCTGGTGGAGGACCGCGTGTTCGCCGGCAGCGGCGACGAGGACGATGACGACGAGGAGGCGGCCGCCGCGGCGGTGGCCATGAAGGCCGGCGGCGGCGCGGGGGACCCGGTCCTGCTCGCCATGCTCAAGGACCTGCGCAAGGACCTGTCCAAGCGCCTCAAGCTCCAGCCCTGGATCATTTTCGGCGACCCGGCCCTGGAGGACATGTCCATCCTGTACCCGGAGACCTACGACGAGCTCAAGAACTGCCAGGGCGTGGGCGAGGGCAAGGCCCGCAAGTTCGGCGAGGAATTCATCAAGCTGATCAAGAAATACGTCGAGGAGAACGAGATCGAGCGGCCGGACGACTTCGTCGTGAAATCCACGCCCAACAAGTCGGCGGCCAAGGTGGCGATCATCCAGAGCATCGACCGCCGCATGTCCCTGGAGGACATCGCCCAGGCGCGCGGCCTGGACATGGACGAGCTGCTCGGCGAGATCGAGGCCATCGTCTCCAGCGGCACCAAGCTCAATCTGGACTACTACATCGAGGAGCAGCTGGACGAGGAGATCGTCGAGGAGATCTACCGTTACTTCAAGGAAGAGGCGACCTCGGACAACGTCCAGGAAGCCATCGATGCGCTCGGACCGGATTACTACGAGAACGAAGTCCGGCTGGTCCGGCTCAAATTCCTTTGTGAGATCGCGCAGTGATACCGCAGGAGACCGTCAATCTGATTCTGGACACCGCGCAGATCGTGGATGTGGTGAGCGACTACGTGACGCTGAAGCGCCGCGGGGCCAATTTCGTGGCCTGCTGCCCGTTCCACAATGAGAAGACGCCCTCCTTCTACGTTTCCCCCTCCAAGGGGATCTACAAATGCTTCGGCTGCGGCAAGGCCGGCACCGCCGTGGGCTTCGTGATGGAGCAGGAGCACTGCTCCTACGTGGAAGCCCTGCGCTACCTGGCCCGCAAGTACCATATCGAGATCGTCGAGGCGGAGGAGTCCGCCGAGGAGATCGCCCGCCGGCAGCGGAGCGAGAGCCTGCTGCTGGTGTCGGAGTTCGCCCGCAAGTTCTTCTCCGAACAGCTCAAGGGCGGCGAAGGCCGGGCCGTCGGCTACCAGTATTACCGCTCGCGCGGCATCGAGGACGCCACCATCGAGAAATGGGGCCTGGGCTGGGCGCCGTCCGCCCGGACCGCCCTGGTGGACGCCGCCCGCGCCGCCGGCTACAAGGACGAATACCTGCTGGGCGCCGGCCTGGCGGTGCAGGGCGAGGACGGCGCGCTGAGCGACAAGTTCCGCGAGCGCGTGATGTTCCCGATCCACTCCGTGAGCGGGCGCGTGATCGCGTTCAGCGGTCGCACGCTCAAGGCGGACAACCCCGCGAAGTACGTCAATTCCCCGGAGACGGAGATCTACGTCAAGAGCCGCAACCTGCTGGGCATCTATTTCGCGAAGAGCGACATCGCCCGGGAAGACCGCTGCATCCTGGTGGAGGGCAACGTGGACGTGGTGATGATGCACCAGCTCGGGATCACGAACGTCGTGGCCTCCTGCGGGACTTCCCTGACGGTGGAGCAGGTGCGCCTGATCAAGAAGTTCACGGAGAACGTCACCATCATGTACGACGGCGATTCCGCCGGCATCCACGCCGCCCTGCGCGGCATCCCGATGGTGCTCGCCGAGGGGATGAACGTGCACGTGGTGCTGCTGCCGGACGGGGACGACCCGGATTCCTTCTCCCGCAAGCACACGCGGGACGAGGTGCGCGCGTTCATCGAACGCAACGAGAAGGATTTCATCGTCTTCAAGACGGACCTGCTGCTCTCGCAGGCGGCGGGCGACCCGCTCAAGAAAGCGTCCCTGATCAACGACATCGCGGACACGATCGCCCAGATCCCGGACGCCGTCAAGCGCTCCACCTACGCGGAGGCCACGGCGCAGCAGTTCGGGATCGAGGTTTCGATCCTCTTCGACCGGATCACGCGCACGCGGCGGGCCCTCCAGGAGGAGGCGCTCAAGGCGGCGCAGCGGGAGGAGCGCCGCCGGCAGAACGGCCTGGCCCCGAACGCCTACGAGACGGTCACGGGCGACCTCCAGCCGGTGCCCGAGACGCCGGCGCCGGTGGAGGTGGCGGAGGAGAACCGCACCCTGGCTCCCGCGGAGCGGGACCTGCTCTATTTCCTGCTGCGCCACGGCTGTGACGAGCTGGATTTCGAGAGCGACTCGGACTACTACAGCGGCGACGAACAGGACAAGCCCAGCGTGGCCGACTTCATCCGGGACGCCTTCAGCGACGGCACGCGCATGGCCAACGGCGCCTATGCCGCCGTGTACGACGCTTATTTCGCCTTCTACGACGAAGGACTGACCCAGCAGGACATCGTCAAGCGCCTGCTGGACGCGGAGGACCGCCGCGTGGCGGAAGTGGCCTCGCAGCTCTCCACGGAGAAATACCGCCTGACGGTGGAGGCCTTCGAGCGCTCGATGACCACGAAGGACTCCTGGCTGGTGGCCCAGGTCCCGCGCGCCATCCTCGGCTATGCCGAACGGCGCATGCAGGACCGCTACGACATGCTGCGGCGTTCGCTGCCGGATGCAACGCCGGAGCGGGAAGCCGCCATCTTGCAGGAGATGGTCAAGGTGCAGTCCGCCCAGCGTCGGATCAAACAGAAAATGGGAAGAGAAAAAAACACGAAATAAATGGACAAAGAATTCAAAAGAACCCTCGTGACCTGCGCGTTGCCTTACGCCAACGGTCCGATCCACATCGGCCACCTGGCCGGTGTCTATGTGCCTGCCGACATCTATGTGCGCTATCTGCGGATGCGCGGCCGGCAGGTGCTGTATGTCTGCGGCTCCGACGAGCACGGCGTGCCCATCACCATCAAGGCCCGCCAGCAGGGCTGCTCCCCGCAGGACATCGTGGACCGCTACCACGGCATCATCAAGGACTCGTTCGAGGGGCTCGGCATCCATTTCGACATCTACGGCCGCACCTCCTCCAAGGTGCACGCCGAGACGTCCTCCGAGTTTTTCCGCAGGCTCTACGACGCGGGCAAGTTCGTCACGAAGGAGAGCGAGCAGTACTACGACCCCGAGGCGAAGCAGTTCCTGGCGGACCGCTACATCGTGGGCACCTGCCCCAAGTGCGGCAATGAAGGCGCCTACGGCGACCAGTGCGAGAAATGCGGCAGCACGCTCAGCCCCGAGGAGCTGATCAACCCCAAGAGCAAGCTCAGCGGCGCCGAACCCGTCAAGAAGAAGACCACCCACTGGTACCTCCCCCTCCAGGACTATGAGCCCTGGCTCCGCGAATGGATCCTCGAGGGCCACCAGGAGTGGCGCTCCAACGTCTACGGCCAGGTCAAGAGCTGGCTGGACGGCGGCCTGCAGCCGCGCGCCGTCACGCGCGACCTGGACTGGGGCGTGCCCGTGCCCGTGGAGGGCGCCGAGGGCAAGGTCCTCTATGTCTGGTTCGACGCGCCGATCGGCTATATTTCCAACACGAAAGAGCTGCTGCCCGACAGCTGGGAGAAATGGTGGAAGTCTCCGGACACGCGCCTGGTGCACTTCATCGGCAAGGACAACATCGTCTTCCACTGCATCGTGTTCCCGTCCATGCTCAAGGCCTACGGCGACGGCTTCGTCCTGCCGGACAACGTCCCCGCCAACGAATTCCTCAACCTCGAGGGCGACAAGATATCGACCTCGCGCGGCTGGGCGGTCTGGGCGCACGAGTACTTGCAGGATTTCCCGGGCAAGCAGGACGTGCTGCGCTACGTGCTCACGGCCAACGCCCCCGAGACCAAGGACAACGACTTCAGCTGGAAGGACTTCCAGCAGCGCAACAACAGCGAGCTCGTGGCCATCTTCGGCAATTTCGTGAACCGGGCCATGGTCCTGACGCACAAGTACTTCGGCGGCAGGGTCCCGGCCTGCGGCGCGCTGGAGGACATCGACAAGGAGGTCCTGGCGGAGATCCCGCTGCTGAAGGCCTCGATGGAGAAGAACATCGAAGGCTTCAAGTTCCGCGAAGCGCTCAAGGACGCGATGGGCATCGCCCGCGTGGGCAACAAGTACATCTCCGACACGGAACCCTGGAAGGTCGCGAAGACCGACCTCGACCGCACGGCGACGATCCTGGGCATCTCCCTGCAGATCTGCGCGGACCTTGCCATCGCCTTCGAGCCCTTCACCCCGTTCGCCGCGGCGCGGCTGCGGAAGATGCTGGGCTCCGGCCTCGACTGGGAGGTCCTCGGCCGTCCGCAGGTGCTGCCCGCCGGCCACCAGCTCGGCGAGGCGGAGCTGCTCTTCGCCAAGATCGAGGACGACGCCATCCAGGTGCAGCTGGACCGCCTGGAGAAGATCCGCGCCGAGCGCGAGGCGGCGGCCCGGGCCGAGGCGGCGAAGCAGGTCGCTCCGCAGAAGGGCGAATGCACCTTCGAGGAGTTCGACAAGATGGACATCCGCACGGCCACGGTCCTGGAGGCGGAGCGCGTCCCCAAGACGGACAAGCTCCTCAAGCTGACGATCGACACCGGCATCGACAAGCGCGTGATCGTGTCCGGCATCGCCGAATACTACACCCCGGAAGCCATGGTCGGCAAGCAGATCTGCATCCTGGCGAACCTGCAGCCCCGCACCATCCGCGGCATCGAGAGCAAGGGCATGATCCTGATGGCGAAGCAGGGCGACGGGTCGATGCGTTTCATCACCCCGCAGGAAGCCGTCGCCAACGGCGCCCAGATCGGCTGACCGCCATCCCGGGCCTGACCCGGGACCTCAAAACAAAAAGACGCAAACAGAATGAAGGTACTGATTATTGACGACGAGCGGGCGATCCGCAATTCGCTGGGAGAGATCCTCACCGACGAGGGCTACGAGGTGGACACCGCCGAAGACGGCGCCCAGGCCCTGGAGAAGGTCGAAAAAGACAAATACGACGTGGTGTTCTGCGACATCAAGATGCCCGGCATGGACGGCGTCGAGGTGCTCGGCAAGTTCACCGAGATGGGGCTGGACGCCGCGGTGGTGATGATTTCCGGCCACGCCGACATCGAGACTGCCGTGGAGTGCATCAAGAAGGGCGCTTTCGACTTCGTGCAGAAGCCGCTGGACCTCAACCGCATCCTCATCACCATCAAGAACGCCTCGGAGCGCGTGACCCTCACCACGCAGAACAAGGCCCTCAAGAAGAAGGTCTACGGCGCCGACATGATCGGCGGGTCCGCCCCGATGCAGATGATCCGCGACATGATCGCGAAAGTGGCGCCCACCGATGCACGGGTGCTGATCACCGGCCCCAACGGCTCCGGCAAGGAGCTGGTGGCGCGCAACCTCCACCAGTTGAGCGCCCGCAGCGCGATGCCTTTCGTCGAGGTCAACTGCGCGGCCATCCCCTCCGAACTGATCGAGAGCGAGCTGTTCGGCCACGAGAAGGGCTCCTTCACTTCGGCCATCAAGCAGCACAAGGGCAAGTTCGAGCAGGCCGACGGCGGCACGCTCTTCCTCGACGAGATCGGGGACATGAGCCTGGCGGCGCAGGCCAAGGTGCTGCGCGTCCTGCAGGAGAAGAAGCTCTCCCGCGTGGGCTCCGACAAGGACATTGAGGTGGACGTGCGCGTGATCGCGGCGACCAACAAGGACCTGGCGAAGGAGATCGAGAAGGGGACTTTCCGCGAGGACCTCTACCACCGCCTCAGCGTCATCGTGATCCGGGTCCCGTCGCTGGACGAGCGGCGCGACGACATCCCGATGCTGATCGAGCATTTCCTCGGCAAGTACACCGACGGCGCCAAGCCCCGCAGCTTCTCCCGCGAAGCGGTCGAGCTGCTGAAGCAGAAGCACTGGCCGGGCAACATCCGCGAGCTGGACAACGTCGTCGACCGCCTGCTGATCCTCGGCGGCGAACCCGTCTCCGCCGAGGATGTCAAGACTTATGTGAATCTCTGATTCCCAACCTTCGTCGGCTTCCCCCCGACATGCCCGACAGGTCTCCACCAAAACGCCATCTTACGCAATCTGAGTGGATACCTGTAGGCCTTTTTTGTCTAAACTGGCCATTGCCGGGGGGAGGTCGCCGCGTAGAACGCACCAGAGGCCGATTCACTGGAGACCTGTCGGTCGGGCGACCATCCGGGTGGAGAGCGTAGCCGGTCCTAACAGGGTCTTGCTTATCTACCCTTCTATTGGCTATGTAAACAATTGATACACAATGTTTTGCGAGGTTTGTTAAGAATTCTTCCGGAAGAGGGCCCGAACAGACCAGGTAAAGAATTGACAGTCAATGTGTTGAAGTAAATGTCCCCCACGGAATTGATAAGGTTTTTTTTATGCCATAATTACTTTATTTCTCAGCAGGCCGGTATTTTTGCAGAAAAAGTTATGGTTATGAACAGAACTATTTTATTTCTTTCACTGTTTCCGTGTCTCCTTATGTCGTGTTCAATGAAGGAGGGCCTTTCTCTTGTTGAGCCAGTATCCGCCCGTATTGTTCAAAGTGATTTTACTGTTGAAAATAATCAAATTGTTTTGACAACCAGCAGAGAAGATGCTTTATTAAGGGGCATATCGGACACACGATATGAACAAGTTTCCGACATGGTCTCTCGGTTAAACGAACGCATTACTGCGTTCTTGGAGGAGTACGAACGCGCTCACGAATCAAGGTCTCTCCCCGTTTATATGGCACATGGATATCTTTATTCAACGACATACGGCGGCTCTGATCATGCAGGCCCAGTCCAAGTCGGCTATGGAGACTCTTTTACTGTCTTTGCAGATTATTCTGGAAGCAATTACCTTTTTGGCGGGCAACATACCTTGAAAATCGAATGGTTATATGGGAATCGTGAATTTGATCAAGAAGGAGATGGAGCGACACAATACTATTTCAATAACGAGCAAGGTCCGGTTGATTTATATTACTCCTATCGTTGTGATATTTATACAAATAGCCAGTGTTTTTGGATTATCTTTGGTTACTTTGCGGAATGATAAAGAGAGATAATCTTGTTTTTTGTTAAACAAATAACAAATCTAGCAATGAAAAGATCCTTCTCCAATCGTTTATTCGCCGGATGTTTGATCGTCTTGGTTTGCGGCACTTCTTGTATCAATTCAACGTATCGTCCTTCCGCATTCGAGAGTTTGGCCAGAAGCCACTATGAGCGGGCCCTTCAGAAAGAAGTCGAGGAGGACTATTTCATGGCGATGGCACAATATCAGGAAGCAGAACGCTACTTCGATCGCTTCGACGGGGATTCCTTGAAAGAACGTATTCTGTCCGATCGCATACGGCTGGAACAAAGTAGACAATACCGTAAGCAAATGGGAGATGTTATCCTGGATGCGTATAATCAGTCAGGGAATACGGAGTCACCGGAAATCATTTACACGATGGCTGCGAATTATTATGATTTGGCTGGAGAGACCGCAATGGCTGATTCCCTTTACGATTTGGCGGGAAAGGTCAATCCCGAGTTTCATTATATTGCCCCGCGCAAACCGGAATCAATCAGAGATTCCTTGCAAAGAGTGCGATTGTCTTTTTACGAAAAAGAGGCCCATCACTCACATGATCGGTCGTCGCGTCTCTCGAAAGAAAACCTGCAATTCAGAAAAGCTATCATTTCGGTGCTCTACATTCTCACCATATTAGTTGTCGTGACCGTGTTCGTCGTCCTGCGTATGCGTGCGTGTAATCGTATAGATTTGCTTCGAATGAATTCCATTGCAGAACAAACCAAGGCACTGTTGTTTGAATCGGAGCGTGAAAAGGACTCCTACAAAGCGAAATACATCAATAAATTCAAGGACCAATTCTCTTTGTTGAGACAGATTGCGGAGACTTCCCTGATTGCGCAGAAACGGACGGATGGAGAGACCTTTCTAAGAAGGAAGATCGAGGAGCTCACCAAAATGGTAAGTGATGACAGGGCCGGCCATCAAGACTTCGAAGCGATACTGAATAAGGAGATGGACGGAATCATGGATAAATACCGGCAAGACTTTCCTAACAAACAAGAAAAGACATATTGGCTGGTTAGTTTCTTGATTGCGGGATTCGATGCAACGGCCATTTCCTTGCTGCTGGACTATTCACCGGAATCGGTATATGTCATCAAATCCCGGATAATCAAGGAGATTCGGGAAAGCATGTCTGAATCAAAGGAACAATATCTGGCCCTATTGAAGACCTACGTGAACCTCTGATCATTATCCCGGGCCCACAACGACAGAGATGCCTTGCAAGGCCCCCGGGAAGTTATCGAAACTGGTCAGAATGCAATGCAGGCACGGGCATATGCATCACCACTTCCCATTTTGCTATAGAACGTGCCGGTGTTATTTGTAAAATCCACGTAATAGTATATCGGATATTCGCCTTTCTGCGTGCTCGTCCAGTATTGGCTGTCCGCCCCTAGGGCCGTGCCGCCTGCGGCTAGAATGGCAGCATTCAGACTGGAACTGGACCATCCGTCGGTATCGTTGCCTGACAACATGTTCTTCCATTCGTCCATGCTTGGCAGCTTCCATGTCCGGCCGCTGACGGCCGGAGTGTAAGATGCGGCATTTGAATTGGCATTCGTCCAATTCGACGTAGTGGCGAAGGCATTAAGGGAGATGACCAGTCCGTTTGTACCGCTCTTGTATGCCACCACGCCCGCAGCGGTAATGCCCGAGGGCAGGTTGTCCTTGTCGGCCAAGTCGTATGCCTTTCCGTCGGTACCCACTATCTCGCCTACTGCAGAGACCGAGAGCAGATGACCTGGCATTTCCGTCATCGTCACCGTGCTCTGGTAGTATTTTCCAGCTTCAAGAGTCAGGCTCGACCTTGAGTAGATGTAGGTGTAGCTGCCGACGGTGGCTGCAATGGTAAAGTCTCCGCCGTACGCAGTCAGTAATTGGGGCGGGAGAGCCATGTAATAGACGCTCTTGGCGGTGCCCGTTGCCGTGGCAATCGTGCAATCTCCCTTACTCAGCGTCACTTGGGTAGCGTCAAGGGCAGCACTGCCGTCGGTCAGCGATAGCTTCCAGACAGCAAGCTTGCTGTCGTCCATCGTAATACCTGACTGGAACGATGCCTTGTCGCCGCTGACGGCAATTTTACCTGTGCCCTGACGCATGTCAAGGTTGGCAGCAATGTAGTCGAGCGTACCGTCCTGTGCTTGATAATTTGGAGCACTAGTGATCGGCGTTGCCCCGGAAACAGAACTCACTTGTGCTGCGGGATAGACCACGGTGACGTCCTCGCCGTCGGAGGCTGTGATGCTGGCGCTGATGGTGACGGAGCCATTGGCATTGATGTCGGACGCCGTCAGCGTGATGACATCCTTTGTGCTGTTGTGGCATAGGGCAATCTCGTCCCCGGCCTTCCAGACAACATGGATGGTTCCGGCGTCCTCGGTATAGCTTGTGCGTGTGGCGGGGCTGTTGCCCGGCGCGGGGATTGTGGCGGTGAAGTGGACCAGACCGGCCTCGGCAGGAGCCTCGATCGCTATCTCATTTTTGTTACAGGCGAGCATTAAAAGGGCCGGTACAGCTGTGCAAAATAATCTTACAATTCTCATGGCATTCTGTCTTTTTAAGGATTAAGCGGGTCGCCGCCAGGGATAAACGGATTAGGCTCATCTAGGCTGCCGGTAAGGATGACGGCTTCCATTTTGATGTCCACAACCTGCGTTGCGGGAACTTCATAGAGTTCTTTTTGCACACTGTTCATATCGCTTGCGTTTTGTGTCGTGTCGTGAAATTTGTATTTTCAAAGATAGAACTTTTTTCTAGGTACATAACAAAAAAACAAACACATTGATTTTAGTTGGTCTGAACGGATTGAGGAGGGTGTCTGCGATGAAGTTCATACCGTACTTGACAAGGCTGATGGCACGCCTCCCATTGTTGAGTATCCTGATAGTCTTGACTTTGAGATTGGCAGCAATGCCAACCAGGTAGGCCCAGGTGTAAGCTAAAATGACAACCCCGAAGAGTTGCTCGATACGATTGATATGAACCATATGTTTTGAACATCGTTTCGATGGTCCATCTTTCCTTGTAGGCCGGGAGGGCTTCCTCCGGCCTGCAGAAGGATACGGGGATCTGCGGTTCCGGCTTTCCGGTCTTTTCCTTGATGACAGTACCGGCCGGGTAGCAGAGCTCCCCCGCAGACTCGGTAGATGCGATACAAGATACGCTTCTGTCCGTGTTTGAGGTTGGCGAAGATATGCTGCGCCCGTATCTTTCTTCCTGCTCTGGGGTCTTCTATCCAGAAGTTGTCACGGATGCGGATATGGTGCTGGATGGCATTATCGTTGAGCCACTTGAACCATTCGTCACCGACGAACTCCCGGTCTGCGACCAGGCATTTGATGCTGTCATGACCAAACAGGCGGATGAACCCGTCTCCGCCCAGGATGTCAAGACTTACGTCAATCTACCTTGAGGCTGCAACCCGCGTTTCCTGTGTCATCTCGAGCGTTCCAAAAACCTGATAGAACTCTTTAAACCGCATTAAAACGTATTTTTGGCTCATCTGCAAAGTTCCATGGCGCCGGCCTTTTCCCGGCCCCTCGGGATCTGTCATCCTGAGCTTGCCGAAGGATCTTCCCATCCCCGTCATTCGCCGGCCTCGAGCGGCGAATCCCCGTTTTTGCAAATCACCGCGCGGGCAGAACGGCGTCCGGCGCCATTAGGCG
>Ga0079305_1001002_pt1 | contig 44730 bp, 35 predicted proteins | sample LMS_cellobiose_e_FD_79183 | JGI IMG/M metagenome (GOLD analysis project Ga0079305, IMG submission 79183) | Rumen-fistulated moose microbial communities from Alaska, USA - LMS_cellobiose_enrichment | ecosystem: Host-associated > Mammals > Digestive system > Stomach > Rumen fluid ... | reverse complement strand
CTTTTCTCCGAGGGGAAAAGTGAATAAGAAGTCGGTGTTTATTACGATGAGGGTCCACCCGTTCCCATTCCGAACACGGTAGTTAAGCTCATCAGTGCCTACGATACTTGGCTGGCGACGGCCTGGGAAAATTGGTCAATGCCGACACGGGGAGTCAGCAGACTCCCCGGAATATTCCTCCTTAGCTCAGTCGGTAGAGCATGCGGCTGTTAACCGCAGGGTCGTTGGTTCGAGTCCAACAGGGGGAGCCATTCAAACGGTATTGCCGTCACGAATATCGTGGCGGCAATACTTGAAATCGGGCCTTTAGCTCAGTTGGCTAGAGCAACCGGCTCATAACCGGTCGGTCCGGGGTTCGAGTCCCTGAAGGCCCACCATTTTTAATAGGGGTATAGCTCAGCTGGTAGAGCGGCGGTCTCCAAAACCGTAGGCCGAGGGTTCGATCCCTTCTGCCCCTGCCAAAGGACCGGAGCCGCAAGGCGGCTCCGGCTTTTTTTATTTGGAGGATAATATGAAAAGGCCAGTTGTACTATTTGTGATCATCGCCGCACTCGCGCTCTCGCTGGCCGGTTGCGGGAAGCACCCGACTTCTGAAATCAAAACGCCGGCCAATGAGCCGCAGGTAACAGATGACGCTCAGTCCCCGGCTGAGGCCGACGGGCAGGCTGCGCCTTCCGAGGAGACAGCCAAGCTCGAAGACGATACCGGCAGACAGGACGGCGAACGCTTTGAAGACGTCATCATACTCGAGGGCATGGAGGAGACAGTCAAATACGAGCATATCAGAAACTACACGCTCGGGTTTGCACTGGACTACGACTATGAGTCGTTCGTGCGGCGCAGCGAACCGGACCGGGAATGCTTCATCTCGATATGGGACGCCCCCGAAAACCCCGAGAACTATCTCGAGGTTGCGTACAGCCCTGAGGATGCCGAAACTGTCGCCGCGGCCGTCGGCGAAGCGCTTTCAAATGATTACGATATCATCAAGGAAACGATCACGCTTGACCGCGCGGGCACCTGCATACGGATCGACGCATCCAACGCCAAAGGCAACGGCGGAACGCCTGATTTGCTGCAGGCGGTGTATATAATCCCCGCGCACGACGGCAGCCGCGTCGCCACGGCGCACTACTCCTTTGAGAGCGCCGAAGGCTTTGGAAGACGGTTTTCATATATCATAAACACTCTGTTGGTCATTGACAGAAGCGGAGAAAAAAGGCTTTCAGACGAACAGGCTCTCTCTGCAATCAGAAGTTATTGTTACAGCAGTAATCCGGAGCTTGAAGGTATCGTAAAGGCCGGGACCTACCCGGTGTATTGGGATATTTCTTCAAGTGACGAACAAGAGATAGTTGTTTTGTTCAGGTCGTACACGGCAGCGCAGAGTCTATATCATATTGATAGGATTACGGGAGACACTTATGTAACAGTGTTTGTCCCCGGAACAATGCCCGAGGAAAAACGGACGGATGAGAGCTTGAACGTATGGGAATACTTAAGCTGATCGATTCATCAGCGCGATAATGGGCGACAGTATTTCTGGAAATAAACGAAACAGCGCCTGTCCGATACCGACGGACAGGCGCTTTAGGTATTAACGGAAAAAGATGCGGCGAAGCATAACCGCACTTCACAATTTGACGGCAATATGATATCTTTTAAATATAAGAAAAACCCGCAGCCGTTCTGCATAAATTCGTGGAACAGCATGGCGGAGGTGTAACAAAGGAGGAAAACATGCCATTTTCAAGCTATCTTGAGGGAAAGCGCAAGGACTGCGCCGAGCTCGTGGCGGAGCTGGGAAAGCGCTTTTCCTACGTAAGTATTTTGGGTACGGACGTTCACGCAGCCGTATACAGAGCGGACAGAAAAAGCTCCATGGCTCGCGACGGCGAGGGCGAGTGCGGCTTCGTTGTAAAAATGCATGACGGGAGCTCGTTTTTTGAATATTCGCTGGACGATATATCCGGCGATAAAAAAGAACTGGCGGAGAAGATTACCGCTGCGGTGGAAACGGATCCTTCGCTCGAGGGAAGGATGATCCGCACGGCGGCGTTGAAGGACGAGCCGCTCGTACAGGATTTTGTCCGCGAGACCGACTTTGCCGGCTATGACGACGCAAAGCTCCTGGGGATCTGCCGTGAGCTTTCGGAAAAGCTCTGCGCGGCGGACGAAAAGGTGCGCAACGCCGTGGCAGCCATTCAGCCGTACTGGGTATCAAAGCTCTTCGTGAGCAAAAACCGGCAGCTCACGCAGCATTATGGCTGGGCAAACGGATTTTTGATAGTCCTCTATCAGGATGGGAAAATGGTCTCGGCAAGGCGGGTGGAAGGCGCCGACAAGCTCTCGGAGATAATAGAAAACCTCAAGGGCGGTACCGAAAAGGTCCTGGACCTTGCCCGGCATCTCGTGACGGCAAAGCCAATAGTTCCCGGGGTGTACGACGTAATAACCGACAGCTCCATTACCGGACTTATTGCCCACGAGGCGTTCGGACACGGAGTGGAAATGGACCAGTTCGTGAAGGACAGGGCGCTCGGCAAGTATTTCATGGGCAAATACGTGGCCTCGCCTATAGCGAATATGCGCGACGGCGCCGCGGCCGCGCACAGCGTGGCTTCATATTTCTTCGACGACGACGGAGTGCTGGCGCACGACACGCAGATAATACGCGACGGCGTGCTCACCGCCGGTCTTTCGGATCTGGCAAGCGCGGCGCAGCTCGGCACGGAGCCGACAGGAAACGGCAGGCGCGATTCCTATAAGCGCAAGTCATACTCGAGAATGACTAATACGTTTTTCTGCCGCGGGACCGACAAGCTGGAGGATATGATAGCCTCCGTGAAGCACGGCTATATGATATTCGAGACCAACAACGGCATGGAGGACCCGAAAAACTGGCAGATACAGTGCACCGCCGAATACGGAATAGAAATAGTGGACGGCAAGCTGACGGAGAATTACGTTTCCCCGGTTGTCATGAGCGGCTATGTGCCCGATCTTTTGAAATCCATATCCATGATATCAGACGGGTTCGAGGTAATAGGCTCGGGCTACTGCGGCAAGGGGCATAAGGAATGGGTGCGCGTTTCCGACGGCGGGCCGAATTTGAAGGCGAGGGTGAAGCTGGGATGAAGGATATTATAGAGTTTCTGCGGGCAGAGCCCGCTATAAACGATTTCCGCATAACGGAAAACGCCACGAAGTCCTACGAGCTGTTTTTCGTGCACAGAGATCTGGAGACGGTGCGCGCCACGGATACGGCCTCCGCAGACGTGACAGTATACGTTGATCATGACGGCAAGAGAGGCGATTCCACCTTCGCCGTTTATCCCTCCATGGGTGAAAAAGACCTGGAGGCAAAAATAAAAAGCGCGGTTGAGCGCGCAAAGCTCGTGGACAACGAGCCGTATGCTCTGCCGGAAAAGGGAGAGCTCTGCGCTGCGCTGCCTACAAATATGGAAGACGCCGACGTGAAGGCGCTCGCCGCGAAGATCGCGGACGCCGTTTACGCGGCGGACGATGTGCCGGGAGGATCCATAAACGCGCTTGAAATTTTTATTTACCGCGATACCGTCCGCGTTCGCAACAGCAGAGGAGTGGACAAAAAGCAGATAACTCACAGGGTAATGATAGAAGCGATTCCTACGTTTACTAACGACAAAGAGTCCGTAGAGCTCTATGAGGACCATCGCTTTACGGTCTTTGAGCCCGGGAAGGTCACGGCGGAGATAGCCGAAAAAATGAAGGAAGTGCGCGACCGCGCCGCTGCCAGGCCGCCGAAAACGCCTATGCAGATAAGCGTGCTGCTGCGCCCGGCGGAGATAGCGATGATGATGCGGGAGCTCGCGGCAGACCTGAACTACGCTTCGGTATATGCGCATGCAAATCTCCACAGCATCGGAGACGATCTGCAGGAGGCGGGAGCGGGCGACAAGCTCACGCTTACCATGCGAGGAGTAATAGAGGGCAGCGAGCGCTCGGCTTATTTTGATGAAGACGGCACGGAGCTCGCGGATACGGAGCTTATCAGCGCCGGAAAGGTGAGCGCGTATTTCGGCAGCAGCCGCCACGGCCAGTATCTCGGCATAGAGAAGCCGAGCGGAGCTCTGCGCTGCGCTGAGGTCATGCCCGGAACGCTGAGCGAAAAGGAGCTTTGCGCCGCGCCGTATCTGGAATGCGTTTCGCTTTCGAATCTGCAGCTTGATCTTTATAACGATTACATCGGCGGCGAGATACGCCTTGCGTATTATTTCGATGGCGAGAAGACCGTTCCGGTAACGGGCATAACAATGAGCGGCAGGCTCAGCGATGTGCTTAAAAACATGCGTCTGTCGGAGAAAACGGCAGTACACGGCGCGTATAGGGGCCCGGAAAGGCTGCTTATGCCGGACATAACTGTATTATAATTGTATTGTAAAGCTGTTCAGCGCAGCCGCCTGGGCGGCTGCGCTGAATCAAAAGCGGGCGGGATTCTGCTGCCCGCGGGAGGATCGCATGAAGCGGGATAAAAACGAAGCGATAGCGCAGACTGCCCGTTCAGACGAGGACAGGATATTCCTCGCAAGGGTATGGGACAAGCTCTCGGAGTCCCAGAGAAAAAACATTCCCACAGTCACCCAGTTTCTGAACGAAAGAGAGCAGGCGCTCGTATCCGCCCTGATAAAAGCGGCGGGCTTTGACGCGAGATACGTTTTCTGGGGCGGCTATCCGGGCGCGGAGCGCGCGCGGGCGGTATTCCTGCCGGATTACGCGGACGAGGAGCAAGCCGCCGAGTATGCGGAAACAGCAATGCTGCGCGCAGAGTTTCCTAAGGAGATAAAGCTATCGCACCGCGATTTTCTCGGCGCGATAATGGGCGCCGGAGTGAAGCGCGAGGCCACGGGAGATATGCTCGTATCGGAGGGAAAGTGCGATATAGCCGTGGCAGAGGAGATAGCGCAGTTTCTTATCCAGTCGCTTGAGAGCGCGGGGCGCGCTAAGCTGTCCGTGAGGCGAATAAACGCTGACGAGACAGAAGCTCCGGAGAAAAAGTTCAAAGAGATAAAGGATACCGTAGCCTCCATGCGGCTCGACAGCGTGGTGGCCTCCGGCTTCAGCATGGCGCGCGGCAAGGCCGCGGAGCTGATAAAAAGCGGAAAGGTGAGCCTTAATTTTTTTGAGTGCCTCAAGCCGGACCGCGAAGCGGCGCAGGGAGACGTCATTTCCGCGCGCGGCTTCGGAAGGCTGGAGATAGCGGAAGTGGGCGGAACGACAAAAAAGGGCAGGATTTCTCTTAAACTCCGCAGGCTCGTGTAGTATTTGACTAATCAATGCCGGTGTGTTAATATGATAAATCATACAGCTTAAAATGCGGCGGTGAATAACCACTTGTTTGCCGCAGATCATAGGAGGATAAAAGAATGCCGCTGTTTAAAAAATGTGATGATTTCACTACCGCCAAGGAACTCATAGCCAAAGGCCTTTATCCCTATTTTCATGAGCTCCAGTCCAGGCAGGACGTTGAGGTCATGATGGAAGGCAAGCGCCGCATAATGCTCGGCTCGAACAACTATCTCGGCCTTACGGTCCATCCGGAAGTAGTAGAGGCGGGAATAAAGGCGCTCGAAAAGTACGGCACCGGCTGCTCCGGCTCACGTTTCCTCAACGGTACTCTCGATATGCATCTGCAGCTCGAGCACGAAATAGCGGAATTTCTCGGTAAAGAGGCCGCAGTCACGTTTCCGACCGGCTTCCAGACCAATCTCGGAATAATAAGCACGATCGCCGGCAGGCATGAGTACATCCTCTGCGACCGCGAGAACCACGCCAGCATTTACGACGGCTGCCGCCTGAGCTATGCGGAAACTCTCCGTTACCGCCACAGCGATATGGCGGATCTCGAAAGGCAGCTCGAGCGCCTGCCGTACGAGGCCGGCAAGCTCATTATAACCGACGGCATCTTCAGCATGGGCGGCGATATATGCAAGCTTCCCGAGATAGTTGCCCTGGCCGAAAAGTATCAGGCCAGAGTCATGGTCGACGATGCGCACAGCTTCGGCGTCATAGGAAACGGCGGCCGCGGCACGGCAGATTATTTCGGACTTACCGATAAAGTAGACATAATAATGGGCACTTTCAGCAAGTCTCTCGCCAGCCTCGGCGGCTTTATGGCTACGAGCGAGAGAGTCGCTCATTACGTGAGGCACACTTCGCGCCCGTTCATGTTTGCCGCTTCCATTCCGCCGGCAAGCTGCGCTACGGCGCTCGCCGCGCTCAACGTTATCCGCAATCACCCCGAGATAGTGACTCGTCTTTCCGATCTTGCGCGCTACATGAGAAACGCGCTCAAGGAAAAGCACGTGCCGATAATAGAATCCACTACGCCTATAATCCCGATATATACATATCAGCCGGAGCCCACTCTGGCAACGACTATGCGCCTGTTTGACGAGGGAGTATACGTCAATTCCGTTCTCCCGCCCGCATGCGCGCCGAACGAATGCCTCATGCGCACAAGCCTCATGGCCAGCCATACCGAGGCGCTCATAGATGAGGCGGTGGATATTATTGCGCGCGTCATGGGCGAGCAGGGTATGCTGAAATGAGCGGAGAGAAGGTCGCGGTAGTAAGCGGCTGCTCCGGAGGCATAGGCGCGGCCATAGCCGGCATGCTCGCCGAAAAGGGCTATACCGTGTGCGGCCTGAGCCGTCACGCGGGAAATGATCCCAGAATACGTTACTTTTGCGCGGACGTGACCGACGAGACGGCGGTCGCAAAGGTATTCAAAGAGATAGACGAAGAATTCGGCAGAGTCGATATCCTTGTAAACAACGCCGGCTCCGGCATATCCGGTGCTGTAGAATTCACGGAGAGCGAGCAGGCTCATTACCAGCTGGACGTGAATTTCTACGGGGGCTTCCACTGCACGAAGGCGGCAGCGCCTATAATGCGGCGCTGCGGCGGGGGCAGAATAGTGAATATGAGCTCAGTTGCAGCTATATTCTCCGTTCCCTTCCAGGCGTTTTACTCGGCATCAAAGGCGGCTGTAAATTCGCTTACGATGGCGCTGCGCTCCGAGCTCAAGCAGTTTGGCATAAGCGTATGCGCAGTGATGCCAGGCGACGTGAAGACGGGCTTCACCGCGGCGAGAAAAAAGCTCCATGAGGGAGACGACGTTTACGGCGGCGCGATTTCACGCTCCGTTGCCGTTATGGAAAAGGATGAAACGAGCGGCATGCAGCCGGAAAAAGTTGCCGCGGTAGTGGTAAAGGCGGCGTGCGCGAAAAAAGTGAAGCCGTTTTATATAGCCGGCGGGAAATATAAGCTCTTCGGTTTTCTGGGAAGGATACTGCCGAGCAGTCTCGTGAGCTATATAGTGAGCCTCATGTACGTAAAATGATATAAACATAAAAAGCTCCGGCGTTTGAGAAAAACGCCGAAGCTTTTTATTATGTATTTGCAGGGAAAAAGATAACCAATTAACTCCCGTGCCATTTGTATGCTCGTCTGAAACCGGCCTTTACGGCCTCATCAACAGTAAATGCGTAAAACTCTCCTTGCTTCTTAATTTTGGTTATGTCATACTGCATATCCATAGGCAAATGATAGATTTTTGTAGCATATCCGAATTCATCTTTCCCGATGTTGCATTTAATCCTCGGAAAGTCAATCATTTCATGTTGTTCAACATATGTAATACCGAGATACTGCGCGACTTCCTTTGCCATAGGAGATAATACAGTGTTTGTTATAAAAACTGGATGAATGCTGCTTACAGGAATATGGTTTTCAATACAGTATCCAACTGATGTTCCATATAACTGGTAAATATGTTTTTCATGGATTTGCTTATTCTTTGACCAGTATTTACATTGAATTATCAATATATGGTTGGCATTCTTTGCAATTAAATCTCTTCCTAAATCTTCTAAGCCCATATAAGAGCCAAAAGTATCAACAGAATAACCTTTTCTTGAATATTCGTATGCGACTGAAAGCTCATAATCACGCCCAATTTGCCAATTTGTTTTTCTCGATTTAATATAGCGGTCTAATGCGAGCTGGTTTTTCTCGTTTTCACTCAATAGCCGCCATTCCTCTTGAGTCAGATAGTCCATTGTTGGATCATGGTCTGGAATAGTTCCATTGAACTGAAGCTCTTCGTATTCAGTAGCTAATAGGTCATCAATGCCGGGAACTAATGTCCGTAGATATTCGAGTTGATATACAGCATGTTTTGCTTCTTCGATTCTTCGTTTTGCCTCCGCTCGTATCTCACGGATGGATGCCACCTTTTTTTCTCGTTTAACATCATGTCCCCAATCCAGTTTCTTAGCTTCAATCTCCAAGTCGAAAGTAAGGAAATCTGCAATCATGCCTGCAAGCCACGGCATAGAAGTAAGATTGGAATGTAATAGTGTCGAGAGGTTTTCTTTATGACGTTCCAATTCTGATTCTAATTCTGAACGGATACGTCTTTCGTGTTTTAATGAGGATTCTTGATTCTTGTTTTCTGTTTTAAGTTGGTTTATTGTTTTGCCAAGCTCCAGTTCTCGTTTTCTGCTTTTTTCTCTTTCTTGCTTTTTTGTTAAAAGGACTATAATGAGTATTAACAAAAGGATGACTGAAACTGCGATAAAGAGATACAGCATCGGGTTTGTGCTCCTTTCGTCGTGCTTCCCTGCAATTATTGCATTAGCTTTAACCGAGCAAATCAATCTTTGCTCGATATTATACTGCGCCTACTTGTTCTATTCAAGTTTCTTCGTAAAGGCGAGAAACCGAAAACGCTTTTAGGTTTCCCGTTAGTTTTATTGTATAGGGCCAAGAAAGTATATTCTTGCTCGGGTAAAAAGAAAGATGCCAAATACATACCCGGCGATTAGGTTTGCGTTTGGCATCTTATGCTTATCTTTAAAAGCAATCTGTCTCTCAAGACTTATATTTCGAATCGTATTAAAAACTAAAAACGCTTAAAAAGATCTTTATTCAATGGATATCATGTAGTAGTAAACGGGCTGCCCGCCGTCCACCGCGGTTATATCCGCATCCGGGAAGAGAGCGCTGAGCGCCGCGACGCATTTTTCGGCCTCATCCTCCGAAACGTCGCACCCGTAGAACACGGACACCATTTCGGGAGGCTCGGCTTTGAAAGCGTCTCCGAGAAGGGAATAGACCTCCTCAAAGCTGCGGCCGGTGCCGACAAGCGCGCCCTCATAAAAGACGAGGAAATCGCCGGCGCTGATATTGCGGCCGTCAAAATCGGAATCGCGGGAGGCGTAGGTGACCTGCGCCGTGCGCACGTTTTCAGCCGCAGCGAGCATCGCCGCCGTACACTCCTCCTCGCTCAGCTCGGGATCGAAGGCGAGAAGGGCGCTCACGCCCTGCGGGACGGTCTTTGTGGGGATTATTACTACTTTTTTATCAGAAAGGGAAACGCACTGCTCGGCCGCCATGATAATATTCTTATTATTCGGGAAAACGTATACTATCTCGGCGGGAGTGAGGTCTATCTGCTCAAGGATATCGTCGGTAGAGGGGTTCATCGTCTGCCCGCCGGTGACTACGCGGTCCGCTCCGATATCGGAGAAAAGAGCCTCCATGCCGTTTCCGGCACATACGGCCACACAGCCGAATTTCTTTTCGGGCGCGGCGGAGCGCTTCACGGGCTCCTCTCCGGCCTTGACCTCAAGGATCTCCGTATGCTGTTCGCGCATGTTTTCTATCTTTACCGTAAGCAGAGAGCCGTAGGTAAGAGCTTCGGTGATTACGACGCCGGGGCAGTTGGTGTGAACATGCACTTTTATTATCTCATCGTCGTCCACTATAACGGCGCTGTCGCCTATGGGCGCGAGGAAGCCCCAGAGAAGCTGAGGGTCCTTCGCGTTTTCGCGCTGGACTATGAACTCCGTGCAGTAGGCGAAGGTTATATCAGAAGTTTCAAATACAGAGAAGGGCTCCTTGCGCTTTTCGCCGGCGGATTCTTCAGGCGAGGCGGGCGCTTCTTCTATGATTTCGCCACGCAGAGCAGCGAGCATGGCTTCCATGATGATAACATAGCCCTTGCCGCCGGAGTCTATGACGCCGGCCTTTTTGAGCACGGGGTTGAGGTTTATGGTATCGTCGAGAGCGACCTTGCTTTCGGCGATAAGGCTTTCAAATATATCTATGATATCTCCGCCGCTTGCGGCGCATTCAACGGCGGAAGCCGCGGAAAGACGTGAAACCGTGAGAATAGTGCCCTCGGCGGGCTTCATAACGGCCTTGTAGGCGGTCTCCACGCCGTCGCTCAGAGCGCGGGCAAAATCTGCGGGAGAGGCTTCATTCAGCTCGCGAAGGGAACGGGAGATCCCGCGGAAGAGAAGAGACAGGATAACTCCGGAATTTCCGCGCGCGCCGCGCAGCAGGGCTCCCGCCGCCTTTTCGGCGACTTTGCCGACAGGCATGGAGGCGGTTATTTTGCGCATCTCGGCGGCTGCGTTTGCCATAGTCAGCGACATGTTGGTGCCGGTGTCGCCGTCGGGCACGGGGAAAACGTTAAGATCGTTTACGGGCTGCTTGTTTCTTTCTATAGCGGCGGCCGCATTGAGGATCATGCTCCGGAAATCGGCGCCGGTGATAGTATTTTTCAAAGTGAAAACCTCCGTTCACACAGGCGGGTCGCCTGTGTTATACCGTCATGGAATCGACAAAGACGTTTACGCTGCCTATGGGCACGCCCGTAGCCGCGCTTACCTTATAGCGCACCTCGCCGATGATTGAATCACAGATGACGGGTATATTAACACCGTTTTCAACTATGATATGAAGCTCAATATTTACGCTGCCGTTTTCATCAAACGTTACATGAACGCCTTTTCCCATTGATTCGCGGCGGAGAAGGTGAACGAGTCCGTCCGTACGCGAGCGAAGGGCCATGCCCTTTACGCCGAAACAATTCGTTGCCGCATCGCCTGCAAGCGCGATGAAAACATCATTGGATATAGAGATGTTTCCTTTAGAGTTGTTTATCTCAATCACAGTCGGTTCAGCTCCTTTCACTGGTGTCTTGCCTGAGACAGGATAAAGCTAATAACAAGCTAATAAATTATAGTACATTTTCACATGAACTACAAGCATTATTTAAGCCCTGAGCGCGCGGAGTTGAATTTTGCGCAGAATATGTTATACTGATTGCGCTGCAATCAGTATAATTGATCGCCGTTTTGCTCCCGCCTGACGGCGGAAGCGCAAAAGTATATCATGTCCGCAGGACATGATATACTTTTGCTGATAAACAGGCTCGTAAGGGGCTTAAAATACAGGAGGTTTTTTTTATGGCAAAAAAACAGTTCAAGGCGGAATCAAAGCGCCTGCTCGACCTCATGATCAACTCTATTTATACGCACAAGGAGATATTCCTGCGCGAGATCATATCGAACGCCAGCGACGCGGTGGACAAGCTCTGCTACCTTTCTCTCACGGACGACAAGGTGGGCATGACGAGGGATGATTTCTTCATAAAAATAACGCCCGATAAGCAGGCGCGCACGATCACCGTTTCCGATAACGGCATAGGCATGAACAAGGAGGACCTCGAAAACAACCTCGGCGTCATAGCGAAAAGCGGCTCGTTCGATTTCAAAAAGAACCTCGAAGAGGGAAACGATACGGTAGATATCATAGGCCAATTCGGCGTGGGCTTTTATTCCGCGTTCATGGTAAGCTCGTCCGTGACGGTAATATCCAAAAAGTACGGCGAGCAGCAGGCGTATAAGTGGTATTCCGAGGGCGCCGACGGCTTTACCGTAACGGAATGCGAGCGCGACGGCGTGGGTACCGATATAATCATGAAGCTCAAGGAGGACGGCGAGGACGAAAACTACAGCGAGTTCCTCGAGCAGTTCCGCATAATGGAGCTCGTAAAGAAGTATTCGGACTATGTCCGCTATCCTATAAAGATGGAGGTAGAGGACAGAAAGTATATCCCCGCCGAAAAAGAGGGCGAGGAGGGCCGCTTCGAGACAACAACGGAGCTCAAGACCATAAACAGCATGACTCCGATATGGCAGCGCAGCCGCAGCGAAGTGAGCGATGACGACGCGGCGAAGTTCTACCAGGAGCATTTCTTCGATTACGAAAAGCCGCTGAGAGTCATCCGCGTGAACGCCGAGGGAGCGGTGACGTACAAGGCGATGCTGTTCATCCCCGCGAAGGCGCCTTATGATTTCTATACCCGCGATTTCAAGGCCGGCCTGCAGCTTTATACGAGCGGAGTCATGATAATGGAAAACTGTGCCGAGCTCGTGCCGGAGCATTTCCGCTTCGTGCGCGGCATAGTGGATTCGCAGGATCTTTCGCTCAATATCTCCCGCGAGATGCTCCAGCATAACCGGCAGCTCAAGGTCATTGCGTCCAATCTTGAAAAGAGGATAAAGACCGAGCTGAAAAAGGTAATGACCTCCGAGCCGGAGGCATACGAAAAGTTCTTCAAGGAGTTCGGTCTGCAGCTCAAATACGGAGTTCTCAAGGACTACGGCCAGAATAAGGATCTGCTGGCGGATCTCATGCTCTATTATTCCGCAAAGGAGAAGAAGCTCATTTCGCTCTCGGACTACGTCAAGGCGATGCCCGAGGAGCAGAAGAACATCTATTTCGCCTGCGGCGAAAGCGTTGCGAGAATAGATGCCCTGCCGCAGACGGAGCAGCTGCGCGAAAAGGGCTATGATATCCTCTATATGACGGATACCGTGGACGAATTCGTGGCCAACACCATCCATGAGTTCGAGGGCAAGGAGCTCAAATCCATACTCTCGGGCGACCTCGGCCTCGGCGAAGAGGGCGCGAAGGAAAAGCTCGAAAAGAAGGAAGAGGAGAGCAAGGACATACTCGCTTTCGTGAAGGAGACCCTCGGCGACAAGGTCTCTGAGGTTAAGCTTTCCGACTCGCTCAAATCCCATCCCTGCTGCCTCGCGGCAAAGGGGCAGATATCCTTCGAGATGGAGAAGTATTTCTCCGCTCTGCCCGGAGCGGCGCCCGTAAAGGCAGAAAAGGTCCTCGAGCTCAACGCGGAGCATCCGGTCTTCGCGCGGCTGACAGAGGCGATAGAAAAGGATAAGGACAAGGCAAAGGAATACGCCGAGCTGCTTTACTATCAGGCGCTGCTGACAGCCGACCTGCCAATAGACGACACGGCGCGCTTTGCCGAGCTTATAACCGAGCTCATGAAATAAAAGGGAGGTTGCCTTTGTTTTACGATGTTCTCCGCTATGAGGGCGCCGTTTACCGGCCGCCGAGCGAGGCCTACAGCCTGATAGTCCAGTCGACCATCGGCTGCAGTTACAACAAATGCGATTTCTGCAGCGCCTTCAAGGCGAAGCGCTACCGCGAGAGGCCGGTAGAGGACGTGATAAAGGATCTTGAGACCGCGAGAAAATATTACAGCCGGGTCGAAAGGATATTCTTTGCCGACGGCGACGCAATGGCCCGTGCGGCGTCCGAGCAGCTTGAGCTTCTCTCGGCGGTGAAGAGGCTTTTCCCTGAGTGCGAGCGCGTAACGTGCTACGCTTCGGCCGGCACACTGCTGAAAAAAACTCCGGAGGAGCTGAGGGCTCTTTGCGAGAACGGGATGAAGATGGTCTATCTCGGCCTTGAATCCGGAAGCGACGAGGTGCTCGCGAGCGTAAACAAGGGAGTTACCGCCGAAGAGAGCATAAAAGGGGCCCTGAAGGCGAAGGAAGCGGGTATGAAGCTTTCCGTTACGGCCATTTCCGGCCTTGCGGGGCAAAACGGCTGGCAGGAGCATGCCGTAAAGACCGGCGAAGCACTAACGGCCATGCAGCCGGACTATATAGGCCTTCTCACACTTGATATACCCGAAAACACGGCGCTTTACCGCAGGCTGATAAGCGGGGAGTTCAAGCCGCTTGATCCCACGGAGGGAGTGTTCCGCGAAACGCTTCTGCTGCTGGAAAACCTCGACTGCGAGGGCTGCATTTTCAGAACGAACCACGCCTCGAATTACCTTCCTCTCGGCGGCACGCTCAACAGAGACAAGCCTGCCATGATGGCCAGGCTCCGCTCGGCGCTCGAGGGCGGCGAGAGATTGAGGCCGGAATGGATGCGCGGCATGTGATTAACAACTAAATCAAGATGAATAAACGTTTCCCGCTTTTTGTCCCCCGGAGGAAAGAATCCACGGGCAAAAGGCGGGAAAATTTGTATAATCAGGACCAAATTTGTCAAATAACTCCAAACATAAATACATTAATAATTACATAATAGACAAAAACACTACACACAACATGTGTTATGTAATAATCCGACTCAATTTAAAGACCACTGGGATAAGGAATTCCCTTATATTAACAGAATCGCTTTAAATCCCCCGGGAGGGGATAAAAAAGCACTTAAATCCCCCTGCGGGGGATGGAAAATCCCTTTCGCGGAGAACAGAAATGCTTTAACGCGCACAAGAAACTTCGTCAAATTGCTGGTAAATATGTGCAAGTTGTTTGGAAAAATAATTGGGTTGTTTTTTTTTGTTATACATGTTAACATATCATAGTAAAAATAGCGGTATAATGCGCATATGTGAGGAAAGGCTTATTGAAGGATAAAAATGAGCCGTCTGTATACATCGGCGTGAAGCTGCCTATACATACAAAATCAGGCCGGAGGGCCTCGTTTCAAAGTCTTGTGAAGGGAGTTCGGCAAACTTGAAGAACACATTCCAAATTACTACGCTTGAGCAGATGGAGACCGAAAATGCCAAGCTGCAGGAAGTAGCTGTCGCTGCCGGCGCATCTACTTGGGAGGACAGAAAAAAGGCACTTGGCGTTCAGTGCCGTTTCGGAGAAGACGGCGTATGCTGTAATATCTGCAGTATGGGTCCGTGCCGGATAACGCCGAAGTCTCCGCGCGGTATCTGCGGAGCCGATGCGCATGCAATTGCCGGCAGAACGTATCTTCGCCACATCGCTGGAGGCACGGCCACGCATTCCGACCACGGCCGCGAGATATGCCACACGCTGTACAGTGCGAGAGCTGACGGCAATTACAAAGTTACAGATGCAGACAAGCTCATCAAGCTTGCTGAAGAATGGGGTATAGAGCACGAAGGCCGCGATATTTATGACGTGGCCCATGACGTTGCGCTTACCGGCCTTAATGAATACGGCAAGCCCTTCGGGACCCAGCGCTTCCTTACCCGCGCGACCGAAGAGCGCCAGAAGACCTGGGCGGAGAACGAGATCGCTCCCCGCGCCATCGACCGCGAGGTCGTTACTGCCATGCATATGACCCACATGGGCAATACAGCCGACGCCGAAGCCCTTGTAAAGCAGGGACTGAGGACAGGCATGGCTGACGGCTGGGGCGGCTCCATGATGGGCACCGAGCTCAGCGATATCCTTTTCGGCACTCCGATTGCCCGCGAGACGGAAGCGAATCTGGGCGTTCTTGAAAAAGATATGGTAAATATAATAGTCCACGGCCATGACCCGGCGATGTCCGAGATGGTCGTTCAGGCCTCCGAGCATAAGGACCTTATCGAGCTTGCGCGCAGCAAGGGCGCCAAGGGCATAAACATAGTCGGCCTGTGCTGCACGGCGAACGAGGTTGCCATGCGCCACGGCATACGCATGGCGGGCAACTTCCTTCAGCAGGAGCGCGCCGTGCTTACCGGCGTAGTTGAGCTGATGGTCGTCGACGTTCAGTGCATATTCCCCGCTCTCGGTCCTTTGTGCGAATGCTTCCACACGAAGTTCGTCACGACTTCTCCGATAGCCAGGATACCGAAGGCCATTCACATGCAGTTCAATACGGAGACCGCTCTTGATCAGGCCAGAGAGCTCATAACGATGGCCATCGAGAACTTCGCGAACCGCGATCCGAGCAAGATGTTCGTCCCCGAACTTACTCAGAAAGCTACGGTCGGCTATTCCTGCGAAATGATCAGAAAGAGCCTTGACACCGTTACCAATACCCGCGTACACGATGAGCTCGATACCTACAAGCCGCTCATCGACTGCGTGAAATCCGGCGTAATCCGCGGCGCTGTCGCCATAGTCGGCTGCAACAACCCGAAGATACGCCCGGACCATTCTCATATCGAGATAATGAAAAAGCTTCTCAAGAACGATATCGTCATAGTGGCCACAGGCTGCGCAGCACAGGCTGCGGCAAAGGCCGGCCTCATGGATAAGCAGGCAAGAAACGTTTGCGGCGAAGGCCTCAGAAGAGTCTGCGAGCTGGCTGATATCCCGCCGGTACTGCACATGGGCTCCTGCGTGGATATAAGCCGCATGATGCTCCTTGTTACCGGCATAGCGAAGGACTGGGGAATCGAAGTTACCCAGCTTCCCGTAATCGGATGCGCACCGGAGTGGATGAGCGAGAAGGCAGTCTCCATAGCCAACTACGTGGTCTCCACCGGTATTGATACATACCTCGGCATCGAGCCGCAGGTAAAGGGCAGCGACCAGATGATGGAACTCATCACCGAAGGCACCCGCAAGTGGGTCGGCGCAGGCTTTATTATAAACAAGAATGCCGACGAGCTTGTGGAAGCCATGATAGAGGGCATCGAAGCGAAGCGCGCAGCTATCGATATATAACGGGAGAGATACAATGAAAATAGCTGTTACAGGCAAAGGCGGAGTCGGAAAGACTACAGTGTCTTCGGTCCTGGCCAGGCTGTATGCCGCAGAGGGACGCAAGGTACTTGCCGCCGATGTAGACCCCGACGCGAATCTCGGTATAGCGCTCGGGTTCAGCAGCGAGGAAGTTGAAGCGCTTACTCCCATCTCGGAGATGAGCGAGCTTATAGCCGAACGCACGGGCTCGACAAAAGAGACCTACGGAAAGTTTTTCAAGATTAATCCCCGGGTCGACGATATACCCGACAGATTCTCAATAGAAAAACACGGCGTCAAGCTCCTCGTGATGGGAACGGTTGAAACGGGCGGAAGCGGCTGCGTTTGTCCTGAAAACGTAGTGCTCAAGCGTGTGATATCCAATCTCGTTCTCGCGAGAGACGAGGTGGTCATCCTTGATATGGAGGCAGGGCTCGAGCATCTCGGGCGCGGCACGGCCGATTTCGTCGATTCATTCATTGTTGTTGCCGAGCCGGGCGAGCGCAGCGTACAGACCTACAAAAAGGTAAAGCAGCTCGCGGCGGATATCGGAGTTAAAAATATTCGCGTTGTAGCCAACAAGATACGCGGCGAGGCCGACAGAGAGTTTATAAGAAGCCGGATCCCGGCGGAAGAGCTCCTGGGCTTCGTGAGCTTCAGCGAGAAAGCCGCTGACGCGGACAGGCAGGGCCTGTCCCCCTATGATGTGTGCCCGGAGACGGTGGAGGAGATCCGCCTCGTCAAAGAAGCCATCGACAGGGAATCGAAATAAGAGAAAGGGATATTGATATGAGAAAACTTTTTGATAGAGTATTCGCCGGTTCGGATGAGATGATGGCCAAGGCCGAGCACGATCTCACAGAGATCCTTGCGGAACTCGGCCCCGACGCGCCCATGGTTATGCCGGATACCGGCTATTCGCTCGGCTGCATTTACGGTTACACCGGCAGAAGAGTGGCGACCCTCGGCGATCTGCGAGACGCTTTTGAAGATGTAAAGGGCATGATGAAGCGCGAGTATCGCACCGACGATATCTTCAGCTCGGGCATCGGCACAGCCATTGCCGCGGAGATAATAGAGGCTTGCAAGTATGCCAAGACTCCCACCCCCTATGACGGCACCATTTATCACGGCCATTTTTCCGACGCCGAAGTGCGTGAGCTGGGCGTGCCCCTTGTTACCAACGAGATCCCCGGATTCGTAGTGTTCATAGGTCCGGCGCCCTCCGATGAAGAGGCTGTTGAGCTCATCAAGGGCTATCAGTCCCGCGGTATTTTCGTATTCCTTATCGGCGGCATAATCGAACAGGCCGAGAGAATGAACGTAAAGATGGGCTTCCCCCTCCGCGTTGTTCCCACCGGTGAAGATATTTGGGCTGTCGGACATATTATTTCCCTTACATGCCGCGTCGCCATGATATTCGGCGCCGTGGAGGCCGGCGACTGGAACGGCATAAACGATTATACTTTCCACCGCATCTTTGCATTTGTAAACGCCTTTAAGCCCGTTTCCGATATAACGATAGCTTGCGGCGCCGGCGCTATTGCCGAGGGCTTCCCGGTAATCACTAACGATACCGAGGATATGTGGAGAGTCCCGAAGACGATAATCATCCAGGAAGACACGAAGGACTGGATAGAGACCTCTCTTGAAGCGCGTGATATCAAGATCAAAGTCACCAACGTTGATATCCCGGTCTCCTTCTCCAATGCTTTCGAGGGCGAGATCGTACGTAAAAAGGATACTCACGTCGATATCGACGGCTCCCGTATGGACTGCTTCGAGCTCGTTCATACGGCTGACGCTGCGGACGTTGAGGACCATCGCATAACCCTTGAGGGTCCCGATTTCGATGAGTTCGAGCCCGGCTCAAAGATGTGCCTGGCGGTTATAGTCGACGTTGCCGGCAAGAATATGCAGACGGACTTCGAGCCTGTTTTCGAGCGTAAGTTCCATAACTTCATCAACTGCGCCGAAGGCATCATGCATACCGGCCAGAGAGACCTTATCCGTATCCGCGTGAGCACGAGCGCGTTTGAAGCCGGATTCCGCGCGAAGCATATAGGCGAGATCCTCTATGCAAAGGTGAAGGGCACCTACGACACAGTCGTTGACAAGTGCCAGGTAAGGATCTATACGGATCCCGCAAAGTGCAAGGAGCTGCGTGCCGAAGCCAACAAGGCTTACGACGCCCGCGACGACAGGCTCAAGTCCCTCAGCGATGAGAGCGTGGATCAGTTCTACACCTGCATCCTCTGCCAGAGCTTCTCTCCGTCTCACGTCTGCATAGTCACTCCGGAACGTCTCGGCCTCTGCGGCGCTGTTTCCTGGCTCGACGCCAAGGCTACCAACGAGCTCGACGCCAGCGGCCCGTGCCAGGTGGTCCCGAAGAACGGCCTTATAGATGAGCGTCTCGGCGCATACGAGGCGGTTAACGAAGCCGTTTCCAAGTATTCTCACGGCGCTCTTGAAAGAGTTACGCTTTACTCCATAATGGAAGACCCGATGACGAGCTGCGGCTGCTTCGAGTGTATCTGCGGCATAGAGCCCGGCTCCAACGGCGTGGTAATAGTAAACCGCGAGCATACCGGCATGACCCCGCTCGGCATGACCTTCTCCGAAATGGCCTCTATGACAGGCGGCGGCGTTCAGACGCCGGGCTTCATGGGCCACGGCAAGCACTTCATCGCTTCGAAGAAGTTTATGAAGGCGGAAGGCGGCCTTGCACGCATAGTCTGGATGCCGAAGGCACTTAAGGACGTCGTTCACGACAGACTCAACGAATCCGCGCAGGAACTCTACGGCATCGAGGATTTCTGCTCCATGATAGCCGACGAAACGATTACCGAGGATATGGAAGGCCTCATCGAGTACCTCTCCGAGGTAGGCCATCCTGTTCTTGAGATGGAGCCGCTCCTGTAAGCGAAACAAAAACATACAAAGGCGGGCTTTTATGAAAAAGCCCGCCTTTTCATTTGTTCACCCGCTTGACAATATGCGTGCAGGTGTAATAAAATCAATAAATCAGCAGCTTCACAGCTTAAGAAGGAGAGATGCAAAGTGGCAAAGGATAAAAAACTGGTTGAACAGATAACCTCGCGCGACGCGGACTTCGCCCAGTGGTATACGGACGTAGTTACCAAGGCGGAGCTCATAGACTATTCGAGCGTCAAGGGATTTTTCGTGATTCGGCCATATGCCTATGCTCTTTGGGAAAACATACAGCAGGTGCTCGATACGAAGTTCAAGGCGCTCGGCCATGAAAACGTTGCCATGCCGGTGCTCATACCCGAGAGCCTTCTCCAGAAGGAGAAGGACCATGTCGAGGGCTTTGCGCCCGAGGTCGCGTGGGTCACTCACGGCGGCGAGGAAAAGCTTGCCGAGCGCATGTGCGTGCGCCCGACTTCCGAGACGCTCTTCTGCGACCATTACGCGCATATAGTCCATTCCTGGCGCGATCTTCCCAAGCTCTATAATCAGTGGTGCAGCGTTCTCCGCTGGGAGAAGACCACCCGCCCCTTCCTGCGGCACAGAGAGTTCCTCTGGCAGGAGGGCCATACCCTCCACGCCACTCCCGAGGAGGCCAAGGCGGAGACCATGCGCATGCTCGAGGTCTATGCCGACCTCTGCGAGAATTATCTTGCCATGCCTGTCGTCCGCGGCAGGAAGACCGACAAGGAAAAATTCGCCGGCGCCGAGGCAACCTATACCATAGAGTGCATGATGCACGATAAAAAAGCGCTCCAGTCCGGCACGTCCCACTATTTCGGGGACGGCTTCGCCAAAGCGTTTGAGATTCAGTTCCTCGATAAAGAAAACAAGCTTCGCAACCCGTTCCAGACCTCCTGGGGAGTATCCACGCGTATAATCGGCGGCATCATAATGACCCACGGCGACGATAACGGCCTCATCCTTCCGCCGCGCGTCGCGCCCACTCAGGTCATAGTGGTGCCCGTGGCGGCGCACAAGCCGAACGTAAACGAAAAGGCGCAGGAGATAGCAGACTGCCTCAAGGCGGCCGGCATCCGCGTGAAGGCGGATTTCTCCGAGCAGTCTCCCGGCTGGAAGTTTGCCGAATATGAGATGAAGGGCGTGCCTCTGAGAATAGAGGTCGGCCCGAGGGACATTGAAAACGGCGTATGTGTGGCCGTGCGCAGGGACGACCGCTCCAAGACGCAGATCCCCTTCAGCGAGCTCGCCTCGGCGGTGCCTGCTCTTCTGGACGAGATACACAAGGCCATGTACGACAAGGCAAAGGCCAATCTCGACGCCAACACTTTCAGCGCAACTACGCTTGACGAGGTGAAGGAGATAATAGCTACCAAGGGCGGCTTCGTGAAGACCATGTGGTGCGGCGACCTTGAGTGCGAGATGAAGTTCAAGGAAGTGGCCGGAGTCTCCTCGCGCTGCATTCCTTTTGAGCAGGAGAAGATATCGGATACCTGCCCCTGCTGCGGCAAGCCGGCAGACAAGATGGTCGTCTGGGCTGTAGCGTATTAAACGAGTATAAATGAAAACGCGGCGGGCTTACCCGCCGCGTTTTTGTTTTTCAGTCGTTAATCGTCCACGTTTTCTATAAGGCCGTAGCCGCCGTTATTGCGCTTGTATACCACCGAGAATTCCCCGCCGGAATCGAGATTGCGGAAGGCGAAGAACTGGTGGTTGAGCATCTCCATCTGGAGTATGGCCTCGTCCACCGTCATCGGCTTGAGGGAGAAGCGCTTGGTGCGGACTATATCGAAGACGTCGTCCGAATCGGAGCCTGAATCATCGAAGGAGGGGAAAGCCTCCTTATCAAAGGCATTGTCCTTGAGGCGCTTTTCAAGGCGCGTCTTATGCTTGCGTATCTGCCGCTCAATAGCTGCGGCGGCGGAGTCTATTGAAGCATACATATCGCTTGTGGTCTCGCTTACGCGGAAGAACATGCCGTTATTCTTTACTGTGACCTCTGCTTTGTGGCGGCCGCGCTCTATGCTGAAGGTGACGTACGCATCGCTGTCGCCGCGGAAATACCTTTCAAGCTTGCCGATCTTCTTTTCTGCATATGCGCGGAGATCGTCGGTAGCCTGAAGTTTTTTTTCGGTAAAGAAGAAGTTCATGGTTTACTCCTTTCGCATGGCGGAATTAACCGCGCCGGGCTTCCTGACTCTTTACAATAAAATAATACCACAGCAGGGATCAAAAAGAAAGAGGCTTTTGTGTAAAAAGTATAAATTTATCACAAGAGGCATTCGGCGTGCCGTGTAACATGACAGCCTATGTTTACCGCGCACGGGAGGCCGGCTATGTGTGTGGGGTATACTTCTATATTCACGGCGAGCGCGGTGTCTCTCCCGCCGAAGCCCTGCGGGCCTATCCCTAGGGCGTTGATCTTTTCAAGCAGGCTTCTCTCCATATCCGCGTAATAGGGGTCGGGGTTGCGCTCGTCGGCCAGGCGCGCGAGCGCGCGCTTTGCCAGCTCCGCGCACAGCTCGAAGGTGCCGCCTATTCCTACGCCCACTATCATCGGGGGGCAGGGGTTGGAGCCCGCATCCCTGACCGCGGAAACGATATAGTTTTCCACATCCTCGCGCGAGGCCGAGGGCAGAAGCATCTTGAGCGAACTCATGTTTTCGCTTCCGAAGCCCTTGGGCGCGACGGTTATCTTCATCCTGTCGCCGGCGACTATCCGCGTGTGCAGGACGGCGGGAGTGTTATCGCCGGTGTTGACGCGGCGGAGAGGGTCTGCCACTACCGACTTGCGCAGATAGCCGTTTTCGTAGCCGCGGCGGACGCCTTCGTTCACCGCCTGCTCGAGAAGTCCTCCGGTGATGTGAACGTCCTGCCCTATATCCATGAAGACCACGGCCATGCCGGTGTCCTGGCATATGGGGATGTTCTTTTCGGCCGCCGTCTGGAAGTTTTCCACGAGATCTCCGAGTATGCTGCGGGCGGGCTCGGCGGTCTCGCTTTCCCAGCGAGCCTCAAGCATTATACCGATTTCGGGCGGAAGAAATATGTTTGCCTTTATGCACAGCTTTTCAACAGCCGCGGTGATCTCGCGGCAATCTATTTCGCGCATCCTCGACTGCTCCTTTCGTTACGGCAAAAGTAGTGCCGATCTGACAAAAGCTCCTATTTACAATGAGCTTTTGAAGGGGTATCATTTAGATACAGCTTATCCGAAACGCGGGCACGAATATCGCAGAGTGAGGTACTGCGACGCCCGCAGAGGTATCAGCAGCGCATAGCCTTATGCGGCGGCCTTATTAATAAGGCCGCATTTTTTTGCGCCGCAAAAGGAATAAGCGTCCGGTAAAGGACGCTTATGTATTATGTTTTCAGCGCCTGCCGCCGCGACGAGTGGAAGTGTTCTTCTTATAAAGAGCCGAGGAAGAGAGCTTGCTGTCAGACTCCTGCATGAACTGTTTCAGCCGGTCTTCAAAGGAAATATCCTGCTTTTGGGGCGCGCTCTGCCATGAGCCAGCAGCGGGCGCCGAATTCTGGCGCGCCTGCGGCTTTTGCTGCTGGCGCGGCTGTTGGCGTGGAGGAGGCTCAGCGGCTTTTTTGATCGACAAATTGATCCTTCCAGAATCATCGATGCTCAGCACCTTGACCTTTACGGTCTGCCCTTCGGCCAAGATATCGTGCACGTTGTTCACAAAGGAATAAGAGATTTCGGAGATGTGTACCAGACCGGATTTTCCATCCGGGAGAGCTACAAATGCTCCGTATGAAGTTATGCCGGATACGCGGCCTTCAATAATATCGCCTGCTGCAAGTGACATACGCCGAGAGTTTTCCTCCTTTATCTATTTTGCGGTGTTGTAAAATACTTTTTCACCCGGCAGAACGAGGCCGAGCTTATCTCTTGCTATTTCAACTTTTGTTTCCTCGTCTTCACTGTGGGCTATCTCATATTCAAGCTCTTCGTTGTCTACCCGCAGAGCGTCTACCTGCTGCTGGAGAGAGGCGTTTTCCTCTGCGGCCGTATCTGCTTTTTCCCGCAGGTTGAACAGAGTCACTACTGCGTAAACGACGAGGATGAGCAGCACCAGCTTTGCGAAAATATTGAAACGACCCCGCATTCGCTCCTTCAGCTCCTTTGTAAAGATAGACGGTATCGGAGCCTGGACCTAAACCGCCCGATAACCCATGTTTAATTTTATACCATATCTTAAAGGAAATAAAGAGCTTTTTCAAAAAAATAAGAAAAATTTTTATTCCGCGCATAAGGAGAGAGAAGGGGAAAGCGGCGCAGCGGAGCAGAAACGCCGCCCCCGAGGCAAGCAGAGAGAAAAGATGAAGAAACGTGGGGCTCAGCAGCAGAAAATACACGACGGCTCCGCCGGCCATTGCCAGCAGCATGAACAGCCGTGTCTGACCGCCGCCGTATTTCAAGCCGTACATAAAAGCGGAAAAAGCCGCCGCAAGCCAGAAAACGGCGTCTGCGGCGGCGGAGGCGGCTCTCGAGCGAAAGCGGCGGCGGGCCGAACGGAGCACATCGTAAAACAATCCTATGGCGGCGCCGAGAAGCACGGCCCTCAGCGCCTGCACCGCCTGAACTGATACGGATATTTCCATCTTACCGGAAAAGTCTGGAGAAAACGCCGCCCTTTTCGCGCACTTCCTCGTATTTCATGCCGTTTATATGTCCCTCTATGCCGAGCTCGCCGCCGTCGAGAGTGAGGCGCTCTATGCGCAGATCGCTGCCGCTGACGGTGAGCATTCCCTGGTTCGTATACATTATGACCTCGTTCTCGTCGAAGCTCTCTACGTTTTCAACGCCGGATACAGACATGCGGCTGCGCTGCTCGAGTATCAGGGTGTGGGGAGTTTCGGCCTTCTTGTATCTTTCATCGTTTGCCATACTGCACCATTCCTTCCGAAAATGATATTTCTCTTTCTGATTGTATTTGCCCGCGTAAAAAAGTATGACAGCAAAAAGCCCTTGACTTCGACAAAGGAAAAGTGTAATATAGCTTTTGTTACCGTTTGTAACCGAAAGAATGAAATTGTAAACGGTAGTCTGAGAGAACGCTTTGCGTTTTTATTATCCGGAAAGAGGGAAGAGCCTGCATGGATGAATACGCGCACAATTCAAGATCCGCTGTTCAGCTGCCTGCATATGTCGGCGCGCGCGCGCCGCTGGCTCTGCCGCGTTCGCGGAGGATAAGAATGGCGGCGCTGGTGCTTGCCGTGTGCATCCTGCTCGCAGGAGTACTGGTTATTTCGGGAATGAAGTTCGGCTTGAGCGTTTCTTTAAACAGCGTTTCTGTTGGCTGCGTTAAAAATACTGCGACTTTGAAAAAAGCCGTACGCGCAGCGGAGGCGGACGCCTCGAGCATGCTGGGCGAAAGATATAAGCTGGAAGCGTCGGTTTCATCTGCCAACGCAGTACTTCGCAGCGGAGAGAGGCTGCTCGATGAGAGAGCGCTTTATAATGCGCTGATGGATTCCGTGCCGGGAATAGGCCTTTATTATGTAGTGTCCATCGGGGGAACAGAGGTTGCCGGCGTGAAAAGCAGCGCGGCTGCAATGGCTGCGAAGGAAAGAGTTCTGGATGATTACCGCGCTGGGAACACCCTTTCAATAGAGCTTGACAGCGACTATGCCTTTGCTCTCAAATATGCTCCGACCTCTTCGGAGATGTCAGAAGACGAGCTCTATCTCGCCTTGAAGGATATGATAGCTCGCGGAACTCTCAGCGTAAGATCCCTGCGCGAGGAAACGGTCACGGAAGCCATCCCGTATGAAACAGAGTGCATTGATACTGACGAGCTTGAGCTCGGCGAGATGCAGGTAATAGTCGAGGGCGAAGAAGGCTTCGTAGTACGCACGCTCGAGACACAGTATGTAAACGGAGAGGCGGTCGCCTCGAAGACGATCAGCAACGAGATAACCCAAAATGCCGTCACGGAAAAGATAGAACTGGGCACTTACGAGCCTGGTACGCCGACAGGCAGTTTTATATGGCCGACGCAGGGCGTTTTGACCTCGCACTTCGGATACAGAAGCGTGGCGGTAGGATCTTCCTTCCATAAGGGCATAGATATAGGCACAAGCACAGGAACGCCCATAATAGCGGCCGACGGCGGAACTGTCGTCTATGCCGACTGGCTTTCCGGATATGGTAAGCTTGTGGAGATAGCCCATGATAATGGCTTTACCACGCGCTATGCTCACTGCAGCGCCCTTGCAGTAAGCGTGGGGGAAAAGGTAGATCAGGGCGAGCTTATAGCCTATGTCGGCAATACGGGCGTATCGAGCGGCTCGCACCTTCATTTTGAAGTGCGGATAAACGGCGAACCGTATAACCCGCTCAACTATCTCGATTAAAGAATAAAAGCGCGGCGAAAGCCGCGCTTTTTTAACTGCGAGACGCTTTTCAATGTTAAAAATTAGTTTTATCTTTGTTCACGCTTTTGACATACTAAGATATTATTATTGGTGCATACAAAAGAGCCGAACAGGTATATAATATATGCATCCGATCCTCGGCGGAATGAAAGGGAGTAAGCTGTTATGGCATTTGAAGAATACAGATATGAAGCCCCGGAAAAAACGGCGGACGCAACGTATGAAACGGAGCAGCCGGAAAAGAAAAAAAGCAAAAGGCGCAGCACCGCCGTTAAGGTGATTGCGCTGTGTCTGGTCTGCCTGATACTCGGAGGCGCGGCAGGATTCGGCATAGTAAAGGGCCTGAGCGGGAAAACCATAGTTTTGAGCGGCGCTCCGACCGAAGTCGCGGCAGGCAGTGCTCCTGCAGCTGCCGATACGGCGCCGGCGGCCGGCGAGCCGCTGAAGACGGTACAGACCCTGCCGGCCGTACAGGCGACTACCGTACCCTTCGGCGGAACGGCGCAGGAGACCGACGGCGTTATAATAGGCGCCGATTATGAATACCTTGCAAAAACAAACAGCATTTACAGCGGCAAGACACTCTCTGCGACCGATATCTACGATATGGCTTGCAACAGCGTGGTAGGCATTTCCACGGAGATAGAGAAAAATATATTCGGCCAGGTTTCCACCTACGCGGTTTCCGGCACGGGCTTTATTATTTCCGAGAACGGATACGTCCTCACCAATTACCACGTTATAGAAGGCGCGTCCAAGGTTTCGGTAATGCTCTATAACGAAGAAGAATACGAAGCCCAGATAGTAGGCCATGAAAAGGAAAACGACATTGCCGTCCTTAAGATAGACGCCGAGGATCTCACTCCTGTCGTCCTCGGAAGCTCCGGCACGATGAAGGTCGGCGAAACGATTTACTGCATAGGCAATCCTCTGGGCGAGCTGACCTACACCATGACCTCCGGTATTATCAGCGCGCTTGACAGAGAAATATCCACGGATGAAGACGAATCGATCAACATGTTCCAGATGGACGCCGCCGTTAACTCCGGCAACTCGGGCGGCCCGGTTTTCAACGACAGAGGCGAGGTTATCGGTATAGTCACCGCGAAGTATGCAAGCACCGGCGTTGAGGGCCTCGGCTTTGCTATCCCGGTGGACGACGCCGTCTATATAGCCGAGGAGCTCATCGAGCACGGCTATGTGAGCGGCAAGCCGTATTTCGGAATAAAGGTCCGCGTTATGGACGAAGCGACAGCCGCGTCGTACAACGCGGTGCCGGGCGTGTATGTAGTTGACGTAGATCCCGGCAGCTGCGCCGAAAAGGCGGGGCTCAAGGTAGGCGATATAATAACGAAGCTCGGAGAGGAAGAGGTCCTTTCAATAAGCGAGCTTTCAGCTGCAAAGAAGAAATACCGCGCCGGCGACGAGGCTGAGGTCACGCTGTGGCGCTCGGGAGAAATAATAACTCTCAAGGTGGTATTTGACGAGCAGCCGCGCGACGAGGAGCCGGAGGCTGCTCCCGCGGAGGAGACGAATCCTTCGATCGACGGCAGCAATCCATACGGAGGGACAAATCCGTTCGGCGGTTATAATCCCTTTAACCCCTTCAACTGGTAACATAAAACAATAAGCCCCGGGCGGTCTTCAGGTTGACCGCCCGGGGCTTTCGTTTTTGGAGGGAGTTCAGTTTCTCAGGCTGTGCAGCGGGGCAGGAATGCGCCCGCCGCGTGCTATGAAATCGGCGCTGGAGAAGGAGTGCACCGGCATCACGGGCGCGTGGCCCAGAAGCCCGCCGAAGTTCACGCTCTCGCCCACTTTCTTGCCGGGGGCGGGGATAAGGCGCACGGCGGTGGTCTTGTTGTTTATCATGCCGATGGCGGCCTCATCTGCGATTATAGCGGATATCGTTTCGGCAGGAGTGTCGCCCGGTATGGCTATCATATCGAGGCCGACGGAGCATACGCAGGTCATTGCCTCGAGCTTATCGAGCGCGAGCGCACCGCGCTCGGCGGCGGCTATCATGCCGGCGTCCTCGCTGACGGGGATAAAAGCGCCGGAAAGCCCGCCCACGTTGCTCGAGGCCATGACTCCGCCCTTCTTGACGGCGTCGTTCAAAAGCGCGAGAGCGGCGGTAGTGCCGTGCGTGCCGACGCTTTCGAGGCCCATTTCCTCGAGGATGTCCGCCACGCTGTCGCCTATGGCGGGGGTGGGGGCAAGGGAGAGATCCACCACGCCGAAGGGTACCTCGAGCCGGCGCGACGCCTCGCGCGCCACGAGCTGGCCCATGCGCGTTATGCGGAAGGCGGTCTTCTTTATCTCCTCGGCTATTACATCAAACGGCTGGCCCTTGCAGCGCTTGAGAGCGTCGTATACTACGCCGGGGCCGCTCACGCCTACGTTTATCACGCAGTCGGCCTCTCCTACGCCGTGGAACGCGCCCGCCATGAAGGGGTTATCCTCAACGGCGTTGGCGAAGACAACGAGCTTGGCGCAGCCTATGCCGTCGCGGTCGGCCGTGAGCTCGGATGCTTTTTTTACTATTCTGCCCATGAGAGCGACGGCGTCCATATTAATTCCTGCGCGGGTGGTGGCCACGTTGACGCTCGAGCAGACGCGCTCGGTCTCCGCGAGCGCGCGGGGGATGGAATTTATAAGGCGCAGGTCGCCTACAGTGGCGCCCTTGTGGACCAGGGCGGAAAAGCCGCCTATGAAGTTCACTCCCACGGCGCTCGCCGCATCGTCAAGAGCTTTGGCGAATATTGTGTAGTCCTCGGTCTCGCAGCTTTCCGCCACGAGAGAAAGAGGAGTGACGGATATGCGCTTGTTTACAATCGGTATGCCGAGCTCGCGCTCTATACCTTCGGCAGTGGCTACCAGCCTTTCGGCCCGGCGGGTGATGGTATCGTAAATGCGCCGCGCGCATTCTTCCGCGTCGGTATGAGAGCAGCCACGCAGCGATATGCCCATGGTGACCGTGCGGATATCGAGATGCTGGCGGTCGATCATCTGTATGGTTTGAAGTATTTCGTTCCTGCTAAGCATTTCGGCCCACTCCTATATTCTGTGCATCGCTTCGAATATTTCTTCGTGCTGGATGCGGATGCTCAGTTCCATATCTTCTCCGAGCTTTGAAAGGAGCTCCGCAAGAGTATCGAACGGGACGGAGCATTTGGAGGTATCCACGAGCATGGTCATTGTAAAATACTCCTGGAGTATGGTTTGGCTTATATCGAGGATGTTCACGTTCTGCCCGGAGAGCAGAGTGCACACGCGGGCGATTATGCCGACGCGGTCCTTGCCGATTACTGTAACTATTGCGCGCAAAATGATCCGCTCCTTTTCGTATTATAAATATATCTGTTCGTCGAGAGTAAGAGAGAAGGCGTTCATGAAGTTTTCGAGGAAGTACTCCACCTCCGGCCGTTCCATGGCGTGGAGAGAGGCGAGAGTCTGCTTTTTTGCGGTTGAAAATTCGGCGTTTCCGGCTTTTATCTCCTCTACGCATTTTATGTAAGCGGCGAGCTTGTCCGCCGCTTTTACTATCATACGCAGCTCGCCCTCCGCTTCCGAAAGCAGTGGGGAGTATGTTCCTCGCAGTTCATCCGGGAGCATGCTCAGGAGCTTTTCCGAGGCCCGCTGCTCAACGTCCTTGTAGGCGGACATTATCTCCGCGTTCTGATATTTCACAGGTGTTGGCAGATCACCCGTAAATATCTCGGAGGCGTCGTGGAAAAGAGCCGCGGCCGCCGCGCGCTCCGGCTCGACCGTACCGGAAAAGAGCTCGCAGCCTATCGCGGCGAGCGCGTGCGCGAGTACCGCCGTCATATACGAATGCTCCTGAACATTTTCCTGATAGCTGTTTCTCATCAGCCCCCAGCGCACTATATGGCGCATGCGGAAGAGCAGAGCGTAAAAACTGCTGCTTTCTGACATGGCAAAGCCTCCTTAAAATCTGTAATCAATATATTACCACATCGAAATTGCCGTGTAAATACGCGCAAAACATAGAAAAAAAGTTGCAATTTCAAATATATTGTGTATAATAATCAGGTTGTGATGTTTCAGATTTACGAATGGAGAATCGCTATGCAGGATATAAGAAATATTGCCATTATAGCCCACGTTGACCACGGCAAGACCACCCTGGTGGACTGCATGCTCGCGCAGAGCGGCGTTTTCAGAGAGAACCAGGTAGTGAACGAAAGAGTCATGGACTCCAACGACCTTGAGCGCGAGCGCGGCATAACCATACTCGCGAAGAATACGGCCGTAGACTATAAGGGCATAAAAATAAACATTGTCGATACCCCGGGCCACGCCGATTTCGGCGGCGAGGTGGAGCGCGTGCTGAAGATGGTGAGCGGAGTACTGCTGCTGGTGGACGCGGCCGAGGGCCCGATGCCGCAGACGCGCTTCGTGCTCGAGCGCGCGCTGAAGCTCGGCCACAGGGTAATAGTTGTTGTAAACAAGATAGACAGGCCGGATTCCCGCATCCACGACGTTATAGACGAGATACTCGAGCTTCTGCTTGACCTTAACGCCACGGACGATCAGCTCGATTCGCCTATGCTCTTCTGCTCCGCAAGGCACGGCACGGCCTCTTATTCGCCGGACGTGGAGGGTGAGAACCTCGTTCCGCTTTTCGATACGATAGTGGACTATATCCCAGCTCCGCCGATGGATACCGAAGCCCCGCTGCAGATGCTCGTTTCCTCGCTGGACTATAACGATTACGTCGGCAGGATAGCGATAGGCCGCATAGAGCGCGGCGTCATCCGTCAGAACCAGGAGATAGCCGTCTGTACGGAAGGCCGCATCGAGAAGGCAAAGGCCGTTACGATCTATGAATACGACGGGCTTAACAAGGTGCAGGTGAGCGAGGCCACGGCAGGGAATATCGTAGCCCTCTCGGGCATAGCCGATATAACTATAGGCGATACCATCTGCGATCCTGGAACCCCCGAGCCGCTGCCCTTCGTAAGCATTTCGGCGCCGACCATAGAGATGACCTTCTCCGTTAACGACAGCCCGTTTGCGGGCCGCGAGGGCAAGTACGTCACCACGCGAAACATACGCGACCGCCTTATGAAAGAGACGCTCAAGGACGTTTCCCTGCGCGTTACTCCCATAGAAAACAGCGATATGATAAACGTAGCCGGGCGCGGCGAGATGCATCTCTCAATACTTATAGAGACGATGCGCCGCGAGGGCTATGAGTTCCAGGTTTCCCCTCCGCGAGTGCTGCGCCGCGAGATAGACGGCGTTATCTGCGAGCCGGTTGAAAAGGTAGTGGCGGACGTTCCCGAGCAGTACGTGGGCTCTGTTATAGAAAAGCTCGGCAGCCGCCGCGGCGAGCTGCTGCAGATGAACAACATAGGCGACAGAGTGAGAGTAGAATTTCTCATCCCGTCGAGAGGGCTCTTTGGCTACAGGAGCGAATTTATGACGGATACTCACGGCGAGGGTATAATGAGCAGCGTCTTTGAAAAGTACGAGCCGGTAAAGGGGGATATCTCCCGCCGGAAGACGGGCTCGCTCGTAGCTTTCGAGACCGGCGAGGCCGTTGCATACGGCATCTTCGGCGCGCAGGAGAGAGGCCAGATGTTCATAACCCCGGGCACTATGGTTTATGAGGGAATGGTAGTGGGCGTTTCCCCGAAGATGGAGGATATATCCGTAAACGTATGCCGCAAAAAGCAGCTTACGAATATGCGCGCCTCCGGCAGCGACGAGGCGCTCAGGCTCGTGCCGCCGAGGATACTGAGTCTCGAGCAGTGCCTCGAGTTTCTGGCGGACGACGAGCTGCTGGAGGTCACTCCGGAGCATCTGCGAATCCGCAAGAGCATACTCAACCACGCCCTGCGCATGAAGGCGCTCAAGGGCGGAAACAAGCAGTAAAGAATAAATGAGAGCGGGCCGCGCGGCCCGCTCTTTTTTGTATCTCAAATGTTTTATCACACTTGAGTTGTGAATCAAAATGTGATATCATATATTGCAGAAAACGGGGAGGTGCGGATATGCTTGCCGAAAACAGGATGCGCTGCTTTCTCTCGCTTGCCGAGACCCTAAACTTCACGAAGACAGGCAAGGAGCTTTTTATGACCCAGCAGGCAGTCAGCCGGCTGATATCTCAGCTTGAGGCGGACGTCGGCCTGCGGCTTTTCGAGCGCTCGACGCGCAGCGTTTCGCTCACGCCCGAGGGCAGGGAGCTCTGCGCCGTTTTCAAGGATTTCCTCGAAAGGTACGATACCTTTATAGCCGAAAACAAGGCCAGGCCGCAGGGCGCGAGGCCGTCCATCAGAATAGGCTGCCAGCACAAGCTGGATTACGGGAACAAGCCCGGGCTCATTCGCAAGCAGCTGATGACGGAGTATCCGAATCTCGACGTGGTCTTTGAGATGCATCCGCCCAACCAGCTTCAGGGAAGGCTCGAGGCCGGCATACTCGACGCCGTGCTCATCCTCAGCAGGCTTGCTCCCTGGGCGCACGAATACAAAAGCAGAGTAATGTTCCTCTCGCCCATACACCTGCTGGTTTCAGAGAGCCATCCTCTTGCGAAGGAGGGCGCGACGTATAAAGACTTTATGCGCGAGCCGATAATAATAAACAGCTACCCCGAGGAGAGCGAGACGGAGACCATTGCGAGGACTAAAAAGGAATCCAACGCGCTCGGCCTTTATCCGATGGAGATTATAACGGCGCCGAACCGCGATTCTGCGTACGTTACGGCCGCCACGAGCAGAGGAGTGCTCATAAGCTCGGCGAGAACGCACATCGGCTTCGGCAATTCTCTGCGCCGCTACCCTACGGACTTCACGGAGGAAATGCTCTGCGTCTGGAAGACGGAGAGCGAGCCGCTGCTCAGATACATATCGCTGCTTGAGGACGCCTACAGGCAGGAAGAAAGCGCGGCGAAGAAATAGAATAAATAAGCGGCTCCGGGCCTATACCCGGAGCCGCCTTTTTCTTTTTTCGGAATCACTATATGAGCCAGCCGTCGAGACATACGCCGGCGTCGGGGTCTATATGCCTGGCGAAGGCCTCGGGATAATCGCGCTTCCACTGCGCCCATTCCTCCGGCTTTACCTTTTCAACCTCCACAAGGAAGCCGGAAACGGCCATTCCCGTGGCGTTTTTGGAGGTCGGGGCCGTGGGGGTTATGGTGTTTATCGCGCCGCCGCGGTCAAGAAGGCCGGGGATTATCGGGTCGAGCCGCGCGCCGTGGTCTACGTAGCAGACCTGCGGCATGAGACGCTCGGTAACGTACGCGGCGCACAAAACTATGCCGCGCTCGTTAAAGACCTTTACTATATCGCCGTGCTTTATGCCGCGCTTTTCGGCCTCGGAAGTATGAAGCCACACGGGCTCGTACTGGTAGCCGTCCTCCCCGCGTATCTTCATCGTTTCGACTTCGCGGTTCCAGATTATATCGTCGCACTGGGCGTGCATGCGCCAGCGCCCGTGGTTCGACTGGCAAAGGAGCGGGTATTTTTTCGCTCTTTCCGAGGAAAGGCGCTCGTCGTGGCTCTCGCCGCGCTCTATCCAGTGCGGCACCGGAGGCCGCTCAGGGTCATCCGGAATGTTTTCGGCGATCTCCGTGGAGTAGTATTCGAGCTTGCCGGTGGGAGTGGAGAGGGGGTTGTTCTCCGGGTCGTCGTGGAAGGCGAGAAGGCCCGCGGGAATGGCGTCGAGCTCCTCCTGAGTCTTGCACGGCACTACAAAGACTTTCCTCGCTGTGAATTCCTCCCAGGTCATGTAGTCCTCGCAGCCGGTGGCCTTGTAGAAAAAGCGCACGCGTTCGGCTTCGCTCATATGGTCGGTGTAAGCGTCGTAGTATTCCGGGCCGAGCTTTTCGGCCACCTTTGCGCATACGTCGAAATCGGACAGCGATTCGCCCACGGGCTCGCAGCAGCGCTCGGTATAGTAGATGGAAGTAAAAGCGCCGCTGGACATATCGTTTCCGAGGTCGCTCAGCTCGTGCTTGGTGGCAACGGGGAAGATTATATCGGCAAAGTAGCAGTCGTTTTCCAGCCAGGGGTGCTGCGCGACGATGCATTCTATGTTCTCGTCGCAGTAGGCCTTAGCGGTTAGGTTGCCGTCGTTCCAGCAGGTGACCTGGCAGGGGGCGTCCGTCCATATCATATGCACGCGGCTGAGACCCTCGCGCGGGTAGCGCATCTCCTGGAATTGATACTGCTGCGTGGGCAGGCGGTAGTTGTTCGCGTCCGGCTGCTGGCTCGAGGAGAAGCACTGCAGGCCGCGCCATTCGGCGTGGCCCTCTAAAAGCGCCTTGTGAACGAGGCAGCGCGGGATGAACTGCTTCGGCGCGGGCAGCTGGCGGAAGAGCTTTATAAGCTCGGGCGCGCGCTCCTTCTGCGCGGGAGTGAGCACAAAGCGGTCCATATTTATTTTCGGGTCAACGTCTCCGTCGACAGGGCGGAGAGGATCCGCTATAGCTGTTATCTTCGGCACGAACTTGCCCTGGAAGGGAACGGGATAATCGCGGTTCCAGAGGCTCCATTCGATCATCTTTGCCTGGTGCACTCCCGGGCGGCCGAGCCCCTGCATGCCGAGAAGCATTACCTCAAGCCTCGCGGGCTCGGAGGAATACGGCCCGCGTATATAGGGGCCGCCGTTGCCGTGGATTATGCTGGAGGTCTCCTTCGCCCATTTCCGGGCAAGAGCCTTTATCGTCCATTCGGGAACGCCGCATTTTTCGCTCGCCCACGCGGGCGTTTTCGCCTCGCCGTCCTCGCGGCCGAGGACGTAATCTTCGAATTTATCGAAGCCGTAGGCGTGAGTCGCTATATATTCCTTGTCGTAAGTGCCCTCGGTGAGCCATACGTAAGCAATTGCAAGCTGCAAAGCGGCGTCCGTATTCGGGAGTATGGGTATCCACTTGTCGGCGTGCACGGCGGCGCCGTAGTTGAGATCCGGGCAGATGTATATGGACTTTATGCCGAGCGAGCTCAGCCAGTAGCACAGGCGGCTCGGCATATGGCTGACGACGCCGAGAGGAGTCGTCTCGGGATCGCAGCCCCAGAAGAGGAGCATATCGGAATTTTTGGCTATGTCGGGATAAAGATTTGCCTGCGGCGCCATCTCGCCCACGGGCTCGCAGCCCCAGACGTATTTTGCGCCCCAGAACCAGCCCTCCCAGGAGTCCATATTGCGCATCTGGAGCGTATAGCCGCCCATAAGGGACAAAAGCCTGTTCGGGCAGCCGTGGCTCGGAGCCACGTTTTTGCCCTCGCCGTGCATATCCGCCTGGCATAAAACGGCCTCCGGGCCGTACTTCTCCTTCATGCGCACGAGCTCTTTGGCCACGATCTCCGCGGCCTCGTCCCAGGAAATGCGCACGTATCCGGACTTGCCGCGGTTTTGCGGATTCCTCTCGCCGTCAGGGTCCCAGTCCACCCGCTTGAGCGGATACATGACCCTGTTCGGGGAATATACCCTGGATTTATAGCCGAGGCCGAAGGGAGTTATGGTAACGCGGTCGGGCGCCGAAAAGGTGCTGCCGCGAGCTTCGATTTTCCAGGGATTGCAGTATTTATCAGTATAATCCTTGTCGTAATGATAAGGGCGTATACGCGTAATCCGGCCGCCGGTACTGTCTACCGCGCAGGGGGCGCCGCTCTCCGGCCCCATAAGGCTGGAGCTCACTATGCTTGTTTTGTCTGGTTTGAAATTCACAGCCATAGCCGCCTCCAAAGATTCAAAAATGTTATAACTATAATAGAATAAAGCTATGATAAAGTCAAGAGCGCCTTGCTGAGAAGCCGGCGCATAAAACTGAGAGCCGCTGTATGAAGCGGCTCTGCTTTTATAATCTGCGGTAGCGTTCAGGCTTTGGGCGGAGCTTTATGCCGGAGACGATTCCCATGGCGGCGAACATGGTTATTATAGAAGAGCCGCCGTAGCTGAAAAACGGAAGCGTGAGGCCGACGACGGGCGTGAGCCCGAGGCACATGCCTATGTTTTCAAGCACCTGGAATATCAGCATGCCCGCGATACCGAAGCAGATGAGAGAACTGAGATAGTCTCTGGATTTTACGCCGACGTAAACGCAGCGGGCTATTATTGCCGCAAGCAGAAGGATTATGGCAAGGCAGCCTACAAACCCGAGCTCCTCGCCCGCTACTGAGAAGATAAAGTCAGTATGTTTGCTGGGGAGGTATTCTGTCTGTACTCTCGCGCCGCTATACAATCCCTGGCCGGTGAATCCGCCGCCGGCAATCGCGATCTGACTTTGAATAGCGTGCCAGCGCACGCCGAGCCCTTCGGGATCTATAGAGGCGACATAGGGGGCGAGTATGCGCTCCTTCTGGTAATCCTGCAGGAATTTTGTCCACAGCAGCGGAATGCCGACTGCCAAAACAGCTATGCCGACGAGGAACCAGCGCAGCTTGAGACCTCCGGCAAAGAGCATGACTATGAAGATAAAGAGATATACCATCGCCGAGCCGAGGTCGGAGGAAGACAGTACTATAAGACCAAACATCAGCAGGAAATGAAGCGCCAGCAAAAGAAAGGAGACAAAGGAATTGAGGTCCTTATACGAGCGGAAATAATTCATTTGCGTGGCAAAGACTATTATAAAAGTGATCTTCACTATCTCTGCCGGCTGAACGCCAATGGGGCCGAAGCGAAGCCAGCCTCTGTTTATAGTGTCGCCGGCCTGCCCCCAGACGAAAAGAGTTGCTATGAAAAGGATATTGAAGGCAAAAATCCAGCGCCATTTCGAGGCGATGATTTCTATATCTATAATTGACAGCAGCACGTACAGAAGCACCCCTATAACGAGGGCGGCAAGCTGGATCTTCACGTTGCTTGTCGTTCCGTAGCTCCGCGTGGCGCTTGAAATAAGGACCACGCCGTAAAGCGTGCTCGCGATGCAGAGAAAGAGCAGTAGCATATCGGAATGCTTTATATAATGCGTAAAAGCGCGCCAAACCTTCTTCAAAACACAGGCTCCTTCGGGTCGGGGATTGATGTTGCTTTTCCTTTTCATCATCTTATCATACCCTCCCGCCGCTGACAATAAAAAAGCTGATGGGAAAAAGTGAAAAAGCAGTTTTTTTGTTTGCCTTTTGCAATAGCATACTGTATAATACAAGCACAAGGAAACAAACGGAGGTCAACTATGAAACGTATAGCTGTAAGCAAGGAAAACAAATGCATGGCATGCCTTTCATGTTCGCTTGCCTGCGCTCAGGCTTTTTATAAGAAACTGGATCCGGAGCTTGCCTGCCTGAAAATAACTGCGGGCAATGACGGCTACGCAAAGGTGAGCGCCTGCATAATGTGCGGCAAGTGCGCGCGTACATGCCCGGAGCAGGCGATAAGCCAGAACGCGAAAGGCGTATATACGATAGATAAAAACAAGTGCGTAGGCTGCGGAGCCTGCGTGGCTGTATGCCCCATGCATGTTATGGTAATGCCGGAGGGCGCCGAAAAGCCGAGCAAATGTATAGCGTGCGGAATATGCGTTAAGGCGTGCCCAATGGACGTTCTCTCTATAGAAGAGAAATAAAGAGACCGCAAAAGCAGATAAGGCCTGCGGAATTGTGAAAAGCAACCGCAGGCCGATTTTTTTAAGGCGAGGCGAGAGAATTGAAGATCGGGATCGGCATAGATACCGGCGGGACGTATACGGACGCTGTGGTATATAACTTTGAAAGCGGCAGGGTTATCTCGGCTGCAAAATCGCTTACAACGAAGAACGACCTCAGGGTAGGCATTCTCGGCGCGCTCGATCTGCTTGACCGCGAGCTTTGCCGCTCTGCTGAAATAATAGCGCTTTCCACAACGCTTGCAACGAACGCCTGTGTGGAGAACAAGGGCGGCAGGGCAAAGCTCATATTCATAGGCATGGACAAAAGCACCATGGAGCGCCAGGGAAGCAGCTACGGTGTTTTCGGAAGCGACAACATCTATTACTGCGGAGGCAGCGGCAGCTTTGACGGCAAGGTCCTCCCGCAGGTGGACTGGGAGAGCTTCGACGAAGGCACGAAGGACTGGCTGAAGGACGCCGAGGGTATCGGCATAGTTGAAGTGAACGCCGTAAACAACGGCGCGCCCTCCGAGCAGGAGGCAAAACGCCGCCTGAAGGAAAAGTTTGACGTGCCTATAATCTGCGGCAGCGATCTTTTCACGGAGGTCAACAGCATACGCCGCGGAGCGGGGACCATGCTCAACGCCAGGCTCGTACCGGTGGTAAAGGAATTCATAGCGGCCATTAAGGCGGCCATGGCGGAAAGAGATATAAAGGCGCCGATAGTGATAGTTCGCTCGGACGGAAGCCTTATGAGCGAAGAGTTTTCGCAGGCAAAGCCTGTGGAGACAATACTCTGCGGCCCGGCGGCCAGCGTGCTGGGAGGGCTTAAGCTTTCAAACAGGTCAAGCAGCGTTATAGTCGATATGGGCGGTACGACCACTGACATATCGCTCGTCAAGAATTCACGCCCGGTGAAAGCAAAGGACGGTGTGAGCGTAGGCAGCTGGCGCACCTTCGTAAAGGGAGTTTTTATAGATACCTTCGGCCTCGGCGGCGACAGCGCCGTGCGCCCGGGCGATGCGGGCTTTTCGCTCGGGGAGCAGAGGATATTGCCTGTTTCTCTGCTCGCGCTGGAGCACCCGGAAATAAAAGAGGAGCTCAAAAAGCTCCTGCGCACTACGAAATATAACGCGAAGCCCATATATGAATACTATACGCTCCTGCATGACATAGATGATAAAGACGGCTTTAACGAGGATGAGAAGCGGCTGTGCCGCGCGCTCAAAGAGCGTCCGCTGATGATGCGCGAGGCTATGGAGGCAGCCGGGACGGATATCTACCATACGGCGCGCTTCAACAGGATTGAGTCGGAGGGAATAATCCTCCGCTCAGGGCTCACGCCTACGGATTTCATGCACATAAAGGGAGACTTTGACGTATACGATACCGAGGCAGCCGTGCTCGCCGCGCGCTTTCTCATGCGTTCGCTCGGCCTCGACGACAGCGCCGAAGGGGAGATCGTAAAATTCGCAGATTCGGTCTACGAGGCCGTGCGGAAAAAGCTATATAAAAACATAGTCAGGATACTTCTGCAGGATAAGCATCCTCTTCTTCGCAGAAACGGGATAGACCGCCAGCTCAACGAGCTGATAGACCGCGCCTGGGAGGAGTTCCGCTCGGGAAAAGACAGCTTTTTTGAAATACCCTTCAGAACGAAGGCGACGCTCGTGGGCATAGGCGCTCCAACTCACATATTCCTTGCGGACGTGGCGAAAGCGCTCGGTACGGAATGCGTCATACCGGAAAACGCTCACGTCGCCAATGCCGTCGGCGCGGTAGTGGGCAACATCACAGCCGATGTGACGGTGGAGATAAAGCCGAATTTCACGCCTGCCGGCACGGACGGATACTTCGTTTGCGCCGCCCAGGAGAGAAAGTATTTCAGAGATCGGGAAGACGCGTCAGCGGAGGCCAGAAGGCTGGCAAAGGAGCTCGCCATAAAAGAGGCGGCGCTGCGCGGCATATCCGGGGATATAACGGTAGAGCTCGCCGAGGAGGATAAAATAGGCCACGCCATGCTTGGCCAGATAGACCTCGGCAGTACGATAGTCGCCACGGCAATAGGCGGAGCGATACTCTGAAAGGATGAAAGAGGCGCGCCCTTAAAGGGCGCGCCTCTTTATATGTTTTTGTTTTACGCCTCATTTAAGGATAAGGCCGAAGACCAGATACATCACCGCGGCGACAGCAGTGATGGGCAGGCTGTATGAGATGCGAACTTTACGGACGGTTTCCGGATTGCAGCCTATGACCGTGGCTACGTTCAGAGCGTCCGCGGTGAACCTGCAGTTTTTTTCGCCGGCGATGCCCGCTCCGGCGACTGCGCCTATGCAAAGCGCAAGATTCGCTCCGAGAAGCGGCGCGAAGCGAGCGGTGATCGGGATAGCTATCGCGTACATTGCCCACGAGGAGCCGAGTGCCACCGTAAGCAGCATGGAAGCCAGGAAGATGACGACGGGGAACAGATGCCCTATCCTGCCCAAAGGCACTACGGTCTCAAGGAAGACCTCCGTGAGCGAAAGCTGCTCCAGCATTCCGGAGAAGCACATAGTCAGCAGGTACATAACTATGGGAAGAGTGGTGTTGGCCATGCCGGTGACCATATGTTCGACGAACTGCTCGGGAGTCATGAGCCCCTGCCAGCAGTAAAGCAGGAACATGAAGAGAAGCGTTGCCGCAAGGCCAACGGCGCTGTCCACTACGAAGCTTCCCGCCAGCAGACTTCTTATCGCCAGAGACATGACCGCAAGGAATATGATCGGCAGTATTACGTTTTTTATTTTGCCCCATACCTGAGGCTCGTTAAGGCTCAGGTATTTCTCGGAGCCGTCAGGCCAGAGCTTGCCGCCTTCCTGCACGCGCCTGTCGGCAGCCTTCAGCGTCTTCGTGAGCGGCAGCTTTCCGAAGCAGTACAGCAGCATCAGTACGGCCGTTATGATAGAAAAGAAATTGAAGGGGATAGACCTGCAGAAAAGCGCCACTCCGTTTTCCTTGACTGACGCGCTTATAGTACCTATTACGAATATGCCCCAGAGCGAGAGAGGAACGAAGGAGCTCAAAACCGTCGGCAGCAGGCTGAAGATAAGAGAAGCCTTTTCTCTCGGCATTTCCTGCTCCTTTGAAACAGTGTTTGTCGCGTATGCCGCGCAGGTCATATTCAGCCCGTCGTCTATGCAGGTGGCGGCCATGATGCCGTACGAAGCAAGCAGTACGCCGCGTTTGCCGGAGACATGCTTTTCAACTGTTTTTTTGAACGCGGTAACGGCTCCCGAGGCCTCGATCAGCTGCACGACCCCGCCCATCATCGCCATGACCAGCACGGTAAAGACGTTGTCCGGCGATTCCATCGTCGCCATCAGCCCGTCCACAAAGCTTGCAGAAAGCCCGTTCCGGTATATGAGCAAGGCCGCCAGGATGCCGGAAACGATAAGCGATTCCAGAGTGCGCTTCGTTATGAGCACGTATGCCAGCATCAGCGCGAGAGGCGCGATGAACACGGGGGCGGCCGAGCCCTTCGGTATAAGCAGAAAAGCCAGTATGTATATTATGGCCAGTATGCCGTACTGAATGAGCATGCGGCGCTTCGGCATGGGCGCTTCGTTGGAGGGGTGCTGCAGTATGCCCTTTCTCATGCCTGAGAGCGCGAGGATCTGCGAATGCTTGCCGGAGACCTGGCCGTAGACGCTCTTCATGAGGTCGCCCCAGATATTCGGATGCCTGGAGAGGATATCCATCATATCCTCCGGGGTAAGACGCCATACGACTGTGCGCCCGAGCGATCTTACCGTAGAGAGACGCTTTTGCTTGGCGAGCACGGCGTATTCTCCGAAGTGCTGCCCCTCGTGCATTATATTTATCTGAGAGCCGTCCCTGCCGAGCACGACAGCGGTGCCGGATTCGAGAAAATACATGCCGTCCGCTTCGTCGTCTATAACGCAGATGTCGGCGCCGTTTTCATACTGGAGCCTGACGAGCTTCTTCTTGATATCCTCCAGCTCGGCGGTTCCTTCTTCGCTGTCCTCAATGCCAAAGAAAGCCCGAATGTAGGCGTCATTTATCTTTTTTCCGCCGGCAGAGCCCATGGCGCTACCTCCTCACGTTCATGCCGTTATTACCGCTGCGAAGTATTGTCTTTATTATAAATCCGGGAAAGCATTCTTTCAACTGTAAGAAAGCAATATTAAAGACTTTCGTTGCTTTGTGTGCGGCGGCCTGTTGCACGAAAAGCATCATCCATCCAAAAATGTAGACAATTCGACCGCAGGAGCTTATAATAATTAACATACCTCATATTTTATGCGTATCGGAGCGTGAAATAAAGGATCATGGTGATGCGATCATGAGAATCAGAGAATTCCTTTCGAAGCTGAAAAGGCGCGTTACGCAGTCTCACGCAGGCGTGCTTCTGGCGGTGTTTGCTGTGTATGCTCTGCTCTGCTACTTTTACTGGCTTACGGAGATTGGCCCGGGCGGGAAAAAGACATATCTGGATATACTGCTTTGGAACAACATCAATATTATCCTCGGCAGAGGCTTTACGGACTACATTCCCTCAAGCTGGAAGGGAAGAGCCCTGCTGATGATATTCATAATGTTCAGCCTGCTTTTCCTGTCCACGATCATCGGTTTTATATCTTCGAAGATCAACGCATACAGCAACAGTCCGACAAGGAGGATCAAAAAAGTGCAGTCTCTCTCCAATCATGTGGTAATAATCGGCTGGAAAAATGACATAAAGGCCCTGATCGGCGATATCATCCGCAAATCAAGCGGACTGACTGCAGAGGATATCGTGCTTGTAAACAACGCCAACGATCTGAAAATGCAGTCTCTGCTGATGGATAAGGATTTGAAGGGGCTGCATTATATCCGCGGGGAGTTTACAGAAGAACAGACTCTTCTGAACGCGAACATAAAGAAGGCGTCCACCGCGCTCGTGATAGGCGAAGCGCATGAGAGCCTCGATCCGGAGCTGGTGGATTCCAGAATCTTTGTCTGCACGCTGATGATCAAGGCGCTCAACCCGCGCTGCCACGTCTGCGCGCTGGTGCAGACGGAGCGGTACCGCAATTACCTTGAAGCTCAGAAATGCGACGAGGTCATATATACGGAGGAATACAGCAGGTATATCCTATCCACCGCTACCAACTACACGGGCATGGCAAACGTGCTGCGCGCCATGTTTGACAACGGCAACGGGATAAGCATACAGATCCTTCCCATAGAAAACGAGTGGCGGGAAAAGAGCTATGCAGAGCTTGCAAAGTACTATAAGGATAAGGGGACACTGACTATCGGCATCCTTGAGAATATGGGTGCCGAGAACGCTATAAAGCATGCGACTCTCGCCGACGCCATGAAGGCGAGCAATTACGGAGAAATAATACAGAAGCTGAAGACGGTAAAGGATACGGAGCGCAACCATCCGCTGCTCAATCCTCCCGACGATTATATCCTCGGGAGAAACATGGGCGTGATCGTGCTGACAGAGGAGATATGAAGATGCGATCTGACGAAGAGATGATCAGAGGGCTCAAGACCTTCCCGCTGCTGAGCACTTTGCCGGAGGAAGATCTGGCAAGGCTTGCTTCCGTCATGGAGGAGGAGCGCTTTCCGGCCGGAACGGAGATCCTTCGCGAAGGGGAGAAGGGCGATAAGCTCTACCTGCTTTGGGAGGGCCGGGTAGACGTACTGAAGACCACCCTCTACGGAGAAACTTATGTTACCGCCTCGCTGGAGGACAGCTATCACTGCTCATTCGGGGAGATGGCGCTTATAGACCGCGGAACTCGCTCCGCCACGATCCGGGCCAAGACAGACTGCCGGGCGCTCAGCCTCAGCTATGAGGATTTTCAGAGCTTCTGCAGGAAGTATCCGAGCGTAGGGCTCGAGCTGCTCATGTCCATATCCGTGACTCTCGTCCGTAATCTAAGGGCGGAAAACGAGAACCTGCATATAGTGTATCAGGCGCTGATCGAGGAAATTGAAGAGCACTGAAAGCGTTATTGCGGCGCTGTATATGCGCAGATGAAAAAGCCCCGGGACCGGTCAGGTCCCGGGGCTTCGCTGATTTGCGGCAGATCGCCTCCGGATGCTCAGACGCAAATAGCCGGGCTCCTGCATTCATTCCGCCGTCAGACATAGAATGCGCTCAATAAGCAAGGAGCAGGCGTACCAGAGAGTCTCATAGTGCATGTACTGAAGTGAATTTGAATCCCATAAGAATTGGATCTCAGGATCAAATTCATCGTCGGAGTTCCAGAAACGGAAGATCACTTCCAGATCGCAGAAAACTTTTATGCGGGCTGCAACGTCTCCCTTTGGCTCGCTGATCCCGCCGAGACGGAAGAGAGCGGCCCGGAGCGCATCGTCTTTGTGATCTAATTTTATAGCATGCCGGGAGAAAAGAGAACGAGAATCCGGCCCTTGCGTAGCGCCGTGCAGCCCCGAGAGGCTCTGCAGCGGCATAAAACTGCCGGAGGGCGCGGCGCCGGGCCTTGAATGGCATAGCAGATCGTAAACTGTCATAGCCGCGTTGAAGCCGGCCGGAGCGAACTCGCCGGTAATCACGTCGCGGCATTCAACAGCGCCGCTCGCGCGCTCCACGCGGCACTCGCTGCCGAGAAAGCTGAAAGAAAGATATTTCTCGTCAGAGTCGAGCGCGAAGCGGGAAATCATATCGCTCTGGTCGTATTTCAAAAACTCCTGCTGCATCAGGCTTTGCGTTTTATCATAATTTGACGGCATGGCCTATCCTCCGTTCGTTCCGCACAGCGCAAAGGATGACGGATTTCTAAGGCTGATTATAGCACGTACGCGGGAAAACGAAAACCCCGGGAAACAAAGTTCTCGGGGTATTGGGCGGCTTATCTCTTGCTGAACTGCGGAGCGCGGCGTGCGGAAGCGCCGCCGGAGGCGGCGTTCCGAATAGATGGAGTTTCGCTCGCCGCTGGCGCGGCAACCGCGAAAGATGCCATAAAGCCGCACACAAAAAAGTACCTGCCCCATTCGGAGCAGGTACAGCTTTTGTGAATTCAGCGCTTGCTGAACTGCGGAGCACGACGTGCGGCTTTGAGACCGTACTCTCCCGCCTTGTTGCCCGAAACCCTTGTATTTGCTTAGTTTTCGAACTTAGACATCCTCAGTTCCCTCACTCATTAACTACTGACGAAATCTTGTTTTTACCCTTCATTTCTCCGCGTTTAAGAATTCTTTGATCTCTCCTGCCATTTT
>Ga0079305_1001001_pt1 | contig 44743 bp, 36 predicted proteins | sample LMS_cellobiose_e_FD_79183 | JGI IMG/M metagenome (GOLD analysis project Ga0079305, IMG submission 79183) | Rumen-fistulated moose microbial communities from Alaska, USA - LMS_cellobiose_enrichment | ecosystem: Host-associated > Mammals > Digestive system > Stomach > Rumen fluid ... | reverse complement strand
TTTATTATCTTGTTTGCGATATCGAAGAGAACTCCGTATCTGAGATCTATCGCGTAGCTGAGACGGAACATAAGCACGCGGGTCTTGTATTCGCTCGCCGCGTATTCGAAAACGCGCTCTCTTGCAAGCACGCTCATCGGGTATTCGCCGATGGGTCCGATGGGATCGCATTCTCTCGATCCGCCGGTGGAAAGATCGACTATCGGATAAAGGTTGCCGGATGAGAAGACGACGATATTGGAATTTCTGTATCTCTCCGCCGTGATGGAGGGGAGCCAAGCGTTCATCGCCCACGTGCGGCACGCGTCAGCGCCCGTTCCGAATTTTCTTCCCGCCATGAAAATGACGTTCTCGGCGTCGGGAAGAGTATTCAGAGCGCCCGGCTTCATAAGATCGCAGGAGATGGTCTCGACGCCGTTATCCTTGAGAAGCTTTACGGCTATCGGATCCGAAAATCTCGAAACGGCGATCACCTTTCTCGAGACTTTCGCTTTTTCGGAGGCTTTTTTCGCGAGGATCGAAAGGGTGGGTCCCATCTTTCCTCCGGCGCCCAGGATTATTATATCTCCCTTTATCTTCTTCATATCTTCTATGAGAGCGGGAGACGGAGTCGTGAGCATTTCATCAAGCTTTTGTTCTGTCCACATGATAAATATCCTTTCTGCAACGCGCACCGCGAAAAACGCGCGGCACACGGGATGAACGCTTTTGCGTTCGGGCTAATTAATTATAGATTATAAAAACGAAAATGTCAATCCTTGCGGGTAAAAGCGCCGTTATTTCGGCTCGCTTCGCTTTTTGTCGGCGGCTGAGGTCATAAGACGGAAAACCATGCTCGTCGAAGCTATCGCGAGAGCCATCGCCCCGGCGCACATGAGCGTTTCCACGGTCTTTGCGATGCCGCTCTGGTTGTCGTTGTTCACGAAATACAGCATGGAGCTGTATATTCCGGCGCCCGGCACGAGAGAAACGATCGCGGGCATTTCGAATACCGTCACCGGCATCTTGAATATCCGTGCGAATATCTCCGACAGCACCGACATTGCGAGCGTGCCGAAAAAGAATCCGGCGGTCAGCCCCATGTACTGTATTACGACTAGATATACGACGTAGCCTATGCCGCCTGTCACCGCGGATACGGGGACCGTTTTTTTCGGAGCGCGGAACATCACGGCGAAAAACGCGCACGCCAGCGAGCAGGAAACAAATCCGCGGAGCATGAGAAGAATGTCCATATCTTGCTCCTTTCTCAGATAAGTCCGCCCATCATGAACAGGGTCATGACAAAACCGACGCCCACCGCGATCGCCACGGCGGTGAGGAAAGCCTCGATCAGCCGCGCGGATCCGGAGATTAGGTCTCCGCTTATCGTATCTCTGACGGCGTTCGTTATGGCGACGCCGGGAACGAGCGGCATTATGGCGCCCGTTATCGCGCAGCCGTGATCGAATCCCGAAGCAACGAAGGTAAACGACATCACGACCGACGCCGTGATAAAGCTCGATATCAGAACGCCGATAAAGTTGTGCAGATGAAACCGCGTCCAGGCGTTGGAGACAAGGGAAGCGAGAGCTCCCGCGAGCAGACTCGCCGCGAATTCAAGCCACCCCCCGCCGAACATGACGCAGAAGAACGCCGCGGCAAGTCCCGCCGCCGCCGCGTCTTTCATGACCGACAGAGGCTGCATTTTAGCGGGAGCGTCGAATTTTGCAAGCATTTCGTCGAACTCTTTTTCGGCGTCGTCGAGACGCATCTTTCCGGCGGTGAGCTTCCGCGAGATATCGTTCACACGGTTTACCGCCTCAAGGTCCGTCGTACGGAACGGAACTCTTACGACGGCGGTGCTGACGTGGTTCGGCTCGTCCCTGAGACTTGCGAATTCCACGGTGATTATGATGCCGGTCGTCACAGCGAGCACGTCCGCCTTTTCCGCGCCGTAGCATATGCAGATCCTTCTGCACGTGTCCTCGGCACGGTACGTTTCGCCGCCGTTCTGCAAAATGAGCTGAGCCGCCTTCTTCGACGTCTCGAGTATCAGGTTCCTCGCCTTGGCGTATTGGTTGTATACGTTGTCTTCGATGAACTGCGGTTCCATACGGTCATTTGAGAGCGGCTGCGGCGTCGAGAACGTTTTTGAGCGCGCTTTCGTATCCGGCGAGCTTTTCCTTTTCGCTGTTCACGACTTTTTCGGGAGCTTTGCTCACGAATTCGGCGTTGGAGAGCTTCTTCGTCAGACGTTCGATCTCACCGGTGAGTCTTTCCTTTTCCTTTTCAAGTCTCGCTTTTTCCTTTTCGACGTCCACGATCTCCGCGAGCGGCAGATAAGCCACGGCGCTCTCGGTGGCGACGGCGACGCAGGAGGAAACGTCCACTCCCGAGGTCTCAAACCTGTCGGGCGTATAAACGGTAACCTCCGCCGCCCCGGCAAGACGTGTGAAGAAGCGCGACGCGGAAGAGAATCCTTCGGCGTCTTCCGTCTTTATGAAGACGTGCGTCTTCTTTGACGGCGGAACGTTCATCTCGGAGCGGCGGTTCCTGACGGCTCCGATGAGTGCGATCACTTTGTTTATGTTTTCCGATTCCTTGGCGTACGCGGCGGACCCGGGGACCGTCGGCCATGAGGAGATCATAATGCTCTCGTCCTTTGTCGGAAGAGCGGTGTATATCTCTTCGGTGATGAACGGGATAAAGGGATGCAGGAGCTTCGTGACGCCGGCGAGCACGTAAGCGAGCACATTCTGCGCGACCTTTCCGGAGGCTTTCTTTTCCTCGGTATCCTCGTCGGATTTGAACAGACGGGGTTTGACGAGCTCGATATACCAGTCGCAGAAGACGTCCCAGGTGAAGTCGTAGAGCTTCCCGAGCGCCACGCCGAGCTCGAATTTGTCGATGTTTTCGGATACCTCGCGCACGAGGGTGCGGAAGTGATCGAGTATCCATTTGTCCTCGTCTTCGAGATCAAGCGCGAAGGGATCGGATATTTCGTCGATATCGAGATTCATGAGCACGAATCTTGATGCGTTCCACAGCTTGTTGCAGAAGTTTCTCGCCGCTTCTATCTTTTCGTCGGAGAAGCGCATGTCGTTTCCGGGAGAATTACCGGTGGCGAGAGCGAATCTCAGCGCGTCCGCGCCGTATTTGTCTATGATGAGAAGGGGATCGATGCCGTTTCCGAGGGACTTGGACATCTTTCTTCCCTGAGCGTCGCGGACGAGTCCGTGGATCAGAACGTTCGAGAACGGCTTTTTGCCCGTATATTCAAGCGCGGAGAATATCATCCTCGATACCCAGAAGGTGATGATATCGTATCCGGTGACGAGAGTGTCGGTGGGATAGAAGGTCTTGAGATCTTCCGTTTCGTCGGGCCATCCGAGGGTGGAGAAGGGCCAGAGAGCGGAGGAGAACCAGGTGTCGAGAGTGTCGGGATCCTGTCTCATCGCCTTGCCGCATTTCGGGCAGACGGCGCTGTCTTTGCGTGTGACCGTTATTTCCCCGCAGTCGTCGCAGTAGAAGGCGGGTATCCTGTGTCCCCACCAGAGCTGACGGGATATGCACCAGTCGCGGATGTTTTCCATCCAGTGGAAATAGTTCTTTTCGAATCTTTCGGGTATGAATCTTACGTCTCCCGATCTGACCGCCTCGATAGCCGGTTTTGCCAGAGGCTCCATGCGTACGAACCACTGGAGCGATACTCTCGGTTCGACGGTCGTTTTGCATCTGTAGCAGGTGCCTACGTTGTGAGTGTAAGGCTCGGTCTTTATGAGATATCCGCCCGCCTCGAGATCGGCGACGATCGCCTTTCTCGCCTCGTAGCGGTCCATGCCCGCGTATTTCGGATAATCGTCCGTTATCTTCGCGTCGGGAGTCATGACGGTTATCACGGGAAGATCGTGTCTGCGTCCGACCTCAAAGTCGTTCGGGTCGTGCGCGGGAGTTATCTTGACGACGCCGGTACCGAAGTCCTTTTCGACGTATTCGTCGGCGATGATCGGTATCTCTCTGCCGACGAGAGGCAGTATGAGCGTCTTTCCGATGAGATCTCTGTATCTTTCGTCGTCGGGATTGACAGCCACCGCGGTATCTCCGAGGAGCGTTTCGGGTCTCGTGGTCGCAAGCTCGATATATCCGCTTCCGTCCTTGAGAGGATATCTGAGATGCCAGAAGAAGCCCGCCTGATCCTCGTATTCTACCTCCGCGTCGGAGATGGAGGTGAGGCAGTGAGGACACCAGTTGATGATCCTTTCGCCGCGGTAGATGAGCCCCTTGTCGTAAAGTCTCACGAAAACTTCCTTGACGGCTCTGCTGCATCCCTCGTCGAGCGTGAATCTCTCTCTGGACCAGTCGCAGGAGGATCCGAGCTTTTTGAGCTGAGAGATTATCTTTCCGCCGTACTGAGCCTTCCATGCCCAGGCGCGCTGGAGAAATCCTTCTCTGCCGATATCTTCTTTCTTTATGCCTTCTTTGCGCATCGCCTCGACGATCTTCGCTTCGGTGGCGATGGACGCGTGGTCAGTGCCGGGCAGCCAGAGCGTCTTATAGCCGCTCATTCTTTTGTATCTGATGAGAATGTCCTGGAGAGTGTTGTCGAGAGCGTGTCCCATGTGGAGCTGTCCCGTGATGTTCGGGGGAGGTATCACGATGGTGTAGGGAGGCTTTTTCGAGGAGGTGTCGGGCTTGAAGTATCCCTTCTGCTCCCACGTTTTGTAAAGACGCTCTTCAAAGCTTTTGGGATCGTAGATCTTATCGAGTTGCTTTGCCATTTTTTTGGTTTTCCTTTCTGTCGCTGCGCCGGGAAGCGGCGCGGATTCGTTTATATGAATGATTTGTTTTTCAGTTCTTCTTCCACGCGCTCACCGATAAAAGCGTGAGCACCGGGTATATCTCGAGCCTTCCGAGAAGCATGTCGAGAATGAGCACGAGCTTGGAGACGATACCGAAGCCGCTGAAATTCTCCGCCGGCCCCGCAGCTCCGAGAGCGGGTCCTATATTGTTGAGGCACGCCATGACCGACGTGAACGATGTGACGCCGTCGTATTTATCGAGCGCCACGACGAGCGTGGAGGCGCACATTATGATAACGTAAGCGCACAGATACGTTCCGACCGCGCGGACCGTCCTGTCGTCGATTATCTCGCCGTCGAGCTTCACTGTGGAAACGCTCCTCGGGTAGACCATCTTTCTTACCGCGTTGCGGACGCTCTTGAAAATGATCACTATCCTTGCGACCTTTATACCGCCCCCGGTGGATCCCGCGCAGCTGCCTATGAACATCAGAAGCACGAGCACTACCTTGGAGAACGACGGCCACAGATCGAAGTTGGCGGTGGAAAATCCGGTGGTGCTGATTATCGACGATACCTGGAAGAATCCGTATCTGAACGAGGAGCCGGGATCGCCGTATACGCTCATTATGTTCAGCGATACCGCGACGGTGGCTCCCGCGACGATCGCGAAGTACCATTTCAGCTCGTCGCTTTTCATGACTCGCCTGAATTCTCCTATGATCACGAAATAGTACATATTGAAGTTCACGCCGAACAGGAACATGAACACGGCTATCACCATTTCGCAGAAAACGTTGTTATATCCGGCGATACTGTCGCTTAGGATCCCGAAGCCTCCGGTGCCTGCGGTGGCGAAGGAGTTCACGATACTGTCGAACACCGGCATCCCGCCGCAAATAAGGAGTATAGTCATAACGACGGTCAGCGCAAGATAGATACCGTAAAGTATCCTTGCGGACGAGGCTGTCTTCGATACGAGCTTTCCGACCTTGGGACCGGGCGCCTCGGCTTTCAGTATGTGCATCATGCCCATGTCCGTCTTCTGCACGATCGCGAGCATGAATACCAGAACGCCCATTCCGCCTATCCAGTGCGTGAAGCTGCGCCAGAACAGTATGGATTTCGGGAGCGTTTCTATTTCGGTCAGTATCGTGGCTCCCGTGGTGGTGTAGCCCGAAACGATTTCGAAAAACGCGTCCACGTAGTTTCCCACCGCCCCGGAAAAGACGAGGGGAAGCGCTCCGAAGAGACTGAGCAGCGTCCACGCGAGCGAAACGCAGACGAGCCCTTCCTTGGCGAAGAAGGTCTTTCTCTTCACCTTTACCAGAAACGCGAGCGGGACGCCGAAGGCGGCCATTATCGCCATCGTGCCGAGAAACGACAGAAGCGGCGCCGTTTCACGGTATATCACCGCGACGGTGAGCGGAAGTGACATCAGCGCCGCGGATATGAGTATGACGCGTCCCGTTATGTAAGACAGCATTCTGTAATTCAAATATCCCACCTCCGGGCTTACTGGAAGACGTCGTTCAATCCTTTGATCGGTTTGTCGGCGGACGCGACGATTATGATGGTGTCGCCGCGCTCTATCGTATCGCCGCCGCTCGGAAATCTGATCTTTCCGTTGCGGATGATACAGGCGATTATCGTGCCGTATATCGGTTTGAGCTCTTTTATGGGTATGCCGAGGAACGGGAAGGATTCGTCGGCTATCGTGAATTCGAGAGCCTCGGCTCTGTCGTTTACTATTTTGTAAAGCGTGTTGAAGGTCGTGCCCTCGGAATTCGTCATGGCGCGCACGTATCTGATTATGCGCTCAGCCGTTATGTTCTTCGGCGAGACGACGCTTTCGATGCCTATCATGTTAAGCATCCCGAGGATGTTCGTGTTGTTGACCTTCGGCACCACCTTGTCGAGCTTTATCTGCGAGCCGTACATTGAAAGGATGATGTTCTCCTCGTCGATGCCGGTGAGCGATATCAGCGCGTCGCAGCTTTCGATGCCCTCTTCGATAAGGAGCATCTGATCCGTGCCGTCGCCGCAGATTATACGGGCCTTCGGCAGATTCTGACTGAGCTCGACGCATCTCTTTTCGTCGATCTCTACGATCTTTACTTTTATGTTCGTCTCGGAAAGGAGCTGGGCGAGATAATACCCGATCCTTCCGCCGCCTATTATCATGACGGAACGTATTTTTTCCTTGTATATGCCGGTCGCTTTCAGAAATTCGGCGATCGCGTTGTGAGGCGCGGTGACGTGGATCTTGTCTCCGCTTTTCAGAACGAATTTGCCGTTCGGTATATGCACCTCTTCTCCTCGGCTGACGGCGCAGATGAGCACGCGCACGCCGAAGGTCGCGGTCAGATCCTCGAGTGAGACCCCGTCGAGGGGACTGCCCTGGGGGATCAGCACCTCAGCCATCTCCACCTTTCCCTTTGCGAAAACGTCGAGTTTTATCGCGGAGGGGAATCTGAGTATCCTGAAAATTTCAAGCGCCGATTCGAATTCCGGATTTACTATCATCGAGAGCCCCAGCTCCTGCTTGAAAAACACGAGCTGATTTGAGTATTCGGGGCTTCTGACTCTGGCTATCGTGTGCTGAGCGCCGCTCTTTATCGCCACGAGACAGGAAAGAATGTTCAGCTCGTCCGAATCTGTGACGGCGATCATGAGATCCGCTTTTCCGACTCCCGCTTCGACCTGAACGTTGTAGCTGGCGCCGTTTCCGACGACGCCGTTTATATCCATGGAGTCGACAGCCCTCTCCACGGTATCCGGATCGGTGTCTATTATGGTGATATCATGATCTTCCTTGGAAAGCTGCAGCGCAAGAGTGCTGCCGATCTTTCCGGCGCCTATGATGACTATTCTCACGTGATGTCTCCTTTCACACAGAACTTATACGAAAGCTCCGAAAACCCGGGATCTTTCCGAAACGGCACAAAAACCGCATTGTAAAAAGCATTCATCAGTACATTATATACCCGGCGCGCGAAAAAAGCAAGAATCTTTTGCGGCTTGTACGCGGTTTTTTGAATCGGAAACGCTGTAAAAAAAGAAAAGTCCCGGCGCATTCGGCGCCGGGGAAACTTTTCAGTCAACGACAAGTGCTTTTTTCTTGCCTTTTTTGTTTCTCGGATATTCGCGGACACGTGAGATGTAGTCAGCGTTGATTATCTCGACCTCGTCTTCTTTTCCGCTTTCGGCGGGCGAGATGAGGACGCATCCGTCCGATATCTCTCTTATAACGCCCGTGTACTGGGCGTCGCTGAACATATAGATTATGCACTCCTTGCCGATGAAGCGCTTGAGCATTTCAGTCATTGCCGCTTTCTCCTTTTCTGATTTTTCCGGATCTCTTCTTTTCGCCGATACCTTCTGCACCGCAAGAAGTCTCTTTCGCTTTTTCTCGGAAAGGAAGACCGACAGAAGAACGAGGATCACCGGCGTCGCGTATAAAAATCCCATGACGTTTTTTCCTTTTTCGGATCAATGTCTTTTATGAACGTATACAGTATATCACGCGTAACAAGCGATGTCAATAAGGGAAATATGCGAATAAACCGAAATGTTGCCGCAAGATTCTTGACACGCGCGTACGCGTATGATAAAATCTTAGGAAGAATATCGTAATAAATTACGGAAGGCGGAACAAAAAATGAGTGAACTTCGGATCAGTACAAAATGCGTGCAGGAGGGATATAAACCAGGCAACGGCGAGCCGAGAGTGCTCCCGATATACCAGTCCACCACGTTCAAATACGATTCGAGCGCACATCTCGGAGATCTTTTCGACCTTAAATCTCCGGGACATATGTACACGAGAATTTCAAATCCGACGTGTGAATTCGTCGAAGAAAAAATAAACGCTCTCGAGGGCGGGGCGGGAGCCATGATGACATCGTCCGGTCAGTCTGCGGTCTTTGCCGTAGTCATGAACCTCTGCCGCGCGGGCGACAACTTCCTTTCGAGCATATCCATATACGGAGGCACGGTGACGCTTATGGCGGCGGAGCTTTCGAGAATGGGCATCGAGGTGAGGTTCTTCGATCAGAACGCGCCTCTTTCCGAAACGGAAAAGCTTATCGATGACAAAACGAGATTCATCTACGGCGAGACGGTCGCAAATCCCGCTCTCGACGTCTTTGATATCGAGACGTACGCCTCTCTCGCCCACAGGCACGACATACCGCTCTGCATCGACAATACGTTCGCAACGCCGTATCTCTGCCGTCCCTTCGAGTTCGGCGCGGATATCGTCGTCCATTCGACGACAAAATACATGGACGGCCACGCTTCCCAGATCGGCGGCGTCGTCATAGACAGCGGCAAATTCAATTACGCGAACGGCAAATTTCCGGAATTCACCGAGCCCAACGCTTCGTATCACGGCGTGGTGTTCGCCGAACAGTTCGGAAAGCAGGCGTTCATCACAAAGGCGAGGACGCTCCTTATGAGGGACTTCGGCATATCGCCGTCGCCTTTCAACGCGTATCTCGTGAATATGGGCCTTGAGACTTTGGCGCTGCGCATGGAAAGACACTGCTCCAACGCGATGAAGGTCGCGCGGTATTTCGAGAGCCGTAAGGACGTCATATCGAAAGTTTTCTATCCCGGACTCGATTCGGATCCGAGGAACGCTCTTGCGAAGAAATATCTCCGGAACGAAAACGGCGAGTTCATCGGCTCGTGCGGAGTCATTTCGATAGAGCTTGCAGGAGGCAGGGAAGCCGCGGTGAGATTCATGGATTCCCTCAGACTTGCCGCCATTGTCGTCCACGTTGCCGACGCAAGGACGAGCGTGCTCCATCCCGCGAGCACGACCCACAGACAGCTCACCGACGAACAACTCACGAGAGCCGGCATATCTCCCGGTCTCGTCCGTTTCTCTGTCGGTATAGAGAATCCCGACGATATCATCGCGGATATCGCTCAGGCTCTCGCAAAATAAAAAGAAAAAAGACCAAGCGAAGCTCTTTTCGGGCTTTGCTTGGTTCATTTCGTAAAAAAGCCTTTTTTGCGCGTCAGATCCTGTCGGGCAGCAGCAGAGCTCTTTCGAGCCAGTTTTCGCAGATGAATCTGCCGAGACCCGCGTGGGACTTCTTTATCTCTCCCGTGATAATCAGCTCCGGGAATTTCCGCGACAGCGGAAGAGTCATGCTTTCAAAGCGTCTGAACGTTTCTTCCGAAATATGCGGGTTCTTTTTGCCGTCGTATTCTATGATGAACGCGTCGGGATCGAGAAACCACATGGCGTTGTAGAAAAATCCGGTGAGCGCGTCGTAAAGCTCCTTTTCGCTTTCCGGAGCGCGGATTATCTGTTCGAGAGTCCTGCCGCTCCCGGTGAGTATGAGCTGACCCATATCTCCGGCAAACTGACCGGCGCCGCGCACGATCCTTCCGTTGAGCGCTATACCGCCGCCCACGCCGTCTCCTATATGGAGGTATACGAGCTCCTTCTTATCGTAGTCGGGGATAGTCAGCATGTGGGCGAATATGGAAAGCTTCACGTTTTCGTCGATGCACGTTACGGGCAGTCCGAGTCCGAATTCGATCATCTTCACTATTGATATGCCGTTGAGCTCCGGCATCCTGTTGTTCCTCGTCCTGTCGGTCGCCGGATCGTAGGGACCGGGAAGGGAAACGCCCACGGCGATGATCCTGCGGTCAGAGACGGCGTTCTGTATCCTGCTGCGGCTGGATGACATGAAGCTGCGCAGATTATCCGTGAAATCCGCCGCGTGATTGTATTCGTAAACGTATTTTTCTATCCTCTCCGTCAGCACGTTGTGGATACACATGGTGAAATCGTAGGAAGAAAGATCAATTATCACGTAGCACGCGGAATAATTTATCCGCACGAGACCGACCTTCCTTCCGAGCCCGGAGCCTGTGCCGTCCTTTTCCTGTACGATGACGTCCTTTCGGGAAAAAACGTCGAGTATCTTTCCGATGGTCATCAGAGACAGACCGGTGATATCGGATATCTCGCTCCTGCTTACTCCGGGATTGCGTGATATCGCGTCGAATACCGCCTTGATATTGCTTACGCGGACATTTTTCAGATCGCTTCCGGAGGCGGAAAGATATTCCGCGGACAGAAGATCGCATGATTCCGTGATCCTGCATACCGGGATGCGGCGGGCAGGGGAGGAAGAGATGGTGTTTGACATAGCTGCTCCGATGATTTGGTTTCCGTACGCTCGTGTACGTATTTATTTATATTATATCGGTCATCGGTGAACGTGTCAAGCAAAATCGAAAAGGCGTCCGTAAAGCAGCCTTTTCGATTATACGCGCCGGGAACGCAAAAAAACAAACCTAAAAGCATAAAACCGAAGAAAGGAAACGGACAAACGTCCGCCGAAAACATGAAAAAACGCAGTCAACATATCGCCGCGGCTCTTCTTGCGGCTCTTGCGGTTCAGACCGTATCGCTTACTTCCTGCAGCACCGATACAGCGGTGATAACGAGGGCGGATGAGAATTCGTTATACGTCGCCGAGGGAGACAAAGAAGTGAGAATAGATTTTTTAAGCGGAGCCGCCGAAGAAGAAAAGACGGACGAGAAAAAAACGGATGAGGAAAAAAATCGTGCGTACGTCGTGAACGTGCGCGACTTCGGCGCCGTCGGAGACGGCGAGACGAACGATACGAAAGCGATACAGAAGGCGCTGAATTCCGTCCGCGAGGGAGGAGTCGTATACATCCCCGCGGGGACGTACATAGTTTCCAGACAGCTTTACATATACAGCGACGCCATGACCGTAAAGGGCGACGGCAAAGCCACCGTCATCCATTATAATTACAAGCAGCTCAGCTCGTCCACCGCGGCAGACGCCGCGCTTTTCGGAACGAGAGACGGGATAACCGACCTCGTCATGCGCGATATGAAGCTTGAGTATGAGGGAGAATTCTTTCCGAATTTCGGCGACAGCTACAAGGGCGCGGTCAGCGGGATATATCTTCCCGTATGCCACAATGTGCTCATAGAAAACATCGAGACGACCGGCTTCAACGCGGACGGCGTCAACGTGGCGGGAAAGAGCGGAACGTACGCAACGAACGTGACGATACGCGGATGTTACATGCATCACAACAGAGTCGGAGGCGTCCTTTACGGATACGTCGACGGTATACTGCTCGAGGATAATATCTTCGAATACATGGGCTCACAGCCCGACGGCGGTACAGGATACGGCTGCGCCGGATACAGCGGAGCGTATCCGAAAAACGTGCGCGTCATCCATAACCAATGCAATTACAATTACAGAAAAGGCATCGACCTGCACGCCGGAGAAAACGTGATCATCGAGGGCAACACCTGCAAGGGCAACCGGCTTTACGGCATATACGCGGAGGGCGCCCTTACGAAGAAGGTCATAATCAGAAACAACGTGATAAGCGATATGTACCGAGACAAGCTCGATATCGGAGCTCCGTACACGTGGCTTTCCGGCATCGACGTGGGAACGGCGAGCGACAAAGCGGGCGAGTATTTCGATTTCGAGATCGTCGGAAACATCATAGAGAACCACGGGCTCGCGGCGGGAAGCGCCTACGGCATCTGCGGATATTTCGCGTATTCGAAAGGCAAGGTCGTGATAAAGGACAACGTCATGGTATGCGGGCAGATCACGCACTTCATGAGATTTTCAAATACCGCGGCGCTCGATTCGTCAAACGATCTGTCGTTCATCATCGAGGGCAACAAGCTGTACGCCGACAGGGCGACGGATTTCCCGCTTCTGTTCAACCGCTTCAACAGCCTTATCATGAAGGACAATACGATGACGATCGCGAAAAACAGCGCGGGACACGCGGCGGAGCTTAAAAACGACAGAAAAGCGTCGGTCGTCATAGCAAGAAACAACAATTTCGAGCTGCTCGACAAGAACACGTCTTTTCTCTATATTTCCGACAGCCGCGCCGATACGGCTCTTTGCGAGAATAATTTCCGCAACGGAAAGCTGTACGAATAGTACCGCAAAAACAGCTATGGACCGTAAAAATCATCATTTATCTAAACGCATCGCGGCGCTTGCTCTGGCGATATGCGCCGCGGCATGTCTCGCTTCATGCACGCGGACCGGTCTGCGGATCGAATCCGTAAGCGCCGACGGCGTTATGATCGTCTCGGACGCCGACGGGAACAGATACGAATACGGATACGCCGCTAAGACGGTCGGCGAGGAAGAGAAAAACGAAGTGACCGAAAAAACGTATTCATTCGATCTGCTCGATTTCGGAGCGGTCGGAGACGGAGAGACCGACGATACCGCGGCGCTCAAAAGCGCCGTCGAAGCGCTCTGCGAAAGCGGAGGTACGCTTTATATCCCGTCGGGAACGTATCTTGTCACCGAGAATATAAGGATAACGTCCGGGAACGTATCGCTGAGGGGAGACAAAGGCGCGTCAAAGATCGTATTCAGAAGGGAACAGCGTCAGACTGACGAAATACCCGGCGCGAGTCTTTTTACGATCATGGGGCGTCCGTCCGGCGTGGATATACGCGATCTCGTCCTGACGTACGAAGGGACCTTCTTCGGCGAAGAGGGGCAGTCGTACAGCGGAAAAGTCAGCGGGATATGCATAAACACCGGGAGCGACATCACCATAAGCGGCGTGGAGGCGTACGGCTTCAATCACGACGGGATCTTCATTGACGGCCATCGGGAATCGTACGTGAAGCGGGTAACGGTCACGGACTGCAATCTGCATCATAACCGCGTTTCCGGGATCCTATACGGATACGTGGACGGGCTCACGATATCGGGATGCTCTCTGTGCTTCAACGGCGCGGAGAAAGACGGAGGCACAGGATACGGCTGTGCGGCTTCAAGCGCCGCCGAGGCGAAAAACGTGCTTGTGATCGGGAATATCGCGGATAACAATTACCGGAAGGGACTCGACGTACACGCCGGAGAGAGGATAGTCATCGACGGGAACACCTGCAGAGGGAACCGCCTGTACGGCATATACGCCGAGGGCGTCAAGACGTCGGATATAACGGTAACGAACAATATCGTCAGCGACATGCCGTCGTCTCCTCTTCCCAACGGTTATACAGCCGTCTACGGCATAAGCGTCGGGACATATCAGAATCCGGGCCGCGGAGAATATCACAATTTCACCGTTTCGAACAACGTGATAAGAGATTTCTCGCCGGAAGCCGGAGTCATCCTTCCGCTGTATGCTTACTGTTCCGACACGGAGGGCTTTATGAAGTTTTCCGGGAATATCGTAGATACATCCGTGGCTGACTACGCCATTGTGATGAACAGGTCTAAATACGCTTCAAACACCGATTTTTCGGTCGATATCTCGTCGAACGACATCAGGATAGGGGAACTGAGGCTCGGCTTTCCCATGATTTTCTGCGGAAAAAGGCTGAGCTTTACCGATAATATCATCAGCATAGGAAGCTGCGGCACAGATCTGCTGATAACCTACGTGCCTTCGGCGACGGGGTCGGAGGTCATATGCGCCGACAACGTCGTGAATATTGATAAAGGCTCGGAAAAAGCCCGGTTTTTCAGTTACGCATCTGCAAAAACGTATATGTCAAGGGGCAACTTTTATAACGGAAATCCGGTCAGATGACGCCGTGCGCCGTTTTTGCGAAAGCCGAAACGGCAAACAGGGCGTATGAAAAACGGCATTTATACATTTATAATAAAGGAGTCAGAATATGCATCAAAGTGGAGTTTTTTCGCGTATCGCGCTTCTGCTTTTGTGTGCCGCGCTTGTTTTCGGCGCGGCGTCGTGTCAGAGCGGCGGTATCAGGATCGAATCCGTGAATGACGACGGAACGGTCGTCGTATCCGACGGATCGGGAAACAAATACGTATATGAGTATTACGTTCCGGCTGAGGAAGGATCCGGAACGGAGGAGGAAAAACAGACAATGACGGTGAACCTGCTCGAATACGGCGCGGCGGGAGACGGGGAAACGGACGATTCCAAGGCGCTCAAAGGCGCTCTTGCCTCTCTTGCCAAAACCGGCGGTACGCTCTATATACCCGGCGGCACGTATCTTATCACCGAAAACGTAAGGGTCGCTTTCGGAAACCTTACGATACGAGGTGACGGCGCAAGTACGAATATAGTATACCGCAGGGAGCAAAAAGACGGCGAGACTTTTGAAAGGGCAAGTCTGTTCACGATTTTAGACTCTCCTTCCAATATCACCGTAAGAGATATCAAACTTACATATGACGGCTCGTTTTTCGGAGAGGCGGGACAGTCGTACAGCGGACTCGTAAGCGGTATATGCATCAATACCGGAAGCGATATATGCATAAAGAACGCTGAAATCTGCGGCTTCAATCAGAACGGCGTTGTCATACAGGGCAGCGCAAGCACGTATGTGAAAAGAGTTTCCGTTATAGGCTGCAATTTGCATGACAACAGAGTGGCGGGCGTCCTTTACGGATACGTGGACGGCTTGACGATAGCGGAATGCTCTCTCTGCAATAACGGAGCTGAAAAAGACGGAGGCACCGGATACGGCTGCGCCGGCTGGAGTGGCATGCATCCGAAAAATATTCTCGTTATCGGGAACGTCGCGAACGGAAACAGCAGGAAGGGGCTTGACGTCCACGCGGGAGAGCGCATAGTCATCGACGGCAACACCTGCAAAGGAAACGGTCTTTACGGTATCTACGCGGAAGGCGAACTGACGTCCGACATCACGATAACGAACAACGTGGTCAGCGATATACCGACGAAAAACGATTACGGAGAGCTTTATACGGCGAAATACGGTATCTGCGTCGGATCGTACGCGGTCCCCGAAGACGGAGAATATCACAATTATACGATTTCCAACAACGTGATCAGAGACTTCATCGGTACGGAAGGTATGATACTTCCGCTTTATCTGTACTGTCCAACCGTTGAGGGATTCGTTAAAATAACGGAAAACATCATCGATACGGGCACGGCGGATTACATTCTCGTAATGAACCGCACGGAAGCGGGCACGGACAACAAATTCAACGTAGATATTTCGTCGAACGATATCCGAGTCGGTACGGTAAGAAGCGTACCCATGATCCTTTGCGGAAAGAGAGTCGGATTTTCCGACAATATAATCAAACTCGGAAATTGCAGCAGCCAGGTGTTCGCTTCGCTTTCTCAGGCGTCGGGCGGCTCCGAGACGATCTTCAGGGATAACGTTCTGAATGTGACAAACGGACCCGCGAGCATTACTTTCCTTTCCGGGAACGCGCTCAAGGGACATATCTCGGACGGCAACTATATCAACGGAAAAAATGCTAAATGACGGAGGCGCACATGAAAAAGATTTTTAAAGCATGTATCGCCGTTTTTGCGGCGTTTGCCGTTATCCTCCTTACGGTATCCTGCTCAGGCGGTAATTCGGCGGGAGAGATAACCGAGATAGCCGAGGACGGCACTCTGACCGTCGTTATGAAAGACGGAACTGTTTATACGTATAAGCCGGTGGAACGGAGTGAAGAAAAAATGACGGAAGAAATAAACGCGGACGCGTCGAGAGTATCGGTGACGGAGCTCGGCGCGAAGTGCGACGGAACTGCGGACTGCGCGGAAGCCTTTCAGAAGGCGATATCGCGCGTTTCGGAAAAAGGCGGCGCCGTATACGTGCCCGCCGGGACGTATCTTTTGACAAAGTCTCTTGTCATAGAGAAGGATAACGTGATGATACTCGGCGACGCCTCCGCGACGAGGATAGTATGCGCCGTGAACGGCTCGGGCGATACTTCGGCGTTTATAAAGCTCGTTGACGGCGTTTCCGGCGTCAGGATCGCCGATCTTTGCATCGAATACGGCGAAGGCGCGTCCTGCGCGTACGGCATTCACGCCGGAGTTTGCGACAACGTGAGTTTTTCCGGTATCGCCGTCAAAGGCTTTGCCAAGGCGGGACTTTTCATCGGCGGAACGGCTGAAAAGCCGGATACGCGTATATCCGTTTCCGAGTGCTCGTTTTCATCCGCCGGACGCGCGGGCATCGAGCTCGGATATACCGACGGGATCGGCATATCCTTCTGCGATTTCACCTCCTGCGGCGGAAAGAAAGCAGAGGGATACGGCATCGTATCGCAGGATGGAGCACTTCCGTCGAGAGTACGCGTGTACGGGAACAGATTCTATTCAAACGCCTGCGCCGGAGTATGGTTCGACGCCTGCGACGTTCTTGAGATAACCGACAACGTGTTCGTCGAAAACGCGACTTACGGAGTTTTCGCGTGCGGCAAAAACGTAAACAACGTGACCGTGATGAACAATATTTTCAATAAGATGCTCAAAGCGGCTTCCGGCGCGGACGGGATGTGCTGCGTCAGAGTCGGAGCGCCCGGGTCGGACGGGAACACGATCACGAATTTCATCGTGACCGGAAACAATATGACCGACTTCAACCGCGCGGAGAGCGGAACGTATCCCATAAGAGCCGATCTCGGCAAAAAATCGACTCTGATCGTTACAGACAATATCTGCGAGGCGAACAACGTATCCGCCGGAATATTCGTGACTTCCCCCGACGAGGCGTGCGAGGCGGATATCTCCGTGGCAAACAATATGTTCAAGCTTCTCGCGGCTTCCGGCTGTCCCATAGAGATCACGGCGGGAAAGAAGATCTCCGTTTCTCAAAACCAGTTCATCGTCGGATCGGCAAAGGGAGCTTACGGCGTCAGCGTCGGATCGAAAAGCGCGCAGAGCGTGTTCGTGAGCGCCAACATCATCACGATTTCAGACGGCTCGGGTGAGCTTGCGGATACGTCCGCCGTACCGGATTCCGCTTGCGTGACTGAATTCAACATATTCAACGGCAAAGCCTATAAATAAGGGCTGAACATAAAAACATCAAAAGGAGAACGATCATGGAAAAATACAAGGTAGCCGTCATAGGATGCGGTACGATAGCGAACAACGCGCATATACCCGCGTATATGAACAACCCCAAGGCGGAGATAAAGTATTTCTGCGATATAATCCCGGAAAAGGCTCAGAAAGCGGTCGAGAAATACGGCTGCGGGATCGCCGTCACGGATTATCACGACGTTATGAAGGACGACGAGGTGAAAGCCGTTTCCGTCTGCACCCCCAATAAGATGCACTCGATAATCGCCTGCGATTTTCTCAGGGCGGGGAAGAACGTCCTTTGCGAAAAGCCCGCGGCGAGAATATATTCTGAAGCTCTCGAAATGCAGAGAGTTGCTCACGAGACCGGAAAGATACTCAATATCGGCGTCGTGAACCGCTTCAACACCGCGGTAAATATGATAAAGGAACGCATCACGCGCGGCGATCTCGGCGAAATCTATCACGTAAACGTGAATTTCAGCGTCCGCAGATCCATCCCCGGACTCGGCGGAGCGTTTACCACCAAGGCGATAGCCGGCGGCGGAGCGCTCATCGACTGGGGCGTCCATTACCTCGACATAGTCATGTACTGCTGCGACGATCCGGAGCCGGTCACGGCTTCCGGAAAGGCGTTCTGCGTTCTCGGCAAGGATATGAAAAATTACGTTTACGAGCATATGTGGGCTGAGGATACTCTCGATTACAACGGCACGTACGACGTGGACGATTCCGTAACGGCTTTCATACGTACCGCCGGACCCACGATCACCCTCAACGGCGCGTGGGCGAGAAACATCGGACCGAGCGAATGCTTCATAGACTTCCTCGGCGATAAGGGCGGCATAAGGCTCATTTATCAGGGCAAGTTCACGTTCTATACCACAAAGGACGGAAAGCTCTGGGAAGAAACGCCTGATTTCGTCAGCGAGCCCATGTTCCAGAAGGAAATAGACGCGTTCGTGAACTGCATCGAGACGAACGAAAAACTGCCGTCGTATATCGACAAGGCTGTGCTCACGTCGAAGATAATGCAGGGTATTTACGATTCCTCCGATTCCGGCAGAGAGATCGTCTTCTGATATGGCTGTAATAACGATAATAGGAGCGGGTATGATGGGGAGCGCCCTGTCATACCCGGCTTCCGATAACGGACATGAGGTAAGAGTCGTCGGGACGTGCCTCGACGACGATATAATAACCGGTCTTAAAGCAAACGGTTACCACAAGAATACGAAAAGATATCTGCCCAAAAAGAACGGATACTATTATTTTCCGGAAGCCGAAAAAGCCGTTCGCGGCGCTGATCTGATAATCAGCGGCGTATCGAGCTACGGTGTGGAATGGTTCGCGGAAAACGCTCTGCCGCTTATTCCGGACGGCGTCCCGGTGCTTTCCGTTACAAAAGGACTCATCGCCGGAGACGACGGAAGCCTTACGACCGTCCCGGATCTTCTGAAAAAGCGCTTTGAAGAGATACGCCCCGGCGAAAAGCTGTCGATAAGCGCCGTCGGCGGCCCCTGCACGAGTTACGAGCTGTGCGACCGCAATCAAACGTACGTAGCGTTCTGCGGAGAGGACGAAAAAACGCTCGGCTTTATTAGAGATCTTATGAAGACCGATTATTATCACGTTGACGTATCCACGGACGTGAAGGGAATAGAGTGCGCGGTGGCGATGAAAAACGCCTACGCCCTCGCGGTATCCCTCGCCATCGGCATGGGCATATCGAGAGACGGCGAGGATGCGCCCGAGCATTACAATTCCCAGGCGGCGCTTTTTGCTCAGAGCGTGCGTGAGATGAAACGGCTGATAAAGTATATGGGCGGAAAAGAGGACAGCCTCGTATTCGGCGCGGGCGATCTGTACGTGACGATCTTCGGCGGAAGAACGAGACGCATAGGTACGCTTCTCGGCGAGGGCGTCGGCTTTGACGCGGCGATGGAGACGCTTCGCGGCGTTACTCTAGAAAGCGTGTCCATAACGCGCTCATGCACCGCGGCTCTTTTGAAAGCGGCGGAAAAGAAAAAAATAGATCTCTCCGATTTCCCTCTTCTTATGCACATAAGGCGCATCATCGAGGAGGGCGCGTCCCCCGAGATACCGTGGGACGACTTTCACTGATCTGACTTTCAAATTTTGACTTCGGACATATTCGGACATAACTGATGAAAAAGAACGATATATACACGGCGGATATCACAGACCTGAATAATCTCGGGATGGGAGTTTGCCGCGTTGACGGCGCCGTCGTTTTTGTTTCCGGCGCGGTGACCGGCGATATCGCCGAAATAAAAATAATAAAGGTACTTTCCTCGTACTGCGTCGCCCGCACGGAAAGGATAGTAAAGCCGTCTCCGTGGAGGATGAAAGAACCGTTCTGCGCCGTTTCTTCCTCCTGCGGAGGTTGCGTCTATTCGGAAACGACGTATGAAAAGGAGCTTGAGCTCAAGCGCGAATACGTGGTGCACGCCATGAAAAAGGCGCGCGCGGACGTGAAAGTCGAAAACGTGCTTACCGCGGGCGCCTTTTCAAGATACAGAAACAAGGCGCAGTATCCCGTATCGTGCGCAAAGGACGGAAGGCTCGTCTCCGGCTTTTTCGCAAGAGGTACGCACAGAGTCATACCGTCCCTCGACTGTCCGCTCGAGCCGGAGATATTTTCTTCCATCCTCGCGGAGACGCTCGCGTTTTTTGACGAAAAAGGCGTGAGCGCGTATGACGAAACATCGTCTTCGGGTCTTCTTCGCCACGTTTACGTAAGACAGGCGAGATCGACCAGAGAAATACTGCTCTGCATCGTGATAAACGGAGAAGGCTTCGACGGAGAAAAGGAATTCTGCTCGCGTATAACGGGCGCTTTTCCCGAAATAAAGAGCGTATATCTGAACGTGAACCGCGACAGCACCAACGTGATAACCGGGAAAAAGTATCGCCTCGTTTGGGGAAAAGAGTATATAACCGATGTGCTTTGCGGAAACAGGATAAGGATATCTCCCGCAAGCTTCTATCAGGTCAACCGCGACGGCGCGGAGCTTCTTTATAAAAAAGCGATCGAACTTCTCGATACGGACGAAACCAAGAACATGCTCGATCTTTACTGCGGCATAGGCACGATAGGCCTTTCCGCGGCGAGACTTTCCGGTGTGGGAAGGCTGATCGGCGTCGAGAGCGTGGAGGAAGCCGTAAGGGACGCCCGCGCAAACGCCGCGGATAACGGCTTTGAAAACTGTGAATTCATCTGCGCCGACGCCTCGGATATCGCCGGGATCTTCGCCTCGCGCGAACTGTCGCTCGACAGAGTCATCCTCGATCCTCCGAGAAAGGGATGCAGCGCGGAGACTCTCGATTTCGTTGCCGAAGCCCGCCCCGAAAAGATAGTCTACGTTTCATGCTCTCCCGATACCCTCGCCCGTGATATAGTCTATTTGATGAATAAAGGCTATTCTCCCGGCACCGTCTTTCCCGTCGATATGTTCCCACGCACCGGTCACGTAGAATCAGTCGTGAAACTCACACGAGCCGGGTTGTGACTATAAAAATACTGTCATTGAATTGACAACTTGGGATTCGTGGAGGAAGAGCACTGAAAAATGAATGAAAGAATCGTAGATGGCGAAATCAAGCTAATTCCGTACTACAGAAATGACGAAGCATCGCTTCCGTGGTATCAGGATTTAGATGTTTGCAGGCAGGTCGATGATAGAGACAAGCCATATGATATAGCGCTTCTGCATAGAATGTATGATTATCTTTGTGCTCACGGAGAGTGTTACTATATTGAGTATCAAGGAATCCTGGTGGGTGATATTTCGCTTAGAGATAATGCTGAAGTTGCCATTGTCGTTTGCAAGGAGTACCAGAATCGGCATATTGGTCGCAGATGTGTTTTGGATATGCTCGGACGCGCTAAGGAGAAAGGGTTAAAAGCAGTAAAGGCAAACATCTACTCTTTTAATACACAAAGTCAAAAAATGTTTGAATCCGTGGGGTTCAAGAGAACAGAAGAAGAGTGGTATTGTTACCAGATTGCTGAGGATTGACAAATTCAAGCTTGTCTACATGTTTCCGTTTACGGACGAGCGCCTGAAATCAGTTTACATGTTCCTCACGAACAGGCAAACCGCTGATATGTTTCCTATACCGATGAGGGGTATGATTTAGTAGTTTTATTTTCTCGTGCCATGTGGAGACGGTAGTTTTGATAACAAAGGAAAATTGAAAAAAGCAGGGATTGCTGAGGTGACTGAATGAGTAAGATTTTGGGCTCATGGAGCGGTATGAGAAAATATCTTGAAAAAGAAATGCTGGCTGACTGTCTCCGTGGTCGGGTTCGTTATAACTGCACTTCATATGTAGGTATGGATGGATGTCACGTCTTTGAACTCTATATTGACAATCATCTCATAAAGCGATTTTCTTGGGAAACAGTCAATACTTATTTCTTGAAAAACGGTTACAAAGGCAACGATAACCCGTACGGAATAGGTGAGTATTGGACTGGATTTTGGGAAACTCTTGATCGCTTTCCCATTTACACTAGGACTGAATATATGGATGACGAATTTTGCGAAGCTCTCGCCAGATACAGAAACCAAAGTATTGACGATAGCGTCACTTCTGATAATCCGCTGGAGAAAATGTTTGCAATATTGGATAGACGTTTGGGAAAAAGGAAACTTGCTTCTCTCAAAGATACATTTTCAAATCAACCGGAATGGCTTCAGCAAATCTATAGAGTCCGGTGCATTGGAGAACAGATAAGTTGAAGATAATTCCCGATTTGTTGAGTGGATATTTTCCTTCAAACCGGCAATACGGTGGTTCTGTTTCCGCGGATAGCTGACATCAATCCCATTGCTCCAAGGCATGTGGAATCAGTCGTGTTGATGTCTCGGGGCGGGTAGAGTGTACAAGTTGGATGATATTTAGTTCAAAACAGAAAGGAAGGGTAAAAGTATGGGTTGGTTTTTCTCGAATCTTCATGTGCGTAAAACAGCGGAATATGATGCGGACTTTTTTCTGTCGGCTTTGACAGAGATACTGAATGCAAAAGGATACGTGCAAAAGCATAATCCGGATGAAGCAGATTTGTCACTTTCAATTTATGATGCTGGCGGGAAATGGGCTTCTGCTTGTTCGGACGGGCTTGAATTCTATACAGAAGAATCGATTCGAGATATTTGCAACCCACTTTCAGAAAGATTATCAGCTGATGTATTGACCGTTTCATGTTTTGACAGCGACTGTCTGTTATTGAATCGCATAAACAGAAAACTTGACGTCGTCGCCTGGGCAAAAACAGGAAGCTATCCCGAACTCAAAATGCGTTCAACACCGGCAAGGTGGAAAGATATTGTTACTGATATTGCACAATGGAAATCTGTCCTTACACAGAAATACGATTTTGCAGAGGATGCCTTGGATGGTCTTGAACCGCTGTTAGGGCTTACATCCGGGCAGGGGCGGTTCTGCGATGAGCTTATCACGGAACAGTTTACAGAAGGAGTACAAACCTTATATTTCAACCTTCCTGAATCGGCCTCAAAATCAGAGCCTCCAAAGCTGTCCTTTACAAGCCCCAGTTTGATGCCTTGTGAGATTGGAAAGGACCAATGTTACTTTGTGATTAATACCGGAGGAAAAACGAAAGGCGTTGCGATTGCCTTTTCAGGCAGTTATGTTGAGCAAGAGAAAATCCGTTTTCGCGACGTTCAGTTGGAATATGATCTCGACCGTTATCCAAGAAAAACTATTCCGATTCAATTAGAGAAAAGGCAAATGCAAAACGGACAGTGGATTTACTATGCAGAATTACGCGATTTTCCAATCAGAGAAGGTGTGAAAGAAGGGCTGCCTTGGAAAAGAAAAAGCGAGGAGGAATGGAAAAGACAATTCGGCGTTCGTTTTACGCCTGAAGGCGATCCGAGAAAACTGCTGGACATAACAGTCCATTTTATCCCCTTGAAGAATCCGGAAGGTCAATGCGGATGGTGTGCCTGGCGGTGGTACGGAAGCAAACGGGCGTATATTGAAGAACACAACCGTACGTGGGGAGAAATTGTTGAAGAGCATCATGCTCAAGGAATCAAATTGCTCAATCCGGATGATTATGATCTTGATGAGTAAATCTTCTTTTGCATAGTGATCGACGGCATATTCTTTACGAGGGAGGACGAGCAATCAGCGTAAATAGACACCGTTTTATTCACGCTGTTGTCCCAAGGCATGTCGAGACGGTGGTAGTGCTGTCTCGAGCCGGGCTGCAACTACAGGATAGATGAAAAAAAGAACTGTCAATTCAGAAATTGCGGGGGCAGATATGACCGCCGAAAAGCTTCTTGCAAACATTTCACGAGACTTTTTTAAGGCTCATCATATTTACAGATACCGAATGAAAAAAATCGGCGATCTTTCCGACAGCGATGTTATTCGTTACTGTCATTGGTTTTCTGAAGAGCATAACCTGACAGATGAGTTTGATCAGTTCAGAAATGAAGCTGAATCTTCATATACGTTTTGTAAACATTAGGAAGAATATATCGATGACGGATTTTGCTTCGATAATCAAATGATTGCATTCACAATATTAAGTGACGGTATCTCATTTGTCGGAAAAGAAGAATCAACTTCAAAGCTAAACTCCCGTCGGTCGACGGCATAGGCTTTACGTCGACGGTCGTAACTGCAGCGTGAATATGTGCCGTTTTATTCACGCTGTTATCCCAAGGCATGTGGAGACGGTTGTTCTACTGTCAAGGAAATGAGATAGAGGCGCAGAAAAAGGCTTGAAATCAGGGCATTTGCGGGTTCAGGACATAAGCGGGAGCGTAGATAAGTTTCCACAGAGCGAAAGGGCGAAAACGAGGAAATCCGTTGCTGTAACTCTACTTTCACTATCAAAGGTAAAAATCGGAGATTGGGACTATAGGATAGTTGTCATTTGAGGCTTTTTGAGAGGGTGAGACTCTCGTTCTGTTGTCAAGTCGGGCTGTAACTGTAGTTTCGATGTCCGGGAAAAGATGTTTATTAGCATAGTTTGTGCTGTGGAAGGAGAAGCACATGAGTCTGATTCGTGCTATGATCAAAACCCATCGAGGGAACGGTTATTCAAAGGATAAGCTTGCAAAAGTACAAAAAGACAGGTTAAAAGAACTGGTCAGTTTTGCGAAGGAAAACAGTCCGTTCTATGAAGATCTCTATAAAACCATAGGTGAAAGGTTCTGCCTTGAAGATATCCCACCTGTCAGCAAGCCTGAACTGATGGCAAACTTTGACCATGTTGTGACTGATCGTTATGTGACGATGGAAAAAATTGACGAGTTTTGTACCGATCTGGACCATGTTGGCCGTATGCTCGACGGGAAATATCTTGTTTTCAAGACTTCCGGTTCAACAGGAAATCCGGCAGTCGTGCTGTACGATCAGAACTGTATTGATGTTTCTTCTGCCGTTGCAGCGTTTCGGACCTTTGCGAGACACGAGGACTACAAGTCCTTTATGCGTCACGGAAAGAAAACCGCAGGTGTATTTGCCAATTATGGTTTTTACTTGGCCTGTGGGATGTCCCGTTATTTGCAATTAAAAATGCCCGGTAAGCAGACAAAAATAACAGTAGATGTCAATGCACCGGAAGCGCAGATCATACAGGAACTAAATGCTTTTGATCCTGCAATGCTGAGCGGTTACCCGTCCAATCTCGCACTGTTGGCAGATTATGATGAACTTACGATACATCCAGACGTTGTGATTACCGGCGGAGAGCTGTTAACAGACACAGTACGCAAGAAGCTGGAGGATAAATTCGGGTGCTATGTGCAAACGCATTATTCCTGTACAGAGGCCGGAGAGATCGCTTGTGAATGCTCCGAAGGACATCTGCATATCAACGAGGACTGGGTAATCGTTGAACCGGTCGATCAGGATAATCGCCCTGTGGGGTATGGGGTTCTATCAGACAAAGTACTGATCACAAATCTTGCAAACTATATTCAGCCGTTTATCCGGTATGAATTGACAGACCGGATCATCGTCCATAATGAAAAATGCAGGTGCGGCAAAAATACACTGTGGCTTGAGATTGAAGGACGAACTGATGATACACTTGAATTTGAAAATGGCGTAAAGATTGCTCCGATGTCGCTGTATAAGATTCTGGAAGAAATAAAGTGCATTCGCAGATTCCAGCTGATTCAGACAGGAGCAAAGCGACTCGAGCTTCGGCTTGTCAGTGATCAGAAAGAGTCAGGATTTGCAGAAGCAAAGCAGGAATTGCTGGCTTTCTTCAAAAGCAAAGGTGTTGAAGATCTGGAAATTGTTCTATCCGATCAGTTACCGCAGGCAAATCCGGTAAGCGGGAAGTTTAAGCATATTTACAGAGCTGAATTAGCGAAATGACTTCCAATAATGTGGGACGCACCAAGGCTCCCACACTGCCATCATCGGCGGCGGGGAGCACGGTTCGGAGATATGTTTCCTTAAACACGCACAGTCGGTTGACTTATTTCCTTGAACGGTCGGGGCATATCGGACACGGATATGAGAGTCCCGAGGCATGGCTGTGGGAGGAATATGTCAGTTCCCTGATTGACGATGCCTTCTATCATCCCATGAACAAGGGTGGCAAGGGTGCGCAGCGGCTGTTTGGCGGGAACATTGGGCTGATTTATCCAGACTTCATAAGCCGGAATACTGAAGCGAGAATAATCGCGGATGCCAAGTATAAGCCCGTCGATAACATCAGGAACCGTGATTACCTTCAGGTGTTGGCATATATGTTCCGTTTCGATGCGAAAGCAGGATATTACCTGTATCCAGATGCTGTGGGTATCGAGGATTCTCCTCTGTGGATGAACAAGGGATCAACCTACGAGGCAAACGTTACTCCGCGTGGTGATATATGCGTCACGAAGCACGGACTGAGAATTCCGGTGGATGCTGAAAGCTATGAAGCCTTTGTAACACAGATGAAGATCAGCGAGACCGACTTCCGTCAGGCATTGGTTGTTTGAAAAAAATGATGGTTCAAACATGGTTAGCTGAACAAGGCTTCTAATTGTGACCATGTATTCTGTATATTGAGGAGTATAGAAATGGGAAGTTTTATTGACCTCACAGGAGAACGTTTTGGCCATTGGCTGGTGTTGTCTAAGGACGAGGCCAATACAAAAAAGAATGTCTATTGGATTTGCAGGTGTGACTGTGGAACGATTCGCAGCGTAGCGGGAACAAGCCTCCGTGGTGGTATCTCTGTTTCATGTGGATGTGAAAAAGATAAGAAAACCTCTATCAGAACAAGGACAAATGTTGAGGATATGTCCGGCAGAAGATTTGGGATGTGGACAGTTCTGAGACAGGATTTATCTGACCAGTCTACATCAAAACGTGGCGCAAGATGGATATGCCGTTGTGATTGCGGACGAATTAAAAGTGTTTTGGGATATGCACTGAGGGATGGACGAACAACATCCTGCGGCTGTAATAGGCAGTCGAGAGTTATTGACCTATCTGGTCAGCGATTTGGCATGCTTACTGTAATTAAGCAAGATTATGAGAATCCTCTTGATCGAGCAGGAGCACAATGGTTTTGCAAATGTGATTGCGGAACAGTTGTATCAGTACCAAGTGGCAGGTTAAGAAGTGGGCAAACTCAATCTTGTGGTTGTTCAAGGTATGATCGAGTTGAATATGAAAAACGTAATTTAATTGGTGAAAAATATGGGCATTGGAATGTTCTGAGAAAAGATTATTCAATGATTGGGAAAGGAACATACTATATCTGTCAGTGCGATTGCGGGACAATTAGGAGCATCCCATCGTACACGCTAATAAAGGGATACAGTAAATCTTGCGGTTGTCAGAGATCTATACCTGAGGTTGATCTTACTGATCACATCTTTGGGCGACTGAGAGTTATTGGTGTTGATGAGTCATTCTATGGTAGCGGTATCCACTGGAAATGCATTTGTGATTGTGGAAAAATAAGGTCATATAGAACTAATGTCTTACTTGACGGAAAGGTTATGTCATGTGGATGCTTAAGTCAAGAAGAGTCCTCAAATAGGCTTTTTGTGGATATTACAGGCGAGAGATTTGGAAGACTTGTGGCAGTTGAAGTTGATCACAAGGAATATGATAATTCAGGTAATACTGAATACTACTGGCTATGTGACTGCGATTGTGGTGGCACTGCGGTAGTCTCCGGTACCGTGCTCAGAAGAGGAGATACGAAGTCTTGCGGATGCTTACAAGCAGAGAAATCTGCTGAACGGGCAGCCGAAAGGCTCATAGACTTAATCGGTAAGCGTTTTGGCATGTTAACTGTAACAGAGCGAGTGGTTACAACTAATAAAAATGGACATTCTATAGGTACATGGAAATGTCATTGTGATTGTGGAAATGACACTATGGCCGATGGCTACTATTTGACCAAAGGAATGATTACTTCCTGCGGTTGTAAGCGTCAATCGAAGTATGAGCTTTATGTGCTACAGTATTTTGATGAAATAGGTTTTGAAAACTTAACAGATTATGAGTGCCAAAAGAGATTTGATGATCTACATGGATATGGCGATGGAATGCTGTCATATGATTTTGCTGTGTACACGGGTGGAAAGTTGTCTGCTTTGATTGAATGTCAGGGTCAACAGCATTTTATGCCAGTAGAAATGTTTGGCGGAGAAGAACAGTTCGAAAAGCAGAAACTACACGATCAATTGAAAAAGAGTTATGCGAAGAGCATTGGAGTACCGTTAATTGAAATACCATACACCGTTGAAACATATGAGGATACTAAATCTATATTAGAAAGAAATGATGTGTTCCTGCATTGACTGTACTTCGATTTATTATCCTGTCGTTTGTGAGGGCAGTTGCCCTGAAGAAATCCAGAGGAAGGAAGATGAAAATGCCCTTCTGCCAGTCGAGGGAGAACATGACCTATGAAGGCTTCCTTATTGAGCGGAGAAGGCTGATGGCGGCAAAGACATAACAGGCCTTTGAAGTTTTGAAGAACAATGTTCAGTAAAACTCTTGACTTGTCCCTGCGAACGCTCTTTATCCGTAGATAGGTTTCCCTGAACGCTCCCGGTTATCTGACTTATTTCCTTGAACGGTCGGGGCATATCGGACACGGATATGAGAGTTCCAAGCCACGTTGAGACGGTAGTATTGATGTCACGCGTTAAAGACTGACGCCGAAAAAGTGCCGCATTTCCGGGCTTTTCGGGCATCAGGGCATCAGTGCCGGGGAGACGGTTTGACCGCAAAAATCGCTCTGTCAGAACATATCAACCGCTTCTGTCAGAGGGTTGAGTAGGCTATTTAGATGTCATCGGGTTGAGTGGCCGGTTTGGATGTTTTTGACATAGGGTTGAGTTAGTGATTTGGATAATGGCGGGTTGTGGCTGCGATTTAGATGTCAGCGCGACAAATCGAAGTTTGAGGAGGAATGACGCTTGATCAAAATATCTCTGTTAACCGGGGAATTGTGTTTTACCGTGCTGTGGCTCCTCTGCAGAGGAATGATATGGATACAACAGAAGAAAATCGTCTGGAAAAGAGAGGCGCTCCTTCTATTGATGTATATCAACCTTGCTGTGCTGATTCGTTTTGTCTTTTATCCTTTTTTCACCGTCAACGGCGAGGTTCAGCCGCTGATCATCAGCATGAACAGCATTCAGCCGCTTCGTGTCAATTTGATTCCGCTTGTAAACATTCTGGATTATGACATAAAACGCGAAGCTGCAATTAATATCATCGGAAATGTCTGCATGTTTATCCCAACGGGCATCATTATGCCAATTCTGTACAAGCGGCTGGATTGTTTTTGGAAAGTGCTTCTTGCCGGTGCAGGGTTATCTTTAGTGATCGAGATGATCCAGTTGCTCTTTCCCGGAAGTGTAACCGACATCGATGATCTGATTCTTAATACTGCTGGTGTGGCAATCGGAGATGGCATTTATAAGCTTGTATACCGTTTTATAAGAAAAGCATAAATTCCGGTTTCATTGACAGACCAAGGCTCCCACACTGCCATCATCGGTGGCGGGGAGCGGCATAGGTGGAAAAGGTATGGATAAAAAAATACGAAAACTTCCATCCGGAAGAAATAAAAAAACCGTACCGGAGTGTCGGATGGACGAATTATCTTGAAAGAATCAACATTCACTGTTTGCCGAACAGCTTAAGGAAAACGGTTTTACACATGCCTGCACCGTCGCGCTTGCGGAGGACAGACCGTTTTACGAGGGCGACCGTAACGGCGGGATATACGGATATTTTCGCGGAGGCGTTCCGTTGAGCGGCGTGATATACAAGCCGACGGGCGCCGCAAAGAACGTCGAGCGTATCGACGTAAAAGGCAGCTGCCGGATCGAGTGGAGGACCATTGATGAAAAAAGAAAGTATTACGCCGTCTGCGTGTGACGCGTCGGGAAGAGCAAAAAGCGCAGACGCGGTCATCAGAAAGGTTGACAAGGGTACCGGGCTTGCCGAAGAACTGCTTGGATTCGTGAAAAACTTTTCCTGGCTCGAAGTGAAGGAGCACACGGTAAAAGTTTTGGAAAACTGGGAATTCGAGGATTGGGAAACGCCGTTTGCGGCGCTTGCGGACGGCAGAGTCGTCGGAATGGCGACCATCGCAAGGCACGACTATTATCCGCTTCCGGATATTTTTCCGTGGATCTCGACGATATTCGTGAGCGAAGGATACCGCGGCGGCAGGATAAGCGGAAAGCTCATTGATTTTGCAAACGAATATGCGAAAAAGCTCGGGTTTTACAAGACGTATATCCCGACGGAGCACGTCGGACTTTATGAAAAATACGGTTACGTATACGTCGGAGATATCGTCAACTACGGAAACGGCACAGACCGCCTTTACGTCAAGTATCTTCGTGATAACGAACAAAAATAAACGCACGGTAAAATGACTCAAAGAAAGATCGTCGTCCTGCCGTATGACGGACGCTGGAAAGAAGAATTCATACGCATAAAAGACGAGCTTTCGGAAGCTCTCGGCGAGCTTGCCATGCGCATAGAGCACGTGGGAAGCACCGCCGTTCCGGGGCTCTCCGCAAAGCCGATAATAGATATAGACGTCGTGATAAAAGACCGCTCGGAGCTTGCAGACGTCGTTACGGCGCTCGGAAAGATAGGCTACGATCACGCGGGCGATCTCGGCATACCGGGCAGGGAAGCCTTCGGGTATGAAGGCAAGACCCATTTGCAGAAGCACCATTTATACGTTTGCGCCGCCTCATGCGCGGAACTGAAAAGGCACACGGCGTTCAGGGATTACCTCATGACTCATCCCGAAGCGGTACGGGAGTACAGCCGTATCAAGGAGGAAGGCGCAAGGCTTTATCCGTACGATATAGAAAAATACATCGCGCATAAAGCGCCGTTTATCGAAAAGGTATATAAAATGATCGGAATATGTAAGCCGCAGGCGGCCGTATACGTTCACGGCATGGGCGGCAACGCGGCTGAGACGGAACATTTCGGACCGCTGTTTCCGGGGCGCGACGTGATCGGCTTCGATTACGTATCGCAGACGCCGTGGGACGCGAAGAAGGAATTCAGCGAATATTTCACGATGCTTGAAAGCAAATACGACGGCATCGTGCTTATAGCAAACAGCATAGGAGCTTTCTTTTCCATGTGCGCGGACGTCCCCGGCAAAACAAGCCGCGCGTACTTCATTTCTCCGATAGTCGACATGGAAGAGCTGATACTCGGCGCCATGGCTTCGGGCGGCGTTACGGAAAAAGAACTTGAAGCAAAGAAAAACATAAAGACGCCTTCGGGCTTTGAGCTGTCGTGGGATTATCTCGCTTACGTGCGGGAAAATCCCGTGAGATGCGGCGCTCGCACGAAGATTTTGTACGGGAGCCGCGACAGCATGACCCCGTACGGCACGATGCGCCGGTTCGCCGAAGAAAACGGCGCGAGCCTTACGGTCATGGAGGGCGGAGAGCACTGGTTCCACACCGAAGAGCAGATGCGCTTTCTTGACCGGTGGATCCGGCGCGGCGCTGAAGAATAAAATCCGAAAAATAATACAAAAAGAAAATTCCGCGCAAGGCGCGGCAGAAACACTAAAGGGATAATTTATGGGATTTTCGCAATATTTACTCGACAATTATGTCATGCTTTACGAGCTTATCGGGATCGCGGTAATGCTTGAGATCAGCGTGCATATCTCGGACAGAATGACGAAGCTCACGAAATGGGTCGTCGTCCTTCTGATCGTCGAGTCCGCCGTTTTCACGCTCGAGAAATGGACGGGCACCCTTCCGCTTCTGAGCCCGGCGCGTCCGATCCTGACCGCGGCGCTCTATTCCATATATCCGTTCATACTGCTGTGCGTCATGCAGATAACGGTTACGCGTACTGTGTCGAGAAAGCAGTTGATATTGCTTATGCTCCCGTGGGCGGTCAGCGTTCCCGTGTTTTTTACGAGTCAGTGGACTCACCTCGTCTGCTGGTTTACCGAAGACAATCATTATCTGGGAGGCTTTTTCAGCTATTGGCCGTACGTGCTCTTCGGCTTTTACGCGCTCGTTTTCCTGATAAGGAACATCCGCTATTTCCGGCAGTATTCGCTGATGAACCGCATCGCCACGGACTACATAGTCATCGGCGCCGTGCTTTGCGTCGGTATGTATATGTACTTCGGCGTTGATAAGGATTACAGCGCGCTCTTCACCTCGGCGATACTTCTTTACTACATATGCATTTATATCCATACCGCCAAGATCGACCCGCTGACCTCGCTTTTCAACCGCCAGAGCTACTACAAGGCGATCAGACAGGATCAAAAGACGATCACCGCCGTTGCCAGCGTGGACATGAACGAGCTCAAATATTACAACGATACTTTCGGTCACGAGGCGGGGGACAAAGCGCTGAAAACGATCGCGGACATCCTGCGTGAAGGGTGCCGCCAGATCGGCATCGTCTACCGCGTCGGCGGTGACGAATTCATGATATTTTTCAGCGGCGCCTCCGAAAGCGACGTCGCGGGATGCATAGATCGCATGCGCGAAGATCTGGCGAAGACCGAATACATCTGCGCTTTCGGATACGCTATGTGCGCTTCTCACGCGTCAATAGAGGACGCCATACGTGAATCGGACAGACTTATGTACGTAGATAAAGCGGAGATAAAACGCGCCGTACTCGAAAACGGCGGAGTCCTTCACGGAAGAGATGCCGAAAACGGCTCCGGAGATAAGGACTGACGCTATGCATGGCTCCGACGGTCAAATCCGGCGGACGGTTCAAAATACAGGAAAGGTATTTATGAAAAATAAGATCAGGTCATTTTTTCTTTACTGCACGCTGACAAAAGAGGAATTCGATTCGATAAGGCCGTCGATCTGGCGAAGGAACAGGAAGATACTCAGCATAACCTCGCTTCTCGGGGCGGCGATGAGCGGGATATTCCTCATCGTGAATATGATAACACGCTCCGGAATATGGCAGCCATACGTATTTCTGCTCTCGGGTAGTATTTTGGTCAGTATCATACTGCGCATATTGAAAGGCAGGGATACGAAGGAGTGGATAGACAGATTCCTTTGCTACACCGAAATGATATACGTTTGCATGTACGCCGGTATACTCAGCACCCAGAAGAGCAATTTTGACGTTCCCGCCACGAGCATCATAGTGTTCATATCCATACTTCCGCTTACCATCGACGACCGCCCCGCGAGGATGTACGGCTTTATGGCGGCGGAATCCGCCGTATATCTTACGGCTTCCTGCTTTTTCAAATCTCCGGGATCGTTCAGGCTCGATATCCTCAACGTATCCACCTTCTGTGTGGTCGGTATGTTCCTGTACGCCGTCATTTGCATAAGGAACGTCAGGGAAATATATCAAAGCAAGCGTGTTGAGAATATTCAGCAAAGCGTTATCTCGTCTCTTGCCGCCGTCGTTGAGGAACGCGACGAAAATACCGGAGGGCATATAAACCGCACGCAGGACTACGTCAGGAAACTCGTCGCGCTCATGAGGACGCAGGAAAAGTATTCGTATCTCACCGACGATTACTGCAAAAACATCATTCTCGCCGCGCCTATGCACGACGTCGGAAAGATAAAGATCCCCGATAATATCCTGGACAAGCCCGGAAGACTGACTCCGGAAGAATTTGAGATCATGAAGAAGCACGCCGTCTTCGGCGAGGATATCATAAGAAAAACGATGAGGGACGTGGAGGACGAGGAATATTTCAACATCGCGGCGAACACCGCAAAATATCATCACGAGCGCTTCGACGGAAAAGGATATCCCGACGGGCTCGCGGGTGAGGATATACCCCTCGAGGCTCGCATCATGGCGCTCGCCGACGTTTACGACGCTCTCGTTTCCGAGCGGGTATACAAAAAACCGGTCCCGAAAGACGAGGCGGCCCGCATAATCAGAGAGGGGAGCGGCACTCAGTTCGATCCGGATCTTGTGCCGCTGTTCCTGAGTTGCGTCGGATGATCGGGAAAAGCTTATGAAAGCGAAGGAAAACCATATGAAGAAATATGAATATCTCGTTTTTGACGTGGACGATACGCTTCTCGACTTTTACGCCGCGTTCAGACACGCCCAGGAGATGACTTCACGGCTTTTCGGCACGGAATGTACGGAGGCTTTCAGGAAAGCCGACGAAAAATGCGGATGGCGCGCGTGGATCGAATCCGGGCTCGAACGTACCGACGACGAAGAAATACAGAAAAAATATCACGATATCTATTACAGACAGCTCAAACTCCACTATGAGTATCTTGCGGAGGAGCTCGGTGCGAAATGCGATCCGGCGGCTGCCGCCGAAACGTATCTTGAAGCGATAGAGGCGTCCCGCGTACCAATGGAGCCGCATACCCTCGAAACGTATAAAAGACTTTCGGAAAAGTACCGTCTTTGTCTTGCCACCAACGGGATATCGAGGACCCAGCGGGCGCGAACGGAAGCGTTCATGCCGTATACGTACAGGCTGTTCGTTTCCGAGGAGACGGGCGCGATAAAACCGGATAAGAAGTTTTTTGACGTTATCCTGAAAGAGCTCGGATGCGATCCCGGAAAATGCCTGATGATAGGCGATTCGGTAAGAAACGATATGACAGGAGCGATAAAAGCGGGGATGGACGTTTGCCTTTACGATCCGAAGGGAAAAAACAGAGATTTTGACGGCGCCCGGAGGATAGAAAGCATCACGGAGCTTGAAAAAGCGCTGTGCGGATAAAGAAAAATCAGCAGCCCGACGGGCGGCAGGGGAGAAACAAAAATGAATTATGACGTTATTATAATAGGGGCGGGACCCGGCGGCATATACGCCGCGTATGAACTCGTGAAAGGGGATCCGGCTCTTCGCATCGCCGTTTTTGAAGCGGGAAACACCCTCGATCAGAGAAAATGCCCCATCGACGGAGACAAAATAAAGACCTGCATAGGATGTAAGCATTGCTCGATCATGAGCGGCTTCGGAGGCGCGGGAGCGTTTTCGGACGGAAAATACAACATCACGAACGATTTCGGCGGCACGCTTTACGAATACATCGGAAAAAAAGAAGCCATAGATCTGATGAAGTACGTGGACGATATAAACGTCTCCCACGGCGGAGAGGGAACTAAGCTTTATTCCACAGCCGGGACCGGTATAAAAAAGATATGCATGGAGAACAAGCTCAAGCTTCTCGATGCGTCCGTCCGCCATCTCGGCACGGATAAAAACTACGTCGTCCTTGAGAATCTTTACAGGGAGCTTAAAGAGAAAGTCGACTTTTTCTTCCTTTCTCCCGTAAGGCACGTAAAGGTCTCCGGCGAAGGATACGTGATAAGCACCGACGTCGGATCGTACACCTGCAAAAAATGCATCGTGTCCGTGGGACGCAGCGGAAGCAAGTGGATGGAGAGCGTATGCAGTGAGCTCGATATCCCCACGAGCTCCAACCGCGTGGATCTCGGCGTCCGCGTCGAGCTGCCCGCCGCGCTTTTCTCGCATCTTACCGACGAGCTTTATGAAAGCAAGATCGTATACCGTACCGAAAAATTCGAAGATTACGTGCGCACGTTCTGCATGAATCCCCGCGGGAGCGTCGTTACCGAAAACACCAACGGGATAGTCACCGTGAACGGTCACAGCTACGAGGACCCGGCAAAGCAGACGCAGAACACCAACTTCGCGCTTCTCGCTTCCATGCGCTTTTCCGAGCCGTTCAAGGACAGCAACGGATACGGCGAGAGCATAGCCAGACTTTCCAACATGCTCGGCGGCGGAGTCATCGTGCAGAGATTCGGCGACCTCGAGAGGGGAAGAAGAAGCACGAAAAAACGCATAGAAGAAGGATTCGTCACGCCTACGCTCTCTGCCGAGCCCGGCGATCTGAGCCTCGTGCTCCCCAAACGCATACTCGACGGTATAATCGAAATGATTTACGCTCTCGATAAGATAGCGCCCGGCACCGCCAGCGACGATACGCTTCTTTACGGCGTGGAAGTTAAGTTTTACAACATGGAAGTCAAGGTGAACGAACGCCTTGAATCAAAATATCCCGGACTTTACATAATAGGCGACGGAAGCGGCGTCACTCATTCCCTCGCTCACGCGTCCGCGAGCGGAGTCTTTGTCGCAAGGGATATAATCCGCACAAAATAAACGACGGCGCAGAGGATCAGTGAATGTTCAAAAGCATTTCTTGTGAAAACGTAACGGTGCTCGGAGATCTTGGACGCAGGCTCATTTCAAACGCCGCGCGCCTCGAATCCGACGTTTACCGTCCCGACATGGTTTATAAAGGCGAGGATTACGACTGGCCCGCCGATTTCGAGGGACGGCTCCTGCTTGCGCTCGTAAGACAGCTTGAGACGACGCACCGCGAGGGCGCGTATATGCGCGAGATATTCGACGGCGTTTACGACCGTATGAACGGCAAAGGATATTTGGGACGCGTCCTTTTTGGCGGTGTGTTTGACGAGCAGCAGCTTTCGGGGCATAACTGGCTTTTGCGCGCGCTTCTGGAATACGCACGGTACGCGGGAGACAAAAGGGCGGAAAACGCTGCTTTGCGCATCATTGAAAATCTGTATCTGCCGCTGCGCGGCGCGTACCGCGCGTACCCGACCGATCCGTCCGTAAGGGAAAAGGGCGGAGGCAAAGCGGGCAGCCGCACGGACGCGTGCGTGAACGGCTGGATACTTTCCACGGATATCGGATGCGCGTATATGTGCCTGGACGCCCTCGGAACGGCGTACCGCGATCTGCGCGTTCCCGGACTCTGCGATCTTCTCTGTGAGATGACGGAATGCTTTTCGTCTCTCGACCTCATGGGACTTTCCGTGCAGACCCACGCGGCTCTTTCAGCCGTTCGCGGAATGATACGCTTTTATGAGGCGACGGGCGACAAAAAGCTTCTTGACCGCGCGGCGGAAATATTTACCTTTTACACGGAAAACGGCATGACCGAAAACTATGCGAACCACAATTGGTTCGGCAGACCTCTGTGGACGGAGCCGTGCGCGATAGCCGATTCGCTTATAGCCGCATTGGAGCTTTACAAGCTGACCGGGGACGTAAAGCGGTTCGAGACGGCTCAGCGCATATATTACGGCGCGTTCTGCCGGGCGCAGAGATCGAACGGCGGCTTCGGATGCGACAACTGCGTCGGAGCGGGTTCTCCGCTGCTCACGGTGAGCGGCGACGGCGGAGACGCCTATTGGTGCTGTACCATGCGCGGAGCCGAGGGGCTTGCGGGCGCGGCGGGCGCCATCGCTCTGGAAAAGGACGGTGTGATCCATATGGCGCTTTATTCTCCGGCTGTCATAAAGCTTCCGGGATGTACGATAGATCTGCGCACCTCGTATCCCGATGAAGGGAAGGTATCTCTCGACGTAAAGGGAACGCCGCCGAAAGGCGTGATAGCTCTTTATCTGCCTTCATACGCGCGCGCGGGCGCAAGACTGTGCGTGAACGGCGAAGAAAAGGCAATAAAAGAAGAAAACGGATACGTGATCGCGGACGTACCGGGATCCGGCGGAAAAGTCACTCTCGATTTCGATATCCCGGTATTGAAAAGGGAATGCCGCAAAGGATCGGAAAAAACGGGATACGCGAAATATGAGCACGGATTCGTCCTTCTCGGCGCAAGGAGCGAAGAAGAAGCCGAGATACGCGGCGAAATGATCTCCCGCGCCGGCAAAAGGACCTTCAAAGCGGGGAAAATCACGCTTTCCGACCTTTGCGATGCGTGCGATATACCCATGGAAAAGCTCGTCTTTGATAAAAGGCGTATACTTTTCAGGGAGTAAACGGAAAAGAAAAAAGGATAAAGGGCAAGTCATGAAAACGATTTATCTTGCGGGCGGATGCTTCTGGGGCACGCAGAAATTCTTCGATCAGTTCAACGGCGTGACGCGTACCGAGACGGGATACGCCAACGGAAAGACCGAAAATCCCACATACGAGCAGGTGAGGTACCGCGGAACGGATCACGCGGAAACGGTGAAGATAGAATTCGACGAGAGCGTTATTTCGACGGAAAAGCTCCTCGGGTATTATTTTATGACGATAGATCCGCTATCGGTCGACCGTCAGGGCGGCGACGCGGGAAGACAGTACCGTACGGGGATATATTATACCGATCCGTCGCTGAGAGCTGATATAGACCGCGCCGTGCGCGCCGAGGAGGAAAAAGCAGGCTCTCCTCTCGCGGTGGAGGTCATGCCGCTGAAGAACTTTTACCGCGCGGAGGAATATCATCAGAAGTATCTCGACAAGAATCCGGGAGGCTATTGCCACATACCGTCCGGTCTTCTGAATTTGGCTGAAAAGAATAAATGAGCGCGCGGCCGCAGGATGCCGCGGCGCACGGGGGGATTATGCAGTACAGAAAAGATAAATACGGCAGAGAGCTTTCGGTCCTCGGATACGGCTGTATGAGATTCACGAAGAAAAAGGGCGGCGGCATAGATGTCGAAAAAGCGGAAAAGGAGATAATGGCGGCGTATAACGCGGGAGTCAATTATTTCGATACGGCTTATATCTATTCCGGAAGCGAGGCGGCTCTGGGAGAGATACTCGAGAAAAACGGCATCCGCGAAAAGGTGTACGTGGCGACAAAGCTTCCGCAGTATCTCATCTCCGGAAAAAATGCGATCGACAAATATTTCGGCGAGGAGCTTTCAAGGCTCCGCACCGGATACGTCGATTACTACCTCATGCACCACATGACGGATATAGCCATGTGGGAAAAACTGAAAAAGATCGGCATCCGTGAATGGATAGATGAAAAGAAAAAGTCGGGGCAGATAAAGAACGTAGGATTTTCATATCACGGGAATACCGAAAATTTTCTGAAGATCCTCCGCGACTACGACTGGGATATGTGTCAGATCCAGTACAATTATCTCGATGAAAACACCCAGGCGGGAGCCGAGGGGCTCCGCGCGGCGTATGAGCTCGGTATCCCCGTGGTGATAATGGAGCCCCTTCGCGGCGGAAAGCTCGTGAATATGCTTCCCGAAAAAGCTAAAAAGGCGATGCGCGACAGCAAAAGAGAATGGAGCGCCGCCGAGTGGGCTTTCAGATGGCTTTACGATCAGAAGGAGGTCACCGTGGTACTTTCGGGCATGAATTCCGAAGAAATGATCTCGGAAAACTGCCGCACCGCTTCGGAAGCTCTTGCCGGAAGCATGACGGACGGCGACAGGAGAGTCCTTGAAGAGGTAAAGAAAAGCATAAGAGAAAAGGAAAAGGTCGGCTGCACCGGCTGCAGGTACTGTATGCCGTGTCCCAAAGGAGTCGATATACCCGGTATTTTCAGCTGTTACAACGCCATGTATACCGAGTCGAAATCAGCAGGCAGGTTTCAGTTCGTGCAGACCGTCGGACTCACAAAGGAGCCGGGCTTTGCCGATCAGTGCATAGGATGCGGTAAATGCGAACGCCATTGTCCGCAGAGCATACCGATAAGAGAAAAACTGAAGGAAGCGGACAGGGAGCTCCGCCCCGTGACGTACCGCGCGGCGCTCGGCGTCGCAAGGAAAATACTGTACGGAAATCGGCGCAAAAAGACCGCCGATAATAATAAATAAACGAGGAGAATAATAACATGAGGAAAGACAGAGTAGCAAGGATAATGGAGATGGAGGAAAAGCTCGAGACGTCGCAAAAGGCGATACGCGAGCTTAGCGACGCATTCGAAAGGTATCTTTCTGTCCGGGGAGACTATGACAGCCTTTGCAACTATTATTCAGGGATTTCCTGGCGTCAGGATTACGAAGCTGACGAGGAGGGGAGGGTCCCGAGCGATCTGAAAAGAGGCGTGCTTTCTCAGGACGCCGTGAGCGATCTTATAGACGAAAACAGGGAGCTCATGGTAAAAATACTGCGATTCATCACGAGAACGATAGAAAGATCACGCCTGTGACAAGACATCACGCACGGCAAACAGACGTTTTAAGGAAAGGGACGCGTCTCAGGTATGAAAAAGGAATTCGAAAGATTTGACATGTCGCTGCCTCCGGTGCGCACTAAGTGGTATCTCAGACCGCTCACTTATCTGCTCAGCGCTCCGGATACGTACAAGCACAAGGCGATAATAAAAAAATACGGGTGCGAAGATCTCAAGCCTCCGTATCTGCTTCTTTGCAACCATAACGCTTTTCTCGATTTCAAGGTCGCCACCAGGGCGATCTTTCCCCACAGAGCGAATTACGTCGTTGCCATAGACGGCTTTATCGGGCGTGAAAAGCTTCTTCGGAACGTGGGATGCATCTGCAAGCGCAAATTTACCAGCGACGTGTCGCTCGTGTATCAGCTCAGACGCGTCGCTAAAAACGGCGACGTCGTCCTTATTTATCCCGAGGCGAGATATTCGCTCTGCGGTACGACGGCGGTGCTTCCCGAATCGCTCGGCAGGCTCTGCAAGTATCTGCGCATCCCGGTGGTGACGCTCATTTGTCACGGCCATCACGTGAATTCCCCTTTCTGGAACCTGCACGACAGAAAGGTGGCTCCGATCGAGGCGGAAATGACTCTCCTTTATACTCCCGACGAGCTTAAAACGCTGAGCGTCGACGAGATAAACAAAAAGCTCACCGAAGCGTTTCGGTACGACGATTTTGCGTGGCAGAAAGAGAGAGGCATAAGGATCACCTACGAAAAGAGAGCCGAGGGGCTTCACAAGGTGCTCTATCAGTGCCCGGCGTGCGGCAAGGAGTATAAGATGACCTCGAGCGGCGCAAAGCTCATATGCGGCGCGTGCGGTAAAACGTGGACCATGAGCGAGCTCGGCGAGCTTTCCGGCGACGACGGCGTTACGGAGTTTTCCCATATACCCGACTGGTACGAGTGGGAGAGGGCTAACGTGAGAAGGGAAGTCGAAAACGGTACGTATTCCACGGGCGAAATGCCGGTGACTGTCGATTCGCTCCCGAACGCGAAAAGGTTCATACGTCTCGGCGAGGGAACGATGATACACGATATGAACGGATTCACCGTCAGAGGCATCGACGTCGACGGCGACCCGTTTGAGATGATAAAGCCCGTGCCGAGCCTCTATTCGTGCCATATCGAATACGAATATCTCGGAAAGCACGGCGACTGCGTCGACCTCAACACACTTGAGGATACGTGGTACATTTATCCGCACGACTGCGATTTTTCCGTAACGAAGATGGCGCTCGCGACGGAGGAGCTGTATTTTGCCGACAGAAGAGCGTCCGGTAAGCCATGCAAGCCCGGACTTGCGTGAGCGGCGGATATGCCCCGGCGGGCTTTTGCGGGAAAAATGAAAAGCGCGATCGCGGCTTTTCCGCTTTACGCGCTATTGAAAACATGAAGGTTTTATGCTATAATTGAAAATGTGATCATTTGCTTGTATGATCAGGATATCACCGTCCCGACGGACGGCACGGAGGTAATAATGGAAAAGAAGAGACTTGTTACGCGCAGCGACTTTGACGGTCTTGCTTGCGCTATGATGCTTCGCGAGCTCTCGATGATAGACGAGATAAAATTCGTTCATCCCAAGGACGTTCAGGACGGAAAGATCAAGCTTTCCGAAAACGATATAACTACGAATCTCCCGTACGATCCCCGCGTGTCGATCGCCTTCGATCACCACAAATCGGAGATCGACCGCCTGAAAGCCGGGAAAGTCGGCGGAAAGCTTGTGATCGACCCGAAGGCACGCAGCGCGGCGCGCGTCGTATACAATTATTACGGCGGCAAAAAAGCGTTCCCGCGCATCAGCGACGAGCTCATGGCGGCTGTGGACAAGGGCGACAGCGCCGATTTCACACTCGAAGAGGTGCTTCATCCCGAGGGATGGGTGCTGCTCCATTTCCTCATGGATCCCCGCACCGGTCTCGGCAGGTTCCGCGAATTCCGCATATCCAATTACGATCTTATGATGGAGCTCATCGGCTACTGCATGGATCATAATATAGACGAGATACTCGCGCTGCCGGACGTTAAGGAACGCGTCGATCTCTACCGCGAACAGTCGGAGCTTTTTGAAGCTCAGCTCAAACGCATCGCAAAGGTACACGGAAAGGTCGTGGTGCTCGATCTGCGTGACGAAGAGATCATCCACGCCGGAAACCGCTTTATGATATACGCTCTTTATCCCGAGACGCAGATCTCGGTGCACGTCGCATGGGGCTTCCGTAAGCAGAACACCGCGGTCATGATCGGAAAATCCATATTCAACAAGTCTTCAAAGGTCGATATCGGAGAGCTTTGCCTCAGATACGGCGGAGGCGGTCACCGCAATGCCGGCACGTGCCAGCTCGAAAACGATACCGTGGACAAACAGCTCGTCGACATTATCGCCGCGCTCAACGGATAAAGCGATTTTATCGTGAGCTTTCATATTTAACAAAGAAAACGGGGCTGCCGAAAGGCGGCCCCGACGTTTTGCGGCGGTATATTTATTATTTATTTGATTCACAGGGGAGCGCGACTGTGAACACGACCTTCCCGCCGCGGCACGATACTTCGATGGTCCCCTTGTGGGATTCGGTTATCGCCTTGGCGATGGAAAGTCCGAGACCGTAATGCGATTCGTCTCCGCTTCTTGATTCGTCGACGCGGTAAAACCTTTCGAAGAGCCGTTCAAGCTTTTCTTTCGGTATCTCTTTCCCGGGATTCGTGACCGACAGCACGGCTTTTTTGTGCTCCTGCTTCAGAGAAAGCCCGACCTCCGTTCCTCCGCTTGTGTGGCTTATCGCGTTGTCGAGAAGTATCGAGACGAGCTGTCTGAGCCGCGGCGGGCTGCCGCTTACGTTCACGCCTTCGGCGACGTCGCTTTTCAGCTCGAGTCCCTTCTCGAACGCCACGCTTTCGAAGGGAAGCGCTTCTCCCGTGACGAGGCGGCTGAGATCAACGTGCTCGGCGACGATATCCGTGCTTTCCGTCCTTGAAAGGTCGAGAAGCTGTTTTATGAGCGTGCCCATCCTCTCGTTTTCGTAACGTATGTTTGAGAGCCATTCGTTTTCTCCTATCTGCCTGCCCAAAAGCTCCGTGTTCGTGCTTATGACCGATACGGGCGTTTTCAGCTCGTGTCCGGCGTCGGATATGAACTGCTTCTGACGCCTGTCGTTTTCTTCAAGAGGCTTTACGATCATCCTTGCGAGGAAGATCGAAATGATAAACAGAACGACTATCGACGCGCCGCCGAAGATGAGGATCTGTCGGAGCAGCGTGCTCATGCTGTTGTCCGTTACGCTGATGTCGATGAACGCGACAAGCGTGTATTCTCCGCGGCGGTCGACGGTGTAAATCAGATTTCCCGATTTTCCGGAATCCTCGCCGCGCTCCAGCACGCTCTTTGCCGCGTCAACGAGCTCTTCTTCGCTTGTAAGCTCGCTTTTCGAACTGTCAACACTTGCTACGGTGCCGTCACCGGAAAAGATCACCGAATAGAATGTCGACGCGAGAAACGCCGATTCGTTTTTGAACGGCGGTTTTTTGTCGTCCCGCCCGTCTTTTCCCCCGGGAAAACCTCCCGGATCAAAGCCCGAAAACGCATCGTGCGGGAAAGGATCTCCCGGATCAAAGGCGGACTCCTTTCCATCCTGACCGAATTTCTCTCCGCGCCAGCACGAATCCGCGTAACGTCGGAGCATTTCTTCGTTCTGAACGCCTATCTCGTGGTAGCTCGATAAATATATGACGCTCAGGGTCGCTATCATAAAGACGATGAGCGAACCCGTCACAGCCGCCACGATCCTTCTTCTTGATCTACCGAACATTGTCATATCTGAGCTCGTAACCTATCCCTCTCACCGCTTTTATTTCCGCGGACGCGCCTATAAAAGCGAGTTTTTTTCGCGTGAAGGACATGTATACCTCCACGTTGTTGTATTCAGCTTCGCTTTCGTATCCCCATATCCTGACCGCAAGCTGTTCTCTCGTGAGGATCTGACCCTGGTTTGCGATCATGTATTCCATGATCCGCAGCTCCTTGTCTCCGAGGCGCACGCTCTGACCGTTTTTCGTGCACGTCAGCGCAGCCGACGGAACGTCGAGCGATATATCGCCGAAGGAGAGCGATCCGTCGCTTGAATTCACGCTTCGTCTGCACAGAGCGCGTACTCTTGCGAGAAGTTCCTTTGTCATGAACGGCTTTGTCAGATAGTCGTCCGCTCCGCTGTCGAGCCCCGTGACCTTGTCGTCCAATTCGCCCTTCGCGGTGAGCATCAGTACCGGCGTCCTGACGCCCTTTTTTCTTGCCGCCTTTACGACCTCAAAGCCGTTCATTGACGGCATCATGACGTCGAGTATCGCCGCGTCGTATACGCCGCTTTCAAGCAGATCGAGCGCTTCCGCGCCGTCCGGAACGTGATCCACTTCGTATTTTTCGAGGCGAAGCAGCTCTGTCAGAGCCTTCGCCATCCTCATTTCGTCTTCCGCGAGCAGAAGCTTCATACCGCCGCCTGCCTTTCCGATTTTTTTGTAACGCCGTCAGGCAAAAACGCGCCCGTACGGATAATCTGCCATGAAGCAAAAATGCTTGCTTGCAAGAGCATTTTTGCGAAGCCGTCAATACCGCGGGCAAGCGCAGCTCGCAGGCGGCACCGCCGCCCAAAAGGTCCGCGACGCGGGGCTTTCC